>WNGE01008594.1_pt1 | contig 10867 bp, 9 predicted proteins | sample 5400651 | NCBI WGS metagenome assembly WNGE01 (sample SAMN13153370, study PRJNA577476) | soil metagenome | isolation source: 60 cm soil or saprolite under grassland replicate 2 | place: USA:California | collected 2016-06-15
CCCGGCGCGCCCGCGCCGAGCGCAACTGGTCCAGGCAGATCCGCGACACCACGGTGGACAGCCACGCCCGCAGGTCGCCGACGTCGGTGGCCTCGGCGCCGGCCAGCCGCAGGTACGCCTCCTGCACCGCGTCCTCGGCTTCGGTCAGGCTGCCCAACAGCCGATAAGCCACCGCCAGCAGGTAGCGCTGGTGGCGCCGCCACTCGGCAGGATCGACATCCATCCAGCTCTCCCATCCGGACCGTCCCGAACAAGACGAAACAGGCCACGCTTCGCCGTCACCCCCGGGCAACCGCGTTCTCGTCTCGGCATGACGCCATGAGCGCGCGGCGATCCAGCCGCCGCACAACCTCGACGCCGTTGCCCGTGCGCAGGTCCACATAGGAGCGACCCGTCACGTGCGCGAAAGCCTCGTCCAGCCGCGTTTTCGTTGGCGACTCGTCTGGCAGGTCCGGGTCGTAGCATCAGGGCACCACGCGGTACTGGTCCGACTTGCGGCGCGGCCGTTGGCTCACGTTCTCCACCTCCCCGAAACGACCCGCGCAGTGGACGCGCGTTCGCGGTGGCGGCGGCGAACGCGCCATGCTGCTGGCCATCGCCACGCCGCAGCGGAGCGTACCTCTCCACCATGCGGCACCCGGCGCTGCGCTGAGCGACACGTCCGAGACGCTGCCTGGCGAGCGGAGCTGCATGAGCAACAGCGCCAGACCCACCCGACGCCGTCAGCCCGGCATGCCCAGCAGGGGCGAGGCCGAACGGATCACGCCCGGCGACTGTCTCGAACGGCCGATTCGGCGTATCCGCGGCGACCTCCCGGTCCCAGGTCGCATCGTCGATCCGGGGTCCGGACGGATCCTTTCGCCGCCACGTTAGGTAGGCGGTGTGGTCGGCCTCGCTCGCATCCCGCCACGGCCTGCCGCCGCGGGCGTACTCCAAGAAGTTCAGGAACGATTTCAGATCACCGGCGTAGCCGACCTGCGTGTTGCGCGCCGATCCCACCATGGCCAACGCGCGGAAGAACGCGTTCAACTCCACGTCGTACTCGAACCTCGGAGATATCAGGAACGGCGTCCCCACCGGGACGTCCTCATCGCGCAGCCACGCCGCCCAGCCGCCGGGCAACCCGGCCACGAACGGCAACGGCGACGCGGGCTGCGGCAGCTCCGCCTTCAGGTAGCACACCCGCCACCCAGTCTCGATCACCGCGACACGGTAAAGGCGGCCCTCGCCGATCACCTCGCGACTCGCCGCAAACGTGCAGACCACCCACTTGCTTGGTTACCGCCTCAGCGGTGCCCAGTGAGGACGCGCTCGCCGCAACGGCGGCGTTCAGGTCAGCATCACGTGGAACAGGTCCACGACTGTCTGCCGATAGCGGGCGGGATGGCGGTGAAGTCCAGCATCAACGCCCGATGGTGCTGATGCAGGGTCACCGGGCCCAGCCGCCATCCGTCGTCTCGGAACCGGGCGGGCCAGGCAAGCGGGGTGCCCGAGCGAGGCGGGTGTGCGAGCAGGGGTGACGGGGTCGACGCCGGGGTCCGGTGCGGCGGCGGCCACGCAGTTCGACCCTGGCGTCACACAACCAACTGGAAGGCAGGCGAGCGACAAACAGCGCGCGGCCGCCGCACCGCTCCATTCGGCACGCCGACCGGCGTTGCAGCAACTGCAGGCCGTTGCTTGTCGCCACGATCTTCGTGTCCCGCGTCTTGTGTGTCGCGCGGGAGGCGAGCGCGGCTGTTCATCTGCGCCGCAGTCGGCGACGAGATCGTGTATCGATGTTCACTCCGGCGCGGCGGCTCTCCGGCCGGCGGCCAGCTCTTCGGCGCGGCCCGTACCGCCGGGGATCGTCAGTCGCGGCGGACCGTTGTCCCCGATCGAATCGGACAGCGGTGTTTCTTGGAACAGTAGTGGGGTCAGGTCGTTGGTGACCGGGGTGGCTGGCACCTGTTCTCGGGCCGGTCCTGGGACCCGCTGCGGAGAACCAGGCCTGATTCGTACGCGACGACGACGAGTTGAGCGCGGTCACGGACCCCGAGCTTGGTGAGTAGCCGGCTGACGTGCGTCTTGGCGGTTCCAGGACTCATATGCAGCGACTGCGCGATCTCGGTGTTGGAAAGCCCTCGAGCGACCTGAGACAGGACCTGCTTCTCGCGGTCGGTCAGCACCTTCAACGACGCCGAGACTGGAGACGCGTGATGTTTGGGCTGCTGGGCGAATTGCGCGATGAGCCGGCGTGTGATTCGGGGGGCCAGCAGTGCCTCGCCGGCTGCGACCACGCGGATGGCGGTGAGAAGGTCCTCCGGCGAGGTGTTCTTGAGCACGAAGCCGCTCGCCCCGGCCTGCAGGGCACCGTAGACGTATTCGTCGAGATCGAAGGTGGTGAGGATCAAGACCCGTACGTCGGCGCTGGCCGGGTCGGTGGTGATCTGCCGGGTGGCCTGGATGCCGTCGACTCCGGGCATGCGGACGTCCATGAGGACGACATCGGGATGTGCTTGGCGGGCCAGGGCAACCGCTTGTGCGCCGTCGGCCGCTTCGCCGAGCACCGCCATGTCGGGGTCGCAGTCGATGAGCAGGCGGAACCCGCTACGCAGCAATGCCTCGTCGTCGGCGATCACGACGCCGATGCTCACCCGTCGTCCTCGGCGACGGGCAGCCGGGCCAGCACCTGGAATCCTCGGCCGTTCGGACCGGCGCGGAACTCTCCGCCGTAAAGGGCGACCCGCTCGCCGATGCCGATGAGGCCGTGCCCGCCGTTGGCCGGCTCGGCACCCAGTTGTTGCGGGCGCTGCCCTCCGGGGTCCACACATTCGATCTCCAACGACCCGGGCCGGTAGCGGATCCACAGGGTGGCGGTGGATGCCCCGGAGTGGCGGACGACATTGGTGAGGGCTTCCTGGGCGATGCGGTAGGCCGACAGCTCCTCGGTGGGCGGCAAGCGTCGGGGTTGGCCTTCCACGCACACCTCGACCCGTACTCCGGCGGCGGCGATCTGGCTGACCAGCGCCGGCAGATCGACAAGTCCGGGAGCCGGACCCAGCTCGTCGACCGGCGGCTCATCGGGTTGGCGCAGCACAGCCACGATGCGGCCCAGCTCGTCGAGGCTGCGCCGGCTGATCGTCTCGATGATGGCCAGCGCCTCGCTCGCCTGGTCCGGCTTGGTAGCGCTGATCATGCGGGCCACGCCGGAGCGCACCGCGATCACGCTCATGGCGTGGGCCACCACATCATGCAGTTCCCGGGCGATACGGGCTCGCTCCTCTACCGCCGTGCGGCGGGCCCGCTCCCGCTCGCGCTCAGCGGCCCGCTCGGCCAGATGCAGGGCGTAGCTGTGGCGAGCCCGGGAGTTCTCCCCAGCCAGCCACCCCACGAGGACCGACCCCGAGGCCAACGTGCCGGCCAGGATGACTGTCTGGCTGGCCTGGCCGTCCAACGCCGCCAACCCGCCAGCCGCCATCGGAGCAATGCAGGCGACCACCACCCAGGAAGGCAGGGCAGAAAGCGACGTGGCGGCTAGGGAGTACACGGCAAAGCCGGCCGCCACGAGCGTCGGCAGCCGGGCGCCGAAGCCGACGAGCACCGTCTCGGCTGCCACGACCACCCCGAGCACCGCCTTGGGATGGCGCCATCGAGCGGGCAGCGGCAGGGCAGCACCACCAACGGCCAGGTAGCCCAGGAGGGTGAAGGCCTGGCCGTGGGGCCCGTTGGCCTGCAGATCCCGGTGCGCGGCGGGCACCAACGGGACAGCCAGCAACGCGGCCAGGACAGCATCGAGCGCCATCCGCTGCCGGTCGGTCAAGCGGCTGGCAAGCCGCCGCACGGGCAGGCCATCGTTCACCAGTCGGACGGTACCGCGTGGCGGTGCGTCCCACATCTGCCTGCGGGCGTACCCCCAACGGGGTACGCGCCGGGCCGAAGACGAGCGTTGAAGCAGACGACAGTCCGACCGCCGGGCGGCGACGCTGCAAGCCATGAGCCGCCTGACCATCTTCGTACTCCGTCACCGTCGGTGGATCATGGTGGCGTGGCTGATCCTGACCGTGGCCGGGTTCGCGACACTCGGGTCGACGACCAAACGGTTGTCGACCGAGTTCAAGCTCCCCGGCGAACCGGGCTACATCACCGACACCAAGATCTCCGCCCTCTACAACGACGAGGGCGGCGGCGAGAGCGACGCCCCGCCGATCGTTGTCGTCGCCGTCACCGCCCCCGCCGGTAGCACGGCGACCCCGGCTGAGGCCCACAGGGTGCTTGCCGCGGCCGCCGCGGCCATCCCCGGGTCCCGTCTGGCTGATCGGTTCAACACCGGCGACAGCCATTTCAGCACCAAGGATGGGCGCACCAGCTTCGGCCTGGTGTTCACCCCGAAGACGGCGGTCGGTGAAGGCTCGGACCCAGGCCTTGCCTCGACCATCACCGCGGCCGCGGCGGCCGTCGCCCCGGCGGGGTGGCACACCGGCGTGACCGGCCTGGCCCTGCTCGCCAACGGCGGGGGGTCCAGCAGCGGGACCAGCGTGCTGGTGGAAGCCCTGATCGGTGGGATCGGGGCCCTCGTCGTACTGGCATTCGTGTTCGCCAGCTACATCGCCTTCCTGCCCTTGCTGATGGCGGTGGTCGCCATCCCGACCACTTTCTTGATCGTGGACGCAATGACCCACCTCACCACAGTGAGCTTCATCGCGCAGTACCTGATCGCCCTGATCGGCCTCGGCGTGGCCATCGACTACTCGCTGCTGGTCGTGACCCGCTGGCGGGAAGAGCGCGCCAACGGCCATGACAACCACCAGGCGGTAATCCGGGCCATGAACTCCGCCGGCCGGGCCGTGGTGTTCTCCGGGCTGACAGTCGGCCTGAGCCTGCTGGCGCTGGTGTTCCTGCCCGTGTCATTCCTGGCCAGCATTGGGATCGCCGCCTTCCTCATCCCCATCGTGTCGATCGCGGTAGCGCTGACCCTCCTACCCGCCCTGCTCGCCGGGGCCGGACCGTTCCTCGACCGGCCCCGGCTGCGCCGCGAAGTCCACGCCAGCCGGCCGTGGACCGCGTGGGCGCAGCTGGTGTTGCGGCACCGCCTCGGCGCGACCGTGACCGGCGCGGGCATCCTCATCGCGGCGATCATTCCCCTGTTCGCCATCACGCTGGGCGAGCCCAAGACATCGGCTCTGGCCCAGAACGGGCCCGCCCACGACACCCTCGTCGCCTTGGAAACCGGTGGGATCCCCTCCGGGCTCCTCGAACCGATGGACGTCCTGGTCAACGACGGTCAGGGGCCGGCGGTGGCCGCCCAGCTGGCGCAGGTGAACGGGGTCTACGCAGCCGTAGCGCCGAACTCTGCCGAGTTTCACCGGGCAGGGACCGCCATCGTCGAGGTCCTGCCCTCCGCCGAGCCCAGCAGTTCCGCGGGCAGCGCCACCATCTCGGCCGTCCGTTCCACCGCTGACCGCCTGCCGGGAGTCATCGGCGTCGGCGGGCCCGGGCCCGGGCAGGTGGACTTCATCCACGCCGTGTACGGGTCGTTCCCCCTGATGTTGACCCTGATCGGGATCGCCACCCTACTCATGCTCACCCGGGCGTTCCGCTCGATCGTCCTGGCCGCCAAGGCGATACTGTTCAATGTGCTGTCGGTCGCCGCCGCATACGGCGTGATGGTGTTCGTATGGCAGCAGGGCCACGGCAGTCAGTTTCTCTGGTCCATCCCCGCGACCGGCTCCATCACCATTTGGGTGCCGATCCTGGTCTTCGCCTTCCTGTTCGGCCTGTCAATGGACTACGAGGTATTCATCCTCTCCCGCGTTCGAGAGGAGTACGACCGCACCGGGTCGACCGACGGGGCCGTCGTGGTGGGGATCGGACGCACAGGCAGGCTGGTGACCAGCGCCGCGCTGATCCTGTTCCTCGGCTTCCTGTCCCTATCAACCGCCCAGGTAACCGACCTGAAGGTCATGGCCACCGGTCTCGGAATGGGCATTCTCCTCGACGCGGTCGTCGTCCGCAGCCTGTTGGTGCCAGCCCTCATCGGCGTGCTCGGCGAATGGAACTGGTACACACCCTCCTGGCTGAACCGGGTGCTGTGGGTTCGACAACCGACGTGGCCGCCGACAGGCCAGACAAGCGGCAAGACGCCCATCCCGATCGCCGACACGGACCGCAAGCGCTTGTCGGCTCCCGACCCGCCGAGCAGGTGCCGATGATCAGAAGCAAGGCATACGTCGCACTCGCGTCCAACGAGTCCTTCCCCGACGGTCGCTGACCAACCGTGCACAAACCAGCCCAGCTGCACAGGCCGACGAACTCGGCGGCCAGGTAGGCGATGCCCCAGGCCAGCCCGAACGGGCCGGCGACCGCGGCCGACACCACGGTGGCGGCGATGATGGCGGCGAGGACCAGCCGCTGACCGCCGCGCTGGTGCAGCCAGCCGGTCGGCGCGTCGATGACGGCGATGGCGAACGCGACGGGGGTGGCGGAAAGCCCGAGGCCGACCGGGACCAGCGGGTGCTGGTAGGCGAGGGCGTTGGCGGCGGCCAGCGCGACGAAGCACAACAGCGCGGTGGCCCGGCCGGGGCGCCAGCGCGGCCGGCGGCCGCGTGCCCCGACGCGGCGGGCGAGGGCCGCCGCTGTCGGCGGGTGGGGTGGGCGGGTTCGCTCAACCTACTGGACGCTGCTGATCGCCGCGGTCACGGCCATCGGACTCAGCGCCATCGTCGCGGTCGCCTTCGCAACCGCGCCCCCCGCCGGCCGGCCACCGATCGACCCGCTCCTGCCGGGCTTCCTCAGCTTGGAGTACGCCGTGCTCGCCGTCGGCGTGCTGGGCGTCCTGGCGTTCAGCTCCGAACGCGCCACCGGGCTGATCCGCACGACCTTCGCGGCGGTACCGCGACGCCGGGCGGTGCTCGCCGCCAAGGCGGCCGTCGCGGGCACGGTGACGCTCATCGTCGGCGAACTGCTCTCCTTCGCTTCGTTCTTTCTCGTCCAGGCGATCCTGTCCGGTCACCACCTCGGCGTATCCCTGTCCCACCCCGGCGTGCCGGGAGCCGTGCTCGCCGAAGGCACGCTCCTGTTCGTCTGCGCCATGGTGGGCCTCGGGCTCGGCGCGATGATCCGGCACACCGCGGGCGCGGTCGCGGCGCTGGTCGCACTGATCTACCTCCCGGCCATCCTGGGCCTGCTGCCGGCCCCATGGAACGACAGGATCGGCAGGTTCACGCTGTTCTACGCCGCGCAGCAGGTGGTGGCTCTGCACCCCCGGACGGAGCTGTTCGCCCCGGCCCTGTCCATGCTGGTCCTCATCGCCTGGCCAGCCGCCGCCCTCCTGACCGCCGCCTTCCTGATCACCCGCCGGGACGAGTGACGCGCCGGGTCCACCAGCCCCGCTTGGCGAACCCGCCGGCACCGGGCCGCAAGCGGCGCATCCTTTCGACCACCTTCTCCCCGGGGGGCGAAAAACGCCTCGTGATGGCCAGCACCCACCCATGTCTCGCGCAGGAACAGTGATGGAGGTCGAAGCGGTGATGACGCCCAAGTCAACCTCCCTTGGCCTTCGCGACCTTCATGCCCGCCGTCCGCATCTTGATCAGGTCCGACTCGAACTCGGCGATCATCGCCAGCACGTTGTACAGCAGCCGGCCGACCGGATCGGTGGGATCGTGCGCCGAGCCGCCGATGTCTAGCTTGACCCCGGCGGCGGTGAGCTCGTCGACGATGTCGCGGGCATCGGGCATCGGGCATCGGGCATCGGGCAGCGAGCGTGCGAGCCGATCGAGCGTGGTGACCACCAGGGTTCACCGGACCTGCAGGCCGCCGGCGCCTCGCGCAGGCCCGGCCTGGCTCGGTTGGTGCCAGTCAGGCCATGGTCAACGTAGACCCGATTGGGCTTCACACTGGGCGCGACGAGGGCGTTGCGCTGGGCGGTGAGGTCCTGCTCGTCGGTGGAGCAGCGCACGTACCCGATGAACATCGTGGCCACCGCTGGACTGTAGCGGTTAGGCGACCTTCACCGGGCTTTATCGCGGGCGGGCCTTACGAGACAGACGACGTCCAGTCACGCCGAAGTCCTATGTCAATTTCAGAAGGCCGCTGCGCCAGCGCCGGAAGCGGATTGCACCAACGGCGCGGACGTAAGCAGAAGTCTCCTCGGGTTCGCTGGTTTGGCGACAAACCAGAAGCGAAGCTCGGGCAAACCAGACCGCATGCAATCGTTCCGAAGGGCTTGTGTCCGGACGGCGACGTCGGCGTGATGAGACTCGCGTTCTCCCGGCGAGCGGTGCTCCACGCCCCGGCGCTAACGCATGACCAGGCTCATCCTCTGCGCTGGCCCGGAGTTTGTGCTGCGGGGTCGCGGTCGGCGGATCGCGGTAGCGTCGGGGTTGTGGGCTACGTCGAGCGCCTCGTCGCCTCGCCCTTGGTGGCCTGTACGTGGGAGCAGGTAACGATGACCGGGCAAGAGCACCGGATCGTGCCGGACGCTTGCGTCGATCTGATCTGGGCGGGAGAGCGGCTGACCATCGCGGGGCCTGACACCCGCCCCCGGGTCGTGACGCTGCCGCCGGGCTCGCGCCTCATCGGGGCACGGTTGCGGCCGGGCACGGCCGGCGCCGTCCTGGGGCTGCCAGCGTCGGAGCTGTGCGGCATCTCACCGGACGCCGCCGACGTTCTGGGACGCGACGTGGCCGCGGCGCTGCTCGACGCGCTGGCGGAGGGCTCGGACCCGCACGCCCTGCTGCTGCGGGCCGTTCAGCTGCGCGGAGTGGAGCCCGATCCGCTCGTCCGCGCCGCGGTCGTGGCACTCGGTCGCCCGCTCGCACGCGTCGGCCCGGTCGCCGCCGAGCTTGGCGTGAGCGCGCGCCAGCTACAACGGCGCGTCACCGATGCAGTCGGGTACGGGCCGAAGCTCCTGGCGCGCGTGCTGCGCTTCCGGCGACTGCAGGCGCTCCCGCCCGCGCCGCTGGTCGAGCTGGCCCTCGATGCCGGCTACGCCGACCAGGCCCACATGACGGCCGAGGTCACCCGTCTCGCTGGCGTCTCGCCTGTCCGATTCCTCAAAGACCGCACGCCCACCGCCGCGTAGCGTGCGGGGGCATGCCGATCGACTACTCCGCCGCCGAGAACTTCATCTGGTCCGCCGCCCGCCTGGTGGACCGCCACCGCTACATCCTGCTATTCGCCGACGGACCCGCTCAGCCGGTGATCGACGCGCTGCCCGGCTACCGCAGCCCAGACGGCGGCTTCGGCCACGCGCTGGAGCCCGACCTGCGCTCCCCGGGCAGCCAGCCGGCGCCGACCCTCCACGCGCTCGAGATCCTGAACGAGGCCGGCGCGGCGGACAGCGAGATGGCCCGCGACGCGCGCGCCTTCATCGCGTCGATCGCTGCCCCAGATGGCGGCATCCCGTTCGTGCTGCCCGGCTTCGAGAAGTACCCGCACGCGCCCTGGTGGAGCGGGTTACAGCCCGAGCCGGGATCGTTCCTGACGCTCGCGTTGGCCGCGGTCCTTCACGCCGGCGGCGTGAACAGCGACGACTGGCTGGACCGCGCCACCAGCTGGTCCTGGCGCTCGATCGAGACAACCGAGCAGCCCGGCGGATACTGGCTGAAGTACGCCTGCGCGTTCCTCGACGCCGTGCCTGACGCCGAGCAGGCTCGTGCGGCGATCGCGTCGCTCGCCACCCGCGTCGGTCCGGCGGCGGTCGTGCCCGTAGGCGGCGTCGAGGGCGAGGCGCTGCGCCCGCTCGACCTGTCGCCCCGCCGGGGCAGCCGCTCGCGCGGCCTTGTCAGCGAGACCCAGGTCGAGGCTCACCTCGACGCCGTCGAGTCCGGACAGCAGGAAGACGGCGGCTGGATGTTCGACTGGTTGGCCTGGTCGCCGGCGCAGACGACCGACTGGCGCGGCACCGTCACGATTCGAGCGCTGACCTGGCTGCGCGACAACGGACGACTATCGCGACAACGGACGACTATGAAGACACCCAGCCGCGACGGGCTGGGCTACCCATCCATAGTCGAGGTCATGGCTGCTCCAAGAAGCGAGAAGCGCGACCCGGCAGACGGTGCTCCCGCCGACCCGGTCCGTACCGAGACCCAGAGCATCGAGAGCAGCGCCGAGCCCGACGATGTCGTGGCGTTGCTCGTCGACCTGCGGCGGGTCCCTGACTGGGCGCCTGCTTTTGCCGACACCGTCGTTGGAGATGCTCGGGCGGGATGGCGGGCGAGCAAGGACGGCCGGGAGTTCGCGGTACGCGTCGCGGTCAACAAGGACGCCGGCACCGTGGACTACCTGCGCGAGGTCTCTCCCGGCCGCGAGGGCGGAGCCTACCTGCGAGCCGTCCCACGACCCGGCGGGGGAACGGTCATCGTCATGACGTTGCCTCTCCTGCCAGATGTCGATCCCGCGGACCTCGCCGCCACCCTTACCGTCGAGCTCAGCGCTCTCGCCGAACTGCTCACCCGCTCGAGCTGAGCTGAGCATGCGGCCAATGCCCGATGGCCCATCCGCTCGGGCGGACGTTCCTTCTCGCTACGAATGCATTGAGGGTACGTACGAGAGGCCGATGATCGCACCCTCGCTCGACTGAAGCCGAGCGACCGTCTGTCCCCAGGGCTCGGCACGCGCCTCGTGCAGCAGCGTGAAGCCCTTCTCCTTCAACTCGTCCGCGGCGACTTGCACAGTGTCAGCGTCCGCGACCTCGAACTCGATGCTCGCCTGCGGCACCGGTCGATCCGCCGGCCAGTCAGGGGCGCCGAAGCAGGCCTGTGCAGCCTGAGTCAGGGGCCAGACGCCGAAGCTCTTACTACCGTCGATGTCTTCACTGTGCAGATAGTCATCTTGCGACCCCGTGAGCGGCAACCCAAGTGCATCCACGTACAACCTTCGGCTG
>WNGE01008597.1_pt1 | contig 10866 bp, 10 predicted proteins | sample 5400651 | NCBI WGS metagenome assembly WNGE01 (sample SAMN13153370, study PRJNA577476) | soil metagenome | isolation source: 60 cm soil or saprolite under grassland replicate 2 | place: USA:California | collected 2016-06-15
AAAAAGGCTTAACAACGCTGGCGTAGCTCGCTGCGTCAGCGTGACAGATCTTATAGAATGATCGGAGCACAAGCGTGTGGGTACATGTATTAGGATCGGCAGCAGGCGGAGGTTTTCCGCAATGGAATTGCAATTGTCCGAACTGTCAAGGGGCTCGTAGTGGTTCGCTGCCCTGCCGCCCGCGTACACAGTCGTCTATCGCGATCAGCGCCGATTATCAGCACTGGTTTCTTTTTAACGCCTCACCTGACATTCGTAGCCAGATTAGCGCTTTTCCACCGTTATGGCCGCAAAGCGATATTCGCCATACACCGCTTCAAGGTGTCATACTCTCCGATGCTGAGCTAGATCATAGCCTGGGGCTCCTCTCGTTACGCGAAGCACGGTCCCTACGCATTTATACAACCGAATGGGTATATACTGCACTTAATCAATGGAATCCAATACTGCGTACACTGAGCGCGTACTGTGCGATCAACTGGCAACCGGTAAAGCTTGCTGAGGTCGTACCACTCTACAGATCCGATGGAGTAGAGAGTGGCCTGCATCTCCAGGCGTTTACCACGCTAAGTACCAAAACGCTTGCCTATGCCGTCGAGTCCGCTGCCCATCCGGAGTCAACTGTCGGATACCGCATCACCGATGTTCGCACTAATCGTACCCTCGTCTATATGCCAGCAGTGCAAGAACTGAATGCTGTCGTACGAAGCCAGTTACAGGACTGTGTTTGCCTGCTCATCGATGGCACATGCTGGCATGATGACGAATTGGCACGTCTCGGCATCAGCAGCAAGGCCGCGCGAGCCATGGGCCACTTACCGGTAGCGGACAAGAACGGTAGTCTCGAGCAGTTGGTCACAATGGATATTGAGCGCATCATTTACATCCATATGAATAATACAAACCCCCTATTGATTGAAAATTCACCACAGCGGCAAGCCGTCGAGGCATATGGTATCGAGGTTGCCTTTGATGAAATGGAAATGGAGATTTGACAATGAAAATCACACCTGAGACGAATACTATATACACTTCAATGTCAGATAAGGCAGCACTGACGCCAGAGGCGTTCGCAGCGGCGCTGCATGAACAGTCGGAACGCTACCACCATAAACACAAGTTCCACCGTCTGATGAACGAGGGTCAATTGAGTCGTGCACACATCCAGGCATGGGTCGCTAACCGCTTTTACTATCAGAAAAGCATTCCCCTGAAGGATGCTGCCATTCTCTCAAATTGCCCGCATCCAGCGGTTCGCCGCCTTTGGATACAACGCATCATTGATCACGATGGTACGGCAGAAGGTCAGGGTGGCATCGAAAACTGGCTGCTATTCGCTGAAGCTGTAGGCCTGAGTCGCCAGGAGGTGTTGGAGGAGCGTCACCTCCTACCGGGCGTGCGCTTCGCTGTGGATGCCTATGTGACATTCGCACGCACCAAACCATGGATGGAGGCGATGGCGTCCTCCCTCACGGAACTCTTCGCGCCGGATCTCATGAGAGAGCGTATCGCCGCCTTTGAACGACACTACACCTGGATCGATTCCGCGGGCCTGACCTATCTCAAGACACGCTTGACGCAGGCGCCACGCGATTCAAGCCAAGCGCTCGATATTCTGATGCGCTACTGCCGTACACGCGAGCAGCAAGAGCGGGCAATTGCCGCTTTAGCGTTCAAGTGCGACGTCCTGTGGAGTATGTTGGAGTCCATCCATTACGCGTTTGTGGAAGGAAAGTAAGGTGAGCCCGATGAAGGACGAAGTCACGATCACTGCACGGCCGCGCCTGGGACCTCAGGCCCGCGTACAGTGGGACCCGGTACGTGAGAGGCAGATACTGCTGATTCCCGAGGGGGTGCTGCTGCTCAACGCGACGGCAGCCGCTATCCTGGCGCTTTGTGATGGTCAGCGCAGCGTGTCGGCCATCGTTGCCGAGTTGAATACCCATTACAATTGTGCCTTGGATCAGGATGTCTTAACCTTCCTCGATCGATTGGCACGCAAGAGAGTTATGGTGTTCGATGGACAGTGAGAAGAGTAACAGACCTTTGGGGTTGCTGGCAGAACTGACCTATCGTTGCCCGCTACATTGTCCCTATTGCTCTAACCCGCTGGGCCTGGCTGCCTACCGGGATGAACTGACACTTGACGAGTGGCGACGCGTACTGGTTGAGGCGCACGAACTGGGTGTGCTCCAGCTTCACTTGTCTGGAGGCGAACCTCTGCTGCGTAAGGATCTCCTGGCGATTGTAGCCTGCGCACGTGAGCTTGGCTTCTACACCAATCTTATCACGAGTGCGCTCTCACTCACTCCCGCCAGGGCTGAACAATTGAAGGCGGCAGGATTGGATCATGTGCAGATCAGTATCCAGGCAGCTGAAGCGGTGCTGTCCGATCGCATTGCCGGTACGCCCTCCTACCAGCGAAAAATCGCTGCGGCAAGGATCGTCAAAGCCCTCGGTTTCCCCCTTACACTGAATGTCGTCCTCCATCGTCACAACATTGATCAAATTGCAAGGCTGGTGGAGCTGGCAGAGGCTTTGGCGGCAGACCGGCTCGAACTTGCTAACACGCAGTACTACGGTTGGGCGCTGCATAATCGGTCTGCACTCCTGCCGACCTGGGACCAGTTGCAGCGGGCTGAGCCGGTAGTCCGTGCGGCCCGCGCCCGGCTGGCCGAGAAGATGCAGATACTATACGTTGTCCCCGACTACTACAGTCGCTATCCCAAGCCCTGTATGGGTGGCTGGGGTCGTCAACAGCTCACAGTAGCACCGAATGGTGATGTACTCCCTTGCTCTGCTGCTGCTCAAATCACCTCGTTACCCATCGAGAACGTACGACGGCAGTCACTGGCCTGGATCTGGGATGAATCACCCCTGTTCAATCGCTTCCGTGGTACCGATTGGCTGCCCGAACCATGCCGTAGTTGCCCACGCCAGACTATCGACTTTGGCGGTTGCCGCTGCCAGGCTTTCCTGCTTACCGGTGATGCCGGTGCTACCGATCCCGTCTGCCATTTGTCGCCTGACCACGCCATCGTCGTCGACACTGTGAAGGCGGTGAACCAGGGCACCGAGGCGGCGCCTGATTTCACCTATCGTCATTTATGAATCGGTGTGCGCCGGCGAGCCACCAGAAGTGGCACGCGTTGAGTCATGAGCGAGTCACAGGGCACTTTCCCTGCATCGAGCCACTGCCTTGCTGGAGCAAGTCTCCAGCCTGGCTTCCTATTTATGACCAGGCCTCAATTACTTACTTCAAGCTCAATAGCGTCACATCAAAAATCAGTGTTGTATTGGCCGGAATGGTAGGCGGTTGGCCCTGAGCCCCATAGGCGAGTGCTGGAGGAATGGAAAGGCGACGTATGCCGCCTGGCTTCATGCCAACAACGCCTTCATCCCAGCCAGGGATCACCTGGTGTTGACCAAGTGCCACAGAGAAAGGTTGCCCACCCCGGTCATATGAACTATCGAATTTTTTGCATGTACTTGCAAGCCAGCCGGTGTATTCAACTGTTACTGTACTACCTCGCTTAGCAGCGGTGCCTTTGCCAGCTTTAATATCGACATATTTAAGTCCATCTTTCAAGGTGACCACGCTACCAGTGATATGAGGCGCTGTGGCCGGTCCCGCTGAAGGGGTCGCAGCACTTGAATATATATTGTTTGGTTGTGTACCAGCCGGGGAAACAAAGCAGTTTTTAGTGGTAGTGGTGGCAGTGGCGGCGGCGGCGGCGATAGTGGTGGCAGTAGCCTTTGCAGATCTGTCAGCATTGATTTGGGTAGTGATGCGCTGGTACTGCCAGTAGCTTATACTTGACAAGGCAATGACTACGAGGGCAACAAGTATACTGCCCCATATACGTCTTCGACGCCTGCGACGCTCTAATCGCATCAGGCGTTCTTGCTGACGCTGTCCCGGGCGACTTTGCTTCTGAGGCGCTTTTTTTTGTCCGTTTACGGTTTGGGTCATAAAAAATATGTCTCCTTAATATCATTTTAGATTAATGCAAGGAGAGGTTACCATAATCTGAACTTTGTGGCAAGAGGAAAAAACTCGACATGTTTGATGTGGCTATGCTACAATAGATTTCACCATCAAAAAGCAGTATTAGAGAATTTGGTATTTGAATGAAATTTCTGAATAATTATTATGTCAAATAGATCTCTATTGAACAGGAAGGAGCAGATATGCCCCAGGGATATGTACGATACCCACATATTCATAAGGACCGCATTGTATTCGTATCCGAAGATGACCTCTGGCTGGTTTCAAGTGAAGGCGGACGTGCCGAGCGTTTAACGGCAGGTGTGGATGAAATAAGCCATCCACGTTTTTCACCTGATGGTCAATTACTAGCATTTGTAGGGCATGAAGAAGGCCCCGGTGAAGTATATGTTATGCCTGCGCCCGGTGGTCCCGCTCGACGACTTACCTTTCAATCAGCCTCCTGTCATGTACTAGGATGGTCGCATAATGGTGAAGAGATACTGTATGCGAGTAATGCCGGTCAATTTACCCATCGCTACGAGGTGATCTACGCCATTAGCCCGGCAGGTGGTCAGCCTCGCCAGCTTCCCGTCGGCATGGCTAATGCGATCTCATATGGACCAGAGGGCGGAATCGTCCTTGGTCGCAATGTACGGGAAGCCGCTTATTGGAAACGCTACCGGGGTGGCACCATTGGACATTTATGGTGTGACCTCAATAATAATGGAACGTTCCGGCGTTTGCTGCAACTCGATGGGAATATTGCCGCACCATGTTGGGTCGGTGAGCGTATCTACTTCCTTTCCGACCATGAAGGAGTGGGCAATATTTATTCTTGTACGCCTCTTGGAGAAGATATACGCCGCCACACCGATCACCAGGATTTCTATGCACGCAAGCTGGCAAGTGATGGGCAACGCCTGGTTTATCATGCAGGAGCAAAGCTTTACCTCTTCGATCCCCAAACAGAAAGTGTGCGGCATATAGATGTAGAGTTACCGAGTTTGCGCACGCAACTCAACCGTAAATTTGTCTCGGCAGGGAGATATCTCAATTCATACGCTTTACATCCGCAAGGCTATGCTGTGGCGCTCACGACACGCGGCAAAGCTTTTTCTATGGCTAACTGGGAAGGGCCTGTCCTGCAGCATGGGGAACAGGATGGCGTACGCTATCGCATGCTAGAATGGCTCAACGATGGGAAACGCTGCGTGGCTATCAGCGATGCCGCCGGCCGGGAGGCCCTGGTTGTCTTCAACCCAGAAGAGGCAAGCGAACCCAAAACGCTGGCCGACATCGAGTTCGGACGAGCAATCAACATGGAGGTCTCACCTACGGATGATATGGTTGCCATTACCAATCACCGCAATGAATTGATCGTGGTTGATCTAGAGACAGGTGAGTCTCGTCTTGTCGACAAAAGTGACTACAAACGCATTACGGGAAGCGCCTGGTCGCCTGATGGAAGCTGGTTAGCCTACAGCTTCGCTTTTACCGCGCAAAAAAGAGCCATCAAGGTCTGCAACTTGGAAACTGGCGAAACCCATTTTGTAACCGATCCCGTACTCAAGGATGTCTCACCATCCTTCGACCCTGAGGGCAAGTACCTGTACTTCTTAGGTCATCGTACATTCAATCCTGTCTACGACAATTTACACTTTGACCTGGGCTTTCCACGCGGCGTGAAACCTTATGCCATCATGCTAAGAAGTGATCAGCGTTCTCCCTTTATTCCAGAACCTAAAGTTCCTCAGAGCAAAGAAAAGGAGAAAGAAAACGGTACGAAGAAGCCTGAGAAAGAGAATGGCGCGGATGAGAACAAGGAGAATGGTGAGCAAGAGGAAGAAACAGCTTCTAAAAAGCCGGCGCTGGTTATCGATCTAGAAGGAATTACAACGCGAGCGCTTCCTTTCCCTGTTGGAGAAGAACGCTATAGTACGGTGCGAGGCGTCAAGGGGAAGGCGCTGTTCCTGCGCTTTCCTATTGAAGGGTCGCTCCACTCACATAGGGATAGGCACGAACCAAGAGGAAGCATCTACAGTTACGACTTCGAGACACAAAAGTATGAATGGCTGATGGACGGCGTAAATAGTTTTGATATTTCGCGTGACGCTAAAACGCTGATCTATCAATCACAGTATCGCCTGCGTGTCCTGAAAGCGGGAGACAAGGCTCCCAAAGGGGAGAGCAACGAACCCAGCCGGGAAACGGGGTGGCTCGATCTCCACAGGGTGAAGGTTTCGGTGCAGCCAGCCGCCGAATGGAAACAAATGTTTGCCGAAGCCTGGCGGCTGCAACGAGAGAATTTCTGGACTGAAGATATGTCGGGCGTAGATTGGCAGGCCATCTATGACCAATATGCGCCCCTGTTGGAAAGAGTGAGTTCGCGCTCGGAGCTTTCGGATCTCTTATGGGAACTACAAGGGGAACTGGGCACCTCCCATGCTTACGAACATGGAGGTGAATACCGGCAAGGACCTCAGTACCGGCAAGGCTTCCTGGGTGTAGATTGGAGCTACGATGTTGAGAACGATCGCTATCGTATTGCACGCATCATACAGGGTGATACCTCGGACAGCCAGGCAACCTCACCACTCAACACTCCTGGCGTAAATGTTGCCGCTGGTGACGCGGTAGTAGCCGTCAATGGGCAACGCGTCGGGCCAAAGCGCAGCCCCCAGGAGCTACTTGTGAACCAGGCAGGCAATGAAGTACAGCTCACCATCGAGGAGGCCGAGAGTAAAGAGACACGCGTAGTCACAGTTAAAGCGCTGTCAAGTGAAAGGCAGGCCCGTTATCGAGAGTGGGTTGAGAATAATCGTCGCAGCGTCCATGCTCTCTCTGCGGAGAGAGTGGGCTACATCCACATTCCTGATATGGGGGCTGAAGGCTACGCAGAATTCCATCGCAGCTACCTGACCGAGTACGACTACCCAGCACTGCTCGTCGACGTGCGTTGGAACGGGGGTGGACATGTTTCAGGGTTGTTACTCGAAAAATTGGCGCGCCGCCGCCTCGGCTATGATTTTTCGCGCTGGGGCCAACCGGCACCATATCCCGAGGAGTCGCCACGGGGTCCCATGGTTGCTCTCACTAACGAACACGCGGGATCAGATGGAGATATGTTTAGTCATGCCTTCAAACTGATGGACCTGGGGCCACTCATCGGTAAGCGCACCTGGGGAGGCGTCATTGGTATCTCTCCCAGTCATAGCCTGGTCGATGGTACGACTACTACGCAGCCCGAATACGCCATCTGGTTCAAGGACGTGGGTTGGAACCTGGAAAACTACGGGACGGACCCGGATATCGAGGTGGATATCGCGCCCCAGGATTATGTCAATGATGTTGATCCACAATTGGAGCGCGCCATTGCAGAGGCTCTGCGCCTCATCGAGGAACGCCCATTCCTGGAGCCGAAACCAGGCGAGCGGCCACAGAGAGGTCGAACATGAGCGACATCAATCCTCTCGTGCACCAGCACGCCGACATCCGCCAGGCAGTGCGCGACGTGTGCAGGGAGTTTGACAGCCCGTACTGGCAGAAAGTCGAGGACTCGTCCGGCTATCCTGAACAGTTTGTGCAGACACTGACACAAGCAGGATGGCTTGCGGCGCTGATACCGGAAGAATTTGGCGGAGGTGGGGCCAGTCTGACCGAAGCGTCGGTCATCCTCGAAGAGATCAATCGCTCCGGCGCGAACTCGGGCGCGTGCCACGCGCAGATGTACACGATGGGCGCCCTGTTGCGACATGGCTCGGCTGAGCAGAAACGCAGGTATCTGCCGCAGATTGCGTCGGGCGAATTGCGCCTCCAGTCATTTGCGGTCACCGAGCCGACCACAGGCACGGACACGACCAAAACCAAAACTTTTGCCGAGAAGCGCGACGATCGCTATATCGTAAATGGCCAGAAGGTGTGGATATCGCGCGTGCAGCATTCGGATTTGATGTTACTCCTGGCACGCACGACACCATTGGCTCAGATCAAGAAGAAAACCGAGGGATTATCGCTCTTCCTGGTAGATGTACGTGAAAGTCTGGGGAAGGGACTGACGGTGCGACCAATCCGCAACATGGTCAATCACGAGACGAACGAAGTTTTTTTCGACAACGTCGAGGTACCCGCCGAGAACCTGATTGGTGAAGAAGGCAAGGGATTCCATTCCATTCTGGATGGCATGAACGCCGAGCGCATTCTTATCGCAGCCGAGTGCATCGGCGATGGCTACTGGTTTATCGACAAGGCGCGAACGTACGCGAACGAGCGCATCGTGTTCGATCGCCCTATCGGACAGAACCAGGGCATCCAGTTTCCGATTGCGCAGGCGTATGCTAACGTGCGAGCGGCAGACTTGATGCGCTACGAAGCGGCGCGCCTCTTTGACGCGAATCAGCCTTGCGGAGCCGAGGCGAACATGGCGAAGTTGTTGGCGGCCGACGCATCCTGGCAGGCGGCCAATGCTTGCTTGCAAACCCACGGAGGGTATGGATTCGCGGCCGAATATGACGTTGAGCGCAAGTTCCGCGAGACGCGCCTGTATCAAGTCGCGCCCATCTCCACCAATCTCATCCTATCGTACCTGGGCGAGCACGTGCTGGGCATGCCGCGCTCGTTTTAAGAAGAGGATGTGTGAGTGCAGGCTTAGAGTTTTCTTCACACCTTCAGGATAGCCCCCCTCTTGTCAATGCTGGTAGTCTCCAATCCACTCACACTGATTATTCACATAGTGATCGCCTCCTTCAATTTGTCGATCGGCTCTTGATTGGCTCCTGGACGCAAGCGTACAAGTGAACGAGCGCGGCATCGACCTGCCCGTCCCACAGAAGCGGCCATAAGCGCTTGAGAAAGTGGTCTCTAAAAAACATGAGGTTGAAACGTCTTTTAGGCGAGAGAACAATTCCTGGCCTGGAATAGAATGAATAAACCGACAAATTTGTTTAAAAAGAACTAACAAATAAGTGTGAAGAGAAGGAGTGAAGCATGATATACTATCGTGTCGCATGGAAAACCAATCAATTACCTGTCTGGCAATGGAAATCAACCAAATTGACCTCTCTTGAAGCCTTGTTTGGCTTCCTGAGAATGTATAGTCCAATCGCACAGGATCGCCTGCGTGTGTTTTCCTCCTCCTCCCTCGAGGGTTTGGAGGAGATGCTGATGCGTGAGAACAAAGGATGGGAGTCTACCTCGGTCACGGCGGAAGAATTCCTACGTGAGCGAAGGATAAAGATACAAGAGAGGACACAGAGGGCATCTGAACATTACCAGGAGAGGGGAGCAATAGCAGTTACCACCAGACCATTGGTGGACGAGAGCAGCTCTGTAAAGCAATCCCTGGATAAGTGGAACGGAAGTGTGTTGGAGAGGAGACGGGCCGAGATTGAAAGCGGCGCGGGAGGCGATCATGATCTGCCATACACGTTCAGCTTGCCGCTCTCCATGCCGCAAACTCTTGCCTGGACAAGTCTGCTGGTCAAAGTACAGCGCGGCGAACTGGAACCATAAAGGGCTGAGGTTCACTTGAAACGCAGCAATCAAAATGGTTGCAGACGTTTTGAGAGGCAGTAAGGCATGTATGATTATGTGATTATTGGTGCGGGATCCGCGGGATGTGGTGGATGCCGAGCTACGGGTCCATGGGCTCGAGGGGCTGCGTGTGGTGGACGCCTCGATCATGCCGACGATCGTCAGTGGCAATACGAATGCCCCTACCATCATGATTGCCGAGAAAGCAGCGGATATGATCAAGGGAAAGAAGGAGGGGCGCTAGCCATGCCTCCCTTGACACACGATGTTCGGTATTCCCGAACATATCAGCAGTGGGCGAGCAGAATTATTCCGAGCCTTGCGCTCCGTTCTTTCCACCAGTCCGCGCTTGCATTACAGAATGGAGTGCTGTACGTACCAGCACGGGGTCATACTCGGGAGCCAGCACAGCAAGGGTGCCCAGGGCCACGGACGAGTAATGACGGGCGAGACGCTCGGCAGCTACTCCTGGGTCTCGCGCAAGACAGGCATCTACAATTGCCTGATGCTCCCGCATCCCTCGCTCAAAAGCTCGTGGGGCCTCAGTACTATAGAACCGTCGGTAACGCTCGGCATGATCCGAGAGTTGCGCTACCATGGTTACGATACGGGTACCAGCATGGGCAACAAGACTTAGGTGAAAGGCCCGATGGGGAACTTCCCAGCGTTCATACTCTTCAGGAGTGGGCAGCCTGGCCATCTGGGTGAGGAATCCTTCGAGCCGGCGCAGTTCATCTGCCTGGAGGAGAGGAACGGTCAAACGGATGGCCAGCGCTTCCAGGCTGATGCGCATCGCATACAACTGCTCAAGATCAGGGATGGAGAAGTCTGCCACTCGGACGCGGTGGTTGGGTTCAGCCTCAACCAGCCCCTCGCGCTGCAGCATGCGCAGGGCTTCGCGCAAAGGTGTCCGACCGACCCCCATCAACTGAGAGAGTTCCCTTTGTGAGAGTTGCACCCCACTCGGAATTTCGCAGCGTACGATCGCTCTCCTGAGCTGCCGATAGGCAACCTCAGTACTATCTCTTCCGCTGATTGTATTTTCATACATCATGTGCTGCTCCAGAGAAAAGACAGGCATCTCCTGGGCAGAGCTATGGTCAGGCATACAGTTCCTCCTTGTTCTACTATATACACTTCTCATTAATATGTCAAGGAAAGTATATCCAATTTCGGGGCTTCTCAAACTGGGGGCAATACCCCCCGTACACGTTGCGGCTACGCCGCAAATAGTCCTTTAGTACAAGTTTGTGTGTTTTGCGTGCGCTGGCGCGCACGCAAAACACACAAACTTGTACTACAACTTGGGGTCGCCGCAGGCGACCCACCTGTACGGGGGTATTGCC
>WNGE01022750.1_pt1 | contig 10866 bp, 16 predicted proteins | sample 5400651 | NCBI WGS metagenome assembly WNGE01 (sample SAMN13153370, study PRJNA577476) | soil metagenome | isolation source: 60 cm soil or saprolite under grassland replicate 2 | place: USA:California | collected 2016-06-15
CCGCCCGGATTCCAGCTGCTCGGTCAGGTGGCGGATGGCGGGGGCGTGCCCGGCCAGGCCGGCGAATGGCTCCATGCGGACGTAAAGGTTAGGCTCGGCTGATGGCCTGGATGCCCGATCCCGGCTCCGACCTCGGCGCCCGGCTGCGACGGCGGCTGCGCGACGAGCTCGTCGTCTGGCTGACCTCAGTGGCGGCCGACGGCACCCCGCAGCCCAACCCGGTCTGGTTCGTCGTGGAGGGCGACGAGATCCTGGTCTACAACCGGAGCGACGCCAAGCGCCTGGCCAGCGTGCGCGTGCGGCCGCGCATCTCCCTCAATTTCAACAGCACGCCTACCGGCGGTGACGTCCTGGTCATCACCGGCGCCGCCCAGCGCGATAGTGACGCGCCCCTGCCCTACGAAGTGCCCGCCTACGTCGACAAGTACGGCGAATCCATGCAGCGCATCTCGGGCTCGCTGAAGGCCTTCTCGGAGGCGTACCCGGTGCTGCTGCGCATCCAGCCGGACAAGGTGCGCGGTTGAAGATCGAGAAGTTCGCCTTCGGCTCGATCCGCATCGACGGCGTCGACTACGAGTACGACGTCGTGATCGACCGCGGCCAGGTCGTCAAGCGCAAGAAGAAGGCCTCCAAGAAGTACCGAGACGCCTTTGACCACACCCCGCTGTCGGCCGCCGAGGACATCCCCTGGAAGTGCCGGCGCCTGGTCGTCGGGACCGGCGCCCACGGGCTCCTGCCGGTCATGGACGAGGTCCGCGAGGAGGCCGAGCGGCGGGGGGTCGAGCTGCTGGCGCTGCCTACGCGGGAGGCGATCCGGGAGCTGCGGAAGCATCCCGGGACGGCGAACGCGGTTCTGCACGTGACCTGCTAGCCGCCAGCTCCCGCTCCGCCGCCAGGCGCTGCGCCCGGCCCTGCTTCCAGACCTCGTGGATGCGCTGCACGGCGGTGAAGTTGGCGAGGATCGCGAGCAGGTAGACGATCCAGGGCAGCAGGGGCGGGAAGAGCAGGCCGACCACGATCGCCACCACCCGCTCCGGGCGCGCGAACAGCCCCACGTCGCACTTGAAGCCCAGGCTCTGGGCCCGGGCCCGGACGTAGCTGAGTAGCGGTCGGTGGTGGAGTCGAGGAAGGCCCCATACGGATACGAGCGCTTGGTGGCGCGCGCCAGGGCACCGTCCAGGATGTCGAAGGTGCCGCTCAGTGCGAGCACGATGCCGGCCGCCAGCAGGTATCCGAACCCCGCCAGCGCCCCCGCCCCGAAGGTGAACAGCATCCCCGCTACGGTCACCTGGTTGGGGGTGACCGGGAGGCGCGCCAGCGCGGCTGCCAGCCGCTGGGCGTTACGCCTGACCCAGGCCTGGAATCGGCTCGTGAACACTCTCGTTTCCTGAGCCCGCGACGGCGCGGGCGTGGTTGTAGACCTCGATCACGCGGACGGCGATCTCCCGCCAGGCGTAGCGCCGGGCCTTGGCCAGGCCGTTGCCGGCGAGCCGGGCGCGGAGCTCGGGGTCGCGCGCCAGCACGGTCAGCGCGGCGCCCAGCTCGACCGGGCTGCGTGGCCGCACGGTGAGCGCGTCGACCCCCGCCTGGACCACGCTCAGATAGCCGGGGACCTCGCTCGCCACCACCGGCAGGCGGCTCGCCATCGCCTCCAGGATCACCACCCCGAAGCTCTCGCCGCCGGTGGCCGGGAAGCAGGCGATGTCGGCGCTGGCGTAGTAGCGGGGCAGGACCTCGGCCGGCACGTAGCCCGCCATCACCACGTTCTCGATCCGGTGCAGCGCGACCAGGCTCTCCACCGTCGAACGGAGCGGGCCGTCGCCCACGATCACCAGCCGCACGCCGCCCACCCGCTCCTGGAGCTCGCGGAAGCCGAGCACCAGGTCGCGCAGCCCCTTCCGCTTCTCCAGGCGGCCCACGAAGAGGACGTTGAGCAGCCCGTCCCGGAGATGCCGGATCGCGGTGTGGTCGGGCCGGAACGTCTCGGTGTCGACCCCGTTGGGGATGATCTCAGGGTTGGCGGTCGGAAAGTACTGGCGCAGGAAGTCACGCGCCGGCCGGCTGACCGCGATCGTGCGGTGCAGGCGCTTCAGGTAGGGCCGGAAGAAGGGCCGCCCGTAGTAGTAGCCGAGATTGCTCTTGGCGAAAGCGTGGAAGGTGGCCACGTTCGCGATCGCCGACATCCGGAGCACGGTCAGCGGCAGCGCCGGCATGAAGGGCTCGTGGAGGTGGAGGACGTCGAAGTGCTGGGTCTCCAAGATCTCGCTGACCTGGCGGGAGAGGTTGAAATCGAGCGTGATCCTGGCCACCGAGTCATTGACGGGCACCGCCACCACGCCGCCGATGCGGTTGAAGTGGGGATCGTCGTCCTGCTTGCGCGAGCTGGGCGCCAGCACCGAGACGTCGTGGCCGAGCCGGCGCAGGTGGTCGCCCAGGTGCCGGATGTGCTCGCTGACGCCGCCCGGGTGCGACCAGTCGTAGGGGGAGACCAGGCCTATACGCATGGCCGGCTCGTGACTCTCAGAGGGACTCTCAAGGCGAGCCCTCCCAGATCCGGTGCGGCATGTGCCACTGCTCGGGGTGTGCGCGAATGATGCGTTCCAGGTGCCGCACCAGCTCCTCGGTGACGCGCCGGACGTCGGCCACGCGGTCGCCGGAGGGCTGCGCCCAGATCGGCGCCCAACCCTCCGCCTGGAAGGTGTCGTCGGGAAGCCGGAAGACGCAGACCGGCAGCAGGGGCGCGCCCTTGCGGAGCGCGATCGCGGCCGGGCCGGTCGGGATGTGGGCGGGCTTCCCGAAGAAGTCGACCAAAATGCCCGTGCCCGAGACGTCGCGGTCGATCGCGGTCACGATCATCTCGCCCGCGTCCAGGGCCTGCACCACCTGCTTCAGGCCGGCGCGGTTGAGCGGGAGCACGCTGATCCCCAGCCGCTGGCGGGTGGTGCGATACCAGTCGTAGAGCTCGGGCGGCTCGAGTTCCTCGGCGAAAAGGCCGACTGGTGTGATCGTCGCCGACCAGATCGCCGCCGCCACCTCCCAGGAGCCCATGTGGGCGGATACCACGAGCAAGCCCTTCCCCGCCGCGAGGGCCTCGTCCACGAAGTGGTGGTTGCGCACTTTCAAGAGCGAACGGAGCTCGCCGACGGTCGCCCTGGGGAGCTGCATCAGGTCGGCGTAGGCTTTGGCGTGGTTGCGGAAATTCCTCCAGGCGGTGCGCCGGATCGTCCTGGCGTCGGCCTCCGGGAGGGCGACCCGGAGGTTGAACTCGAGCCGCGCGCGGGCGTTCCGGGAGAAGACCCAGCCCAGGCGGGCGACCACGATCGCGAGCGCGTACGCCCAGGGCCGGGGCAGCCTCTCGATGACCCACTGCAGGACCCGGAAGCCCCGGTAGGCGAGCATCAGGCGACATTGAACATCGGGCGGAACGCGTACCACTGGTCCGGACGCGGCCGGATGAAGCCCTCGAACCTGGCGACCACGCGCTGCATCAGCTCGCGGACCCCGTCCTTGCCCGGGTGGGGCGGCGCCAGCGGCGGCTCGATGTGGACGTGATAGCGACCCGGGCCGCTGCGCCAGACGCAGGCCGGCAGCACGGCCGCGCCGGTCCGCGCCGCAAAGGCGGCGGCGCCCGGCGGCACCACCGCGCGCTGGCCGAAGAACTCGACCTCGACCCCGGGCCCCTGCTGCAGGTCGCAGAGCAGCGCGACCACGGCGTTGGCCGCCAGCTCCTGCCCGATCACCTTCACCGCCGCGCGTTCGAGCGGGATCACGCGCAGGCCGAGCGCCTGCCGGGTCTCCGCCACGGCCGCTTCGAGGGAGCCCGGGAAGCGGGTGGCGACGGTCGACATCCGGTAGCCCAGCGAGCCGGCGAAGGAGCCGCCCATGTCCCACGACCCCATGTGGGGCGCAGCCATGATCACGCCCCGGCCCGCCGCCAGGCCAGCGTCGAGGTGCTCGCGGCCGGTGACCGACATCCGGGACACCAGCTCCTCCGGGCCGAGCCCGCCGATGAGGACGAAGTCGGCGAGCATGCTGCCGTAGTTGGCGAAGGCGCTGCGCGCCACCCGCGCCACCTCGGGGTGATCCCGGTCTTTGCCGAGCACGGCGGCGTAGTTGCCGAGCGCGTTCCGGCGCTGGCCCGGCGAGAGCAGGTACCATGCCGACCCGCCCGCCCCGGCCAGCGCGTAGCGGGGCCCGGGCGGGAGCGCCCGCGTGAGGCGGGCGCCAACGCGATAACCCGCGCCCAGCAGCGGCCAGCTGGGGAGCAGGCGCCGCCCCATTGCCGACGATGCGTGCGTCAGGGGGCCTGGCCCTGCGTCGTCACGGAGCTTTGGCTGCGCTCCTCCTCCTTGGGTGAAGCGTCGTTGTAGTACTGGACGTCCTGGATCAGTGAGGACGCGCAGTTGCCGACGCCCACGATCGCGACCCGGACCTTGCCATTGCCGGCCTGGCGGCCGTTTCCGTTCTTAACCGACATTCCTTTCACCTCTGTACAACGATCTTTTGTCGTTCCAGGTGCTGCAGGTGCAGCAGCTCGCGCAGCTCCTGGTGGCGGCGAGCGATGGTGTCGGTGTCCAGCGAGCAGTAGACCTGCCGGCCGTCGCGGCGCTGGCGCACCGCCCCGCCCACCCGCAGCATGCGCAGGTGCCACGAGATCCTCGGCTGGCTCATGCGCAGGGCGAGGGCAAGGTCGTTGACGCTCTCCTCGCCGATCTCCCCCAGCCGCTGCAGGATGCGCAGGCGCGTGGGGTTGGCGAGGGCCAGGAAATGGTCTGAGAGCTCGTGGCGAGCGCCTGGAATAAACATAAGCCTTCCTTTATGTGTCGCCAGCATAACGCATAAAGAACTCTTTATGGGTTTGCCGTCACGCATCCACCGGAGCGGTCACGGCGACGTATATTTCTTGATACCGATCATGGCGAGACACAAGTACGACGAGCCGTCCGCCGACCTGGCCGCCGACATCGTGGAGAACGCCCAGCAGCTGGTGCGGCTGGAGATCGCGCTGGCCAAGCAGGAGATCAAGGAGCTGGCGATGCGCAACGGCATCGCCATCGGCCTGATGGCGGCGGGCGGCCTGCTGGTGATGCTGACCGTGCTGGTGGCGGTGCCCGTCACCATCGTGATGGTGGTCGACAGCTGGATCGCGGCCCTGGTCTGGGTCGTCTTCTACGCCGTGCTGGCGGCCGTCCTCATCCTCGTCGGGAAATCACGGCTGAAGATAAAGCCTCCGGAAAGGACCATCGCCAGCCTCAAGGAGACCAGGGCATGGGTACTTCATCAGCTGACTACGAACGGCAAATAGCCGAGACCCGCGGGGCCATGGAGTCGAAGATCGTCGAGCTCCGGGAGCGCACCCGCGACACCATGCGCCGTGGCCGCCGAATGGCGATCATGGCTGCCGGGGTGGGCGCCGCCCTGGGCGCGGCCGCCGTGACCGCAATCGTGATCTACCGGATGTCGCGGCCCGTCACCCGCTCCGAGCGGGTCAGGCTTGCGCTGCCGGAGGGCTGGTGGAACTGGATCCGCCGCGCGCGCGAGAAGGGCGAGCTGGCGCTGCGCCGCGGGATCCCGCCGGTGCGGCTCTACGTGGGCGACCGGCAGGTCGGCGAGCAGCCCGCCTCCTCCTCGATGGAGAAGATCGTGATCAGGGCCGCCCAGGCGGCCGGCACCGCGGCCGCGGCCGCGATCGTGTCGCGCGCGGTGGCGCACTTCCAGAACCGAGCCAAGAGCACCGCGGCCTGATCACCTTTCATGAAAACGTGGACCGGGGCGGCTGGCGAAAGCCTCCTTCCGGAAGACGGGCTTTACATAGCGGCCTTTAGGGATCCATACGCAGGTTGGCGCTGGTCAGCGGCGCCGACTCGGGAGCGGCGAGCCAGCCGATCACGCGCGCCACGTCCGCGGGGTCCAGCACCGGCTCCCGGGGTGCGCCGCTCAGCGCCAGCATCGGGGTGTCGATCGAGCCCGGGCTGACCGCGTTGACGCGGATGCCCAGCTCGCGGCCCTCCACCGCCAGCGCCTCCGTCAGTCCGGCCAGGCCCGACTTGGCGGCCACGTAGGCCGCCATCCCCGCGAACTTCTCGGCGTCGCGAACGCCCGACAGCGAGCAGACGTTGACGATGGCGCCGCCCGGCCGCATCCGCCGGAAAGCCTCCCGCGAGCACAGGAAGGCGGCCGTCAGGCCCGCCGCCAGGGTCGCATCCCAGTCCTCGAGCGAGATGTCCACGATCGGTTTGGGCACCAGGACCGCGGCGTTGTTGACCAGCACCCGCCAGTCCTCGAGATCGGCGGCGGCCTCGCGCACCGCGGTCTCGTCGGCGGCGTCGACGCCGTCGCTCCGGCTCCACGACCGCACCTCGAAGCCACGCCCCCGCAGCTCGTCGCAAATGGCGCGGCCAAGGCCGCCGGAGCCGCCGGTCACCACGGCGATCACGCCAGAGCAGCCTCGTACTCGGCGGCACAGCGCTCGATCAACAGGCGCGAGCGCGCGCTGCTGCGGACGGCTACCCGGTCCAGGCGGCGGGCCGCGCCGACGGCGGCCACCAAGGCGTCCTCGTCGCCGGGCTCGACCAGCAGGCCCCCGACACCGTCCTCCACTACCTCCGGCAGGCCGCCGCGCCGGTAGGCGACCACTGGCGTCCCCGCCACCTGCGACTCCGCCGCGACCAGGCCGAAGGGCTCCTCCCAGGCCACCGGCATGAGGGTGACCGCGCAGCCCGCCATCGCGGTCCACAGCTCGCGCCGGGGCAGCCGGCCCTCGGGCACCAGGTGGTGCTCGGCCGCGTAGGCGGCGTCGTAGACGGTGCCGAAGAGCCGCGGCCGCAGGCCGGCCCGGCGGCTGCCACCACCGCGGGCACCAGCGGCGGCAAGTGGAGGGTGTGCAGCACCGGCATCGGCAGCGCTTCCGCCAGCTCCAGCGCCTCGGCGTCGAACGCGTGCTGGGTGACGGCGTGGGGCCGGTCCCGCGCGACCTGGGCGTAGACCGCGGCGAAGGCCTGCCGCAGCTCCGGCTCCCGGCCCGCGACCCGGCCCGCCGGCATCACCAGCGCCCGCGCCGCCGCGGCCGGCGGCACGAGCACCGTCGCCAGCCGCAGTCCCGGCAGCACGGAGCCCGCGGCGCAGTAGACGGTGACCTCGTGACCGCGCGCCGCCAGGGCTCGCGCCAGGTCGGCGGCGAAGGCCTGGGCACCGCCCAGCTCGGCCTCCGCCAGCGGGGTGACCAGGGGGGCCACCACCGCGATCCTCATCCGCGGATCCGGATCAGCTCCAGGAACTCGCCCCGCGTGCGGGCGTCGTCGCGGAAGCAGCCGAGCATGCAGGAGGTCACCGTCTCGCCGCCCGCCTTCTCGACCCCCCGCATCTCCATGCAGAGGTGGCGAGCCTCGATAACCACCGCCACCCCGTCCGGCTCGACCACCCGCTGGAGGCCCTCGGCGATCTCCCGCGTCATGCGCTCCTGGAGCTGGAGGCGGTGCGCATAGATGTCGACCAGGCGCGGGATCTTGCTCACGCCCACCACCCGCCCGCGGGGCATGTAGGCCACGTGGCAGGTGCCGAAGAAGGGCAGCAGGTGGTGCTCGCAGAGGCTGTAGAAGGGCAGGTCGCGGACCAGCACCATCTCGTCGTAGTCCTGCCGGAAGAGCGCGTCGCCGATCGCGTCGGCGGCGTCCAGGCCGTAGCCCTCGGTGAGGTGGCGGAGCGACTCCGCGACCCGGCCCGGGGTCTCGACCAGGCCCTCGCGGCGGCTGTCCTCGCCCAGGCGGTCGAGCACCCGCTCGACCAGGCTGGGCAGGTCGTCGGGGGAGAAGCGCGGCTTGGGGACACTCATCTCGCCACCTCGACGGAGTTGTTCTCCGACTCGACGAGTCGCACCCGAGCCAGTGTGCCTTCCGGAAGGCGGGCGTCGAGGCGCTGCCAGAAGGCGAGCGCCAGGTTCTCGGCGGTCGGGATCACGCCCTCCAGCCACTCGACGTCGCGGTTGAGGTGGCGGTGGTCGAGGTCGTCGATCACCGCCCGGCGCATGAGGCGGTCGAGGTCCTTGAGGTTGACGACCATCCCGGTCACCGGGTCGGGCGCCCCGCGGACCGCCACCTCGAGCACGTAGTTGTGCCCGTGGTCGCCGGCGCAGGCGCCGAAGACGGCCCGGTTGCGGGCCTCGTCCCAGTCCTCGCGGCGGAGCACGTGGGCGGCCGCGAAGGTGGCGCGCCGGACGATGGTGACGGCGCCCGGCAACCCGCGCCCGGGGCGCGACCGGGCATCAGCCGCGGCACCGGCTTTGAGCGTGGCCATGGTTCCTATACTGAGACAACGCTGTGCGTTATTCGGAGGCCGTACTCGCGGCGCCGCCCGGAAGCGCCCAGTTCGAGCCCGCCGACGTGGCCCGGCTCACCCCCGGCACCATCCACCGTCTCTTCACGCCGTCCCCGGCCGCGCCACCCCTGGAGGACGTCGCGGCGGCGCTCGGCCGGCGCCCGCCCGAGCTGTTCCGGGTCGCCGCCGCACTGGAGCCCGCGCGCGGCGAGCGGCTGCTCCGGCTGAGCCAGCGCCCGGTCGCCGACCCCGAGCGGGAGGCGGCCGGCCGGCGCCTGGTCCGCGGCCTCTTCTGGAGCCTGGTCTACGAGCTGGATCCGGACCGCTGGGTGGCGCTGGCCGAGGCCGAGCCGATCGCGCCCGGCGTGCTGGGGGAGCTGCCGGCGGCCGGGGCCAGGGTCGTCGAGGCGGGGGCGGGCGCCGGCCGGCTCACTCGCCACCTGGTCGGCGTGGCGGCGTTCGTGGTGGCCGTCGAGCCGTGCGCCCAGTTCCGCCGCCGGCTGCGCGAAGCGACGGGCGCCCAGGTGGTGGCCGCCGTCACCCAGCAGCTGCCGGTGCGTACGGGATGGGCCGACCTCGCGATCGCCGGCGCCGCCATGTCGCCCGACCTCCCGCTGGGCGGGCCCGGGGCGCTGGCCGAGCTGGAGCGGGTGGTGCGGCCCGGTGGCACAGTGGCGCTGGTCGGGCCGGAGGCGCCCGCGTGGTTCGAGGCGCGCGGCTATCGGCGACGCGACTATCCCGCCCCCGCGATCCGGCCCGACTCCGAGCTGACCGACTACTTCGGCCCGCTCAACCCGCCGCGCACGCTGCTCACGCGCACGTTGTGAGCCCCGACGAGGCGGCCGCCTACCTGGCCGAGATCGCCTATCACCTTCGCCACAAGGAGGACCCGCACCGGGCCCGGGCCTTCAGCAAGGTCGCCGCCTCTGTGCTGCGCGACCGTCCCGACCTCGATGCGCTGCACCGGGCGGGCAAGCTGGAGAGCCTGGAGGGGGTGGGCGCGGGCATCGCCAAGGTGCTGCGCGAGCTGGTGGCCGAGAACCGCAGTGCCTACCTGGAGAAGCTGCGCGAGGAATCCGGCGAGCCCTCGCTGGTAGCGCCTCAGCTCACCCCCCTGGTCGAACAGGGCTACATGGGGGACCTCCACACCCACACCGACTGGTCGGACGGCGGGGCCTCGGTGCTGGAGATGGCGCAGGCGGCCCAGGCCCGCGGCTACCGCTACCTGGGGATCACCGACCACTCGCCGCGGATCACGGTCGTCAACGGGCTCGGTCCCGAGCGGCTGGCCGGCCAGCGGCGCGTCATCGACGAGGCGCAGCGGCGGCTGGGCGGCGCGTTCACCATCCTCCAGGGGATCGAGGTCGACATCCTGCCCGACGGCAGCCTCGACCTCGACGACGACACGCTGGCCTCGCTCGACCTGGTGATCGCCTCGCCGCACCTGCAGCTGCGCATGGAAGCGGCGCCAATGACGGAGCGGATGCTGCGGGCGGTCGAGCATCCGCACGTCGACATCATCGGCCACCCGACCGGCCGCCGCCCGGGCAGCCGGGCCGGCGCCACCTACGACTTCGAGAAGGTGTTCGCGGCCGCCGCCCGCACCGGCGTGCTGATGGAGATCGACTGCGACCCGGCCCGCATGGACCTCTCCCCCGAGCTCGGCAAGCTGGCGCTGGAGAAGGGGTGCCGGTTCAGCCTCGACTCTGACGCTCACTACGTCGACCAGTTCGTCTACGTTGACCTCGCGCTCTGGATGACGCGGAAGGCGGGGATCCCGACCGAGCGCATCGTCAACTGGCTGCCCGTCGAGGGCCTACGCAAGGAGTTCGCACAGTGGCCGCCATCGGGGTGATGATCGAGGGCCAGGAAGGCCTCAACTGGGAGCGCTGGCGCTCCCTCTGCGCGGATTGCGACGAGCTCGGCTTCGCCAGCCTGCGGCGCAGCGACCACCTGATCTCGCTGATGGGCGACGACGCCCGCGACTGCATCGACACCTGGACCTCGCTCGCGCTGGCCGCCGAATGGACCTCGCGGATCGAGCTCGGCCCCATGGTCACCCCGCTGACCTTCGAGCACCCCGCCATCCTGGCCCGCCGGGCGGCGGCGGTCGACATCCTGGCCGGGGGCCGCCTCATCCTCGGCGTGGGCGCGGGCTGGAACGTGCCCGAGCACGAACTTTTCGGCCTTTCCTTCTCGCCGCTCAAGGACCGGATGGACAACCTGGAGGCCGGGGTCGGGCAGATCCGCAAGACCTGGGAGATCTCCAACCCCAAGCCGCCCCGGGGCGGCAGCATCCCGCTCCTGATCGGAGGCGGCGGCGAGAAGCGCACGCTGCCGCTGGCGGCGCGGGAGGCGGCCGAGTGGAACCTCAGCTCGCTCGACCTCGAAAGCTTCCGGGCCAAGACGGCGCGCCTCGACCAGCTCTGCCAGGAGATCGGACGCGACCCCCGGTCGCTGAGGCGCTCGGCGATGGCGACCACGATCGTGGGCCGCGACCGGGACGAGCTCCGGCAGCGGGCGCGCGCGCTCGGCGAGGTCATCCCCCGGTTC
>WNGE01008599.1_pt1 | contig 10865 bp, 8 predicted proteins | sample 5400651 | NCBI WGS metagenome assembly WNGE01 (sample SAMN13153370, study PRJNA577476) | soil metagenome | isolation source: 60 cm soil or saprolite under grassland replicate 2 | place: USA:California | collected 2016-06-15
GAGAAACCATCATTACCCAATCGCGTCGCGCTCTGGAGTATCTGCACCCCGATAACCTGCCTGTCCGCACTGCCACGACCTGGACGCTGGGGTATGCCTATCAGCTCCAGGGAGACCGTGCCGCGGCCAGCCAAGCCTACACCGAAGTCATATCTATCGGGAAGTCGTTTGGGGATTCCATCTACACCCTGGCGGCTACCATAAATCTCGGTCAATTACAGGAAGCAGACAACCAGCTGTATCTGGCGGCCGAGAGCTACCGGCGCAGCCTGCAACTGGCCGGTGATCCGCCGCAGCTGATGGCTTGCGAAGCGCATCTTGGCCTGGCCCGTGTATTCTACGAATGGAATGACCTGGAGGCCGCCGGGCAGCACGGACAACAGAGTGCCCAACTGGCGCGGCAGATAATCGTCGACACCTTCGCTGCGTACGGGGTGTTTGTCGCCCGCCTGAAACTTGCCCAGGGAGATGTGTCCGGCGCGGCCGCTGCTTTGGATGAGGCCGAAGCGTTCGTGCGCCGGCATCGCTTCGTGTTTCGGATGCCTGATGTTGCTGCCGCACAAGTGCTTCTCTTGCTTCACCAGGGCCATCTGGCAGCAGCCGCTCATCTGGCGCATTTGCACGACCTCCCCATCAGCCAGGCCCGGGTACACCTGGCCCAGAGAGACACCTCCGCAGCACTGGCGGTGCTTTTGCCATGGCGTCGGCAAGTGGAGGCCAAGGGTTGGGCGGATGAACGGCTCAAAGTGATGGTGCTCCAGGCGGTCGCTCTCCATATGCATGGCGACAAGGACAAAGCTGTGCACCTGCTCTGTGACGCGCTGGCGCTAGCCGCGCCGGGCGGCTTCATCCGTCTCTTTGTCGACGAAGGTCCCCCGATGGCTCACCTCTTGTCTGAAGCAGAGGCTCTTGGGATGCTGCCGGACTATACAGGGAAATTGCTGGCTGTATTGGAAGCGGATGCGCAGAAGCGTGAAAACACATCTTCTCTGCCCCCACCTGCCCAGCCCCTGATCGAGCCACTCAGCCCACGCGAGTTGGAAGTCCTCCACCTCATGGCTGCCGGACTCTCGAATCAGGAGATGTGCGAGCGGCTGTTCCTCGCCTTGAGTACGGTGAAAGGGCACAATCGGACTATCTTTGGCAAGCTCCAGGTCCAACGGCGCACCGAAGCGGTCGCACGTGCCCGCGAGTTGGGTCTGTTGTAGTCTTGCCCGCAAACCTGGTATCTCAACGTATCAGTACTCCCACAACACTACCCCAAACACTCCTTTAGTATCTCCCTGTTCCTACCCTAGAGAAGATATACTCCTTGATAGAAGATACACGATTTGTACATGAAGCAAGTGGCACAGACGGTTCTGACCGGCCACACCAGGGACAGGGTGATGTCAAACGAAATCAACTCAGAAAGTGATCCAGGTCAACCACTGGTCTATCAGATCAGAATCAAGGGCCATCTGGGCCGCGAGTGGACAAACTGGTTTGGGGGCCTGACCATCCGACTTACAGACAACGGCGAGACGCTGTTAACCGGCCCGGTGGTCGATCAGGCTGCGCTGCATGGATTACTCCGAAAAGTGCGTGATCTAGGAGTGCCATTGCTCTCGGTCAATCGCGTGAAACCCGGCCAGGCAGATGTTTCAGATATTAAGTAAACCGCATTGAGCGGATCAAAGCAAACTTGGAGGAAACTCATGAAAGCAATTGTCTGCACAAAATACGGACCACCCGATGTTCTTAAACTTGAAGAGATCCAAAAGCCAACCCCAGGCGACGATGAAATCTTGGTGGAAGTTCATGCGGCATCCGTGAATTATTCTAACCTGATACTCGTGAGAGGAAAACCGTTCTTGGCCCGCCTAGGGTTCGGACTTCTAAAACCAAAACTCAAGATACCCGGAAGTGACATAGCGGGGCGGGTTGAAGTGGTTGGCAGAAACGCAAAGCAGTTTCTGCCAGGTGATGAGGTATTCGGGGACTTATCCAACTGTGGTAGGGGTGGTTATGCCGAGTATGTATGTGTTCCTGAAAATGTATTGGCCCTGAAACCGGCCAATATATCGTTTGAGGAAGCAGCGGCAGTACCTGAAGCGGCACTCGTCGCACTGCAGGCTCTTCGCGACAAAGGACAGATGAAGGCGGGGCAAAAAGTTTTGATTTATGGTGCGTCTGGTGGTATAGGTACCTTTGCGGTGCAGATTGCCAAATACTTCGGGGCTGAAGTGACTGGCGTGTGCAGCACAAGGAATCTAGACATGGTGCGCTCGATTGGCGCGGATCATGTCATTGATTACACGCAAGAAGATTTCATCAAAAACGGGCAGCGTTATGACCTGATTGTTGCCACTGCGGGATACCGTTCGATTTTCGATTACAAGCGTGCATTGAGTCCCAAGGGAATGTATGTCGCGACCGGAGGCTCCATGGCTCAAATCTTCCAAGCTCTGCTCATAGGACCATGGATTTCAATGACCGGGAGTAAGAAACTGGGTAGTCTGGCGGTGAAACCAAACAAGGATTTGGCTTTTATGAAAGAGCTCATTGAAGCCGGCAAAGTAAAACCCGTTATAGACAGATGTTACAAGTTAAGTGAGGTCGCTGAAGCTCTCCGGTACTATGGAGAAGGACACGCCCGAGGAAAAGTCGTCATAACAGTGGAACATGATAATAAAACCTAACACAGCGCTGCACCTGCCGCGATGAAGCGCTGCGGAATAAGAGAACTGCTTGGAGGAAGATAACCGACCAGCTAGTGAAGATCCCTAGTAAACCCGATCGCGGCGGGTGTCCAGAAGGCGGTCGCTCTCACCACAGGCGTTTGATGTAAGAAAACAGGTATGCGATGGCTCAAGAAAACATCGCAGGAGAACTTGAAGAAGGAGAAGACTGATGACACAAACGAAAACACATACCAACGAGAAGGAGACAAAGATGACCACCTCACCCATAAGAATGCAGCAACGACCAATGGAGGAAGACATGAACCCGAACAGAAGAACCGCCGTGCTCGTGGGAGCGCTGTTTCTCATTTCGACCGCGATATTCATCGTCAGCAATGCGCTGATCACACCGCTCCTGGGCTCCCACAACTTCCTGGCCGCTGTCGCCGACCACTCGCAGCTCATGATCGCGGCGGCGCTGATTGCGCTCATCGAAGGGACCGCCACCGTCGGAATCGCGGTCGCGCTGTATCCGATCCTGAAACGGCAGCATCCGGCGCTCGCCCTTGGCTACGCGGGCATGAGGATTGCGGAACTCGCCATAGCTGCCGTCGGTTTTGGTCTCGGTGGGCTCTTGCTGGTGACCCTGAGTGCAACGGCCGCAAACGAGGCGAATAGTGAAACGCTCGGCACCCTTCTCGTCGCGCTGCGCTACTGGACACTGATGCTCGTCTACCTCTACACCGCCATCGGCGGCTTGATGCTTAGCTACATGCTGCTCAGGACCAGGCTCGTTCCCCGAGGGCTGTCGGTGCTCGGTCTCATCGGCTACGCGGCGTTGCTGCTGGCAGCGGTGCTGGACATGCTGGGCCTCATCGACACGGTGGCTGGCACGGGACTGATCGGGCTCGTTCCCGGAGGCCTGTTCGAACTCCTCCTGCCGATCTGGCTCTTCGCGAGGGGATTCAACTTGACCGCAAGTGACAGAATGCGCGTCGCGCGCGTTATATGAAAGGATCGCATCATGCCAACAGTGAATAGCAGTATGCAAGGGAAGATCTGCATGGTGACCGGCGCCAATTCAGGTATCGGGAAGGCAACCGCGCTGGCGCTGGCACAGATGGGTGCAACCGTCGTGATGGTCTGCCGGGACCGTCCCAGAGGCGAGGAAGCCAGGAGCGAGATCACCACGAAAAGCAGGAATAACGCTGTTGATCTCCTGCAAGCAGACCTGTCATCGCAACAGTCCATACGACAACTCGTCGAGAACTTTCAGCACCACTATACGCAACTGCATGTGCTGATCAATAATGCGGGAGTGGCCTTCCCTGGGCGGCGAGAAACCGTGGATGGATTGGAGATGATGTTCGCCGTGAACTATCTGGCACCTTTCCTGCTGACAAATTTGCTGCTCGATGTGCTCAAAGCCAGCGCGCCAGCACGGATTGTCAATGTCAGTTCTGCTTCACACAAATCAGGCTACATTCAGATGGATGATTTGCAAGGAGAGAAACACTCCAGGTCCATGCGTGCCTATGGGCAATCCAAGCTTGCAGTTGTGCTGTTCACCTACGAACTTGCGCGCAGACTCCAGGGAACGGGCGTGACTGCCAACTGTCTCGACCCCGGCTTCGTTGGGACGCATATCGGGCAGAGTGATGTAGGGCCCGCCGTTCGCCTTCTAGTGAAGTTGATCGGGAGCTTTGGCGCGAGCCCGCAAGAGGGGGCGAAAACATCGATCTACCTGGCCTCCTCACCCGAGGTGGAAGGCGTCACAGGCAAATACTTTGTGAAGAGCATTCCCAAGCGGTCAGCTGCAATCTCCTATGATGAGTCGCTCCAGCGACAATTGTGGGAGCAGAGCGCAAAGCTGGTGAACTTGTAGCTTCCCCTGCCCATCTTCAGGGCCGCAGTGGATCAGTTTGCTTACTGGGCTACGATGTGGCGCGGACCGGCCGGTCCTGAGGTGGGTAACCTGTAAATTTGTGGTTGATGGCGTCACTGACATCTACTCGCTCCTTTCTAGTGGAAAATCATCATAATTCCTTTCTTGGAGACCCCTGGCGAAAGCCTGCGGGAGGAAAAGAAAGGCCGCCGCAGCGGCACTACTCAATGACTGAATACTCAACAAAAGTCTAGACAGGCGTGAGACAATTGTTCTATAAAGGTATGCAGCGAGTTGCAAAGGCACTCCTCTGCTTGCACGAGAAACTGTTTCGTTGCGTCACGCTTGCACGGTGTATACCTTGCACAGATCGGCATGAGGATAAACATCCTGTCTGCTAGCACAACCTGTAGACTCCTTTCTGTGTGGGGCGCTAGGGATACGTCCCTAGGGGTAGCGGTTGTCTCCCTTGTCACCCGTCCTATCGTAGCACGCGACTCGAGAGACTGCTGGAATAATCAGCATCTTGGGAAAGGGTAGCTACAAGCCCCTAGCGAAAGCTTGCGGGTCTGGTGACTACTTCGATCAAACTATTTACTTTAATACGTATCTATAGTTTTCACGTGATTGCTCTGTGTTCATGAAGCCCCTTGTTGTGATGGCATCGTGACGTCTGCGTTTTACACTGTACGGTGGAGGGCTATCTGCGCTGGAAATCGGGAGCGATGGAGCTGCATTCATCTGCTGGCCCATCGAGGGAGGCGCGATAGGGAGGCGCGATAAATCAGGCCCCTACGAAAGGAGACGCTGTTCTATGGGAAATAAGTTATTGTATCCCGGGCTTCCAGCCCTGCTCGCTGCGGCATCCGGTGCGTTACTACTACGCCGCCTGGGGCGTCGCTGGGGAGCAACTGATGACGAAGTGCATCGACCAATGCCAGCAGATGAGTTGATACCGCATCCCATGGTAGAAACGACCCACGCCATTACTATCCAGGCCGCTGCTGCAGAGGTATGGCCATGGCTGGTGCAGATGGGTATGGATCGCGGCGGCTGGTACAGTGATCCCGAATGGTGGGATGGCCTGTTCGAAAAGGTGCTCTGGTTCTTTTTGTCCAGAACTGAGAAGACCGGATACTCGATCCGTTCGGAGCCAAGTGCTGGCCGCATCATCGCAGAGTTCCAGGACCTCTCAGCCGGCGATATCGTGCTCGACGGGCCTCCTGGTACGGCTTTCTTCACTGTCGCGGCCCTGGAGAAGAACCGGATGCTTGCCCTCTCTTCCAACTCGCATGTGCGCTACATCGTTCCAGGTTTTGTGCGTAACAACCCAAAGGTGCAGATTCACGGCGAGTTTAGCTGGGTGTTCATCCTCAACGAAGTGGATGCTAGCACGACACGGCTGATCCTGCGGACACGGGTCAACTACGGGCCACGGCTGTTCCGAGTGCTGACGCGTCCATTCTTCTGGCCGGTCGATTTCGTGCTGGCGAGAAAGATGCTGCGGGGAATCAAGTGGCGTGTGGAGCAGAGAAAGGGGCAACTGGCTAAGCGCGGTAGGGGATTTGGACGCAAATTTTACGGGCAGGACGAACCGCTCGCTCTGGTTACCGATGACGAATAGCGAAGCAGGTGGTATCATCGGAACGCAAGGGCCGCGATAAATGGGTAGCGTATCCTTTGCTAAGGGTCGAGATTGAGAAAGTCGAAATAACTCGCGGTTCGTCCGCTCCAGCAGCGAGGTGGTGCGGATGAGTTCGCGCGCCACCCCTTCCAGCGCATAGTAGGCAATGGTCTGCTCAAAATCGCGCTCAAGCGTCGCCACTGCTGGGCAAAGGCCGTCAAACGCTGTCTTGCTTCTTCGGCACTCTCGGCTTGATATATGGCGCTGGCCTGCTCCATCAGCTGCTTCCTCGTTTCCTTCTTCGACTCCCATTTCTCCTTCTCTCCTCTCACTTTGCTTCTTCCTTTCCTGCTTTTGACTCTTGACATAGAGGGTCTTTTTTCTCAACCCCTAGCAAGGAATACGCTACCTCTGATTGTACTTAGCTTGCATTGGTACAAAACCCGATTCAAAGTGAGCGAGCAGTGATATAATAAGCTCAGGTAGGGACATACAACATGGCAGGACATAATCGAGAAAATAAGGGTAGGATATTAACAATTGAACACCCGACAGATAGTTCCCCTGCACTCATGGTTTTTTCCGGGAATGCAGGACAATTACTTCGTGGTGATACCCCAACATTCAATATCCTCAAAGCAATGAGGCAGCGTGCCCATCGGAATGGTGTGGCATTTGCCATACATTTTCAGGAAGCAGGGGCAGTAACAAAAAACAGTATTGGTATGACAAGGCTGCTCGAAGATGTCTTTGGAGATGAAGTCACCATTTTTCGCTATGGCCCGCAGGAATCAAACGGCCTCATACGTAAAGGTCTTGATCAATACACCGTTTCTTCAAAAAATCTCCCCATTCGTGCCCGTAGCGTCATATATCTTCCGGTCGTTGAACGAAATGTTATGAGAAGAAATCAGCGTGCTGCGGTGAATACCAGTTATGATTTTGTTTTACCAAACGGTGAACAGGGGTATTTGGAGACGACTGGTTTTCATTATGATCTCGGGTTAACTCCGATCAGTGCTAAAGTCAGCCGATTACAGGCATTGGAGACAAGACGGGGCGTAGATAAACTGATTCAGCAAGATATTGACCCACAAGGGATCACTGTTGACCAGAAAGTGGTAGAGTCGGTTCGCGGACGAGCAGGATTGGTCACATTCAGCGGCGATGGCAATACGCGCGGTTTTGTCGGAACACGCTGGCAAATGGACCGTGTCGATGCATTAAAAAAAGGTCTCGGAGATGATGTGAAGGAAGCAACTGAGGAAATAAGTGTTACCGCTAATCTTCCCCACAGTATTCAACAGGAATTTATAGGGAAAAAGCGTCCTTTGCTCAAGTTAGCTGGTAATATCATCGATGATGTCTTCGATGCAATTGATGACACGACAGGGAGTAAATGGGGAGAGAGAAAGTTGGATCATCAATTTTACCGGGATTTTATGATTACTCCTGAGGGGTTGTTTGTACCGTTACAGAGGTTTGATGTGATAGAAAATAATGTGTTTTATGATTTTGCAAATGCTGATCATTATTTCATTGGTACGCTTTTTGGATTTCAGATGAGTGGGTAAGATATGCTTCTTTATAAGGGTCACGAAAGATGCGCTTTACCATTGTGCTGGCTACTTGGACCATCCGTTCCACAAAATTGACAGTTTGGTCATTCTCCATTCGCGTGTTTGTTTGCCATTTCACCTTCAATAGAGAAAGAAGCGTGAGAAGCTTTCCCCTCCCTATCACGAAAAAGCCTCACGCCTACGAGCAAAACACGCTCCAGTTGCCGAACACACTGAGGGAAGCTATTTAAAAGGCCTCGTGCAGAGCGCCTAATAATACCCTTTGGCAGAATGATCCTACTGTGATTTTGGAATGAACCTCATGCACTGATTGTCCGGCTTGTCCTGACAAGCGAAGTGGCCCGCCACTCATTACAGCCGGTATTTGTCTACCATCCTCTGGCCAAGTATGATCAAGATGCCGCGCATCGCCAGTGCGCCAAGAATGCCCCAGAAGAGGACACGGTGCTGAGAGGATCGCTTTTATATCACTGCTACAGCATTGTCGCGTCGTTACTCACAAATGGGCAGCGAAAACCAGAATGTGGAGCCATCTCCGACCCGGCTCTCTACCCCTACCTGCCCCTGATGTCGCTCGATGATTGAGCGACAGATGTATAAGCCAACGCCCAAACCGACATGCAGGGAGCCAGGGCCATGCTGCACTTCAATATTCGAGACACGATAGAAGCGTTCCCAGACGCGCTCCTGTTCTTCCAACGCCAGCCCTGGTCCCTTGTCACGCACAGATACACATGCCTCAGTACCTTGTACAGTGAGGCACACCTCTACAGGTTGGTCGGGCGGCGAGTATTTGAGAGCATTGGTCAGGTAGTTCATTACCACCTGGATGAGACGGTCGGCGTCAGCATGTACCAGAACCTCTTTCTGATTGGGAAATTGGGCATACAAGGTGCGCGACGGGTCTATCTGCCTCTGATCCTCGACCGCTTCCTGGACAATATTCACGAGGTTACAAGGAGCCAGAAGCAGCCGGAGCGTCTGTGCTTGAACACGCGATGCATCCAACAGATCGCTCACTAAACGGTCTTGGATGACAACCTGACTTCGCGCACGTTCCATCAAAGCTTGAACAGGAGCAAAGCGTCGCATCTCGTCTGGCAACAATGCTTCGGTAGCGACGAGGCGTTTGACCTTGCGTTCCGCTAGTTGTAGGCTGCCTTTCATGACGGTTAGGGGCGTTTTCAACTCGTGACAGATGACGCCGAGGAACTCTTCCATACGACGGTGAGTATTGCGCAAGGCGCGTTCGTTTGCCAATGCCTCGGCGTGTTCGCGCAAAAGTTGCGCCCGTGCGAGAATGAGAGCGGTCAGTCTAGCAATTGTTTGGAGCAAGGTCATCTCGTGAAGGCAATAGGTGTGTTCTCGGCTCCCATCATCGACGCAAAGAAGTCCGACCAGACGGTTTCCCACGCATATGGGCGCAACCAGTACCGTCTCTACGTAATAGGGAAGGACGTGCGTATGCAATGGCAATGTCATACCCTCGAGGACGATACTGTTGTCGGCTTTGAGTTCGGCAAGCATCGCTTCGCTAGTAATGTAACTCTCTAACAGGGGAGAAGCCGCTAGTTGCTCGCGCCATGCCCGCTCCTGCTCAGGAGTGAAGCCGATGGAGGCGATTGGGCGCACAGTATCGTCTTCTGGCACGACCGTGAGTATTACGACATGCATGCTCTCAATTACGCTACGCGTTAGCTCGACCATACGCTGCCCCACGCGTTCTTCTTTGCTCAAATGGGCAGAGGCGGCTTCATCTCTGTCTTCGTCAGTAGCAAGATGTTCGGGGAATTGAACAAGGGCCTCAGCCATCGCGAGCATTGCCTGCAACGCTTCAGAGGTGCGCTGTTCGAGTTGGCGCCGTGCTGTCACATCGCGGTAGATCAGCACGGCACGCTCAATCGCTCCTGTTTGACTCTTGATTGGTGCAGCGCTCATGTTCAACACAACCTCGCGACCGTCTGCTGTTCGCACGAGCACATCGGCGGTATTTTCTCCGGTAAGTAGCGTCCCTTTGAACACACGAGACAACGGCTGTTGCTTCTCTGGCAGGGTGTGCCCCTGTGCATCATTGTGGACTGCTTGCAAAAGCAGTTTTTGTTTCGCCTGCTCCTGATCTTTAGAAGGAAGAGAGGCTAAACCAAAGAGCCGTCGCGTTGCCGCATTGGTGGAGCGTACCTGCCTCTGCGCGTTGTAGACTACGACACTATCACTCATCGCTTCAAAGGTAGCGGCGAGTTCATTGGCACGGAGTAGGGCTTCTTGCTCTGCAACCACTGCCCTTATGCGGGCGGCTTCACGTTGATGAGTGAGAATGGCGATAACGATGCCGGCACTTGCGAAGGTGATGAGTTGTAGAATGCCGCTCCATCCAGAGCCACCAATGACTCCGAAGGGAGGGACGTACAGGTAATCAAGCACGATAAGGCTCAACAGAACCGTGAAGAGTGCTGGCAATGCTCCCCAGAGAAAAGCTACGATCACAACTGCGAACAGAAGCCGGACGCCTGGAAATGAAAAGGGGAACTGGACCTGCGTTTCCACAAGTCCTATACTCAGGCCGGAAGCGACTAGCAGCAGACCGACAATATACCCCACAAGCGGATGTCGCCAGCGTGGAAGTTGTGCTGCTGCACGCGTATGCCATGCGCTAAAGTGCTGTAGGCGAGGATACAAAGCGTGGGACCAGTGTTGACGATGTTCAGAGAACATTTTTCCTCCTCTATGCTTTCTTGTAACAGATAGCTGGTTTGCTATTTGGTAGGCAAAGTGTAGAGACAAGGAAGGAGTACACAACGTCGTGTTTCCCTCCTCACTCCTAATAGACAAGCATACGCGCTCTCTATGAGATAGCGCTGTGTTCATGCTGAATTACGACTGAGAATTCGGGTCTCGCTCCTTTGATGCTAAAATCGTAGAAGTCTCGAGGTTGCACCTGCTGGCCTCCACTCGTCTGTAACCACTGTGTCTGCTGTCCTCCTGCTCCTCTTCCTCTCTCATATTTTTTTTACCTTACCCTCTCATTTTTGTCAAGATCACTTGACAAACTATGTAAGAGAATATATTCTTAGTCTGTAAGAGGCGTCTTGCTCTTTTATCTGCTGTTTTCACAA
>WNGE01008600.1_pt1 | contig 10864 bp, 6 predicted proteins | sample 5400651 | NCBI WGS metagenome assembly WNGE01 (sample SAMN13153370, study PRJNA577476) | soil metagenome | isolation source: 60 cm soil or saprolite under grassland replicate 2 | place: USA:California | collected 2016-06-15
AGCGTGTCCACCGCGATCTGCTGCATGGCCATTGCGTCGTACTGGACGCGATATATCGAGTCCGTGGTGCCCCTCAGATCGTGGTACGAGACAGAAAGTCTCTGCAGCCGCCGGAAGAGCCGCGTGCGAAAGTCGAGCAGGAGTCGCTCGCCCGTGTGTGCACGAAGGACCGTGCTCGAGAGTCCTTGGAGTTGCGTCAGCAGGGATATCGCCACGAAGAGCAGCGACGCGGCGAGTAGGACCGCTGTATCGGATCCCGTTGGCAGTATCAGATCGAGCGCGCGCGGGACGGGTCGCGAGCCAAGCACGCTGTCGACGACAATCTTGAGCGGAACCGGAGTGAGCAGAGTCAACGGGGTCGAGAGCATGCTGACGACCAGCAGGACCAGGATCCGCAGCCAGTAGGGCCTGAGCTCGCGCAGGAGGCGCCGGTAGAGACGGCGCTCGTCCTGTGATGTGCTCACCGGCGGCTCGGGGCGCGCCGGGTTAGGTTCCTCGGCGATGCGCAGTGGCGTATGGCGCAGCCGAGATCGCTGTCTGCGGTCGCCGTTTCGCCTTCCGTTATTGATCGGGATCTCGGTCGTCGCGCGCCCGCGGTCAAGCGGAACGTCGTCCCACGCTCGTGGCGACGGCAGCTGAAAGTACACCCCCCGGCGGCGGTTGAAAGTTGCCCCCCTGGTTTTCATGGTGCTTCGGTGGTAGCCGCTGGGACGCGGCCGAGATCTCGGTCTTTGAGTCGACAGGAGTCGCGCTTGAGAGCGACGACGTCTGCGTGGTGGGCGTCGGCCAGCCGGGCGACCCATTCGCCGGCGATGGCGAACAAGGCGTGGTGGCCCGCCGTCGCAGACGTCGTCGGCCACGCCCGCAACAACTCAGATCCGCGGCTCGACCTCATCGACCATCGATCTCCGCGGTCGACGCACAGACCGAGGCGCACCCTCACTGCGCAACGCCCGCCTCCCGGTGTTTCGAACAATCATCACCCGAGCGATCACCTTGATCGGCATCCCCTCGGCCCGGTGAATCCCGGCCCAGTCCTCCACCGTCAGCACCCGCTTCCGCCTGACCTCGACTGAGGCCGACGTCTCGAAGGGGTCAGAATTCACCCGCCGGATCAGTTTTTCACCCGCCGTCTACACCCTCGATGGTGCTACGGCAGGCCATCGCGTGCAAGGAATCGGTCGCAGCTGTACATGCCTACTGGCCTGGACGCGGAACCATCCCTATTCGGCGTCGGCCGGCGACGCCGGATGCCGCGGCTCGGGAAGGTTGCCTCCAACACCAACTCCTCGATTGGCCTCGGTTGTGTCAGGCGGCCCTCACGGCGCCCGGCAAACGCGGAGTTGTTCCCGCGAGCGCACTGGAGCTCAACAGGTCCTTACGCAGACACTCGCCGGCCGTGGCGGCTCCCGCCGCAGAGCTTGCTGAGCGTGCAGCCCCACTCACCCCACGCAGTATCGCGACCAGAGATGGACCAGTGGCTGGGCTGATCACGTGGCGGTCGGTGTCGGTGTCGCGGTCGGCGTGATGGTTGCCTTCGGCGACGGACTGCCGCCTGCGGTCGGCTCGACTCTGGGCTACCGAGGCTCGTGCGGCTGCGCCTGACGAACGATCTTCCGACAGCCTGTCAACGTGGGACGGGGTCGATTCGGCGGCCTTCCTTGTCGAAGATGTGCAGGCGGGAGCTGTCCAGGGTGAGATGGACCTTGTCGCCGGCCCGGAGGCCGGAGGCGGCGCCGACCTCGATGACCAGGTCAGCCCGGCGATGCGCCGGCTCGGTTGCTTGCTCTGTGGGCTGTGGCGATGTTGGTCTGCGGAGAACTGCCTTGGCCATCGTCCCCAGCCCGGCCAGACGTGTCGACCGCGCGGACGCATGTGAGGCTGCGTGCCGAGTCCGCGAGCCGTTGTGTGAGGTTGGAGGTGTCCCGGGAGTCGGAGCCGGACCGACGAGGTCCGGATTGATCATCTCGATGCCGCCTTGGATGAAGGCGATCCACTGGTGACCGTGGAACTCGAGAGCTCTCAAGGTCCCCGACCACTGGTTGGACCCGCCGGTCGATGCGGCTGCGAGTGTGAAGGCGTCCGAGCGGGCGCCGACGATGACCGAGAGGCCGTCGTGATGGCTCAGGATCAACGACCGGCGGTCGATCGGGGGCAAGGAAATCGCCTGCGTGCCGAAGTCGAGGGACACGCGATGATGGGCAGTGACCCGGACGGTGGCTGACATCAGATTGATTCGCGGAGTGCCCAGGAAGCCCGCAACGAAGGCGGTGGCTGGGTCGTTGTAGACCTGTTCGGGCGTGCCTACGTCCTCGATCCGGCCATCGCGCATGACCGCGATCCGGTCCGCCAGCGTGAGTGCCTCGACCTGGTCATGGGTCACATACACCGTTGTCACGTTGAGATCCCGGACCATAGCCCCGATCTCCTGCCGCAAGTCGGTACGCATAGTTGCGTCGAGGTTGGACAGCGGCTCGTCCATCAGGAACACCCGCGGCTGCCTGACCAGTGCACGGCCGATTGCGACTCGCTGACGCTGGCCGCCGGAAAGCGTTCTCGGCAGCCGGTCGAGAGCCGCGTCGATTCTCAGGATCCTTGCCAGCCCGGCGGCCTTCGCGCTCGCTTCGGCGGTGTCCTCCCCAGCCACCAGCAAAGGGAACATGATGTTCTCACGTGCCGTACGGTTCTGATACAGGGCGCCGCTCTGGAAGACCAGCGCGACACCGCGGTCCCTCGGAGACAGGCTCGTGATGTCGGAACGTCCGAACCACACCTTGCCCGCGGTCAGCTGCTCCAGTCCGGCGATCATTCGAAGCAGTGTCGTCTTACCGCAGCCCGACGGTCCCAGCAGCACCATGCACTCGCCGTCCGCTACCTCGAGCGAGACTCTGTCGACCGCAAGGTAGCGGCCGTCGTACACCTTGGACACGGAGTCCAGCTTGATTGCTGTCATGACACCTCGCTTGAAACGACAGGGCTGAGTACACAGCCCTCGCGAGGTGAATGTCCATAGTTCACTTGAGCGGCCGCCGTCGTCACCGCGCCCAAGGGCGTCGTCGTACGCGCGGACCCACCGGATCCGGGCTCCACGGGCCGGGCGGTGCCACCGTCAAGCACCGCTAGGCAGGCGGCAGCGGCCAAGTTTGCTCAAGGCAACGGTGATGCCCGTATCGTCCTCAGTTGAGGGATTTCAGGCCTGGCACCTTCACGATGATGAACTCGTTGTCGTCGGCGAGCGACGGGTTGCGGCCGGTGTTCGGGAAGTTGTTGTCGCAGCCGAGGAGGAGCCGCTCTCCATCGATGACGTGGATCGCCTCGATGGACTCACAGGCGACGCCGAAGGGGTCGCCGAGGCGAACGTCGCCGGTATGGATGGGTGGTAGCGAGACCAGGTCCGGATCGGGGATCGCGGTCAGGTCGACGGCCTGCTGCTTCACGAGGAACCCGTCGGGTCCGACGTCGCGGAGGTCGACCACGTAGACATTGCGGAACACCGCCGTGAGGCCCCGCCCGCCGTCACGCTCGATGAGCACCATCCGATGCTGGTCGAGCGCCCACATGTCCGCAACGAGGTAGCCCGGCTGCTCGGTGTGGTACTGCCAGACGCGGCCCGTGAATTCGCCGTCATCGATGCTGAACTCGAACATGAAGCGCCGGCGAGTGTCGGGATCGACCGCGGTCGCTCCCTCGAGGATCGGGTGCAGGTATTTCCCGTCGGGCGTCGACGACATGGCCTCGAAGCCTCGGCTGTTCGGCTGGGTCGCGGTGGCCGGCGGGACCAGGAAGGGGTTGTTCGGCGACATGAGACTTCCCGGCACTGTCGGCTGGACAAGGCTGCCAGGCACTGGGTACGGCGCCTCGAGGAGTACGCCGGTCGCATCGAAGTGCAGCAACCACGGGCCGAACTCGTCGCCGACCCACAGATCGCCGTTCGGCGCCCTCTGCAACGACTCGGGATCGATGTCCCCGCCGGTCAGGAGCCGATCAGTCGTGGCCGCGTTCACGATGGGGAAGCCGATCACGCCATTCGGATCCCGGAACTCGATGAAGTCCTTGACGGCGACCGTACCGGTACCGCCCTGTGCCGTCTTGAAATCCGGTTCGATGTAATACGCGCGGATGAGAAAGTCGCGCGAGTTGGCCTTCGCGCCGAAGCCGTTGTCGGGCATCGCGAGGAACTCACCCGGCGTGCGTCCACTCAGCAATGACGAGAAACCCTCGACCGGCTGCGACGGTGTCGGGAACGAGATTCCATTGATCGTCTGTCCCGCGAAGAACGAACCGGCGGGGGGCCCAGGTGCGTACGTAGCCACGGGCAGTACGGCGCGACCCTCGAGAACCGGCGTGGGCGTCGAGGCCGACGCGGGGTAGGCCACGAGACCGAGCGGGACGACAGCCAACCCCAAGACGCGCAACAACTTCATGCCCCACCCCTCGCTCCCACCATTTCGGCAACACTCGTTCAACACGTCAATCGTTCGGAGCCGAATCGCGCACTCCTTCATTCCCGGCCGGTCGCATGGGAATATGAACGTTATTGCGCTGCTTTGACGTGTTGATCGCGAAGTCCGCCCCCAATTTGCTACACTCCCCGCCCCAGAGAACCCCACCCCGAGAAACTTGTCAATACCGTGTGCCCCAGCGCAAATTCCGTGGTATTTCAAGTGATTGCTGGATTGGACTGGGGGTCTTCTCACCAACAACCGCCGCTGTTTAGTCCCGATCCACGTGTTCACCGTGCGGTCGCAACTTGGTACGCCGTACGTCCAGACGCCACGCCCATCAGCACAGACCGGTGACCGTCGTACCGTTGCCTGGGGCAATCGATGCCGCGAGGGCCGGCGACCTCGTCAACCTTGCGCTGGGCGTGGCACTGTGCCTCCAGGCGGGAGGACCGGACGGCGAGGAGACCCCTGGACGTCCCGTGGGGGTGAGCGCAGAATTACTCGCAGCTAGGGGGAGCCATGCGAGTGACGAGCGACGGCGCGCGGGTGGCGGGGGACTACTTGACCTCCGGGGTGGGTTCGAGCCAATGGCGATGGCCGCTGCCTGACCGCGACATCGTGACGATCGGCCGCGACCCGGGTTCCGACCTGTGCTTGCAGCTGGACGACCGCGTGTCCCGTCGACATGCCGAACTGCAACGCACGGGTGGACAGTGGTCGATCGCCGACCGATCCACGAACGGCACCTACGTGAACGACCTCCGGGTCAGCCGAGAGCCGCTGAACGACGGCGATCGGATCCGGGTCGGCTCGACCGAGCTCACCTTCCACACTGCCGCCGTACAGACCGTGATCGGGCCGGCGGTGCCGCCCAGGCAGGCGGCGCCGCGACGGCGTGGGCTGGGCGGCAAGATGCTCGTGGCCGGCGGCCTCGAGTTGCTGCACCTGGTGCTGAACTCCGTTCTGACATTCGTGACGGACCTGGCGGACGGCCCGATCCGATGGGTCGTCTCGCAGACGGCGGTCGTGGTGATCGCGATGCTCATGACGGGTGCCGGCGCGATCGCTGAGCGCGAGACCGCACCATCCGATGGTGGCGCTACCGCGCGCCGTGGCAGGTCAGCGCTGGCCGGGTCCCTGGTGATCTTGCTCGTGCTCGGTGTCGGCGGTTTCGCCGCGACGCAAGGCGTTCGGTACGTCGTCGGCTACACCAGCGGCAAGGAAACCGGCACAGACCGGCTGGTGACCCCGGTGACGAAGAACGCTGCCGGACTCGCGCTCACCGTGGCCAAGGTCGAGTACACCCGTCACTTCACCCGCGTCGAACTGACCGTCCGGAACAACACTTCCTCGACGTCGATCACGCTGCCATTGTTCGAGAACTGCGTGTTCAGCGCTGCCGACGGCACCACACTGCAGGCCGACGACTTCCGCAGTCAGTGGTCCCAGACCATCCCGCCAGGCGCATTCCAGCGCGGCACGATCACCTTCCCCGGCCACTTGCCAACCACGGCGAAGCGCGCGTCGCTGAGCTTCAGCCACATCTTCGGCACGTTCAACGCGAACGCGATCTCAGTCACCGGAATCCGGCTGCGATCCGGCTGACGGCATTCGTCGCTGATCCTTGCAGGAGCATCGGGTTGAGCCGGCCGCGATGCTGCCGTTCGGGCGGTTGTCGAGGATGCGGGGGCCTCGGAGTCGCCTCAGGCTGGGATCGAGGCTGGGCTGGGGAAGCGGAGGCGGGTGGTTACGGCGAGGAGGATTGCGGCCGCGCCTACGACGACGACGGCTCGGCCCAGGCCGCCGGTGGGGGTGGAGATGGCGAGGATCAGGAGGGGGCAGGCGAATTCGCCGATGAAGAGGGTGGCGGTCCAGAGGCCGGTGCCGCGGCCTCGTTGGTCGTAGGTGAGGGCGGAGAGGGCCCAGGTGAGGAGGGTGGGAAGCATCAGGCCGGTGCCGGACGCGGCGATGACGGCGCCGATCACGATGACAGGGACGGTGGTGGTGAGGCCGACGATGACTAGGCCGGTGCCGGCGAGGGCGAAGGCGATGGGGAGGAGGGTGCGGGTGCCGAAGCGGGAGGTTCTGCCGAATATGAACGCGCCGGTGGCGGTGGCCGCGGAGGCGATGGCCGTGACGGCGCCGATCGCGCCGACGGCTTTGACGCCGGCGTTGTCGAGGACATAGGGCAGCTCGACGATCGGGGTGTAGAAGACGACGCCGCCGAACAGCGTCACCAGGCACGGTACGGCGAGCGCACGCCAAGGGATCGGCGGCAGCTGCCGCGATGACGAAGCCGAGCGTGGGGTTGGCTGCCAGAGTAGGCGGGCGGCGAGGAGGGCGAAGAGAAGGCTGGAGGCGTACAGCCAGAACGGGGCCCGCCAAGTCAGCGAGCCGAGTGCTCCGCCGAGCGCGAAGAAGAGGGTTGCCGACAAGGAAGCGAACACAGTCTGCATGGCGAGCCATCGGTCGCGGGCGGCACCCGAGAAGTAGTCCGCGATCAACGTCGTACAGCAGGTCATGATCGCCGCCTCGGTGATGCCAACGCCGACACGGCTGAGGACGATGGCGGGGAGTCCGGTCAGGTACAGCGGCGCGGTGCCGAAGAACGCGTAGGTGACGAGGGCCCCGACCAGCAGGCGTTTGCGCCCGAAGCGGTCGACGATCCTTCCGGCGAAGGGTGCCAGCAAGCCGATCATCAGCGCGGGCACGGTGAGCGTGACCGGCACCAGGGCGGTCGCGTACGGCGTACCTGCGAAGTGCTGCTCCATGGACGGCAGTACGGGCGCGAGAAGTACGGCGCCGAGGACGGGCAGACAGCTCACGAACATGAGCAGCATGCCCTGAGGTCGCCCGGCGCGGTTTACCACTTGCTCGTCATGAACCTCGGTCGTGCTCTCAGACATGGATGGCTCCGCTGCGCTCAGTGGGGCCGCTGTACAAACAGGCCCCGGGGTCACTGGCACGAGAGTGACGCCCGCCGGATCACACAGGAAGTCGATAATCTTGGGCGCCGCTATCCATCGGACGAATACCTAGACAGCACCGCCCACGTCGCGAAGGACCTGCCGCAGCCACCTGTGGCCCGGGTCCCGCCGCAGCGCGGGATGCCACCAGAACGCCTCCTTCAGCGGTACGACGTCCCACGGGCACGGCAACACCCGAACGCCTGCGGTCTCGGCAAGCCGATTCGCCAGCCTCCTTTGGAGTACGGCGACCCGCGACGTGCCCGCCACCAGGAACGGCACCGTGAGGAAGTTGTCGACCACCATCTGGACCTGCGGCTCGACGCCGATGATGCGAAGCTGGCGAGCCGCGGGCGTGTAAGCGGTCGGCAGGTTGAACGTCACCAGCCAGGGCAACCGGGCCACGTCCTCCATCGTGAGCTCCTCGCCGACTGCCTCGTTGTCCTTCGAAACAACGCACACCCAGGTGTCCTCGAACAGGTCGGTCGACGGGATGTCAGTGAGGAATCCGTGCGGCAGGACGAGTCCGTCGACGTTCCGCAGCGTCTCGAGGCCGTGGTCGACCACGGTCAGGTCGGTCTGCTGGAACCGCAGTCGTACGCCGGGTGCGACGCTCGCCAGCGTCATCGCCAATCGATCGCCGAAAACAGTCGCCGCGTAGTCCGAGATCATGATGGTGAACTCGCGTTCCGACGTACGCGGGTCAAAATCCGCGGTCGCGTCGAACACCCGCCGTACGTCGGCCAGGGCGGGCGTGGTCCTTGCGCTCAACTGCTGCGCCAGCGGAGTCAGCTCGTAGCGGTTGCCGATGCGGTGTAGCAGTTCGTCGCCGAAGTGGCGGCGGAGTCGGCCCAGCGCGGCAGAGACCGTCGGCTGGCTGAGCCCGAGGCGCTCGGCGGCCCTGGTCACGTTCCGCTCGGTCAACAGGGCGTCCAGCGCCAGCAAGAGATTCAGATCCAGATTCCGGAACTGACTGCCCACCATGCCGCGACTATAAGGCCGCAGGGTCAGGAGGTTTTGAAGCCGCCGTTGCTGTAGAGGAGTTGGCCGGTGATCCAGGCTCCGGCGTCGGACATCAGGAAGCGGACGAGGTCTGCTGTGTCCTGAGGGGTGCCGAGTCGGCCGGCCGGGGTCTGTTGGGTCCCGGACTCGCGAATCTCCGGTGTCATCCAGCCGGTGTCGATGGGTCCGGGATTGATGACGTTGGCGCGGACACCACGGGAACCGAGTTCGACGGCGGCGGCGATGACGACGCGGTCGAGTGCGCCCTTGCTCGCGCCGTACGGGAGGTTGTGCACCGTATGGTCACTCGTCAGCGCGACGATCCGCCCGGTCACGTCGGTGGTCGGCTGGTCGGGGATGCGTTCTGCAAATGCCTTGATCAGCAGCCAGGTGGCGCGCGCGTTCACCGCGAAGTGTCGATCCCAGCTCTCGAGGCTGGTGTCGAGGATGGAACTGTCGACGCTTTCGCAGTGCGACATGACCAGTCCCTTGAGGTCATGTCGCACTGCCGCAGCTTCCACGAGCCGGCGAGGTTCCTCGGGTGAGGCGAGGTCGCCGGAAATCAGGTCGACGCGCCGCCCCAGGGCACGGCATTCATCTGCTATGCCCTGGGGATCGTCGTCTCCCCGCTCGAGTCCGATGCGTTCGTCGTACGGCGACCAGTAGCTGATCGCCAGGTCCCACCCGTCCTGGGCCAGTCCCAGCGCAAGCCCCGCACCGATCGACCGCCGCCGCCCGACCCCCGTGAGCAGCACTGTCCCTCGCCCGTCCGACACCACTGACCTCCGTGACTCGATCGCATTGACAAGTCACAACCCCATCGGTCCCAACCGTTCCGGGCAAGGGAATTTCAAGCTCAGTTCCACGCTGAGCGCAACTGCTGGACCGTGAGCGACTGCAGCGTGGCACCACCGCCGACAGCGAATGTGGCGAGGCCTGTGCTGGTTGGGTCGGGGAAGATCTGGTCGGTGAGCAGGACCTGGCCGTCCTGGGCGAAGACCTCGACTGACGACCAGTCCACCAGGATCGTGAGCCGGACCGTCCCATTGGCCGCCGCGAGTGGTGCCTGCTGCCGGCCGGTGAAGGCGGGATCGAAGGTCACGTTGCCCGACTTCGAGCGGTCGATGTAGAGGTTGCCTTTGAGGCGGTCGTAGCCGATGACGGTTTCCTGGCCATTGCCGGTACGGACATTGAGGCCGTAGCTGCTCGCCGATCCGCCTTGCAACGTCGCGTCGATCCGCAGCGCCGCACCGCTTGCCGGGATCGTGGTCGTACCTTCAGAGAGTGGAACGTTCTGCAGGTGGGCGACCGGAGAGCCGGCGAGGTTGCTCAGCTGCGCGACGGGTTGCTGGACCAGTTGCAGGGCTCCGTTGACGGATCGCAGCGAGAGTTCGCGCGGGATCGTCATGGCGCTGCGCCACGGTGCGGTCGGGATCGACCCGGCGTAGTTCCAGTTGTTCATCCAGCCGATCATGATCCGCTTGCCGCCGGGCGCATCGTTGAAGCTGACCGGGGCGTAGTCGTCGGACCCGAAGTCGAGCCAGTGTGCACGCTGCAGGGACGACAGTGCGGCGGTGTCCGAAAGGCTGAACTGGTCGGCCGAGATGTGACCCCAGCCTCCGGTGTTGTTGTCGGCCAGCTCCAGGTGTGCGGTCTTTCCGCGCAGGTCGGCGACGGTGAAGTGAGCCCAGTCAAGGACCTCACTGGCCGGGCCGGTCGCGCTGCGGACCACCTGACCGTCGACAACGAGACGGACGGACGTGTCGACTGCCCGCGGGGCGGCCGGGTCGTTCGAGAAGGTGATCTCGTCGACGTTGATGTGCCCCCAGCCGCCGGCGTTGTCGTCGACGATCTGGATACTGGCCTGCTGACCGGCGTACTTGCTTACGTCCCACGACACCCAGTTGAGGAACTCAGCGTTCTGTCCCGTGGAGGACGCGACAACCTTGCCGTCGACAACCAAGTTGACCGAGGTGGGATTCGCGGCGCCCCACGGATGGTTGCCGCCGCCAACGAGCAGGTCGATGTAGCGACTGCCGATGGTGAACGTCGGCGAGGTGATGGTGCCGGTCGCGGCGTCGCCGGCGGTGTAGGTGTTGACGAGTTGGTTGCCCTCGTAGCCGGTGACCTGCTGCTGGTTGGGCAGCGTGCCGGCGGCCGGGGCGGCGTTGGTGAAGTCGCCGGTCGCGGTCCAGCCCGCGCCCCACGTCGTACCTTCGAAGTCGGCGAACAGCGTGCCGGACGGTTTGCCGCCGCCGACCTGTGAGCCTGGGACATACGGATGGTCGCCGCCACCCACGAGGAAGTTGAGGTAGTCCTTGTCGATCACGAAGTCCGGCGAGGTGAGCGTTCCGGTGGCGCCGTCGAAGTTCGCGTCGTTGAAGCTGTTGGCGAGTCCGTTGCCGAGGTAGCCGGAGACACCGCCCTGACCGGGCGCGTTGCCGGCGGTCG
>WNGE01008603.1_pt1 | contig 10861 bp, 8 predicted proteins | sample 5400651 | NCBI WGS metagenome assembly WNGE01 (sample SAMN13153370, study PRJNA577476) | soil metagenome | isolation source: 60 cm soil or saprolite under grassland replicate 2 | place: USA:California | collected 2016-06-15
ACAAGTGGGATTGTCTCCCTGCTCACTACCACCGAAGCCGGCGAAATCATCGAGGCCGCAGCGGTCGGACGCGAAGGCGCGGTCGGTCTCTCAGGCGTCACAAAAAGAAACGGAATGGCGTTCTCGGCCCAGGTGCAGATTTCAGGCGAGGCGTTGCAGATCGACGCGAAGACTTTGCAAAGTATGCTCGAGCAGGAAAGCGCATTTTATAAGCTGCTCTTTGAGTATACGCATACTTTGAGCGAGCAGATTGCGCTGACGTTTGTCTGCAACCGGTTTCATGCGACGGAGCAGCGCCTGGCGCGCTGGCTGCTGATGGCGCAAGATCGCGTATGTTCCGATTCAGTGGTTCTCACTCATGACAATATCGGACAGTTGCTCGGAATTTCCCGGAGTTGTGTGAGCTTGGCTGCAGGCACGCTTCAAAGGAGAGGGCTCATTCATTATGTGCGCGGTCACGTCAGTATATTGAATCGAAGAGGCCTCGAAGACGTAGTGTGCAAATGCTACGAGGCGATCAGCCGAACGATCGGTTGTTACCACCCGCCTGAAGCTGTGTCTGGTTCAGACTGAGTCAGCCATTCACAGAGTCAATCACAGACCGACAAGCTGTCGATCTTCGTGTAGGCTCACCCTGTCCGTTACATGTCTGCTTCAAAAGTTTTGTAAATTATCAAACGCGCCATCACCAACTCAGGCGCTGAGGTTTCCCATCCTTATCATACCCCCTTACGTTGCTGGCTTGCTCATCGGAGGAAGAGAGGAGGCCAAGTGTTGCCCCGTAATTTTTCGAATGGAAAAGAGCGCTCATCCGGCGCGAGCCTGTTTCTCAGGTTGGCGCAGAGCGCGAGTATCGAAGAGGTGTTGGAGGATTTGGCAGAGATCGCGGCGGAGAAGGGTATCTGTTTATGCAGCGTCAGGTTCACGTTAGCCAGGATAGAGCGCGAATTCAAAATCCCAAACGCCGTCGTGATTGGGAGGATCAAGGAGCTGGCAGTCAGCGTCGAGGGCGGGCAAACCCGTCTCATCGTGAAATTCCTTGAGCCGCTGGATAGCGCAGCCGTATGCACGCTTGAGTTCGCCGCTTATCTGGCCGCGCACCGCATCGAGGTCCTGGCCGGAGGAGGCTTGCGTACCGATAGAGCAGTGGAGCGAAATACAGACCGCCCCCTATTGATGTGTGGACTCATCGGCGAGTCCGAATTGATACGGCAAGTAAGGCAAGATATCGAGATTGCCGCGACCCTCGACCTAAGCGTCCTCATCACCGGCGAGCCGGGCACAGGCAAAGAACTCGTCGCGCAAGGCATACACAAGGCTAGCAGGCGTGCAAAAAAGCCTTTCGTGAACATCAACTGCGCGGCGTTCAATCCGAATCTGATCGAGAGTGAATTGTTCGGACACGAGAAAGGAGCTTTCACCGGAGCCCTGGCTCGCAGGGCTGGCCGATTTGAGAAAGCGGACGGTGGAACATTGTTCCTTGATGAGATCGGTGATTTACCTCAGCCGAGCCAGGCGACGCTTTTGCGCGTCTTGCAGGAACGTAAGCTCGAACGGGTCGGCGGGACGGAGGCGGTCAAAATAGATATACGTCTGATTGCCGCGACCAATCATGACCTCCTTCGTGAAGTGGATGAGGGGCGCTTTCGCCGCGACCTGTATGATCGCCTGTGCGGATATCCCATCCAGACGCCGGCTCTGAGAGAACGTCCAACAGACATTCCCATTCTTATCAGGCATTATTTCCCCTCTGTTGAACTTGAGGACGAAGCACTGGAACTGCTCTGTCGCTATGGCTGGCCGGGGAATGTGCGCCAGTTGATATCAACGGTCGAGCGCCTGGCGGCCTGTGACTTGAAGCAAAAGATGGCGCAATACGCCACAAATGCTTCCACTTAGCGAACGCCAACTTATGCTTCCAGCGAGCGGATGGACGTATTGATTAGCCTTGCCTCCATTTTTTCCGCTACAAGGTTCCGGGCATAACTCTTATAGCGGTCCATTATAGAGCGGGATATTTCGGGATAATGGTCAACGAGGGTATGGCAAGAGTAACCAGTCTCTTTGGAAATCTGATTCAATGATCGTGGAGGATTTTCCTGGAGTGATTGCAGCAACTGATCTTCAGCCTCTTTCATTTGCTTCTTTCGGTATTCGATATAACGCAAGGAAATGCTGCGACATTCTTCCGCAAAATACTTTCTCAAATACCATTCATTGGCCCCTTTTGACCGCCTGAGGACAGAGATGAACGTAGGAGGCGGTTCCTCTGTCATTGCCGCCTCCAATGCTTGACGGCAAACCATTAAACGTTCTGCCAGTTCCTTTTGCAGATACTCCCGGCGTTTCTCCAATAATGCATTACAGAAGTCTGGAAACTTCAGCTTTAAGTCAAATCCAGAAACGTATCCCAATCTGTAGGCCAAAGCTCTAAGGGATGCGGGACACGGTTGAGCCAGTTCCATCTCTATAGCTTTTCTTTGCCCATCCTTATCCGGACGGCTCCCCGCCGCTGCAGACCTGGATTTTCGGCCGCTGAGATATTTTTCAGTCGCCCTGTAATTGGCTCCGATTTTCTTGAACAACTCGGGAAATTTGTTTCGCAAACTCGCGATGTGGCGATATCCCAATCGTTGCGCAACTTCAATCAAAGATGGAGGCGGGGTTTCAAGCAAGGCCGCTTCCATGTGTTCACGCACTTTTTGACGGGCTATGCGATTTTCGCGATGAAGATTGCGTCCCACAATTCGATGCGCCTCGATTTCAACCGGATACTTTGAAATGAGCTCCAAGACATAGTCCGGCTCCGTTAAAAATTTGAGCAGCGGAATCCTGGTCAAATAACTGAGCCTGGCGAGCGCCTTAAGAGGCGGGGTCGCTCTTCCTGTGACCCATTCGTTCGACGTCGTTTTTCCGATGCTTATCAGGCGCGCCAACATGTGGGAATTGCCTTCCGCCAACAAATTACAGCAGTGATTGACGGCCTTAATCGCATTCTGCCTTGCCGCGGCGCCAAGCAACAGGGGAGAGGCTGCGATGAGGTCGCCAATGTTGTCGGCAACCCAAAGCTCATAGTCCGAATCATCAATGGCTGCAGTCGTCACATCCGATTTTTGCGCTCCCAGAAAAGTCCGGCAGTAGGGACAAGAACCGGGGCGATAATACTTCAGGGTCGGCCGTATCCGCTTTTGGCAGTTCGGACAGTTTTCACTCAGTGGGCGCCGATGCCTTGAACAGACTTTCACGGGAAGAACCACCCACAGTAAAAGATCGTATACCGCGCCTCCCATTGCGACTTGTTCGTTATAGCAGTCTGCGCACCAGGCGCGATAATGCCTGAGCAATTCATGGCGTGACACAAATTCCTTCCATCGGACAAGAGATGTTGACGCTATCTCGGGCAAGAACGTGAGACGTTCGCTAAGGCCGACAATCTCAGCGGCGAGAGCGCCCGCGCTGTTTACGTAACTCATTCTGTTGAGTTCGAAATGGTTTAACGGCCTGTCTGCTTCGGCGCGTTTGTTGCGCATGATTGGAAGAAAGTATCGCAATATCAGGTCTCCCAGGGCCAAGTGGTGGGCGGCCGCGAGGCGCGCCAGGAGGCTGGTCAGGCATTCGGTCTCTGGCGTCCCAATTCCGATGGGGCGAATTTGATAGAGCGTGCTGCGCGGCGAAAATTCGGGGAGCGCCAGTTCCCAATGTTCATAGCCCTCAGGCAAATCTTGTCTATTGTGTATCCGTGGCATTTCCTTTTTTCCCTACTGGATCGCGTCGAGGCCGGCGCTCTCCAGGACGGAGTCCAGACCGGCCGCTGTTCTCCTGCGCCCGATTCGCGACCCCTGGCGTTTTCTTTTGCCGGTTCGCTTTCGTCGCCGAAATATTTTGCTGCAACCGGAATCGCAGACTCTCAAGTTCGGCCTCCGATTCTCCTAAGGCTTCTTCCCCTTCCAGCATGGAGGTCGCGATGCTACGCCATTCGGCGTCGGCCGGCTCGTATTGTTTCAGATGATCAATCGTCAACGTTACGGCGCCTTTATCCAACGCCGCGTCAGCGGCCCTCACAATCCATCCTTTGAGTATTCCCACGCACCCCAGGCTGCGCTCCATCAGGTATTGGCTGTGCTCACGCAAATCCCGTTGCTCAGAGAATGGCAGCCGATGTTGAAAGTTCCAGATGATATTTTGAAAACTCTTTACGTCGGAGGTCTGGCCGGACCTGTAACGCTCAAAATGAAATGTCCGGCTGCGGCGACTCAATTGATCGCTGAGGTTGAGCAGCAGTTGAAGCTCGTAGGTCCCGACCAGAACGTGCAAGGTTTCGGCGGTATTGGCCAGCGATTTGACTACGTCGAGATGGTCCTGAAACTTGCGTCCGCCGGAGACCTTGCCGAGATGATGCGCCTCATCGATAAAGAAGGCCGCCGGGCGACGGCGTTTGAGCGAGTCTTCCAAAGAGCCACGCAAAGCGGCGGCGTTGGTCTTGGCGTTGATGATGATGCTCCTTTTTTGGCGGGCATCGAGAACCTGCCAGCTCAAATCGAGTTTGTACTCGATCAGAACTTCGCCCAGAGCTTTCAAGGATCGCTTGAAATGCTGCTTGAAGTCATAGTTGCCATGCGTCGGCGCTTCAGCCTCGATTCCGGCGACGGGGAGTCTTTCGCGATCAAGCTCAAGCCCCGGCAGCAGGTCAGCGGTGATCTGTCGCATTAGCCGGGAAATGAGTGTGGTCTTGCCGACTCCAGTCGGACCCAGAATGAAGATCAACGAAGCGCCGGCCGGCTCTCGGATCGCCCGCAGGACTTGATCGTGCATGGCCGTCAGTTTTGGATGAGCCATCGTGTACTGCTTGAAGTCAGCCAATAGCTCGGCCGATCTTTGCCTCGGTTTTGATTTGGCGGCCATATTTTAATAATCGGAATAGAGTTCAGGCTCGTCGAGTTGGAGAGGTTGAGGATCCGTCGTCGTCGGCGCTCCTTCAGCGTCAGCCGGAGAATAATCAGCGGCGCTTGCGACAGCGGAATGTGGGTCGCGCCGGAAAAGGGAATCTCCATCGATCGCAGACAAGACCTTCTTCGTCTCAATATCCCGCAGCCGTTGAGCCAGGAGCGTCTCTTGCGCTTCCACGTCGGTGAGGAAGGCGGCCAGCTTTTTCGCCGATGCATTGAAGACGCCGCCGCCGCGGCGCTGCCGCTTCCGCAACTCGCTACTCGCCAGCATAATCTCCCGTTCGGTTCGTCCCCGGAAAACGTGATAATGCTCCGAGTGGCAAGTCACCCAAATTCCTTTAACAAAGGCGTAAGCAAGGCCTGCGTCATATGGATCATAACGTACCGGGACGCTCGTATTCTCTATGTCGGCATTCCGAAAGGCGTTCGCCCAGTAATAGCGGTTGTTGATTTTGACGCCGTTATTTGGAATCACCCTGGCCACGCCGCTGCGAGTAGTCGGCAGCGTGAGCAGCCGGAATGCCTCGTCATACCGGATCATCCGGTGCAAACGGTCTCCGGCCGTTCGCATCCTGCGCTCAAACGCCTCGCGCGGACTCTGTTCCAGCCTTCCATGAAGGCTCGTGTCGTAGACCTCATACGCCCACTCGCACATCCGTTCGTAAAGTAACGGCAGTGTCCAGACCGCCTGCGTCCGAGGCGCGACCGACTTGGTGGCCTGCCGAACGTTCTTCGTGATCTGCGTGTTGCCCTGCAGGTTGTGAACGAATTGCTGATCGGAGACGCCAAAGAGCCGCTCGATGACAGACCCGAAGCGCGATTTCCCACTTGGCCTGACCCTCTTGGCGCACTCCTGCGCAGCTAGCAGCGAGTCGAAGTAGAGGGAGTGAAAATCTTTTCCGCCGTCGACGACGATGGTTTGTGGGAAGCGGTGATGGCGGCGTACGCACTCACGCAAGATCATCATATTGGAGCGGTAGCTCGGCGGATCGTATAACAAAAGAACGGCCAGCAAACGTCTTGAGAATGCGTCAGTCAGGAAAGTCGCGGGAGGGGCGTCCGAGATTGCGGCGAGGCTCGGCGCAGATCAACTCGATGTCCAGTTCGGTATGGTCAATGTGGGCGATCTCGAACGGACGATCGCCATGACGGGGGATGGTGGGGCTCAACTGATAATAGAACGGTTCGTGCGCATAAGCGGCCCGCGGGCCTTCGCGCTTAAGGGTCTGTTCAAACTTCGGACGGCGGTTGATCTCAGTAGCGAAGGTTCTGTAACTGGCGGCCTGAATGCATTGGCGTTCGCATTCCATCACGTACTGGCCGTAGACCGCGAATTTACCCTTTTGTTTGAGCGTCTCGTAGTTCTCCTCAATGAATTTGTTCATCAGGTCACGTGTGGTTTCCGGCAGTCTGGGGTTGGGGTTGCCCCTGGCGCCAGGCAGCAGTCCGAGAAATCCGACGCCATGCGTCGCCTGGGCGGTGCGAAACTGCAACATCCAGCGTTGGCGAGTGCGCGCAGGGATCGTCTGATCGGAGCGCCGCGAGCCGTTCAAATAAGGCTCAATCATTTGATAGCGACGCGTAGCTTCCCGCAGCGCTTCTGGGCCGGCCCGGCTGATAATCTCGGAAGCCTTCTCCCGCCCGGGTAGTTGTGGAGTCGGCTTGAGGATTCTTAAGCTGCCTCGCTTCACGAGTTCATCAAAGACGCTCAACGGCAATTCTCGACAGCCATCTTGATCATCCAACAGGCTGACTTTGCTTTGGCCGAGATTGATGACTCGCCACTGCTTGCCATCCCAGGACAATTCCATTCCCACAGCATATTCAAATGAAGCCATCCCATCGGCCGGAGATGGAGGGCGAAGCCTGGTGATCTGGGAATAGGCGAAGGCCGTCTCTTGATCGAGAAAAACGTAGACGTGGTCGGGATCAACCAGCGGGGCGGCGCACAAATCTATGAAGATCTGATTGGCGCCCAGCAACAGATAGATTTCATCCATCGTCGCTTTGGCGCAGCTCGATAATTCACTCAACGTCATTCCGGGATGGGCGTCAAGGAGCGAGGTCACCGACAATCTGGCAGGCTCGCTGATCGATCGCCCCTGATCGCGGGCGCGCAGGTAATCTTCCAGGAAACGCAGATTCCGTTGAAGCGCCCAATTGATCTCCGCCGAAGTACGTAGGCGATAGTAGAAACCGAACTGGCGGGCATACTCTTCACCTGGCGGACAATGCCATCCTTCGCTTTCACCGCGCAGATATCGAGTTGGCATCTTCTCGGATAGCGCCGGCAGTTCGTCTTCCATTTTCCATTCTTCCCATCCGGCGCTGTCACTCCGGAGAACGAAGAAGTCAGGCGTATGTGTATGGCCATGATTGGCGCCGGCTTTGGTTTTGTACCGCAAGGTGAAAGATGTCGGTTGGTCCCAATATTCCCACACGTCATCTTCGTAGTATTCCATCAGGTAGATGGCCGACAGTTCATTGGTGAGGCTCTCGTATTGAATGGTGTGCCCCATCTTGAGGCTCGGGAAACAACCATGCACGTTAACGCGCCGGCCCTGCACACGTCGGGCAGGCTCCGATGATCTGATCTGTTGGATCATGACTTGAGCTTTCTCACTGAGATTGAGCCTCTTATACCAATCTCGCAGTTGTTGATCGTCGAGCATCCGTAACCCCGCAAGTTGGAGACGCAACGAACCGCCTCAGGCAGGCAAGCGCGCGTAAGACTTCGGAAATAGAGATGTCAGTTTGGATTTGAGTTGGTGATGATGGAACGCAAGAAACTGAATGGGCTGCGAGGAATTTTGCGCCAGTTGGAGGATTTGATGGCCCTCGTCACAATTTTTCTACTGCCCGCCATCTTTTGCTTCCATTTTCTACTCGCCGCCATTTAATGCTTCCACCCAGGCCTCGGAAGCATCTCGTAAGTCGTTGATTCGGGGTAGAGGGCGCGCCATCTTTTGCTTCCACCCGACGCCATCTTTTACTTCAAGTCACAGACTGGCCGTGGAATGTGCGCGAATTGATATCGACAGTCGAACGCCTGGCGGCCAAAGCCGGTGGTGGCCGAGTAATCATGACGGACCAGGCGCGCCGCGAGTTAGACGCTGAGCGAAAGCCTGCGCTCACGCCAAGCGCCGGCGGCCGCTTCCCCGCGCTGCGCGACAGTGAAACGCTTATGGAATACATTTACCGAATGGTGCTAGCGGTTTATGAACAAGAGCGGGCCCATCTGGGAAGTCATTCGGCGGCGGCTCACCGGCTGGGAATGCGCCGCAACACGCTCTACGATTGGCTGGAATGGGCACGGGAACACGTTACAAAGTGAACGATCAAGCGGTTGATATTAATCCCCCACTACTGCCTCATTTCTTTACTATGCGCCTGCCACCGCACAAGTGTCAGATCATATATAATACATAATTGCAAATTGACTACTCATCATCATCATCTTCGTAGGACTCGATCAACGGACAGGAACCTTTCACCTTAATGACGCGCGGCTCCACATTGGAATAGTACTTCGGACGCTGTCCCTCGAATCTGACGGCAAGCTTCGCTCCATCGCGCATGGCTAGATCGAGTTTCAGAACATGTCTGACCGTGCCGGTCAGGCGCAAGTATAAAACGGCGAAGAGCCGCGCCGACGCCAGAAAGTAGGGTAGATCATTCCCCAACTCTGCGTAGAGTTCAGGAAAAGGCGAGCGCGCCTCGCCTATATACCTGTTTTCTCCTTGCACGTAGTGTTCGATCAGGCCTGCGTTCAGGCGATCCATCGCTGAGAAACGCGCTCCGCCAACTTGCTCGTTGAGCAGAATGCGCCGCGCCCTGAGTTCAGCGATATCGTCAGCCGACCAGCCATTCATTGAGAACGCGAAGAGGCCATTGTCGTGGCTTTCATTCTCCGGTTGCAGAGTAATTGTCCAGACTTCTCTCCCGGCTTCGCGCAACTGAGAGGCGTTTTCGATACGAGTCTCGAGGGCGTTGAGACCAAAGGCTACAGCCACAGACTTATCGAAGGAATCCTTCAGGCTCGATAGAAAGGCGATCTGATGCGTATTGACTGGCGTCAAATTGAGTCTGGTAACCGTATCAGATTCAATCCTGGCTGAAGGAATCAACTGATACTTTTGCTGACGGTTCATCAACAGCGCCAGGGATTCGTAGTCGTTCTGCTCTACCTTCTTCCCGACAGCGGAACGTTTGCTTGACGGCATGTCATCCGATCTGGTGTTGACCGCTGTCTGGTTGCGTCGGCGCGGCGGCAATGTTTTGATCTCGCCAAGCTCCGGTTTGGGAAAGGGCGGTTGGTTGGTCAGCCTACGAAGCAGGTCTTCGTAGCCGTCCTCGGTTCCGACATTGTAGTAAGTCGCGGCGCGCAGGATCGCAGGGCGGAACTTCGAGTCATCCTGTGAAAAAATAACGGGTATAAACTTGCCGTTATTGTGCGCTGTTTCATAGATATTTTGGGTGATGATCGCCCCCTCCCACGTCACTCCCAACCCGCTAGACCTTCCGCCTCCGCCGTTGAACCGGGTGGCGTACACCTCTGTGCAGACCACCAGGACAAAATCGGAATCCTCAATATGTCTGGCCAGCCAGTTCGGCCAGCCCTCTGTGGGTGACATTTCATATCGGTCGATATGACAGTCAATTCCGTCAGCGCGCAATCGATCCGCCAGACCAAGCACCCTTTCTTTATGCGAATCGGAATCGTAGCTGTAACTGATAAACACTTTAGGCGGCCTACCCTGTTTTACGCTCATATCTTTTCCTAAACCTCCTTGCATTGTTGCGCCCGATCTGAGCGACTATCTTCATGACAAGAACCTGCACTCAGCTAATAGTGCCCTATAAAATGGCGCACACATGATATTGTGTTTAGTGTTTACTTCACAAGCGAAATCTGATATTTAGTCAACTTCGGCTGGATGGCCGGACATTCTGGCAACGAATAATGCTGAGGGACTCACAGGTATGACTGCTGGAAACAAGGTGTTTGGACAGGTGATCAGAAAACGGAGAGAAGAGAAGAAGAAGAAAGATCCACGCTTCTCGCTGCGTCAGTTCGCGCAAGCGGTTGGCATCAGCGCCACATATCTGAGCAAGGTCGAGACCGGAGAGTTTCCTCCGCCCAGCGCCGAGAACATCAAGAGGATGGCCGAACTGTTAGAGATCAACGCCGATGAACTATTGGCCTTGGCCGGAAAGGTCGACCCTGATCTGCCGGAAATTATACGTGAACAACCCAAAGCCGTCGCCGATTTTCTGCGGACTGCACAGGAACACGGTCTGACGGAAAAGGATTTTCGGAAACTGACGGACAAGATCAGGAAGGGGGAAATCTGACCGTTGATGAAAGTCCCGTATCTCACCACCGAGCGAATTGAGAACGACACCCGCCTGTTGCTCGCCGAATACGAACAACGTTTCGGAGCAATCCTCAAACCGCCGATTGATGTCGAGGGCATAATCGAATCGCTCTTTCAACTCGATCTTCGTTTTGACGATCTCAGATCATTGTTGGGATCAGATGTACTTGGCGCGACGTGGATCGCCGAGAGGGCGATTCGAGTAGATGCCACGCTCGACTCGACTTTGGATCAAAAGAAAGAAGGGCGCTATCGCTTTACGCTCGGTCATGAAATTGGCCACTGGCGGTTGCATCGCCGCTGGTTCGAAGCGCGCGCGATGCAGGGTAATTTGTTCGACTCCATGCCAGAGCCTGCCATCGTCTGTCGCTCTTCGAGTAAGGAACCGCAGGAGTGGCAGGCGGATGTCTATGCAGGCTTTCTGATTATGCCTGAGCCGATAGTGCGCGAGCAGTGGCAGAATCTGTTCGGCGCCGACGAACCGTATTTCGCCGCCAGCGAGATCGAAGCTATGCAAACCCTCTGGTCGCTCGCCGA
>WNGE01008605.1_pt1 | contig 10859 bp, 6 predicted proteins | sample 5400651 | NCBI WGS metagenome assembly WNGE01 (sample SAMN13153370, study PRJNA577476) | soil metagenome | isolation source: 60 cm soil or saprolite under grassland replicate 2 | place: USA:California | collected 2016-06-15
ACCGGGTAAGCTGGTGACGGGAACGATCTTCAGAAGAGGAGTGGGTGGTTTTGGCGTAGGCAACAATACAAAAAACCAAATTCCCAGGCCGACCACTGCACCGCCCAGTGCCAGGAAAACGATCGGTAAACCAAGTCGGATCACGAGAGATTGTTTGGGAACTAACGCGACCTCAGCAGGTCTGGCGTTCGACAGCTCCGCAGAAACGAAGGCAGGCTTTCCATTCCCGTGAACCGTAGCCTCAATCTGCCCGGTGTCAAGGGCGTCCGGTGTAACATGAGGTGACAGCATGTCTCTGTCCGCTACCGTGGGCGCCAGCTCTTCTGCCCATACTTCCCGCACGCCCGCCACAAAACGGTAGCCGCGTTTCGGAATTGTCTCGATGTAATTCTCTGAGTGTTCGTGACCGAGAGTCTTTCTTAGAGAGGAGACGTTCTTGGCCAGATTGACTTCTTCGACAAAGGTGTTCGGCCAGACCTTCTTCATCAACTCGTCTTTGTCAATCACGTGCCCACCGTGCTCTACGAGCACCAGGAGCGTCTCGAAGGCTTTCGGCGTGAGAGGGACGTGCTGTTCGTCGCGCAGCAGTAGTCGTTCCGTCGCGTCCAGCCGGAAGGGGCCAAATTCATATAGATGCCGGACCGTCTGACTCATAATAGATTTAGCAGGTCAGCCCCCGATTCTGTTGCTCAGTGGAGCACGCCAGAACTTTACCAAAACTTTACCAAGACTTCGGCAAGACTTTCTACCCCGTTAGGGCGCATAAACCCCAAGACAGCAAGCAGATTAAGAATTGCAGCCGCGTGTACCCAAACAAAGGGACACCACCGATGAGTTCCATGCTCGCAGGCAGCCGATGGCGCGCCGCCTGAAAATGTGCGCACTGGTAGATTTATTCATGTTGCTACTTACCGAGGAGAACCTTGTGGTGGCCGTCATTCTACCTCAGAAGCAGCTACTGCGCCAGCATTGTAGGAATACTTGATGTCTGCTTGATCGAGTTGCCGGCACGACTCAAGAACAGGCTCTGGCGTTTCAATTTTCGTTATTTGAACTGTCAAGTCTTTGTGGCTCCGTAGGCTGGCGATATTCGGCCTCGGCCGACATCTTCCCAAATTCGACTTGGCTGGACGAAACCAATTTCACCCAGCATGGTTCTGTACTTAAGGAGGCATCCATGAGTAGAACAACCCAACGTTTAATCTTCAAGAGCCTTGGTGTTTTATCGATGAGCTTGCTGTGCCTGGTCTTAGTGCACGCACAGGAATTTCGCGCCGTGATTAGCGGGCAAGTGACCGACCCTCAGGGTGCTGTGATTCCCAATGTTACGATCACAGCTCTCCGAGAAGGTACTCAGCAACCGTACGCGGTTCAAACCAACAGCGGAGGGAATTTCTCAATCCCTTACGTGTTGCCCGGCGTTTACTCAATCACAGCGGAAGCGCCAGGATTCAAGAAAGCGCTCCGAACAGGCGTGACGTTGGACGTGTCTCAAAAGCTCAACCTGAACTTTGAACTAGAGGTCGGATCTGTCACCGAAACGGTATCGGTCGAAGCAAGCGCGAGCTTACTCAATATTGGGGACGCATCGGGTGGTACAGTCATCGATGCACAGAAAACGCAGGATCTTCCACTGAACGGACGCCAGATTTATACGCTCATGCTGTATGCGCCAGGTGTGAGGTATACCGGCGGTAACACGACGCGCGGCTGGGATCAGACCAACGCTTATGTCATCAATGGCGTGCAGAACAACTACAACCAGTTCACTCTCAACGGTGCGCCCATCTCGCAACAGATAAGCACCGGCAGGGGGACATGGTTCATCGCGCCCAACGTAGATGCAGTGGAGGAAGTGAAGATTCAGACCAATACCTACGATGCCAGCTACGGTCGCGCAGGCGGCGGTACCGTGAACGTGGTAACCAAAGCAGGGACCAAAACCTTCCACGGAACGGCGTTCGACTACTGGCGCGGCTCCGCTCTAGAAGCAAACCCATTCCAGAATCTGCAGCGGGGCACTCATAAGCCATTTCACAATCAGCATGATTTTGGAGGCACGGTGGGTGGCCCAATCCCACGTCTCGGTAAGGATAGTACTTTCTTCTTCTTCAGCTTTGAAGGATGGCGCGAATCTGCGCCGCAGAGCATTCTCACCAGCGCTCCCCGGGCCGACGTGCGGCCACAAGCCGACGGCAGCGTGGACTTCCGGACGTATTTTGCTAACCAGTTGGGCTCCGCCTATAACCCAAACGGGACGACTTCCAAGGGGGGAATTTATAATCCTTTCCGTTGTGCGACAACCAACACGGACGGAACCTGTAAGACCCGCAATCGGTTTTCCTACAACGGGCAGCTTGATGTGATCCCGCCCAATATGGTGACCGCAATCGGCAGGAAGATCCTGTCGCTGTACCCGCTCCCGAATAACCCAGCCGCCGGCGAGTTCAACAACTATATTGTCAACGCGCCCGGCTCGCTAAGGTTTAATCAGCCGATCATTCGGATCGATCACAACTTCAGCGACAAGACGCGCTTCTACGGCATGTTTAGCTACTGGTCCGGGCTTCAGTTCCAAAATAACACCGGCTACATAGAGCCCGACTCACTCAAGCTCGTCCGGGGAAACATCAATAGTTATCGCTCGTTCGTTCACCAAATCTTCGATCTCACGCATACCTTCAGCTCCACGGTGTTTGGCGATCTGCGATTCTCGTTCGGACGCTCCGTGGATAGGGCGCCGAATGGCGCCGTCGCTGCCGGCACCATTAAGTTTACGCCCGCTGATCTGGGCTTCACCAACTACCCGCTGCCACCGACCACCCAAGAAGTTGAAGCACCAACACTTCAGGTAGGCGGTTATCCCGATATCATCGGCAACAACAAATATGGAGACTTTGGACATCCACCGATGAACGAGACGTACGAGCTATCACCCACGCTTACTCAGATCAAGGGCCGTCACAATCTGAGGTATGGAGCACAGTTTATGCAGCTTCATGCCATCCCCTGCTGCGGCGCCGCCGATGCCAGCGGTATTGGTGTAGGACCGGGCGGGCGATTCAGCTTCTCGGGCACCTTCACTCAGCTGAATCCAAACACTGGGAACAGCGACGGGGCCGCCATCGCCAGCTTGCTGCTAGGCGCCCCGAGCGCGGGATTCATCCCGTTCAGCTATGACGTTTATGAAAGCTACCGCTATTTCGGCCTCTACATGCAGGACGACTTCAAAGTCCGTCGGAACTTGACGCTTAACCTGGGGCTGCGTTGGGACATTGAGACCTCACCGGTAGAGCGCTTCCACAAACTAAACGCCGGGTTCGACTACACTGCTAAGAGTCCACTTCAAAGCGCCGTAACTTTTCCAGCGAACAACATTCCTATAAACAATGCTACCGGTTTACCCCTGACTGGCGGGCAAGTGATCACCAGTACTCTACTAGGCGGTTTCAATTTCTCTAGCGACAAACTGAAGCCATACGACACGCAAAAGAACCACTGGCAACCGAAATTCGGTCTCTCCTGGGCCATCAATGACAAGACGGTATTGCGCGGCGGCTGGGGCCGCAGTTATGCGTTTGCGATCGAGCTGGGTGGAAATACCACCTGGACTCAGAATACGAATTACAATCAGGTAGGCACCACTCCGAGCGCTCAGTTCAACACCGGAAATCCCTATCCCACTGGGTTGGTAGTACCGCCCGGAAATAGCTTCGCTCTGTTATCGGGCGTGGGTAACAGCCAGTCTTTTGATCAACGCGATCGCCAGATCCCAGTTGTGCAGCAGTATTCGTTCGGCGTTCAGCGACAGCTTCCCGGTTCAATTGTGCTGGATGTCTCCTACGTGGGAACTCGGACCAACAAGCTGCGCGTAGGCACGCAGTTCAATGCCCTGCCAACAGACATTTATAACAAGTGTACTCAAGACCCGACCTTCTGCACCACACAGGTGAAGAATCCGTTCTTCTGGCAAAACCTCAACCCGGCTGGGCTGCCGCCCGGCTTCCTGGACAGTTACAAGAACACTTCATTGGGCGCTGCGTCCGCCGTGCCGGTCAGTACACTGATGGTTCCTTTTCCGCTCTTCAATGCCAACTTGTTCTCAAACACGGAACCCATCGGCAGTTCCAACTATAACTCTCTCGCCGTCAGGTTAGAAAAGCGGATCTCTGGAGGAGGAGCTTTGATTAAGGGGCTAAGCCTGCTTACGTCCTTCACCTGGTCCAGGACTATGGCCGCCAACGGTTATCTTAATAACGGTGGGGGAGGGCTCCGGGATCCGAAACTTTTCTACGCTGTGACGGGCTCTGATCGTCCGTTCGACCTTGCCTTTGCCGGTACATGGGGACTGCCCATCGGCAAAGGTGGTGTAGTCGCGCGCAATGCTCATGGCGCGCTCGGTCAAGTACTCAATAATTGGGACATTGGCTGGATCCTTACGGCCGATTCCGGCACACCCATCGGCCTGCCCAACGGATTCACCTTTAGTTGCCCCGGCCACCCGAGCTACTTGCCCGATAAAGGCAAGCAGTCTTACACCGAATGGCTGTACAACGAGAACCCAGCTTGCTTCAAAACATTTCCGCAGTTCACACCTACGACTGTGATACCAAGGTTCAGCTACATTCGCGGTCCTGCGAACAAGCCGCAGCTTGCCCTATCTTTTGGCAAGAAGTTTGGACTCTCGGAAGGGAAATTCATACAGCTCAAAGCGGAAATCTTCAACGCGACTAACACCCGCATTTTCGGCGGGCCAAGCACGGGAAGCCCGAACGTGGCGCCGCAGCCGGTAGCTAACATCAAGCCCGGCGAGCCTGGCTCTTTCTCCGGGTACGGAACTATTGGCTCGACTCAACAAAACGCACCGCGGCAAGCCCAGCTTTCACTGAAGTTCCTTTTCTAATGATCTCATATGAATCGAGGGTGCGGCGGTTACACGCCGCGCCCTTACCTTCATAGAGCTTGCAATCTCGCAGACTCGGATCGCTCGGTTCAGTGGATGCAAACATGATCAGCTCTGTTATTGGATCGAAGGACAGAGGATCTGCTGAATAGTAATCCGCGTCCAGCCAGTTCGGTTTGTCTCAAAAATGCAAACCTTTATCCTTTGGGAGAGAACTCCATGCTACGAAGTTTGAAGCGTTCGCTTTTCTTGCTATCGGCGTGCCCGCTAATGCTCGCCGTCGGGTTAGGCCAGACACCGAAGTCGAAGGCGCAAAACAAGAGTGCCCAACGCGAAGCTGCGGACGCAACCGCAAGGCGCGAGGCACATGGACCAACAGTGAAGTTGCCGGCGCCGAATTTGGCCAAAGAGCAAACCCTTTACGTGGTGGGCTACGCGCATCTGGATACCGAGTGGCGTTGGGAGTATCCGCAGGTCGTTCAGGAATACCTCACCAAGACAATGCGCAACAACTTCGCACTCTTTGAGAAGTACCCGCATTACATTTTCAATTTCACCGGCGCTAATCGATATCGGCTGATGAAGGAGTATTACCCCTCTGATTTCGAGAGAGTGAAGGCATACGTGGCCGCTGGGCGCTGGTTTCCGGCTGGCTCGTCAATGGAAGAAGGCGACGTCAATTCTCCCAACGCTGAATCGATCATCCGGCAGATTCTCTATGGCAACAATTGGTTTCGAAAAGAGTTTGGCACGGCCAGCGACGAATACATGCTGCCTGACTGTTTTGGTTTTCCCGCTTCGCTGCCGAGCATTCTGGCGCACTCTGGCATCAAGGGATTCTCAACTCAGAAATTGTCGTCGGCCTGGCAGCCCGCTCCGCACGTGGGCGGTCCTGACTCGCCGGAAAAGACGCCCGTCGGCATTCCATTCAACGTGGGCATTTGGGAAGGCCCGGACGGCAAGACAGTGATCGCAGCGTTGAATCCACTCAGTTACGGCAGCCAGGTGAACTACGACATTAGCAAGGCTCCGCCACCGCCGCCAGCGCCTGATGCCAATCTCACCCCGCAGCAGAATCAAGTCCGGGCGAGAGGACAGGAAGATTGGGCCAAACGAATTCAGATCAATGGCGATCTGACGGGAATCTTCGCTGATTATCACTACGTCGGCACCGGCGACGTGGGGGGCTCGCCCAACGAAAGCTCTGTGAAATTGATGGAGGCCATCACGACGAAGAGCAAGGCCTCTCTGCCGTCACCATTTCAGTTCGGGCAACAGGCTCCCACCGGTCCAGCGGTTCAGGTAGGAGACGGTTCAGTGCGCGTCATCTGGTCCAAAGCCGATGCGATGTTCCAGGATATCTTGAACTGCTGCGCTACCGATCGTCTGCCGCGTTACAAGGGAGACCTCGAATTGATTAATCACTCGGCGGGCTCGATCACTTCCCAGGCGTATCAAAAGCGCTGGATGCGCAAGAACGAACTGCTTGCGGATGCTGCCGAAAAAGCATCGGTGGCCGCGGCCTGGCTGGGCGGGCGCCCGTACCCGCTTGAGTGCTTGAACAGCGCGTGGACGCTGGTTATGGGTGGACAGTTTCACGATCTGTTGCCGGGGACGGCTACTCCGAAGGCGTTTCAGTTTGCCTGGAACGACGATGTGATCGCGATGAATCAGTTCGCTGGTGTGCTGACCAGTGCAACCGAGGCCGTTGCGTCCGGCCTGAACACACAGGCTAAGGGAAGCGCAATCGTTGTCTATAACCCTTTGAATATTCCGCGTGAAGATGTGGTCGAAGCGAGCGTCTCTTTTCCTGATTCCACGCCGAAGGCAGTGCGCGTAGTTGGACCAGATGGCGACGAAGTCCCGGCGCAGCTAAGCAATGGGAAAGTGCTGTTCCTGGCTAAGGCGCCTTCGGTTGGCTTCGCCGTTTACGATGTTCAGGCGGCCGAAGCGCCGGGGGGCGCGACACTCAAGGTCACGGAGTCATCTCTGGAAAACGCTCGTTATCGCGTCAGTATTGACGGTAACGGCGACGTTTCAAGCATCTTCGACAAGAAGATCAATCACGAGATCCTTTCGGCCCCAATCCGTTTGGCAATTTCGACTGACAACCCAAGGCAATGGCCCGCATGGAATATGGACTTCGAAGACGAGCAGCGTCCGCCGCGCACTTTCGTCAGTGGACCAGCAAAGATCCGCGTCGTGGAAAGTGGGCCAGTTCGCGTTGCGGTCGAAGTCGAGCGCGATACTGAAGATTCAAAGTTCGTGCAAACGATCAGCCTCGCCGCGGGCGATGCCGGCAATCGCGTGGAATTCGGCAACGTGATCGATTGGAAAACCAAACAGGCGAATCTGAAAGCGACATTTCCCTTTGCCGCGGCGAACAAGTTGGCGACTTACAACTGGGATGTCGGCACGATTCAGCGACCCAATGAAGAGGAGCGACAATTCGAAGTCGCTTCGCATCAGTGGATCGATCTAACAGATCAAAGCGGATCTTACGGCGTTACGGTTCTCACCGATTGTAAAAACGCTTCAGATAAACCAGATGACAATACGCTGCGATTGACTCTCGTGCGCACACCCGGCACTCGCGGCGGCTATGCGGACCAGGGCACTCAGGATCTGGGCCGGCATGAGATTCTATTCGGACTCGCCGGTCATGCAGGCGACTGGCGTCAGTCGCAGACCGACTGGCAGGCCTATCGTCTCAACCAACGGCTTATCGCTTTTCAGAGCCCCGCGCATGCGGGTGAACTGGGCAAGAGTTTTTCTCTAATGAAACTCAATAACGACCGCGTGCGCGTCATGGCGCTGAAGAAAGCAGAGCTGAGCGATGAGGTAATCGTCCGCCTGGTGGAAATGGACGGCAAAGCGGTGCAGAACATGCGCGTCACATTTCCCGCTCCTGTGATCGCAGCGCGAGAGGTGAACGGCCAGGAACAACCAGTCGGTCCAGCGACGGTGACGGGCGGCGAATTGGTGACGTCGTTTGGCGCATATCAGCCGCGGACGTTTGCCTTGAAGCTCGGAGCCGCGCGCATAAAGGTGCCGGCCGCGCAGTCGCAACCAGTCGCACTGGAGTACGATTTGTCCGTTGCCTCGCGAACCGGCCGGCCTGCTGACGGCAGCTTTGACTGGGCTCCTAACAACCAGGGAGCGCCACAGGGAAAGGCGTTGCCTGCGGAGATGCTGCCACGCGAGATTAGTTTTGGGGGAATCCGCTTCAGCCTGGCTCCCGTCGGCAAGCCCAACGCTGTGGTCAGTCTGGGACAGACTATCGAGCTGCCGTCCGGAAACTACAATCGTGTGTATCTGCTCGCCGCAGCCATGAGTGGTGACCAGAAAGGCACCTTCCGGATTGGTGATAAGACCACGGAGCTGACAATCCAGGATTGGACTGGCTTCGTTGGGCAGTGGGACGATCGAATCTGGAAGACCACGGAAGAAACCATCCCGCAGCGCCAAGGCGCGCCGACGCCGCCGGCAGGAACTCCCGCGCGAACGCGCACTAATCCGTATGGCGAGATGGTTGGTTTGAGGCCGGGCTTCATCAAGCGAGCGGACATCGCCTGGTTCACTTCGCAACGCCGCGCCGCCGATGGCAGCGCTGAGCCGTACGCCTATTCTTATCTTTTTGCTTACGCCCTCGATGTGCCGGCTGGCGCAAGAACGCTCGTTTTGCCGGACAACGAAAGAATCCGCATCCTGGCGGTCACCGTGGCAAATGAGCCCTGGGGAGTAACTGCTGCTCATCCGCTCTATGACACGCTGCAGCGAAACGAGCGATAGTTCGCTCGCCTGATCAACGGACCAGGGGCGAATAATCGGAGTTGGCAACATCGATCCGAGTTGTCATGAACCGGATAGGCCAACATCTGCGAGCGAGGGGCGACGCAGTGCTTTCAACGGCTTGTGGACGGTATTTGCGCAAGCGCTGAAAGCAGCGATGGCTGTCGAGGCGATTTGTTTTCACTCGTTTCCTCTGCACCGTCGGCACCATTGATGGCGAGACTACCAAACAAGCATGGCTCGCCGCCGTTAACTCGTCGTGGAGACCAAAGCCGGTCGGCCCGGCTTCGTAAACAAAGGCCACTCGCTGACCCGGAAAATGCTGCCGCGTGTAATTAAGCAACTGGCTCGCACTGTAGGGCAGCCGCAAAGACTTTCGCATTATTCCATGATCCCTAAAAGTGACCGTCATACTCTTTTTGTCGACGTCCAGACCGCCGAAGATGTCATAGTTACGAGCAATGAAGCTGGTGTACTGAAGCTGTCTTGTCATCGCCGTTTCTCCTCGAATAAGCTGCTCTCCTTTTGCTTATTCTAGTAGCCCGACCTGACATTCAGCATACTTGTCTCGATGCTCAATTCACACCAGAAGCTTCAATTACAGGTTGAGAAGGTAGTGGTTCCTTCTGCTGCCAATCTTCGAGAGCGAGGCCGGCTTGTTTGATGACTTCGCGAGCTCTGTTGACGTAGCGATGCGTGGTCTTTGGATCGCTATGTCCTAGCACCTGGCCGGCCAAGGCGAGTTGCATCGTCTGGGCCAATCGCGTAGCGGCCGTATGACGCAGATCGTGAAAACGAACGTGCTCCAGGTTTGCGTCCTTTCTAGCTGCTTCCCAGCTCCGTTGGACGTTGCTGATAATACTGAAAACAAGCGAACTATCGGCCTCGGCTCCAGTGAGACGGCTACGCCTAAAAGCCGCCGCTCCTCGCTTCGCTTTCAGATCAAGCAAGGTTTCCTTCAATCTCGACGTGAGTGGCACTTCGCGACGTTGAACAGTTTTACCTTTATAACAGGTGGCGTTCTTGATCACACCTTCTTCGAAATCAATGTCCGACCAACGCAGCTTTAAGAGTTCGCCCTGACGAGCGCCGGTGTCTAATGCCGCAATCACCAACACCTTGAGATGCCGTCGCAAGTTCGTCTCACAAGCCGCCAGCAGGCGATCAGGATTTGCGATTTTACTAAGGAAATTTGGAGCGGGCGACGGGGATCGAACCCGCAACATCCAGCTTGGGAAGCTGACACTCTACCATTGAGTTACGCCCGCTCTTATTAATAAGTCCAACACTTACAATACTTCCGTTTGGTGTACCTTACCTTTATTTTGGCTTGTCCCACCAAATGTCCCACCAAAAATCAAATACGCGATGAGTCTACCAGCTTTGTCAACCAATGGTGGATCACGAAGTACAAATCCGACGTGCCAATACAACAGCAAGAGTCAGCGATCTCTTCGACCAGCATCGCATAGTTTGTTCTTGGCGAGGTATTGTCAGGTTAAAGCGGAGGACGTGATTGGGAAGCGCGGGCGTGGTTAGCCCACCTAGAAACGCTTTATGGCTCAATCGTGAGTGGCATTCTTCGAGAGCGTGGCAGTTATCCTTTGTCTGCGACTTTAGTAAAAACGCGGACTTCTCAATATCGGCACGCAGGATAAAGTTGCGTATGCGTGAGTTGTCTAGTCAAGGATATCTCCATAGTAGCCGCCTACCGCAATGAGGTAGTGCTCTACTCGAATCGCCCGCGTAAGTTATTGATTGTTGGTAGGCGCGGGCGGAATTGAACCGCCGACCATACCGTGTCAAGGTAGTTATCAGGCGCACGTAAGTCTAATGAAGGCAACACGCGCCATCTTTCTTCAGCAAAACTCGCACTGCATGCACTGCATCCACTGCTTCAACTGCACGTTCGGCACATTTTTGTGTGCCAATTTGTGTGCCCAATCTTATAACACCATCAGCTGATAATCCAAAGATCTTTTGCCCAAAACTTCGCGCGAAGCCGAAAGCTGTTTCGCGTGTAGCTTCAGAATAGCCACGAACTTGTTCGCACGCGCGTAACCCGCGTACTCGCTCGGCTCATCTTCCGTTAGTTAGCCTTCATTTGACTTATGGGCCAATTCTTCTATCCGCGCCTGTAGCTCAAGATCAGGAGTAAAGCTGA
>WNGE01008606.1_pt1 | contig 10858 bp, 4 predicted proteins | sample 5400651 | NCBI WGS metagenome assembly WNGE01 (sample SAMN13153370, study PRJNA577476) | soil metagenome | isolation source: 60 cm soil or saprolite under grassland replicate 2 | place: USA:California | collected 2016-06-15
GGCGGCGGCGAAGGGCCGCTACATCCACCAGATCACGCTCACGAGCACGATGGGCCCGGGCATCCACGTCGATCCGGCGCGTACCCGCGGCATCGTCGAGGAGCTCGAGGAGCAGGAGGCAGCTACAGTAGGCGCCTGAACCCGACTAGACCGCCGAAGACCGCTGGCAGCCGCAAGGCAGAAGTCCAGCCGAGGTGGGGACGAACAGGAAGGGCGTCGCTCGATGGCGAAGCCTCTCCGCTCTTCGGCCCGCCTCAGCGGGCCTAGTCATTTCCGGAGGAAATGACTGTGAAGAAATCCGACAAAGAACGCGTCGTCACCGAGTTGACGGAGCGGCTCCGCGGCTCCGAGACGCTGCTCGTCGCCGACTACCGGGGCCTGACGATGCCGGAGATCGACTCGCTCCGCACCCGCCTGCTCGAGAGCGGCGCCCGCTTCACCGTCGTGAAGAACACGCTCACGCGGAGGGCGGCCGAGGCGGCCGGCGCCGAGGCGCTGCTCGCCCTGCTCGAGGGCCCGAGCGCGATCGCGTTCCTGGAGGCCGACGGCGACATGGTCGCCGCCGCCAAGGCGCTCGCCGACGCCGCCCGCGAGACGAGGGTGCTGGCGATCCGTGGCGGCGTCCTCGAGGGCCGGCCGATGAGCGCCGCCGAGGTGGAGAGCCTGGCAACGCTGCCGCCGCTGGACATCCTGCGCAGCCAGGTGCTGGCAGCGATCATCGCTCCGCTCACAGCGCTCCTCGGCCTCGTCACGGCCCCGCTCCAGAACCTGCACGGCCTGATCGACGCGAGGATCGAACAATTGGGCGGCGCGGAAGGCGAAGCCCCTCCAGACGAGGCCACGCCCGAAGGCGAAGCCTCTCCAGACGAGGCGCCGCCCACCGCAGAAGCCACGCCTTCCCCAGCAGAGCCCGAACCCGCCAATGCCGAGCCTAGTCCGCAGCTTGCTGCGGACAAGACAGAGGAGGAGTAATGCCGACCGCAGTCGAGACCATCTTCGAGCAGCTGGGGACGATGAGTGTCCTCGAACTCGTGGAGCTCAAGAAAAAGATTGAGGACGAGTGGGGCATCACGGCCGCAGCGCCGATGGCGGTCGCGGCAGCCCCGGCGGGCGACGGCGCGGCCGCGGCGGAGGAGAAGACGTCGTTCGACGTCGTCCTGACGGGGGCGGGCCAGCAGAAGATCCAGGTGATCAAGGTCGTGCGCGCCCTCACCGGCCTCGGCCTCAAGGAGGCGAAGGACCTCGTCGACTCGGCCCCCAAGCCGGTCAAGGAGGGCGTCACCCAGGAGGAAGCCGACAGCGTCAAGTCCCAGCTCGAGGAGGCCGGCGCCTCCGTCGAGCTCAAGTAGGCTCGCAAAAGGCGCCAGAACAAGCGACCTGGCGGCCTCCAGCGCCAGGTCGTGAAGGTCGGCTGGACGTCGCCGCCCAGGCGCGCTACAGTTCCTGAGCCCGCCGGTCGCGGGCGTGGGCTGCTGCTTGCGCAGAAGGGGGTTGTTTCGGTACTCTGGCTGGTTGCGCCGACGTTCCGCTCGTCCGCCGATTCGCACGCCTGTATTCGCCTGATCTCGTCTGTCCCAAGGGAGGCTGCCTTCTTTGACCACCACGGTCGCTTCGCCCCGCGCGCGTAAGTCCTTTTCACAGATCGAACACGTCCTCGACCTCCCCAATCTGATCGACATCCAGAAGGCCTCCTTCCACTGGTTCCTGGCGGAAGGCCTCAGAGAGACGATCGACGACATCTCGCCGATCGAGGACTACACCGGCTCACTCGCCGTCGAGTTCGGTGCCTACAAGTTCGGCGAGCCCCAGTTCTCGATCAAGGAGTGCCGCGAGAAGGATCTCACCTATCAGGCCCCGCTCTCGATGACCGTCCGCTTCGTCAACAAGGACACGGGCGAGATCCGGGAGCAGACGGTCTTCATGGGCGACTTTCCGATGATGACCGAGTTCGGCACCTTCATCATCAACGGCACCGAGCGCGTCATCGTGACGCAGCTCGTGCGCTCGCCCGGCGCCTACCTGATGGAGCCGAAGGACGCGACGAAGCAGGTCTTCACCGCGAACCTGATGCCCAGCCGCGGCTCGTGGCTCGAGCTCGAGATCGACAAGAAGGGCATCGTCTACGCCCGCATCGACCGGAAGCGCAAGCTCCCGATCACGACGCTCCTCCGCGCCCTCCCGGCCGAGGATCCCTCGACGGGCTTCGCGCTCGACACGTCGTCGAACGAGGCGATCCTCGCCCTCTTCGACAACTCGTCGTACATCGTCAACACGCTCGAGAAGGATCCCTCCACGCGCGAGGAGGAAGCCCTGATCGAGGTCTTCAAGAAGCAGCGCCCCGGCGAGCCCCCGACGCTCGACAACGCCCGGAACCTGCTGCGGGCGCTCTTCTTCGACCCCAAGCGCTACGACCTGACCAAGGTCGGCCGCTACAAGCTGAACCAGCGGCTCGGCGTCGGCGTGCCCGAGGAGACGCGCGTCCTCACGACCGAGGACATCGTCGCGCTCGTCCGGAAGCTGATCGAGCTGCCGGTCAAGCTCGGCGTGCCCGAGGACACGAAGGACTTCGCGGCCGAGGCGTTCGGCCTGCCGCGCGCTCCGATCGCGGCCGACCTCGACGAGTACGAGCACTTCGGCAACCGCCGGCTGCGCACCGTCGGCGAGCTGATCCAGGAGGCATTCCGGGTCGGCCTGTACCGCATGGAGCGGGTCGTCCGGGAGCGGATGACGACCGAGGACGTCGACACGATCACGCCCCAGACGATCATCAACATCCGGCCGGTCGTGGCGGCGCTGAAGGAGTTCTTCGGCTCCTCGCAGCTCTCGCAGTTCATGGACCAGACGAACTCGCTGGCCGGGCTCACTCACCGGCGCCGGCTCTCGGCGCTCGGCGCCGGCGGCCTCACCCGCGAGCGCGCGCCGATCGAGGTGCGCGACGTTCACCCGACCCACTACGGGCGCATGTGCCCGATCGAGACGCCGGAGGGGCCGAACATCGGCCTGATCGGCTACCTCGCCTCCTATGCGACGGTGTCGGAGTTCGGCTTCATCCAGACGCCGTACCGCCGCGTCTCGGGCGGCAAGGTCAGCGACGAGATCGTCTACCTCGACGCCGTCGAGGAGTCGCGCTACACGATCGCGCAGGCGACGGCCGAGCTCGACCGCAACGGCAGGCTCGTGGGCGACGCGGTGCTCTGCCGCTCGGCCGAGGGCGAGGCCGTGACGGCGCCGCCCAAGGCGGTCGAGTTCATGGACGTGGCTCCGGCGCAGATCGTCTCGGTCTCGACCGCGTTGATCCCGTTCCTGGAGCACAACGACGCGAACCGCGCGCTGATGGGTGCCAACATGCAGCGGCAGGCCGTGCCGCTGCTGATCCGCCAGGCGCCGCTCGTCGGCACCGGCCTCGAGTACCGGGCCGCGGTCGACTCCGGCGACGTCGTCGTCTCCGACCGCCCCGGCACCGTCGTCGACGTCGACGCCGACCGGATCACGGTCGAGACCAAGGACGGCCGCGAGGACTTCACGCTGACGAAGTTCATGCGCTCGAACCAGGGCACGCTGATCCACCACAAGCCGGTCGTCCGTCTGGGCGACAAGGTGAAGGCGGGCGAGGTGCTCGCCGACGGCAGCTCGACCGACGCGGGGGAGCTCGCGCTCGGCGCCAACCTGCTCGTCGCCTTCATGCCGTTCGAGGGCTTCAACTTCGAGGACGCGATCGTCATCTCGGAGCGCCTCGTCAAGGACGACATCCTCTCGTCGATCCACATCCACGAATACGAGATCGACGCGCGCTCGACGAAGCTCGGCGACGAGGAGATCACGCGCGACATCCCGAACCGCTCGGAGGAGTCGCTCGCGCAGCTCGACGAGCGCGGGGTCGTCCGGATCGGCGCCGAGGTCGGCTCCGGCGACCTGCTCGTCGGCAAGGTGACGCCGAAGGGCGAGACGGAGCTGACGGCGGAGGAGAAGCTGATCCGCGCGATCTTCAAGGAGAAGGCGCGCGAGGTCCGCGACACCTCGCTGAAGGTGCCGCACGGCGAGGGCGGCGTCGTCATCGACGTGAAGACGTTCTCGCGCGACTCGGGCGACGACCTCAGCCCCGGCGTCAACGAGCTCGTCCGCGTCTACGTCGCGAAGAAGCGCAAGATCGCCGAGGGCGACAAGCTCGCGGGACGCCACGGCAACAAGGGCGTCATCTCGAAGATCGTCCCCGAGGAGGACATGCCGTTCCTGCCGGACGGCCGTCCGGTCGACGTCGTGCTGAACCCGCTCGGCGTGCCGAGCCGGATGAACATCGGCCAGGTGCTCGAGACGCATCTCGGCTGGGCGGCGGCGCACGGCGTCTTCGCCGAGAACGGGCAGCGCAACGGCGAGGAGAACTTCAAGCGCCGGCGACAGGTCATCAACGCGCCGAATCCGACGCCCGTCGCGACGCCCGTCTTCGACGGCGCGAGGCCGCAGGACGTCGACGAGGCGCTGATCCGCTGGACCGAGCTCTACCCGGACTCGCCGATCAAGTTCGTCGTCGACCCGAAGCGGCCGACCGGGCGGAAGTGCTCGGGCAAGGCGCAGCTGTACAACGGCCGCACGGGCGAGCCGTTCGAGCAGAAGATCACCATCGGATACATGTACATCCTCAAGCTGCTCCACCTCGTGGACGACAAGATCCACGCGCGGAGCACGGGGCCCTACTCGCTCGTCACCCAGCAGCCGCTGGGCGGCAAGGCGCAGTTCGGCGGTCAGCGGTTCGGCGAGATGGAGGTGTGGGCGCTGGAGGCGTACGGCGCCGCCTACACCCTCCAGGAGATGCTCACCATCAAGTCCGACGACACCGTCGGGCGCGTGAAGGCTTACGAGGCGATCGTCAAGGGCGAGAACATCGCCGAGCCGTCGATCCCCGAGTCGTTCAAGGTGCTGCTGAAGGAGATGCAGTCGCTGGCGCTCGACGTCCACGTGCTCTCCGACGAGGGCCGCGAGGTCGAGGTGCGCGAGGAGGAGGACGAGCTCCTGCGCGCCGCCGAGGAGCTCGGGATCGACCTCTCGCCGGGCTCGCTGCGCGCCGTCGGCCGCCAGCCGACCGCGGAGGAGCTGGAGGAGGGGCAGGAGCGCGTCGACCAGGACGGCGAGCTGGCCCTGCCGGCCGACGAGTCGCTCGGCGATCTCGACGACGTCGAGGTCTCCGACGACGAGGAGGCCGAGAAGGAGGTCGAGGCGGAAGTCGGGCCACTCGGCGACGCCGACCTGGTTGACCTGGAACTCGAAGACTGATCGACGGGCAGAGGAGAAACTTGATCGACATCAACGAATTCGACGCGATTCGGATCGGCCTCGCCTCGAGCAAGCAGATCCGCGACTGGTCTTCGGGCGAGGTCACAAAGCCCGAGACGATCAACTACCGCACGCTGAAGCCGGAGCGCGACGGCCTGTTCTGCGAGCGCATCTTCGGGCCGACGCGCGACTGGGAGTGCTACTGCGGCAAGTACAAGCGCGTCCGCTACAAGGGGATCATCTGCGAGCGCTGCGGCGTCGAGGTAACGCGGCAGAAGGTGCGCCGCGAGCGCATGGGCCACATCGACCTCGCCGCGCCGGTCTCGCACATCTGGTTCTTCAAGGGCGTCCCGAGCCGCATCGGCTATCTGCTCGACATCGCCCCGCGCGAGCTCGAGAAGGTCCTCTACTTCGCGGCGTCGATCGTGACCGCCGTCGACAACGAGAAGCGCGCGTCCGACCTGAACCAGCTCGAGGACCAGGTCAAGGCGGAGTCCGAGCGCATCTACGTCGACCGCGACGAGGCGCTCGCCGCGCTCGAGGACCGCCTGGCGCGCCGGCGAGACTACTTCGCCAAGGGCCGGGAGCGGAACTTCGACGAGGACGACGACTTCTGGTCCCGCGGCCTCTCGAACTGGGCCGAGGAGCAGGCGCTGCCGACGCTCGAGGACGCGCGCAGCCTCGTCAGCGGGCTGTTCGTCGAGCTCGTCGGCAAGATCACGACCGAGGACTCGAAGAAGATCCGCGAGCTCGTCCGCAACGCCGCGATTCGCGACGACCGCCGGCTGACGCCTCGCGAGCTCGAGCAGGTCGCGACCGCCGCCGAGCAGGTCCTGCAGGCGATCGCCCCGCTCGAGAAGGAGCTCGCGAAGTCGACCGGAGCGAAGAAGGGCGCCGTCACGAAGCACATCCATCGCGTCGTCGACGGCCTGCTGACGGGCGCCGAGATGAACGAGGAGGACCAGGCGCTCGCCGCCGGCGTCGACGCGAAGAACCTCGAGAAGGCGCGCGACCTCGGCAACGGGCTGCTCGCCGACACGATCGACGCGGCCGAGCCCGACACCGACATCCGCGAGCTGGCGAACGACCTCTGCCTGCGCACGGACGGCCGGATCCAGAAGGAGGACCTCGACGCGATCGTCCAGTGGGCGCTGAAGGTGCGCGAGATGTACCTCGACATCGAGTCTCGCCGCGAGGACGCGCGCGAGGCCGCGGTCGACTCGGTGCGCCGCCTCGAGCAGACCTGGCAGCTCTTCCGCGAGCTCGAGCCGAAGATGATCGTCAACGACGAGCAGATCTTCCGCGAGCTCAAGGACCGCTTCGGCTCGCCGTACGGCTTCGGCGTGTACTTCCGCGGCGGCATGGGCGCCGAGGCGATCCGCGACCTGCTCAAGGAGCTGGACCTCACGAACGAGGCCGCGTCGTTGCGGGAGACGATCCGCACGGCGAAGGGCCAGAAGCAGCAGCGGGCGATCAAGCGGCTGAAGGTCGTCTCGGCCTTCGTCACCTCGGAGAACCGCCCCGAGTGGATGATCCTCGAGGCCGTGCCGGTGATCCCGCCCGAGCTGCGGCCGATGGTCCAGCTCGACGGCGGCCGCTTCGCCACCTCGGACCTCAACGACCTCTACCGCCGCGTCATCAACCGGAACAACCGCCTCAAGCGGCTGCTCGACCTCGGCGCGCCGGAGATCATCGTCAACAACGAGAAGCGCATGCTCCAGGAGGCCGTCGACGCGCTGTTCGACAACGGCCGCCGCGGTCGCGCCGTCACGGGGCCGGGCAACCGCCCGCTCAAGTCGCTCTCCGACATGCTCAAGGGCAAGCAGGGCCGGTTCCGCCAGAACCTGCTCGGCAAGCGCGTCGACTACTCCGGCCGCTCGGTGATCGTCGCCGGCCCGCATCTGAAGCTGTACCAGTGCGGCCTGCCGAAGCTGATGGCGCTCGAGCTCTTCAAGCCGTTCATCATGAGCCGGCTCGTCGAGCGGAAGATCGTCCAGAACATCAAGGCGGCCAAGCGGCACGTCGACCAGATGCAGGGCGAGGTCTGGGACATCCTCGAGGAGGTCATCCAGGAGCACCCGGTGCTGCTGAACCGCGCGCCGACGCTCCACCGCCTGGGCATCCAGGCGTTCGAGCCGACCCTCGTCGAGGGCAAGGCGATCCAGGTGCACCCGCTCGTCTGCCACGCGTTCAACGCCGACTTCGACGGCGACCAGATGGCGGTGCACGTGCCGCTGTCGGCCGAAGCGCAGGCCGAGGCGCGGTTGCTGATGCTCTCGGCGAACAACATCCTCTCGCCGGCGTCCGGCCGTGCGCTCGCGACGCCGACGCAGGACATGGTGCTCGGGTCGTACTACCTCACGTACTCGGACAAGAACTTCGACGAGCTCGAGGCCGAGAAGATGAAGCCGCGGCCCAAGCGGTTCCGCACCGAGGAGGAGGTCGAGTTCTCGATCGACTCGAAGCAGATCACGCTCCAGACCCCGATCGAGTACCTGTGGGAGGGCGAGCTGGTCCTCACCACCGCCGGCCGCGTGATCTTCAACGCCGAGGTCGATCGCGCGCTGCGCGAGGCGGTGGGCGAGATCAACGAGGAGTACACGACCTACCACGACTTCATCAACCGCACGCTCTCGAAGAAGGAGCTGAGCGACTTCATCTCGACGCTCGTCGACGAGTACGGCGCGCATACCGTCGCGTCGGTGCTCGACACGATCAAGGAGCTCGGCTTCCACTATGCGACCAAGGCCGGCGTGACGATCTCGAAGAACGACATCGTCATTCCGCCGAACAAGGAGAAGCTCCTCGCCGACTACGAGCAGCGGGTCGCGAAGGTCGAGCAGGCGTACGAGCACGGGCTCATCACCGAGTCCGAGCGGCACGAGTCGATCGTGAACATCTGGACCGAGGCGACCGACACCGTGGCCGACGCGATGATCGACAACCTGAACGAGCTGAACCCGATCTACATGATGGCCAACTCGGGTGCGCGCGGCTCGTTCACGCAGCTGCGCCAGCTCGCCGGCATGCGCGGCCTGATGGCGAATCCGAAGGGCGAGATCATCGAGCGGCCGATCAAGGCGAACTTCATGGAGGGCCTGTCGGTGCTCGAGTACTTCATCTCGACCCACGGTGCCCGCAAGGGCCTCGCCGACACCGCGCTGCGCACGGCCGACTCGGGCTACCTGACGCGGCGTCTCGTCGACGTCTCGCAGGACGTGATCATCCGGGAGGGCGACTGCGGCACGAAGGAGGGCGTCGAGCTGCCGCTCTTCCTGCCCGAGGGCCTGAACAAGAGCGTCACCGGCCGCATCGTCGCCGAGGACGTCTACAAGCCGCTCTCGTCCGGCAAGCCCGGCAAGACGCTGATCGCCGAGGCGGGCGAGGAGATCACGATGCCGCGCCTGCGGGAGATCGTCGAGCTGCTCGGCGAGGCCGCCGACGAGTTCGTCTTCCCGGTGCGCTCGGTGCTCAAGTGCAAGGCCGAGACCGGCGTGTGCCAGGCGTGCTACGGGACCTTCCTCGCCACCGGCGAGATGTCCGAGGTCGGCGACGCGGTCGGCATCATCGCCGCGCAGTCGATCGGCGAGCCCGGCACGCAGCTGACCATGCGGACGTTCCACACCGGCGGCATCGCCGGCGCGGACATCACGCACGGCCTCCCGCGCGTCGTCGAGATCTTCGAGGCGCGGAACCCGAAGGGCGCCGCCCAGCTCGCCGATATCGACGGCACGATCGCGATCGAGGAGACCGATCGCCAGATGAAGCTCGCGATCGTCCCCGGCAGCGGCGACGAGGACGACGAGCGCTCGTACACCGTCCCCCGCCGCACGCGACTGCTCGTCGCGCACGGCGAGAAGGTCGAGGCCGGCGACCCGCTCCACGAGGGCTCGATCAGCCCCGCCGATCTCCTGCGCCTGAAGGGCTACACCGCGACCGAGCTGTATCTCGTCGACCAGGTGCAGAAGGTCTACAAGTCCCAGGGCGTCGAGATCCACGACAAGCACATCGAGCTGATCGTCCGGCAGATGCTGAAGAAGGTCCGGATCGAGAACGCGGGCGAGACCGACCTGCTGCCGGGTCAGCTCGTGGACAAGGTCGTGCTCGAGCGTGAGAACACGCGCGTGCGGAAGGAGAAGAAGGAGAAGGCCACCTCGGAGCCGCTGATCCTCGGCATTACGAAGGCCTCGCTCGCGACCGAGTCGTTCCTCTCGGCCGCCTCCTTCCAGGAGACCACGAAGGTGCTCACGGACGCCGCGATCGAGGGCAAGATCGACCGCCTGCTCGGCCTGAAGGAGAACGTCATCATCGGGAAGCTCATCCCGGCGGCGACGGGCCTGAAGCGCTACCGGACGATCGAGATCCGCCCGTCGGACGCGGTGCCGGTGAGCGCGTACACCCGGCCCCAGACCGAGGAGCAGCTGCTCGCGGCGCTCGAGGAGATCGGCTCCGACGGCGGCGACGCCCTCGCCGGGCTCGGTCTCGACTTCGGCGGCGAGATCGCCGGCGACGGCGAGAACGCCCCGCGCGACTCCACCGAGGCCGAAGAGGTGCCCGAGGTGGACTCGCCGCTCGACCACGAGTAGCCCGTCGGACATGCTGTGCACGACCTGGTCGCCCGCTCGGGCGACCAGGTCGTGCCTCTTCTTTCTGCCCGACCGACACCGCTGTCCTCGGCTCGACCGACACCCTGGTCGCTTGTAACAGACTGTTACTTGCCTCGGTCGGCCGCGCGGTTCCGCGGCTCGCGGGGGCTTGTAACAGTCTGTTACTTGTCTGGCGGGGCTCCGGTGACCTCGCCGACGGCGCGGCCGCCGCCGTGATGCTCAGGCGGAGCGTTCCTCTGCTTCGGCGGCCTGACCCTTGCCTGACCCCTTGGCCCGGTAGAGGGCCGTGTCGGCGCGCTCGAACAGCGAGACCGGGTCGTCGTCGGGGCGCAGCTCGCCGATGCCGGCGGAGATGTGGAGCCGTCCGATCCGCCCGATCGAGCTGCCCGAGATCGCGTTCTGGAGCCGGGCGAAGAGCTGCTCGGCCTGGTCCAGCCCCGACTCCGGCATGATCACGGCGAACTCGTCGCCGCCGACGCGGCAGGAGACGTCGGCGCGGCGGAGGACGCTGCGCACCCGCTCCGCGACCTCCGCGAGCACGGTGTCGCCGCCGAGGTGGCCGACCCGGTCGTTCACGTTCTTGAAGTCGTCGACGTCGAAGACGATGAGCGCGAGCCGGCGCGAGTAGCGATGCGCCCGCGAGACCTCGCGGGCGAGCATCTCGTAGAAGTAGCGCCGGTTGTGCAGCCCGGTGAGCGCGTCGACGTCGGCGAGCCGCCGCGCCTCCCGGAAGCGGAGGGCATTCTGGATCGCCGGCGCCGCATGGGCGGCGAGCTCGCCGAGGCGGCGGGCGTCGTCGTCGGCGAAGCCGTGCTCGAGGTCGCGCATGTATACGGTCAGGTAGCCGAGCGGGCCGACCTCTCCGGGCAGGGGCACCGCGAGACCGCCGTGGTCGGGCGGCCCCGCCCCGTCGGACGGCAGCCCACGGGTCGCTGCGAGCGGCGCGCCCTCGAGGCCCGGGCCCTGCCCCTCGAGATGGACGA
>WNGE01012274.1_pt1 | contig 10858 bp, 8 predicted proteins | sample 5400651 | NCBI WGS metagenome assembly WNGE01 (sample SAMN13153370, study PRJNA577476) | soil metagenome | isolation source: 60 cm soil or saprolite under grassland replicate 2 | place: USA:California | collected 2016-06-15
CTGGTGGCGTTCCGCCGGACCTCCCTGGGCAAGCGGCTCGATCTGACGTGGGCGTTCATGGGGCTGGTTCGGCCGGCGGAGTTCTCGAGCGACCACGCCCCGGCGTTCGTCCGGGGGGAGCAGCCGAAGAAGTACCTGTGCGTGTATCCGTTCGCCCGCACGCCGGAATGGTACCTGCTGCCTCCGGACCGGCGCGCCGAGCTGCTGCGCGAACACGGGGGCTTCGGCCGGGAGTTCCCAGAGGTGCTTGCCAACACCACGAGCGCGTTCGGGTTGAACGACTGGGAATGGATCCTGGCCTTCGAGGCCGACCGGCTCGACCGGATCGTGGACTGCATCCGCAGGTTGCGGCAGGCGGAGGCTCGCCGGTACACGAAGGTGGAGGTCCCGTTCGTCACCGGGATCCGCAAGGAGCTGGCCGCCGCCGCTCTCGACCTGGCCTGACACCGGCAGCTCCGGACCGGCCCTGCGCAGCTGCGCATGGTCCACCGCTGCCGGGGAATACATGGCTGGACCCGCGCCGCTCTCGCGGACGGGCAGAGGAGGAGGTGATCCTGTGAACCTCGGACTGCTGATCCTGCGGCTGGTCGTGGGGGCCCTGTTCATCGGGCACGGCACGCAGAAGCTGTTCGGTTGGTTCGGCGGCAATGGACTCGAGGGGACGGGAGGATTCTTCGGCCAGCTCGGATACCGGCCGGGGCGCGCGATGGCCGCGATGGCCGGGATGGCCGAGGCCGGCGGTGGCCTCCTGCTGATGTTGGGGCTCCTGACGCCGCTCGGCGCCGCGGCCATCATCGGCATGATGCTGAACGCGTCGCTGTCGGTACACCGCCCGAAGGGCGTGTGGAACTCGAACGGAGGGTACGAGCTGCCGCTCACCTTCGCGGCCGCGGCGGCATGCCTGGCCTTCACCGGGGCCGGCCGCTATTCGATCGACAACGCGGCCGGTTGGCAGCTGTCCGGCGTGGGCTGGGGGCTCATCGCCGTTGCCGTGGGCCTGGTAACGGGCATGGCGGTGTACGGGTGGCGAATGGCGCAGCTCCGAAGGTCGACCCCGGAGCGGGCCGCCCGGGACTTCCGTAGCTCCGCAGCGTGAGCCGCGCCGCATGAGCCTCGTGGCCTGAGCTCGTGGCCTGAGCCTCGCGCAGTAACGTTTCGAGAAAGGAGGCGGGTTCGCCCCCGCCTCCTTCTGTTCGCAGCAACGTAGAACGGTTTGTGACGGCTTCGGCGGATCGGTTGGATCGGCTCCAGGCAGCGCGAACTATGCTGTGGCCATGAGCGACGTCGAGACCGCGCGAGCGTTCTTCGAGGCCGTGGCAGAGCGCATCGAGGCCCGGTTGTTCGGGGTCCGGGAGGCGCTGCGGCTGGTGCTGATCGGCGTCATCACCGACTCGCACGTCCTCATCGACGACGTGCCCGGGGTCGGCAAGACGACCATGGTCCGGATGCTTGCCGGGCTGGTCGGGCTGGACTTCCAGCGTGTGCAGTTCACGCCGGACCTCATGCCGTCGGACATCACCGGCACGTCGATCCTGAACCTGAAGACCCAGGAGTTCGAGTTCCGCCAGGGGCCGATCTTCACCCAGGTCCTCCTGGCCGACGAGATCAACCGGGCCACCCCGAAGACCCAGGCCGCGCTGCTCGAGGCGATGCAGGAGCGCCAGGTCACGGCCGACGGGGTCACCTATCCCCTTCCCGACCCGTTCTTCGTCCTCGCCACTCAGAACCCCGTGGAGCTGGAGGGTACGTTCCCCCTGCCCGAGGCTCAGCTGGACCGGTTCCTGCTGAAGGTTCGGATCGGGTACCCGGAGGCGGAACAGGAGGAGCAGATCCTGGGCCGGTCCCGGGAGCTGCGGACCGTTCCGTCCACCCCGCTGCCGGAGGCGTCCGACCTCCTGGCCCTTCGGCCGCTCCTGGCCGCGGTGCGGATCGAACCTCCGGTGCGCCGGTACATCGTCTCGCTGGCTCGGGCCAGCCGGGACCATCCGGAGCTCCAGGTCGGGGCCAGCCCCCGCGCTGTCGAGCACATGGGCGACGCCGCCCGGGCCCGGGCTCTCCTCGAGGGGCGCGAGTACGTCCTCCCCGACGACGTGAAGGCGCTTGCCGGACCGGTGCTCACCCACCGGCTGGTGCTCTCGACGGACGCCAGGATCAGGGACCGCCGGGCGGAGGAGGTCCTGGCCGAGATCCTGGAGGGCGTGAGCGTCCCCGTCGAGTTCATGGGCGCCTGACCGGCAAGGACGGCCGCAGACGAACACCGAGGACCGCCGCCAGATCGCGCTGATGGTCGCGATCATCCTCGGGGTGGCCGCGGTGGCGGCAGGACGGCTCCAGCTGCTGTTGTGGGCGGTGGCGGTTGGGATCATGGCCGGCGCCACGCTCATGTGGGCGAGACACGCGTGGCGCCATGTCGAGATCAGCGCGGCGTTCCGCCCGTCCCGGGCCTTCCAGAGCGAGACGGTCACGTTGCGGGTGAAGCTCTCGAACCGCAAGGCGCTGCCGCTCCCCATCGTTCGCCTCGGGATCTGGCTGCCCGAGGGGCTCCTGCCCGGCGGCGACGAGGGACCGAGCCCCATCCGCGGCTACCACCGGCGACTGTTCCTCCCAGGGCGATCGGAGGCGGTCCTCGAGCTTCCGGTGCGAGTGCTTGGGCGGGGGGAGTTCTGGCTGCAGCGGATCGACGCAGAGCTGTCCGATCCGTTCGACCTGGCTCCTCTGCACCGAGAGCTGTTCCCCGACGCCGACCTCCTGGTGTTCCCCGAGCCGCGGATCGCCATCCGGGCCGAGGTTCGCCGCCGGCTACCATTCGGCCGCCCCGTGGCCGCGGTGCACATGTTCGAGGAGCGGGAACGGTTCGCCGGGGTCAGGCCGTACGAACCCGGCGACCCCTTGAACCGGATCCACTGGCGGCTGACCGGCCACACCGGCGGGCTGCAGACGAAGCTCTTCGAGCCGACCCGGAGCGCCGAGGTCCTTCTGGCCATGGACCTGTCGGTGGGCGAGCCCTTCTGGGATGCCATCTTCCCCGGCATCGCCGAGGACACCATCGGGTGGGCCAGCTTCCTCGCGCGGCAGGCCATCCACGCCGGGTGGCGGGTGGGGATGATGGCGAACACCCACCTCAGCAAGGGGAGGGGTCCGCTTCGGGTGCCCGCGTCGACCGCGAAGGGCCACGAGGCCGCGCTGTTCGCCGCCCTGGCTCGCATGCCCAACGAGCCCACCTCGGACCTGGCCCCGGTGCTTCGGGAGAACGTTCGCCGGATGGGACAGGGCGCCACCGTGATCGTGATCTCCCCGCGTCCCGGCCCCGGCCTCGGCCACCAGATGGCGCTGCTCCGGAGACGGGGGCTGGAAGTGGTCGCGCTGTCGCCTCTGGACGTGCGGCCCCGATGGGCCTGGCCGCCCGAGGGGGAGGCCGGGGCCTGATGGAGCGAGTCGAGGGCGGGGGCCGGCGGCGCCTCCGGCGCTCTGGGGTACCGGATGGCGGAATCCTGGGTGCTGGGGGGTCGGAGGGGGCACCGATCAGGCCCTTGGATCCGCCGGACCCCGAACGGATCGGCAGCCGGAGCGTCCCGGCCGCCACGCTCGCGGCGCTGGCCGAATCGGGATTGCTATTCCTGCCCCTCCGGCTGGCGGCGGTGCAGGGGCTGGGGGCGACCGGCGGGCCGCTGGCCACCTATCCGCTGTTCGTGGCGCTGTTCGTGGGCGGCACCGCGCTGGCCACCCGGCTGCATCGTTCGCCTGCGATGCCGTCGGTGACGGCCGGAGTGGCGGTGGCGATCGGCATCGTGCAGGGCGGATGGCTGGGAGCAGGAGGCGCATCGATCACCGCCGTCACCGTCATCCTGTCGCTTGCCGTGGCCCTCCGGGTGGTCACCCTGGCCCTTCGGGACTGGCGGGACCCGGTCGACCTGTCGTTCGGCTTGGGCGCGATGCTGCTGCTGCTCGAGGTGTTCATGGCGAGCAGCGCGCACGCCGGATGGGAGGGACCGCTCCTGGTGATCGTGCCGGTGTTCTTCGTCGCTTCGATCGCCTCGCGAGCCAGGTCGGTGAGGTTGGCCGGAGGGGAGAGCACCCCGGAGGCGACCGGGCCGGACACTGCGGCGACACCGGAGGTCTCGCCCCGCTTCTCCCTGCTCCTGTTGGCGGCCTTCCTCGCCGGAGTGGGGCTCCTCACCGCGATGGGAACCTCGGGTGGGCTGTTGCAGATCCTCGGACACGTGCTGTTCCCGGCCGCGATCGCCGTGGTGGTGGCGTTCGCCGTGGTGCTGGGCGTGTTCGGACAGGCCCTGGCCTCCGTGGCGGCGAAGTTCCATCTCAATTTCGGGGCGGCCCTCCAACGCATCGCGGCCAGGTTCAGCCGGGCCCGGGTTCGGCTTCGGACCCAGGTCCACCCGGGCCACGCCGGCTGGCTGGAGCGAGCGATCGGAGCGGTGGTGCTCGTGGCGGTGGCCGCTCTGGTCCTGTGGTTGATCCATCGGCACCGCGAGTCGCCCGACTGGTCGACCAAGAGGCTCCCCGGCCGGGCACGGGTCGAGGCCATCGGACGCGCCCTCGCGGATCTTCCGACCATCGGACGGCTGATCCGCAAGGGCGGCTTCCCGGCCGAGATCGTTCGCCGGTGGTACGCGGAGGCGCTCCTCGCCCTCGAGGCCCGCGGTGTGGCCAAGCCGGAGGCGGCCACCCCGGCCGAATACGTGGGCCACGTGGGCCGGGCGTTCCCGGAGGCTCGCCCCCCGTTCGAGCAGCTGACCCGGGCGTACGAACGGGTGCGGTACGGCGCCATCGCCATCGACCGGGCCGACCTCGCTGGGGTTCGGGTGGCCCGAGACCGGGCCCTGTCCATCATCCGGCGGGTGGCCCGCGCGGATGTCGCGGCCGAGGAGGCGGGCCCCAGCGAGGGCAGAAGCCGGGAGGGGATCGAGCGCCCGGGCGGCAACGGAGATGCGGCCGGCGCTCCCGGCGAGCCAGAATGAGGACGACCGTGATCACCATCAGGCGCGACCGGGAGATCTTCGAGACCGACGGAGGCTGGTTCCATGCCCGTTGGCATTTCTCCTTCGACCGGTACCGCGATCCCGATTGGACTCAGTTCGGATCCCTGCGCGTGTTCAACGACGACCGGCTGGTGCCGGGGGCGGATTGGCCGATGCACCCGCATCGGGACATCGAAGGGCTCACGTACGTGGTGGAGGGGACGTTCCGGCACGCCGACAGCCTCGACGGTGAGTACCGGCTGCTGCCGGCCGGGTCGGCGCAGCGGATGACCCTGGGGTCCGGGGCGTGGCATTCGGAGCAGAACGCCTCGGACACCGAACCCATGCGGTTCATCCAGATGTGGATCATGCCGCGGGAGCGTGGCCTCGCCCCTTCGGTCGAGCAACGGGTCTTCACGAAGGAGGATCGAACCGACCGGCTCCTGAGGATCATCTCGGGAGAGGGGGGCGACTCGGTTCTGGTGCATCAGGACGCCGCCGTCTACGTCTCGTCGCTGTCCCACGGGGCCGAGGTGGGGCACGATTTCGCGGTTGGCGGCGGCTACCTCTACGTGATCCAGGGCGCCGTGCGTGTGAACGGGGAGGGGTTGTCCACCGGCGACGCCGCCAAGATCTGGAGCGAACCGCTGATCGCCGTCGAGGCCGACGAGCCGAGCGAGCTGATCATGGTGGAGGTTCGGCTGGAGGACGGTTCATAGGGCCGAGCCCTCGGGCGGTCCGGGCTCGCCGGCCCGGTCAGTCCACCACCGCGACGACCTGGCCCGCCTCGACCACATCACCCGGCCGGGCGAGCAGCTCCTTCACCCCTCCACTCGCGGGCGCCGCGATGTGCGTCTCCATCTTCATCGCCTCGAGGACGGCGACCGGATCGCCCGCCTGGACCTGGTCGCCCACCGAGACCAGTATGCCCAGGATCGTGCCGTGCATCGGCGCCACCACCTGTCCCCGGTCTGGTCCGGGGCCGGTCCGGGCGGCGGCCGAGACCGACCCCGCGATCGCCGGATGCCACAGGCGAGTGGGCGTTCCCGCCACGAGCAGGACGCCCTCCCGGCCTGGCTCAGAGTCCGCGTCCCGACCCTTCCGAGCTTCGGGAGGCCCCAGGCCCTCGAGGGCGCCCGCCTCGACCGTGACCGTCGAATAGGAGCCGTCCACGAACTCGGGATGCCCTAGCAGGAGGCGGTGGGCCGGGATCGTGGTCGGGATGCCCTGGATGTCGAACTCGTCGAGGGCGCGCAACATCCGCAGGCGGGCCTCCTCGCGGCTCGGGGCCCACGCCACCAGCTTGGCGACGAGGCTGTCGTACGCGGCGGGGACGTCGTCGCCCTCCCCGAATCCGGAGTCGACCCGGATCCCGGGGCCCCCCGGTTCCCGGTACCGGGTGATCCGCCCCGGCCCGGGCAGGAACCTCCGCCGGGGGTCCTCGGCGTTCACCCGGCACTCGATGGCGTGGCCGCGCGGCTCCAGCCGCCCGCCGGGTCGAAGGTCCTCGGCGCCGAAGCCGAGCTGGTCCCCCGCGGCGATCCGAAGCTGCGCCGCCACCAGGTCCACCCCCAGCACCTCCTCCGTGATGGTGTGCTCCACCTGGAGGCGGGCGTTGATCTCGAGGAAATGGAACGGTGGCCCGGCCTGGTCCTCCGCTTCGGCGTCGAGCAGGAACTCGACGGTGCCCGCGTTGACGTAGCCGCAGGCGTCCGCCACGCGGACCGCGGCCTCTCCCATGCGCGGGACCGCCTCGACGAATCGCGGAGGCGGGGTCTCTTCGGCCAGCTTCTGATGCCGCCGCTGGAGCGAGCAGTCCCGAGCCCCGAGCGACATCGTCTGGCCGGGAGCGGCGGCCAGAATCTGGATCTCGACGTGCTTCGGCCTTCGCAGATACCGCTCCAGGTAGACGTCGGCCGAACCGAAGTAGGCCTCGGCCTCCCGGACAGCCGATCCGAACGCGGCCTCCACTTCGCCGCCCGAAGCGGCCACCTTCAGGCCGCGTCCGCCCCCCCCGCCGGCCGCCTTGATCGCTATGGGGTATCCGTGGCGCTCTCCGAAGGCATGCACCTCCTCGATGTCGCGAACGGGCTCGAGCGTACCCGGCACCACCGACACGCCGGCCGACTCGGCGAGCCGGCGGGCTCGGACCTTGTCGCCGGCGGCCTGGAGCGCCTCCGGCGGCGGACCGATCCAGACGAGGCCCGCCGCCGCAACGGCCTCGGCCACGTCCGCCCGCTCGCTCAGGAACCCGTACCCCGGGTGGATGGCCTGGCTTCCCGTCGACAGCGCCGCGTCGATGACGGCCTGGACGTTCAGGTAGGTGTCCGCGGGCGCGGAACCGGGCAGATGGACGGCCTCGTCGGCCAGGGCGACGTGACGGGCCTCGCGGTCGACGTCCGAGTACACCGCCACCACGGTCACCCCGAGCTCCCTACAGGTTCGGGCCACGCGGACCGCGATCTCTCCCCGGTTGGCGATCAGGATCTTGGAGAACACGAGGTAGACGATAATGCCCGACGCCGAAGGCAGTCCGACGCGGCGGCGCTCGGCCCGTAGGCGGGTTCAGTCCGGCGGACGGCCCGCGGCCCAGCGCGGGCCGGCCTTCGACACCCGGCTGGCCAGTGGATGCCGCACCAGCTCCTCGGCCAGCCGCGCCGCTGCGAGCACGGCGTCCAGATCGACGCCGGTCTCGATGCCCATGTCGGCCAGCATGTGGACCAGGTCCTCGGTCGCGACGTTGCCTCCGGCTCCGGGCGCGAACGGCGAGCCGCCCAACCCACCGACGCTGGCGTCGAACTCGTCCACGCCCGTCTCCAGGGCAGCCAGCGCGTTCGCCATGGCCGTCCCACGGGTGTCGTGGAAGTGCAGGTTCAACCGAAGGTCGGGCGCGCGGTCACGAAGCAACCCGACGACGTCCCACACCCGGGTCGGGGTGGCCATCCCGGTGGTGTCGCCGAGCGACACGCCCACCGCCCCGGCCTCCTGAACCCGAAGCGCCACGTCCACCACGCGATCCGCGGGCACGTCCCCCTCGTACGGATCGCCGAACGCCGCCGAGATCGAGACCTCAAGGGCGAGGCCCGCCGAGCGCGCCACATCGGCCACATCGGCCACATCGGCCACGGACTCGGCCACCCGTTTGCCGACGTTCTTCACGTTGTAGCCGTCCGAGGCTGCCAGGAACGCCTGGAGCGAATGGAACCCGCCCGCCGCCACCGCGGCCTCGGCCCCCCGGCGGTTCGGGACGAGCGCGGAGTACCGCACGGCAGGGTTTCGGCGGACCCGGACCCACACCTCCGCGGCCTCGGCCATCGCAGGCACCGCCTTCGGGGAGACGAAGGACACCGCTTCGACCTTCGGGACTCCGGTGGCGGAAAGCGCGTCGATCAGCCGGACACGCGCGTCGACCGACAGCGGGGCCTCGGCCTGGAGCCCGTCCCGCGGGCCGACCTCCCGGATGGTGACCCGGCCCGGAAGGTCGGGCCTCACCGCCCCTTCCACTCCGCGTCGCGCTTGTCGTTGAACGCCGCGATCCCCTCCACCCGATCGTCGGAGGCGACGGCCCGCCGCCACGCCAGGTCCTCCAATTCGATCCCCACTTCCAGCGACACGCCGAGGGCCCGATCGATGGCCTGCTTCGCCTCCCGGACGCCCACCGGCGAGGACCGGCAGATGGTCCCGGCCAGCTCCGACGTGGCGGCGATCCGCCGGGCCAGCAGCTGCGTCCCGCCGCCGCCCGGCACGATGCCTACCGTCACCTCGGGCAGGCCGAACACCGCGTCGTCGGCGGCCACGATCAGGTCGCAGGACAAGGCGAGCTCGAACCCACCGCCGAGGGCGAACCCAAAGGCCGAGGCGATGGTGGGCTGCGGCACCGATCGCACCGAGTCGAACATCGCGCGCATCAGCACCCGGTTGCGCATCCAGCCCCGGTCGTCGAGCCGGTTGCGCTCCTTCAGGTCGGCGCCGACGCAGAACGCCTTCTCGCCGGCCGCCGCCAGCACCACGACCCGCGCGTCCGGCTGAGCCGCGGCTTGCAGAAACGCCCCGGCCAGCTCGTTCGCCACCTGGCCCGAGATGGCATTGAGTGCCTCCGGTCGGTTCAAAGTGACAACCGCGACGTGATCCTCGAGACGAAGCTGGACCAAGCTCATCCGGGGTCCCGTGACCGATATGTCGTTCGGATCGCTACTCCAAGGGGGATGGCGACTGCCAACGATACGAGCCCTGAGGCGAGTGCGAGTACGCCCAAGGCAACATGATGCGAAATGATGAGCATGATCCCGGAGGGGATTCCCATCAGCGCCGCGATGCCCAGAAGGAACCGGGACGCGCGTGCGATTCCGAACCGCTCATCCGGAACGGGAGATATTCGGACATGCACTTTGAGCGTCATACCGGCGGGACGCCGTGGCGGCGTACGCTGAACGTTCGGTCCTTCGTTCGTGCCTGGGCCAGCCGCAGGATCAGGTCGTCGCGTAGCTCGTCCGGTTGCACTACCGCGTCGACCACGTTCTCCGACGCCAGGTGCAGGATGTCGATGTCCTCCTCGTACTCCCGGCGCCGCTCGGCGACATAGGCCGCCTGTTCCTCCGGATCCTCGATGGCCTGGATCTTGTTGAAGTAGACGGCGTTCACCGCGGGCTCGGGGCCCATCACGGCGATCCGCGCGGTGGGCAGGGCGATGGTGGCGTCGGGCTCGAAGCCCGGTCCGGCCATGGCGTACAGGCCCGCGCCGTACGCCTTGCGCACGATCACGCTGAACTTCGGGACGGTTGCCTCGCTGATCGAGGTGATGAGCTTGGCCCCGTGGCGGATGATCCCCTGGCGTTCGACCTTCGACCCGATCATGAACCCGGGGACGTCGGCCAGGAAGATCAGCGGGATGTTGAACGCGTCACACAGCCACACGAACCTCGCCACCTTGTCCGAGGAGTCGACGAACAGCACGCCCCCCAGGTGCGCGGGCTGGTTCGCCACAACCCCGACCACCTCGCCGTCCAGGCGAGCGAGGCCGGTGATGACCTCTCGGGCGAAGTCCGGCTTGACCTCGAACAGGGACCCCTCGTCTACGATCCCGGCCACCAGCGCGTACATGTCGAAGGCCTTCGACTCGTCCTCCGGGACGATGCCGGCCAGCGACCCTCGATAGGCCGGCGGGCGGCCCTCGACGCTCGGCGGCTGCTGCTCGAAGTTCGGGGGGAAGTAGCTCAGGTACGCCCGGGCGGCCAGGATCGCGGCCTTGTCGTCGGGCACCAGCAGGTCACCGCTCCCGCTGACCTCGGTGTGCATGCGGGCCCCGCCCATCTCCTCCAATGAGACCTTCTCGCCGATGACCTCCTCGGCCATGCGGGGAGAGCCCAGGTACATCGAGGCGTTCTTCTCCACCATGAACACCGCGTCGCAGAAGGCGGGGATGTAGGCGCCTCCCGCCGCCGACGGCCCGAACAGGCAGCACACCTGTGGGATGCGTCCGCTCGCCTGCACCTGGTTGTAGAAGATCTTCCCGGCACCCCGCCGGCCGGGGAACATCTGCACCTGCGTGTCGATCCTGGCGCCGGCCGAGTCCACCAAGTACACGATGGGGATGGCCCGCTTCCGGGCCAGCTCGATGATCCGGATGATCTTCTCGACCGTGTGGGGTCCCCACGACCCGGCCTTCACGGTGGGGTCGTTGGCCATGACGGCAACCGGCCGTCCCTCCACCGTTCCCACGCCGGTCACCACGGCGTCCGCGGGGAGGTCCCCGGCCAGCGCCGAGGCCAGCAAGCCGTCCTCGGCGAACCCCTCGACCGTGTCGAGGAGCAGCCCGAGCCGCTCCCTGACGAACAGCTTCCCCTGCTCCGCCAGCTTCTGGTGGTACTTCGGCGCCCCCCCGG
>WNGE01010991.1_pt1 | contig 10857 bp, 10 predicted proteins | sample 5400651 | NCBI WGS metagenome assembly WNGE01 (sample SAMN13153370, study PRJNA577476) | soil metagenome | isolation source: 60 cm soil or saprolite under grassland replicate 2 | place: USA:California | collected 2016-06-15
GCAGCGCGAGGGGATCGTCGAGCGGACCGTGATCCCCGACGCGCGCCGCACGGTCGAGTACCGGCTGACCGACAAGGGGCAAGCGCTCGAGGCTGTTGTCGCTGAGCTTTCGCGGTGGGCCGAGGAGTGGCTCGAGGACAAGGATGCGACTTCGGAGCCGGCCACGGCCACGTCGCCGGCACGCGCAGCTGCGAGGCGGCGCTCGCCGCAGCCCCGGGCACGCGCCAGTCGCGCCTGAGGCGGAAGACAGGCAGCCGGATCGCGCAGAACTGCCGGGTGCCGGTCATGGTGCACGAGGAACCGCAGACCCCCGCGCCTGAGCCTGGCCATGCGGACCTAGCACTCGGCGTGGCTTGCCATAGGCCAGAGCAAACACCCGCACTGAACGCGCCCAGCAAGCCGCGAACCGGCGGGTCCTGCCGGCCGCATCATCGACCCATCCCCGACCAAGGCCATCAGCGGTTTGGACTGGACTCACAGTTGCCGCCTGTTCATCAAATGGACCGCACTGGAATGGCTGATATGGGCGCACTGTGAGACACCTTGCACCTGAAGGTCCTTGAGTGCAGAGTCGGCGATCTGTTTGGGCGCGAGTATCAGAACGCCCGAAACGTTGTCACTTGATGTAATCGTTGACGTGGCGGTGCCGATCGGCCGCCGACGCTAATTCCAGTCGCTATCCAGTTGATCGGTACCTCTCCTTCCCGCGGTGCCAGCGACGGCGGGGCTGTGCGGTGTGTTCCGCTTCGTCAGTCTCGCAGCCGCGGTCGGCGGCGCAACCGGGCTTTCGCTGCGCTCACCCCACCCGTGCAAGATCTTTTGCCCACCCGCGGCCCACCTGGCCGGCCGAGCCGGCATTCTCACCGCCTGTGCGGCCGCCCGGTTGCGCCGCCGCCCTATGGCGCCTGCGTGCCTGCCTCCGCCGGAACACACCCCCCAGCAGGCCCGCCGCCACGCGGGCCAGGCCTGCGAAAGGAGCACCATGAACGTCACCGTCCCCGCGACCACTCTCATCACGTGCGCGGCGCCGACCTGCGACACGCGCGTCCCCGCCACCGAATCGGTCTACATCGACGGCGCGGGGCAGTTGTGCGAGGCCTGCGCCGGACCGCTGCCGGAGTGGGCCCGCGACATCGAGCTGCCCTATTAAGCCTCACCGGGCGGCGGGAGTGCCGCCCGTTTCATCGTCAGCTGTGGGCGTGGTAACAACGGCACGCGCATGTGCCTTCAGTTGAGGACCCGAGGCCGATCCCTGCAAGCTTTGGGTGCAAGAGTTCACCGGTTCGATCCAGCCAGCCCGACTCAAGCCGCCAGGTCAGAGTGTTCATTCCGGACGCTCGCTTGGGTGACTCGGAAATCATTGACCGTCATTTGACCGTCGCGATGAACACCGCTGAACTTGCTCGGGATCCACTGATAGACGTCCTGTTCTACGTCGCGAGTTGAGTTGGCTAACTGGTAATGAGCGGTTTACCAACCATGCTGAATAGGTCAAGCGTGGGGCCTGGAAGCTGGAGGTATTCGTCAGGGTTGGCGATGCCGGGTTCGTGCTAGTTCGGCCGCGTAGCCGGACCAGTCGCTTCCGGCTTGGCGGCAGTTGGGCGGCCAGATCGGTGAGGGCGGAGCGGCGGCCTGCGATGGCGTATATGCCGAGTGCTCGCAGTCTGCCGCCGAGCCGGCCGGCTGCCCGCGCAGCAGGTCCACCCGGGCACTCTGCAGCTCATCCAGCGGCCCGGCCTCCGCCGTCGCCAGCAGGTCCAGGGCCTTGCCGAACCGGCCTGCAGACTGGCCTGCGCGGCAGCCAGTGCGCGTTCCGCGTGCCGCGCCGGATCGGCGGTCAGCAGCACCGATCGCTCCAAGAACGCTGCGGCCGCGGCCAGCCCGCCCCGCGCCTGCGCCCGCCCCGCCGAGCACTCCAGCTCCGCGGCGACCTCCTCATCCGGCCCGGCCGCGGCCTGCGCCCGGTGCCAGGCCCGGCGGTCGGGATCCGCGATTGGGTCGGTCGCCTCGGCCAGTGCCGCGTGCATCTGCCGTCGTTCGGAGAACGACGCGGACCGGACGCCGCCGAGCGGACCAGCGGATGGCGGAACCGCACCCGGGTGCCGAACTCGACCAGCCTCGCCTCCACCGCCGGCGCGCCCGCCTGGACCGGGATACCCAGCCGCTCGCCACACCAGCGGCCGGTCACCGGACGGGTCGGCCGCCGCCAGCAGCAGCAACCGCCGGGCCTGGTCTGGCAGGGCGTCCAGCTGGCGGGCGAAGCTGTCCTCGATCCGGCCGGCCAGCGGCACCGCGCCGGGCATGCCAAACCCGCCCGCCAGCTCCGCGGGGGCCAGCCCGCGGGGCAGCTGCAGCAGAGCGAGCGGGTTGCCGCCTGTCTCGGCGACGATCCGGTCGCGCACCTGCGCGTCCAGCCGCCCGCCGACCGCCGAGGCCAGCACCGCGCGCGCGTCGGCATCGCCGAGCCCGGTGACGGCCAGCCCGGGCAGGTCGGCCAGTTCATGGTCGTCGTCGGGCTCGCGCGCGGCGAAGATCAGGGCGACCGGCTCGGCCAGCAGCCGCCGGGCCGCGAACGCCAAGCACTGCACTGAGGCCCGGTCGAGCCACTGCGCTTCATCCACCAGGCAGGCCAGCGGCTGGTCCTCCGCCGTGGCGGCGAGCAGGCTCAGCACCGCCAGGCCGACCAGGAAACGATCCGGGGCCTGCCCCTCCCGCATCCCGAACGCGACCGCCAGCGCGTCACGCTGCGGCCCGGGCAGCTGTTCGAGCCGGCCGAGCATCGGCACGCACAACTGGTGCAGCCCGGCGAACGCGAGCTCCATTTCCGACTCGACGCCCCAGGCCCGGACCACGCGAAAGCCCTGCGCCCGGCCAGCCGCATAGCCCAGCAACGCCGTCTTGCCGATCCCGGGCTCGCCGCGCACCACCAGCACGGCGCTGCTGCCAGCCCGCGCTTGGTCCAGCACCCGGTCCACCGCCGCCCGCTCGCCGCGGCGGTCTAGCAGCCCGGTTCCGGGATCAGTGCTAGGCACGCTCATAGCGATGGTCCTGCCGCTCAACAGGCAAAATCTCGCCGATGCGATCAGCGTAGGCCACCGGACCGGCGATTTCATGCCTGATGTTCACCCAGCGGTACCACCCCAGCAGGGCAGCCCCTGATGCCCGCCCGATCCCGTCGGCAGCTTCAGGCGGCAGCCAGCACGGCGCTCCCGGCCGCTGGCCGTACTGGCCGCGGGCCCACCGGTGCCGGTGCCCCGGGCACAACCCGGGGGCTGTCCCCGGGGCTGCCCCGGGGGCGACGGGCGCCGATCGGCATGAGGGTGAGGGCATCAGCCCGCCACAGACGAGGCTGACCGCGCCCAAGGGAGAGCCAACATGAACCGAGCACAGGCAGAACCGCTGCCGCGGCCCGCGGCGGCGGGCGCGGGAGTGCCCAGGGTGTTGAGCTGCGGCACTTGCGGTACTTCGCCGCGGTCGCGGACGCGGGCACGTTCACGCACGCAGCGGAGCGGTTGTTTATCGCCCAGCCGACCCTCAGCCAGCAGATCCGGCGGCTGGAACAGATCGTCGGCACCCCGCTGCTGCACCACCGCCGCGACGGCGTGCGGCTCACCGCGGCGGGCGCCGTGCTGCTGGACGCGGCTCGGGATGTGCTGTCGGCGGTCGATCACGCGGTCAGCCAGACCCGGCAGGCGGCGGGCCTGGGCCGGCCGCGGCTGCGGTTTGTCATACCAGCGGATTTGCCAGATGCGCTGGCGGTCCAGGCCACCTCCAGGCTGCGATCGGCCGCCGATGCCGCCGAGGTCGCCGTCACCTGGCTTGAGACAGCGCTGGATGCGGAGTTCTCGCCGGTCCGCCAGCGCCGGGCCGACGCCGGCCTGGGCTGGCTGACCGCCAGCCCCGACACGCTGCCCACCCCGCTGGAGGCCATGAGCCTGGGACAGTTCGAGCCCGATGTGTGGATCCCGTCGGATCACCCGGCGGCCCGCCGCGGGGTGATCGGCCTGGACGAGCTGGCCAGCATGGACGTCATCCACGGGCCGCGCCGCGCCAGCACCGCGACCTACGACCGCTGGCTGGAGGTCCTGCGGGCCGTGGACCCGCGGTTCGGGTTCGCCGACCCGCCGGTCCGGCGCTCCCTGCCGATGGCGCTCGCCTTCGCCGCCACCGCCAGCCGGCCCGCCGCGGTGCTGACCGGCCCCACCGCCATCGCCGGACCCCCGCCCGGCGTGATCCAGCTCCCCCGCCCGGCGGGCACCGGCGACATGGTGCGCCTCAGGATCGCCGGCCACCCGCTGACCGCCACCGCCGCCCTGGGTGTGGAACGGCGACCTGCCCCGCCCGCTCCAGCAGATCCTGTTCGACACCGCCGACGGCGTGACCCCGCCGCCGGCATCCTCGCCGCCTGCGGCGGCCCGGCCCGGGCAGCAATACGCCGCCGAACTGATGAGCGGAGGAACTCCCGCCCGCGCGGGCTGCTGGAACTAGCCCAGCCGGGTTGCACCCCGCCGCCGCGCGAGGCGGATCGTCGTAACCGGATCAGGCCAAGGCCCAGGACTAGGGCATCACCGAAGACTCGGAAGGCAACTGGAGAAGGTCATGAGAGACTGACGCGGCACCAAAGCCGCGATCGGAGACAGGGTTTTCTACGTCTCCGTCGACGCCACCTGTGAGCCAGCCATTCACGAGGCGTGGGCCGAAGAGGTGGACCAGACGCGCATCCTGGTGCGGACGGCCGCCAGCCCGTTCGGTGACGTGACCGGCAACGGCCAGGGAACCCGCCGACTGCATCAGCCCGAGAACTTCGTCGTTGTCAAGGGCAAGGCTTTGTATGACAGGTGGCGTAAGTACCGCCACCGTCTTGGAGCACTACGATCAACGCCCCGTCGGCGCAGCTACAGCGATCCGCCGCCTACGGCAACGGCTCGGTCTGCGAGCCGGTCGCCCGGCTCTGACCACCTCCTGTAGGCCCTGACCGAGGAATGCCGTCATGACAGAGACCACCCCCGAGACGCAGAGAACCCTGCCCGACCAGCCCTCTCCGCCCAGTGCCGCCCCTGGTGATGTTCCCGTGCCGGGGACCCTGCCCACGGTCGTCGGGGTGCGCGGGGCCCGGCACAACAATCTGCGGGGATGTTGACGTTGATGTGCCGGGGTGGCGGACGGTCGCGGTGGCCTGATCCTTCGGGAGTAGCCCCGATCGGACTCGACCCGCGGCCTGGGGGGTGTGAGCCCCAGCGGGCACCCGAGCTACCGCACTCCCGGCCGCGCAGGTGCGGTGACTGGCGCTGTCCAGGCAGCGCACCGCCGCCACCCCCACCACCTGACGCGCGCCAGCTGCTCGGCGCCATCCGGCCAACTTCCCCCCACCCCGGCAGGCATGCGGCCGCGGGCGCGCGGCCAGGCAACAAGGCCAGGCTGGTGGCGATCTACGCGGCGGGTGGGCCTGTGCGCGATCATGGCGGCCGCTTGCCGCGGCAGCATGGAGCAGTTCCCGCATGAACCACGCCACAGGATCGGCGAGTGCCGCCACGATCTGCTCATGCTCGCGATGGCCTGCCAGGTGGTGTTCTGCTCTGCCATCACTGTTCTCCTTCTCATATTCGGTTCACGCCCCTCGGCCGTGACACCGAGCGCCTGGTGGCCCACGGCGTGCCTTGCCTTCGTTACGGACGGGACCTGACTGCCTGGGCCGGCCCGGACCTGATCGCCTGGACGTGGCGTGGAGATGCCGGGACCTTTCATGGCAAACGAACCCGTCTCAGCGGCCCGCGCGAGCTCCGTTGCCGGCGGGCTCGCTGCGAGCCCCGGCCAGTGGCCGGTCCCCGCCGAACAGGATCTGCGTGAAGCCCTCCGCGGTTTCCTGGCGGGCCCAGTCGCGCTGCAGCTCACACCCCACCTGGACTACGCTGGTTGGTTTGCCGCCGGCCTGGGCGATGCGGTCCAGCCCGGCCTGGTGCGCCTCGGGTGATGTCCCGCCGACGGCGTCGGTCACCGGGTAGGTCTCATATCCCTCGCGCATCGCATCCAGCGAGGGGAAGGTCAGGCAGGCCTCGGTCCACAGCGCGGCCATGATCAGCTTGCGGCGGTCGGCTGCCCGGACCGCCTGCTTGAACTCGGTGTCTTCCCAGGCGTTGATCGTCGTCCGGTCCAGGGCCGTGATCCCCGGCAGGACGTCCTGGAGCGGTGCGATGGTGGGCTGGTTCCGGCCGGTGGAGACGTTGACCGTCGACAGCACGACCGGCAGCCGGTACAACATGCCAAACCGGGCCAGGTGCACCACGCGGTCGACCAGTACGTCCTGGTCCATGGACCTGATCGACGTGACCTGGACGGGCTGGTAGTCGATGATGACCAGCGCGCAGTTTTGCGGCGTCAGCAGATGGTCGGCGCGCGGGTCGCGGATAGGCTCGCTTGTCATGGGTTTCTCCTTGTCGCTGACTGGGCGGGCTGTCGGCACGCCCGGGTTTCATGGGTCGGCGGGGTTACATGACGATCACGGTCTTCCTTCGCCATGGCAGGTGGCGGGTGCCCGGGCCGGCGGCGCGGGGTAATCCTCTGTGGCCGGGTCAGGCTTGAATATGGTCGTGCCTCCACTGCGAACCCGTGCCCGGCCTCACTTCTCAGGCCGCTGTCTTCACTGCGGACGGTGGCTGGACGGACCGGCGCTGGTGCAGCTGGACGCCCACTGTGATCCGTGAGATGCCGTAGACCAGGCTGAACAGCCCGAACAGCAGCGCGAAGGTGACCGCACCGACGCCGGGGCGCGCGAACAGCAGGACCCCGAACGCCACGGCGACCAGCCCGGTGAGGATGTACATCGCGCGCGTGCCCGCGGTCTCCCCGCTGCCGAACCCGTTGGCGATCTCGACGATGCCGCCGGCAACCGCCCAGATCCCGATGACCAGCACCAGCACCAGCGCGGTCGGCCCGGGCCAGACCAAGGCGACCACGCCGGCCGCCAGGCTGATCAACCCGAGCAGCAGGTGACCGAAGACCGGCCCGGCGGTGCGGCTGCTGAACCCCTGCACGGCTTGCAGTCCCGCGTCGAGGAACGCGTAGACCGCGAACAAGATGACCAGCGCGAGAACCGTCACGCCCGGCCAGGCGATGGCGATGATCCCGACGATGACGGCGAGAATGCCGAGCAGGATCAATGAGGTGGACGTTGACTTGAACATGACAATTATTCCTTTTCGGCCTAGCTGCGCCCGGCCGTCAGGAGCGACCCAAACGTCTTGTACCGATACCACTGCACCTGAAATTGCCGCTGCTGACCAAAAGCCGATAGCTATCGCCCTATTGGTGTCACCTGTTGGTCAATGGCCCGGGCGCCGGTTCCACTAGTGCTGATATCCGGGAGGTGCACATGGACGGGATGCCGGCCGGTTTTATACCGCGATCGACACTCTGAGCCGCTCGAGGCGGAGTGAGGCGCGGACGAGCCCGCAGATGGCGGACGGCGCCGACGGCGCGGCCCGGCTGGTGCTCAAGTCCGCCGGGTGTCGGCGTACCGCCTTGCTGAAACGGTGGCCCGCTTCGGCTTATCAAACGATCGGAGCCTGATTTGTCGTCCAATAGCTCGCGTAGGCGCAACCTGATCATGGCTTGCGGCGTGCTGGGGCCGCTTATGCTGGGTGCCTACTTCACGGCTCCGCTATTCGCCACCCAGCTGGTGCCGACCCGAGCCACAAGGCCGGCATTATGTCGACCTTCGCACTCGGCCAGATGCAGGTCAGACGGTCGGGGTACGGTGCGATGCAACTCGTCGGCCCGTACGCCTTTGGGACGCCACCTGACCGGGCATCGGCCATCGGCGTGCTCCAGGCCGCGGTAGCCGCCGGAGTCGATCACATCGACACGGCCCAGTACTACGGCCCTGCCGTCGTCAACGATCTGATCCGCGCAGCGCTCTACCCCTACCCTGAGGGGCTGGCGATCGTCAGCAAGGTCGCGGTCCGGCGAGACGACAGCGGTGCCGTCCTCCCGTTCGACGATCCGCACCAGCTGCGCGAAGGCATCGAAGACAACCTTCGCAGCTTGCGGGTCGGCCTGCTGGCAGCGGTTAACCTCCATCTGCCCGGTGACGGGCGCGTCGACGCACGCTTCGATGACCAGCTGGCCGCGATGGCAGCGGCGCGCGACGAGGGCCTCATCGCCGGGGTGGGCCTGAGTAATGTCAGCCTCGGACAGCTACGGCACGCCGTGGCGGCCACCGACACCGTCTGCGTGCAGAACCTGTTCCACCTCGCCGACCGCCGCGCGGCCCCCCTTCTCGAGGAGTGCCTGAGCCGTGGAATCGCGTTCGTGCCGTTCTGCCCGCTTGGCTGGCCGCGCGGCCGGGACAACCCCGTGCTCACAAGCCCGGTGGTCACCCAGACAGCCGCCCGGCTCGGTATCACGCCGGCGCAGGTCGCGCTCCAGTGGCTGCTGCAGCTGGCCCCCAACGTGCTACTCATACCCGGGACCGCCTCTGTCGCTCACCTGCAGGAGAACCTGGCCGCCGAAGGCGTGACGCTCGACGACGAGGCGCTGCGCCAATTGGACGGCGTCGGCGCCTGACTCAGGCAGCAGCAGTTGTCGCTACAAATTTGGTCTCGCGCGGCTCACGTGCTCTCACTTGTGGTCGCGTCACCGCCCCGCCGGTGCTCCCACGCGCCAGGAATGCGCCCATTGCGGCCTCGACGCGCCACCACTGACAACCAGCGTCAGCGAAACGGCGGGTGCGGATAACCACCCACCTGCCGCGGGACGCCGCCGCACTGATGGCCGACCCTCAGCTGCGGGCGGCCGACGCCGCAGCCTCGGCCCTAGGTCAAAAGAGCGCTGTGATGGCGGACGATGAGCTTCGTCGCCGACGGCATCGTCTGCGACGCCCCCGCGGGACGACTCGAAGGTGCCCGCGCCTACCAGGGATTTCTGGAGTCGTTCCTCGAGCTCCTCAAGAGCGCCGAGATGATCGCCGCCTTCGGCGATGACGAGGAAGCGTTGCCGATGTACGACACCGAGACGGTCCCGGTGCCAAGCGCGCCCGCCGCCGCCTACTTCAAGGTCGAGGACGGCAAGATCACCCGCCTCCGGTTCATCTTCGACCGGGTGCCATACGAGGCCGCCGGGGCCTGAGCGGACGGCCCTGCAGCGTCACCAAGTCGCGCATCCACGTGGCTGCCGGCCAGAGCGACGAGCCCGAGCCATCGTCAGCGAACCAAGGAGAGAAGGAGAAGATGAACGCAGAAGCAGCGGCAGCCCCGACCGGTTATTCGCTGCTCTGCTCCACGAGAGTCTGCAAGACGGAGCCGCTCATAGCGGCATTGCGCGCCGGGCCGACTCCAGGTCCGATCACGCACCGTGATAGGGTCACCGGCCGGAGCGCTTGGCGGCCGATCAGGATCGTGGGCGCCAGCCGACGTCCAGCTGAGCAGCATCCGGCGCACACCCCCAGGGTGACGCTCAATGTCGGCCAACGCTGAGCATCAAGACTGCTGCAGGGTGGGCCTTTGGAGCAGCCGGTTGTGCAGTTCGGTGGTGAGGGTGTGGATCTCGCGGGTCAGCTGGGTGTTTGTTTTGAGCTCCAGCTCCTGTTCGGTGAAGTCGTGGTCCGCCTTGGCCTGCTGGAAGTCCGCCTGCCGGTTCTGGCCGATCATGACAAACGTGGACAGGAAGATCGCTTCGACCGACACGATCAGCGTCAGCGTCGGCCACGGCTTGGACTCGATGAACAGCATCCAGATGGTGAACAGCGCGACGTGAAGGTAGACGAAATTCATCGACCCCGCGAACCCGGTGATCCAATCGGCGATCCGCAGCTGCAGGTCCCTGGCCCGTTGCGCGTCTTGCGCAAGGACGACAGGGTGGTGCCGGATTCTGCCCGGTTGCGCAGTTTGCCTGTCATCTCCGGGCTTGGCCGCCTGGCCCGCGGTGCCAGCGGCGTGTCGCGTCCGCTCCGGCTGGGTCTGTGGACCGTCTGGGTCCTCTGCGCTGGGGTTAGGTTTGGCCATCCTGGTGCCTCCGTAATCGATTGGATCGCGGTCGTCGCGACGGTCGCGCCTGCCAAGCCCGGTCAGGGCTTGGCAGGCGCTCAGCGGGCGCCTAGCTCGGCCAGGGCCGTGGCGCTCCGCCCCGCCATCAGGCTGCGTCGGCCATGACCGAGTGCAGGTTCTTCCCGGTCCGGCGGGCGTCGATTCCCATCACGATCAGCGAGCCCCCGTAGATCAGGCTCCACAGCCCGAAAAGCAGCGCGAGGGCGAACGCGCCGACACGGGGATGGGCGAACAGCACCACGCCGAACGCGACCGACACCAGCCCGGTCAGGAAGAACAGCGCCCGGGTGCCGGCGGTCTCTCCGCCGGCGAAGCCCGCGAAGATCTCAAAGACGCCGGCCATGACCGCCCAGATCGCCACGATCAGCACCAGCACCAGCGCGGTGGGCCCGGGCCAGACCAGGGCGATCACCCCGGCCGCCAGGTCGATCAGCGCCAGCAGCAGGTGGCCGATGACCGGGCCCGCGGTGGCGCTGCTGAAGGCCCGCATGCCCTCCAGGCCCGCGGCGATGAACGCGTAGATCGCGAACAGGATGACCAGTGCCAGGATCGTCACCCCCGGCCAGGTCAGGGCGATGATCCCGGCGATGATGGCGAGCACGCCCCGCAGGATCAATGAGGTGGACACCGATTTGAACATGACAGGTATTCCTTTCGTTTGGCTTAGAGCCTGTTGAAAAAGGACTTCATGCCGCTGCCTGGGCTGGCAGATCCGGTCGCTTGCGGTCGCCGCCCCAGCGCCGTATGGGCGGCTGGCCGGTTTGGTAGCGGGCAAGCCGTCTGGTCATGATGAAGACGGTGGCCCAGCAGACCATGG
>WNGE01022951.1_pt1 | contig 10857 bp, 9 predicted proteins | sample 5400651 | NCBI WGS metagenome assembly WNGE01 (sample SAMN13153370, study PRJNA577476) | soil metagenome | isolation source: 60 cm soil or saprolite under grassland replicate 2 | place: USA:California | collected 2016-06-15
GCCGGGCGACGCCGGCGACGCTGTCCATCCTGAAGAACAAGGACGTCATCGCCGTCGACCAGGACTCGCTCGGCGCGCAGGGCAAGGTCGTCGCGGAGAGCAACGGCACGATGGTGTTCAACAGGCGGCTCGCGAACGGCGACCACGCGGTGGCCCTGTACAACTCGAACGACTCGACGGCGACCGTCCAGACAACCGCTGCCGCCGCGGGGTTGTCGAAGTCGCCGGGGTACACGCTCAAGGATCTGTGGAGCGGCGCGACCACCGAGACGGCCGGCACGATCAGCGCCGCCGTCCCTGCGCACGGCACGGTGCTCTACCGGGTGGCAGCGAGCGAGAACTGGGAGGCATACCCGCCCTCGTCAAGCCTCGGCGTCACATCGTCCACCGCGTTCGGCGCCGGTGACGTCGCCACGCAGGCGGGTCGCAGCGTGTCGTTCACCGACACGGTGAGCAACTACGGCCGGGTTCCGCTCGAAGACGTGCGCGTCAGCGGCACGGCGCCCACCGGCTGGACCCTCGCAGCCACCAGCGCAGGCGCGATGGGCGCCATCTCGACCAACAAGTCGTTCACCACCGGCTGGTCGCTGCAGGTGCCGGCCGGAACACCGCCCGGCAGCTATCCGCTGACGGTCACGGCGGGTTACACCTACGACAGCGGGACGATGTCGGCCAGCCAGCAGTTACACCTGGTCGCGCTCGTCCTCGCGCCGCCGCCGACAGGAACGACGGCGCTCAGCGACGACACCTGGGTCTCGGCGGTGAATGGCTGGGGCCCGGTGGAGAAGGACATGAGCAACGGCGAGACCGGGGCCGGTGACGGCCATCCGATCACGATTCGCACGCAGGTCTATCCGAAGGGGCTCGGCGTCCACGCGATCAGCGAGATCGTCTACTACCTCGGTGGGAACTGCTCGTCGCTCACGTCCGACGTCGGCATCGACGACGAGACGGGCGGCAGGGGGCAGGTCACGTTCCAGATCTATGCCGACACTGCCAAGGTCGCCGACAGTGGTCCGGTGACCGGGACGTCGCCGGTGCAGACGCTGCACGCCAACCTGGCCGGGGCAACGTGGCTGCGGCTGTACGTTGACACCGACGGAGACGCGTCCTACGACCACTCCGACTGGGCCGGTCCCGAGCTGACCTGCGCCTGACCGCCAGCCATCCCGAGTTGTTCGACCCAGCGCGCGCTCAGACACGCCCCAGGTCGGACAACTCGGGGACGCGGCAGACTGGTCGCCATGGCCCGCCGTGTTCCGGAAGGACCGCCACCGCCGCCCGTGGTGCAGCGCGTCCGGCTGCGCTACGCCAAGCGGGGCCGCCTGCGATTCAGCTCGCACCGCGACTTCGCAAGGGCGTTCGAACGCGCGCTGCGTAGGGCGCAGGTGCCGATGGCGTACTCGGCCGGCTTCACGCCGCATCCGAAGATCTCCTACGTCGGCGCGGCACCGACCGGCGTGGCGAGCGAGGCGGAGTACCTCGAGATCGGGCTGGCCCGGCGCATGGACATCGGCGAGCTGAGCGCCATGCTCGATGCCGCGCTGCCCGACGGCCTCGACATCGTCGATGCGGTCGAGGCGGGCGCCGGGTCGCTCCCGGACCGGATGCAGGCCGCCGAGTGGCGGGTAGAGCTGCTCGGGGTCCCGGCCGACGAGGCGACGAGGGTGGTCGAGCGCTTCCTGGCGGCCGAGACGGTCGAGGTCGAGCGGCTGACCAAGGATGGACGCAAAACGGTCGATGCCAGGCGGCCGGTCCTGTCTCTCGCCGTGTCGGATGCCGGTGAACCGGCCGGATCGTCACCGCGTGCAATACTGGACGTGGTCGTTCGACTGGTTACCCCGGCCGTTCGGCCCGACGACTTACTCGCAGCGTTGCATTCCGTTGCCGGTCTCGCCCTCGACGTCCCGCGCTGGGAATATCGCGCGGTCCGCCTGGCGCAGGGGCCGCTCGACGGTTCCGGTGCGGTCGGCGATCCACTCGCCGCCGATCGGGTGACGCGCGAGATGGCGCCGTAGTCCGTCCTTGGACACCGATCGTGGCCGCGCAAGTGCAGCCGTAGTCGGACAACAGACTTAGTGGGCCGCCCGGGGGGCTGCCCGCCTCAACCGCCTCCGCGCGGTCGCGGCTCGAACCGGCCGGAGCAGGCCTGTCACGAGCAGCGCCCGGAGGCCGAACGGAGTGACCCGAGCACATGCTCGAAACAGACGACACCAACGGTCCGGCCACGCCGGACGAAACCCAAGCAACAACTAGACCGAAGCGCGCGCCCCGCAAGGCGGCCGCCAAGAAGGCGGCACCGCCCGCCGAGGAGCAGGCCCAAGCGGCTGCTCCGGAGCCGGCGAAGAAGGCGACGCGGGCCCGCAAGTCGACGGCCAAGGCCGCTGACGCGGACGCAGCGCCGGCCGCCAAGAAGGCCACCAAGCGCGCCGCTGCCAAGGCGGCACCGGACGCACCCGCCGACGAGGCCGCGCCGGCCAAGCGCGGCCGCACCAAGCGCGCGGCCCAGGCAGCCAGCACCCAGGACGAACCGAGCGCGCCGGCCGCCCCGGCCAGCCCGCCGCAGATGCTGTTCGTCGCACCGGCCGACGCGCCGCCGGTGCCCGTCCGTCGCCGATCCAGAGGACCTGCGAACGCAGAACCCGTCGATGCGGCCGTGGTGGACGAGGTCGTGGCCGAGACCGAGGAGGAGCCCGACGAGGTTCGCGAGGTCGCGGCCGAGGAGGCGACCGGTGCTCGCCGCCGGCGGCGACGCGGACGTCGCGGTCGCGGGGGCCACGCACGCGAGGACGCCGACGAGACGCGCGAGGACGAGACCGCGGACGACGGTGCCGATGACGGCGCGCCCGCGGACGACGCCGACGAGCCGGTCGGCGACGCGGACGAGCCCGACGGCGAGAGCACGTCGTCGGCGCGCCGTCGCCGTCGCCGTCGCCGCAAGGCCGGCGCGGGCGACGCCGAGCCCGGGGGCGACGATCCGCCGAACACCGTGGTGCACGTCCGTGAATCCCGTAACGGTGGCAGCGGAGACGGCGACGGGGTGCGCGGCGTCAAGGGTTCGACGCGCCTCGAGGCGAAGCGCCAGCGCCGCCGCGAGGGCCGCGACACCGGCCGCCGCAGGCCGCCGATCCTCAGCGAGGCCGAGTTCCTCGCCCGGCGCGAGTCGGTGAACCGGGTCATGGCCGTACGCCAGGCCGGCGAGCGGACCCAGATCGCCGTGCTCGAGGACGACATCCTCGTCGAGCACTACGTGACGCGCGCGACCGCGACGTCCTACGTCGGCAACGTCTACCTCGGCCGGGTGCAGAACGTACTGCCCAGCATGGAGGCGGCCTTCGTCGACATCGGCAAGGGGCGCAACGGCGTCCTGTACGCCGGCGAGGTGAACTGGGACGCCGCCGGGCTCGAAGGCAAGGCGCGGGCGATCGAGACCGCCCTGTCGTCGGGCGACACCGTGCTGGTGCAGGTGACCAAGGATCCGATCGGGCACAAGGGCGCCCGGCTGACCAGCCAGGTCTCGCTGCCCGGGCGCTTCCTCGTGTACGTGCCGGGCGGCGCGATGACCGGCATCAGCCGCAAGCTGCCCGACGTCGAGCGGCACCGGCTCAAGGCGATCCTGAAGAAGGTCGTCCCCGAGGACGCCGGCGTCATCGTCCGAACGGCCGCCGAGGGCGCCAGCGAAGAGGACCTGACCCGCGACGTCGAGCGGCTCAAGGCGCAGTGGCAGTCGATCGAGGCGAAGTCCAAGCAGCCGAAGGCCGCACCGACCCTCGTGTACGGCGAGCCGGACCTCGCGATCCGCGTGGTGCGCGACGTCTTCAACGAGGACTTCCACCAGTTGACCGTGTCCGGCGCGGACGCGTGGGACGCCATCTCCGGCTACGTCAACGACGTCGCCCCCGATCTCGCCGACCGCGTTCGCAAGCACACCGGCGAGGCCGACCTGTTCCACGAGCTGCGGATCGACGAGCAGCTCACCAAGGCGCTCGACCGCAAGGTGTTCCTGCCGTCCGGTGGCTCGCTGGTCATCGACCGCACCGAGGCCATGACGGTCGTCGACGTCAACACGGGCAAGTTCATCGGCTCGGGCGGCAACCTCGAGCAGACCGTCACGCGCAACAACCTCGAAGCTGCCGAGGAGATCGTGCGGCAACTGCGACTGCGCGACGTGGGCGGCATCGTCGTGATCGACTTCATCGACATGGTGCTCGAGAGCAACCGTGACCTCGTGCTGCGGCGGCTCACCGAGTGTCTGGGACGCGACCGCACGAAGCACCAAGTGGCCGAGGTGACCTCGCTCGGCCTGGTGCAGATGACCCGCAAGCGCGTCGGGGAGGGTCTGCTCGAGGCGTTCAGCGAGACCTGCCCGACCTGCGAGGGCCGCGGCGTGCTGATCCACTCCGAGCCGGTCGAGCGCCATGTGGCCGACGCCGGCGATCAGCGTCCGAAGAAGCAGGGCAAGCGTGGCCGCAAGTCGAGCGAGCCGGTCGAGGCCGTCGAGCCGGTGGCCAACGACGAGCAGCGCAAGGCTGCCGCGAGCGCGATGGTCACGATTGCCGGACGGGTTCAGCCAGACGGCGCTGAGCCGGACCGCGACGACCCGGACGACAACGAGCCCGAGGCCGAGGCCGTCGCCGACGAGGTACCAGCCGAGCAGCCCGACGAGAACGACGAGCCGGCCGGCGACCAGGTCGCCGCTGAGGTCGCCGAGACCCCTGACGGCAAGGCGCCTGCCGCGCCGGCGCCGCGCCGGCGGCGGCGCGCGGCCAGCCGCCCGGCAGGCCCGCCCGTCGCGATCGGTGCCCGATGAGCCGCTTTGCTTCAGGCATTACGGGTGCCGTAGCCTGTAGGACGGCCCATCTGGTGGTGGGCCACAATTCTGTGCCGCGCATGGGCACGTCTAACCAAGGAGTGGAAGTCCGCGATGTACGCCATCGTCAAGACCGGCGGTAAGCAGTACAAGGTCGCCGTTGGGGACCTGCTGCAGGTCGAGAAGCTCGACGCCGCCCCAGGCGACGAGGTGGCGCTGCCGGCCGTCTTGCTCGTCGACGGCGAGGCCGTCACGTACGCCGCCGACAAGCTGGCCAGGGTCGCGGTCAAGGCCGAGGTGGTCGCGCAGACCAAGGGCCCGAAGATCCGCATCCACAAGTTCAAGAACAAGACCCGTTACCACAAGCGGCAGGGTCACCGTCAGCAGCTGACCGAGCTGAAGGTCACCGATATCGCGGCAGGAAAGAAGTAGGCACATGGCACACAAGAAGGGCGCGTCCAGCTCGCGCAACGGCCGCGACTCCAACGCGCAGCGGCTCGGCGTCAAGCGCTTCGGCGGCCAGGCCGTCAACGCGGGCGAGATCCTGATCCGCCAGCGCGGCACGAAGTTCCACCCGGGTGCGAACGTCGGCCGCGGCGGCGACGACACACTGTTCGCGCTCGTCGAAGGCAGCGTGCAGTTCGGCGAATCGCGTGGTCGCAAGACCGTCAGCATCGTCCCGGTGGCCTGACCCCCGAGACGACGCTCCGCCAGGCGGGCCCGGGTCGATCCCGGCGCCCGCCTTCGTTTTGCTGAAGATCAAGCAGAGAGGAGCAGGGCCAGTGGCTTTCATAGACCGCGTGGTACTGCACGTCTCTGCCGGCAACGGCGGGCACGGCGTCGCCTCGATCCACCGCGAGAAGTTCAAGCCGCTCGGCGGCCCGGACGGCGGCAACGGCGGCAACGGCGGCGACGTCGTACTGGTCGTCGACCCGAACGCCCATACTCTGCTGGACTTCCACCCGGCAACGGCAAGCAGGGCGCCGGAAGCAATCGCAACGGTGCCGAGGGGCGCGACCTCGAACTGCGCGTGCCGGACGGGACGGTGGTGATGGCCGACGGCGAGGTGCTCGCCGACCTGACCGGCGCCGGTACGCGGTTCGTCGCGGCCCAGGGTGGACGTGGCGGGCTCGGCAATGCCGCGCTCGCGTCGACGCGCCGCAAGGCGCCCGGCTTCGCACTGCTCGGCGAGCCCGGCGAGGCTCGTGACCTCGTGCTCGAGCTGAAGAGCGTCGCCGACGTGGGGCTGATCGGGTTCCCGTCCGCGGGCAAGTCGTCGCTGATCGCGGCGATGTCGGCGGCCCGTCCGAAGATCGCCGACTACCCGTTCACCACGCTCGTGCCGAACCTCGGCGTCGTCAGCGCGGGCGAGTCGACGTTCACGATGGCCGACGTTCCCGGGCTGATCCCCGGTGCCGCCGAGGGCAAGGGCCTCGGCCTCGACTTCCTGCGCCACATCGAGCGGTGCTCGGTGCTCCTGCACGTCCTCGACTGCGCGACGCTCGACCCGGGCCGCGACCCGATCAGCGACCTGGACGCGATCGAGGCCGAGCTTCGGCGCTACGTCGGCACGTTCGGCTCGCTGCTGGACCGTCCCCGCGTCGTCGCGCTGAACAAGATGGACGTTCCCGAGGCCGCGGATCTGGCCGCGCTGGTGCGTCCTGAGCTGGAGGCTCGCGGGCTACACGTGTTCGAGGTGTCCGCGGTGAGCCATGCCGGCCTGCGGGAGCTGGGATTTGCGCTCGCCGCCGAGGTCGAGGCCGACCGCGCGGCACGTCCGGCCCCCGAGCCGGCGCGGATCGTGCTGCGGCCCGAGGCCGTCGACGACCCGGGATTCGCCGTCGCGCCCGACCCGGCCGAGGACGGCGCGTTCGTCGTGCGCGGCGCCAAGCCCGAGCGCTGGGTGCGCCAGACCGCCTTCGACAACGACGAGGCGGTCGGCTATCTCGCCGACCGGCTGGCCCGGCTCGGCGTCGAGGACGAACTCGCCAGGCAGGGCGCACAGCCCGGTGCCGCCGTGACCATCGGCGACGTCACGTTCGACTTCGAGCCGGCCTCCGCCATGGCCGACGCCGAGTACCGGCCGTCGCGGCGCGGATCGGACGAGCGCCTCGAGACGTCCGCCCGCTCCCACGCCGACGAGCGGCTGGCGGCGAAACGGGCCCGGCGGCAGAGGCCAGAGTGACGCAGAGGCGAGGGTGACCAGGCAGGCGATCGCCGAGGCGCAGCGCACGGTCGTGAAGGTCGGCTCCTCGTCGCTGACGTCGCGTGGACGGCTCGACGCCGGTCGCCTCGACGCGCTCGTCGACGCCCTTGCCGCACGCCAGGCCGCCGGCCGGCAGGTCGTACTCGTGTCGTCCGGCGCGATCGCCGCCGGCATCGGGCCGCTCGGCCTGCGCGCCCGGCCGCGTGACCTGGCCACGCAGCAAGCCGCGGCGAGCGTCGGTCAGCTACTGCTCGTCGAGCGCTACGCCGCGTCGTTCGCGCGCTACGACCTGACGGTCGGCCAGGTGCTGCTGACCGCCGACGACCTGCACCGGCGCGGCCACTACCGAAACGCCAACCGGACACTCGAGCGGCTGCTGAGTCTCGACGTCATCCCGATCGTGAACGAGAACGACACGGTCGCGACTCACGAGATCCGCTTCGGCGACAACGACCGGCTTGCCGCGCTGGTGGCGCACCTGGTGAGCGCCGACGCGCTCGTCCTGCTGTCAGATGTCGACGGCCTGTACAGCGCCGCGCCGCGCCGGCCCGAGTCGCAGTTCATCGACGAGGTGCGCACGCTCGAGGATCTCGCCGCGGTTCGCGTGCGCACGACGGGTAGCGACGTCGGCACCGGGGGAATGTCCACCAAGATCGAGGCCGCGACCATCGCGACCGGCGCGGGTATCCCGGTCATCCTCGCGGCCGCGACTTCGGTCGCCGCCGCCCTCGAAGGAGCCGCGGGCACTGTCTTCCACCCGTCCGGTGATCGCACGGCCTCGCGCCTGTTCTGGCTGCGCCACGCGACGCGACCGCGTGGCCGCCTGGTGCTCGACGAGGGCGCGGTTGCCGCAGTGGTCGCGCGGCGGGCGTCCCTGCTCCCGGCGGGCATCACCGGGGTGAGCGGTGACTTCGAGTCGGGTGACCCGGTCGAGCTCGTCGCCGTCGACGGCACTGTCGTTGCGCGCGGCCTGGTCAGCTACGACTCGGCCGACCTGCCCGGCCTGCTCGGCCGTCGCACCGGCGACCTTCCTGAGCAGTTTCGCCGTGAAGTCGTGCATCGCGACGACCTGGTGCTTCTGTAACGCTCTTCCCTTCTGTGCAAGATCCGGTCATAGTCGTGCCACGGGGACTCCAGCTGGCTTCGAGAAGGGGCAGTCCATGGGGCACAACCGGCTCATCAAAGCAGCCATCGCAGTCCTCGCCGCCGCCGTTGCGACGGTGGCGCTCGCCGCTCCGGCTGCCGCGAGCGGACAGTATGTGGCGCTCGGCGACTCCTATGCGTCCGGCGTCGGAAGCCGTACCTACTACAGCGACAGCGGATCGTGTTACCGGTCTCCCTACGCCTACGCGGTGACCGACGCAGCGCGGATCGGCGCGACGCTGACGTTCTCGGCATGCAGCGGCGCGACGACCTCGTCCGTGCAGAGCGGTCAGCTCGGCGGGCTGAGCAGCGGCACGAGGTGGGTCACCGTCCAGGTCGGCGGCAACGACGCCGGGTTCTCGTCGGTGATCACCACGTGCGCCGAGCCGTCCTGGCTGGGCAACTGCTCGTCGGCGGTGTCCAACGCGCAGAGCATCATCCGCAACACGCTGCCCGGCCGGCTCGACTCGCTGTACAACGCGATCCGGTCGCGGGCGACGACGGCCAAGGTCGTCGTCGTGGGCTACCCGCGCCTGTTCAACGGCGAGGACTGCAACGCCGCGACATGGTTCAGCCCGACCGACGAGTCGCTGCTGAACCAGACCGCCGACCTGATGGACAGCACGCTCGCCGCTCGCGCCTCGGCGCACGGGTTCGCCTTCGTCAATCCGGAGTCGGCGTTCATCGGGCACGCGGTGTGTGACGACGTCGAGTGGATCAACGGGCTGTCCAGCCCGATCATGGAGTCCTACCACCCGAACCGCAGCGGCCAGACCGGCTACGCGAACCTCGTGGACGACGACCTGACCTGAGCGGCCACGTCGCCTCAGCCACGCCCTTGAAGAACGTGTAGCAGAACACGCCGTCGGGCTCGGTCGTCCGGTGCAGGTCACGAAACCACACGGGCTTGCCCCGGCCGTACGCTGGACGCCATGTCCGAGCAAGACGTACGCGCCGTCGCGATCCGAGCCGGTGACGCCGCCGCCGAGCTGGCGACGTTGACGCGTGCACAGAAGGACGCCGGACTGCACGCAATGGCTGACGCCGTCGCCGACGCGACCGATGCCATCCTCGAAGCGAACGCGCGCGACGTCGCCGCCGGGCGCGAGGACGGGACGTCCACGGCGCTGCTCGACCGGCTCTCGCTCGATGCCGCCCGGGTGGCCGCGATGGCTGACGGGCTGCGCGACATTGCGGCGCTGCCCGATCCGGTGGGCGAGGTCGTGCGTGGCTATACGAGGCCGAACGGGCTGGAGATCCGCCAGATCCGGGTGCCGATCGGGGTCGTCGCGATCGTGTACGAGGCGCGGCCGAACGTGACAGTCGATGCCGCGGGTCTTGCGGTCAAGAGCGGCAATGCCGCGTTGTTGCGCGGCTCGGCGTCCGCGTACCGGTCGAACACCGTGCTCGTCGACGTGTTGGCGGCCGCCGCCGAGAAGGCGGGCTTGCCGCGGGACGCGGTGCAGCTCGTGCCGGGCACCGACCGCGAGAGCGTGGGCCACCTGCTGCGCGCTCGCGGTCTGGTCGACCTCGTGATCCCGCGCGGCGGCGCCGGCCTGATCAGCTACGTGGTCGAGAACTCGACGGTGCCGGTGATCGAGACGGGCGTGGGCAACGTCCACATCTACGTGGACGCCGACGCCGACCTCGACGTGGCCGAGCGCATCGTCGTCAACGCCAAGGTGTCGCGGCCGAGCGTGTGCAATGCGGCCGAGACGCTGCTCGTGCACCGAGACGTCGCCGGCGAGTTCGTCCCGCGGATCGTGAATGCCTTGCAGGACAAGGGAGTTACGGTGCACGGCGACACCGCGTTCAACGCACCGGGCGTGGTGCCCGCGACCGACGACGACTGGGCCGCCGAATACCTCTCGCTCGACATCGCCGCCCGGGTCGTCGCCGACGCGGACGAGGCGATCGCGCACATCCGCCGGTGGTCGTCCGGGCACACCGAGGCGATCGTCACCCGCAACCTCGACACCGCGCGGCGCTTCGTCGCGCGGGTCGACTCGGCGGCGGTGATGGTGAACGCGTCCACCCGGTTCACCGACGGCGCCGAGTTCGGCTTCGGCGCCGAGATCGGCATTTCGACGCAGAAGATGCACGCACGCGGACCGATGGGGCTGGCCGAGCTGACTACGACGAAGTGGATCGTCACCGGCGACGGCCAGGTGCGCTGAGCGACGTCAGTCGAGGTAGCGCCAGTGCACAGCGGCCGGGGCAGGTCGCGGTAGGGGCCGCCGCCGATCGTGGCGGTTCCCCGATCGGGACGGTCCAGGCCGAGCAGCAAGCGCATCGTGGTCGACTTGCCGGCGCCGTTCGGGCCGAGGAATCCGGTGACCTGGCCCGGCGCCACGGTGAAACTCAGCGCGTCGACGGCAACCTTGTCGCCGTACCGCTTGGACAGGGCGCGCGCCTCGATGACCCGCGCCGATTCGGTGGTAGTTGTCATGAATTCGATCTTGGTTCGGCGACGCGCCGATCTCGATGGCGCCAGCACGTCTCAATGCGGTGGGGCAAACCGAACCCCGCGGGTCCGTAGCATTGCGCAGCGTGCCGGCACAAAGACTCGGAATCATGGGCGGGACGTTCGACCCGATCCATCACGGCCACCTGGTCGCAGCCAGCGAGGTCGCCGAGCAGTTCGCCCTTGACGAGGTGATCTTCGTCCCGACCGGCGCGCCCTGGCAGAAGTCCGACC
>WNGE01027571.1_pt1 | contig 10857 bp, 10 predicted proteins | sample 5400651 | NCBI WGS metagenome assembly WNGE01 (sample SAMN13153370, study PRJNA577476) | soil metagenome | isolation source: 60 cm soil or saprolite under grassland replicate 2 | place: USA:California | collected 2016-06-15
GCCGCCGCCTACCGCTCCAACTGAGCGCCGCGTTACCGTGAAGCTTCATCCGGTGTCCTCCTTGGACTGGGGTGCCTTGACAGCTCCCAGCTTCCAAGGAGACCCGGATGAACCAACGTGCTCAGGAAGTACACCTAGATAACTCGATCGGCGACGATCCGGTTATGGCTCTGCTCTAACCAGCCGCCGCCGGTGCGTCAGAGGTCTTCGTTGTCGCTCTCTGGCGGAAAGACGACATGCTCTGATGTCTGTGGGTCTATCCTCGAAGCGCAGCCGGCGACCCCGATCTTGGCCCGCTCAAGCCCGCACAAGATCACTTACCGGTACGCCTTTGCTCCGCTCGCCTAGTCGCCCATACCCGGAGAATGTTTTCCGCTTAACACCTTCCAATCGACCAAACGTTCTTTCCGCTTACGAAGCCCGCAAGTTAAGCCGCGCACGAGACCGCCTTGATCACGCAAAACGTTCAGCAGAGACGTGCTGGATCAACGGACGTGGGCGGGCAGCCGTGTCGCTCCCCCGGAGTGGCTGAGCCCACTGCTGACGGTGATCCCGGGCCAAGTCGCAGCGCTGCGCCTAGCGACGCTACGAGGCGGCGACGTGGATCACCCGGCGGGTCTGACGAAGGTCACGCTGACCCGCTGACACCGAACAAGGGTCTGACCCTCCGGGTCAGACCCTTTTGGGGTTCTAGCGGGCTCGGGTGATCTTGTTCAGCCGGGCCGGCCGGTCCGGGTCCAAGCCCTTGGCGCGCCCCAGCGCGCCTGCGAACAGCTGCCCCGGCACCACCGACAGCAGCGGCGCCAGCAGCGGGATCGGCGGTTCAGGGACCGGCAGCTCGTACGCGGCGCCGACGACGTCCGACGACGCATTGCCGCTCGCGACGACCGTCGCGCCCGCTTCGCGCACTCGCGCGGCCGCGTCGACCACAGCGGGCAGCGCGTCGTCCCGCGACGCGACCGTCCACACGGGGAACAGCGGATCCAGCGCCGCAACCGGGCCGTGCGCGAGATCCGTTGCTGTCAGCGGCTCCGCCGCGACACGGCACGTTTCCTTCAGTTTCAGCGCGATCTCGCGCGCGGTGGCGAACTCGATGCCGCGCCCGATCACGTACTCCAGCAGCTCGGCGGTTCTGCGGATCCCGTCTGCGAGCTCGCGTTCGCGTCCTGCGGCGCCCGCTGCGAGCAATGCGAGCGCGGCCAGCTGGTTCACATACGTCTTCGTGGCCGCGACCGAACGCTCCGGACCCGCGGCCAGCGGGAAGGTCACGTCGGCCGCCTGCGCGAGGTCCGAATCCGGATCGCTCGTCACCGCCACCGTCGCCGCGCCGCGTGCGCGCGCCCGCACGACGTACTCGACGACGTCCGGCGTCTCGCCCGACTGCGACAGACCGACGACCACGGACGACGACAGGTCGAGCTGCGCGTCGTAGTAGACGGTGAGCGTGATCGAGTCGCGTATCGCGGTCCACCCGGGCAGGAGGCCGAACGCGTAGACGCCGTACGCAGCGGCATTGTCCGAGGACCCGTGCCCGACCAGCCGCACCATCGCCGGCGCGCGATCGGCGAGCAGCCGGCAGACCGCAGCGAGCTCGGCTTCCTGCGCGACGAGACGCATCAGCGCCTCTGGCTGCTCCCGGATCTCGGCGACGAACAGCTCGCCCGGATTCGGTTGCCCGGGCTCCTGCGCTGCTGCCGCGGGTGTCATCGACGCTCCAGGCGCTCGCCGCTCGCGGGATCGAACAGATGCGCCTCCTCCGCCCGGGGGCGGAGCGAAACACGGTCGCCCTGCTGAGGCGCGTGGCGTGCCTCCGCACGGGCGACGAGCCGCGTCGATTCGCCGCCGACCTCGGCGGAGCAGAACACGAAGGCGTCCGCGCCCACGTCCTCGACGACGTCCACCCGCGCGGGAATCCCTTCCGCTGCGACTTCCAACGACTCCGGCCGGACGCCGAGCACGATGGTGTTCCCGTTCGGGATGACGCCGCTCGGAACGGGCACGTCCACTTTGCCGAACGAGACCGCCCCATTTCCGAGCGGAACCGTGCAGAGATTCATCGCAGGCGAGCCGATGAACCCTGCGACGAAGATGTTCGTCGGACGCTCGTACAGGGCACGCGGCGGGCCACACTGCTGGAGCTTGCCCTCGTGCAGCACGGCGACGCGGTGACCGAGCGTCATCGCCTCCGCCTGGTCGTGCGTCACGTACACCGTCGTCACGCCGAAATCGGACTGCAACGCGGCAATGTCCGCGCGCATCTGGACGCGCAGCTTCGCGTCGAGGTTCGACAGCGGCTCGTCCATCAGGAAGACGCTCGGCAGGCGGACGATCGCGCGACCCATCGCAACGCGCTGGCGCTGGCCGCCGGAGAGCTGCCCGGGCTTGCGCTCGAGGTACTCTTCGAGCCCGAGGAGCTTCGCCACCTCGCGCACACGCTGCTCGCGGACCGTCTTCTTGACCTTCGCGATGCGAAGCGGAAAGCCGATGTTCGCCGCGACCGTCAGATACGGATACAGCGCGTAGTTCTGGAACACCATCGAGACGTCGCGCTCTTTCGGCGGCAGGTCCGTGACGTCCCGGCCGCCGATCAGGAGCGCTCCGGCGTCGACCTCTTCGAGGCCGGCGAGCATGCGCAGCGCCGTCGTCTTCCCGGAGCCCGACGGACCGACGAGCACCATGAACTCGCCGTCCTGGATGTGCAGGTCGAGCGCGTCGACGGCAGGCGTTTCGGTACCGGGATAGATGCGTGTCGCCTGTGCGTAGCGAACGTCAGCCAACGCTGGACCTCCTCAGCTCGGGAACGCCGTCGAGGCGCTCGAACGCCGCGCCGAGCTCGCGGCGCAGCCGCTCCTGTGTGGCGTCGTCCGCACTGAGCTCGTCGAGGCCGAGCAGCGCCGCGCCGACGATTGCCGGCGACGCTGTCGGACGGACGCTAATCGCTGCGCCGATCTCGCGCAGCCCCGACTCGATCGCGCCGAGCACATCGCCGTCGGCGTCCTGGAGCACGCCGCCGCCGAGCAGGACTTCGACCGGCTCGTCCGTCAGGTCGAGTCGAGTCAGTGCGACGCGCGCGAGCGCAACGACCTCGTCCGCTAGCCGCTGCACGATCGCAGCCGCTACGGCGTCGTCCGCCGCCTCGGCGAGCACGAGCGGCGCGAGCTCGATCACGCGCCGCTGATCGATTCGCCCGAGGTGGATCGCTTCCGCGAGCTCGGTCGGCGTCTTCAGGCCGAAATGGGCGGGGACGGCTCGCTCGAGGCTCGTTCGCGGGCCTCGCCCGTCCTCGCTGCGCGCCGCGGCGGAGACGGCAGCAAGTCCGAGGTCGTAGCCCCCGCCCCAGTCGCCGGTGATCGAGCCGAGTGCCGGGAAGCGGGCATGCCGTCCGTCCGGCGCGACGCCGACGCAGTTGATGCCGGCTCCGCATGTGACCGCGACGCCCCAGCCGCGTGCGGTGCCGGCGCGGAGAACCGCGAACGTGTCGTTCCCCACGCCGACTCGCTTCGCCCAGCCGCGCGCGCCGACAGCGTCGCGCAGCGCGTCCTCTTCGCTCGGGAAGTCGACCCCCGCCATCAGCAGCTGCGCGACGTCTGCGGGCTGTCCGTTCGACCGCGTCAGGCCCGCCTCGCGGATCGCTTCGTCGAGGAGGCCCTCGACCACCAGGAGCGCACCGTCGAGCCCGAGGTGATGCGGGGAGCTCGGCGCGCCGCGCACGAGCGACAGGACGGCGCCGTCGGCCGCGACGAGCGCGAGGTCCGTCTTCGAGTTGCCGCCGTCGACCGCGATGACAGCGGGAGCACTCACGCGACGCCCTCCGGTGCGCGGAACTGCGGCAGGTGCTTCGCACCCGCCTCGAGCAGACGATCGGTGAGCTCGTCGGCGAGCGACTCCTGTCCGATCAACGGATGCGCGAGCAACGCTTTCCGCACCACCGCCGGGTCGCCGCCTCGCGCTGCCTCGAGCGCGAGCCGCTCATAGGCGGTGACGTGCTGGATCAGGCCGAGCAGCTCCGGCGCGACCGGCGGCTGCGGAAGCGGCGTCGCACCGGCGCGATCCACACGCGCCGGCACCTCGATCACGTCCTCGTCCGCGAGCCCTTCGATCGTGCGGTTGTTCCGGACGTCGACGACGTGCGCGTCGCCCGTGTCCGCCGCGATCGCTCCGACCAGGCCGATCGCCGCCTCGCTGTAGAACGCCCCGCCGCGCTGCTCGAGCAGCGCTGGCTTCTCGACGAGGTTCGGATCGCGGTAGAGCTCGAGCAGCTCGCGCTCGATCTCGGCGACGGTCGCCGCGCGCGGCACGCCCTCGAGCTGCTCGCCCAGCACCTGGTCGTGCGCGTAGAAGTAGTGCAGGTAGTACGACGGCAGCACGCCGAGCTCGTCCAGCACCCACCGCTGCAGGCCCACCTCGCGTGCGAGCTCGTCGCCGTGCTCGGCGAGCAGCTCCGGCAGCACGTCGTGGCCGTCCACGCGGACGAACCGAACCCACGACAGGTGATTCAGGCCGACCTGGTCGACAAGGACGCGCTCCGGTTCGACGCCGAGCAGCCCCGCGACCTGCCGCTGCGTCGTGATCGCGACGTTGCACAAACCCAGCGTCCGATGCCCGGCATCCAGCAGCGCCCGCGTCACGATCCCGACGGGATTCGTGAAGTCGATGATCCACGCATCGGAGGACGCAAGCTCGCGCGCGCGCTCCGCAATCGCGAGCACGACGGGCACGGTTCGCAGTGCTTTCCCAAGGCCACCGGCGCCGGTCGTTTCCTGCCCGATGCAGCCACAGGCGAGCGGCACCGTCTCGTCCGACAGCCGCGCTTCCTGCCCGCCGACGCGGATCTGGATCAGCACGAAGTCGGCCCCGTCAAGCGCGCGATCGAGGTCGTCCGTCACCATCAGCGCGCCGTCGTAGCCCTGCTGCCTGAGCATCCGGTCCGCGAGCCCACCGACGACTTCGCGGCGCTCCGCGTCGATGTCCTGGAGCACGAGCTCGCGCACGCCGACCCGGTCGCGGTCCCGCGACAACCCGGACACGAGCTCCGGCGTGTACGTCGAACCGCCGCCGACAACGGCGATCTTCATCCCTTCACCCCGGTCAGGGTCACGCCCTCGACGAACGCCTTCTGCGCCAGGAAGAAGAGGATGATGACCGGCGCCATCACGAGCAGTGTCGCCGCCATCGTCAGGTTCCACTGCACCTGGTGGAGCGAGCGGAACTCCGACAGGCCGAGCGACAGCACCCACTTGTGCGGCTGGTCGCCGACGTAGAGCAGCGGCAAGAAGAAATCGTTGAACGTGTAGAGGAACGAGAACAGCGCGACGGCAGCGATCGCGGGTTTTGCCAGCCGTGCGACGACGGTCGTGAGAATCCGCAACTCGCCGCAGCCGTCGACCCGGGCGGCGTCGAGGTACTCCTCCGGGATGGTGAGGAAGAACTGCCGAAGGAGGAAGATCGAGAACGCGTCGCCGAGCCAATTGGGAATGATGACGGGCCAAAGCGTCCCGATGAGGTGCAGCTTCGCCCACATCACGTAGAGCGGAACGACCGTGACCTGCGGCGGCAGCATCAACGCGACGAGGACCACCATGAACGCAGGCCCTCGTCCCCGCCAACGCAGGCGTGCGAGCGCGTAGGCGACAGGCACACTCGACAGGACGACGCCGATCGTCGCGAGCACAGCGTACTGCAACGTGTTGAGCGTCCACCGCCACAACGGCGCTTTCGTGAATACCGTGACGAAGTTGTGCCAGGCGAATGGATGGGGCCAGAGGTTCGACGACAATGCCTGGTTGTCGGTCATCAGTGCGGTGAGCGTGATAAAGGCGAACGGCGTGAGGAACGCGATTGCTGCAGCAATCAGCAGACTGTGCTCGGCGACTGCGATGAGGAAGCGACGCCGTCGTACCGACCAGGGCGGTTTGCGCCGAATGAGCTGCGGTGCGGCGGTAGTGACGGTACTCATCGCGCCCCTGCCCCGGCCGCGTAGTGCACCCATTTGCGGGCGTTGAGGAGGATGACGAGGGTCACGGCGAACGCGACGAGCAGGAGCACGATCGCCATCGCCGACGCGTAGCCCATCTGGAAGTCGCTGAAGCCGTGCTGGTAGAGCAACACGGGGTAAAAGAGCGTCGAATCCAACGGGTAGCCGAGGTTGCCGGCCGGCAGCCCCTGAATGACGCCGAGCACCACCGAGAAGAGAATCACCGGACTGATGGACGGAAACGTCACCCAGCGCAGACGCTGGAACCAGCCGGCTCCGTCCAGGGCCGCCGATTCGTACAGCTGGCGCGGGACGTCCAGCACTGCGGCGAGGAAGATGATCATCGTGTTGCCGACGCCCCAGAGGGTGAGGAGAACGAGCGACGGCTTCGACCACGAGGGCGAGTTGAACCAGAGCGGCCCCTGGATGCCGAGGTGTCCGAGGATGACGTTCACCGGCCCGTTCGACGGATTCAGGATGTAGACGAACCCGAGCGTTGCGGCGACCGGCGGCGCGAGCGCCGGCAAGTAGAAGATCGTGCGAAAGACGCCGACGCCGGCCCGCGCTCTCGCGAGCATCATCGCGATGCCCAACGCGAACAGCACCTGCAGTGGGACCGCCACAACGATGAACCAGATCGTGTTCCTCACGGCCGGCCACGTCTGCGGGTCGACGCGAAAGAGGTAGTGGTAGTTCGCCCAGCCGACCCAGCGAGGCGACGAGAGCAGATCGTAGTGCGTGAACGACAGGTAGCCGCTCATCACGAGCGGATAGCCGAAGAACACCGAGAACCCGACGATCCACGGGCTCATCAGCAGAAGGACGAGGCGTCGCCGACGCCAGGCCGCACGTGCCTTTGCGCGGCGGCGGGCGAGGGCCGGGGCGACCGCGACGGCCGCCCCGGCCTCAGACGCCGGGGTCAGGCTCATAGGCCAGCCTCTGGCCTATGAGCACCCACGGGAGCGAGCCGGAGGCGAGCGACGCTCACGGCACCCCGCCACCGGCCTGTTTCACCTGCGCGTCGAGCTGCTTGTCGAGGGACTTCAGCCCGCCGCCGAGATTCTTCACCTTGCCGGCCTGCCATTTGGTGAAGAAGTTCTGGACCGCATTGGTGTACGCCGACCCGGCAGCCGTGATGGGAGACGTACTGGACTTCGGGTTCGCGAAGATCTTCAGGAAGGTCGCGAAGTGGGCGTCAGGCTTGATCTCCTTCGACGTGAGGGACGCCTTTGTCGTAGGGACGTTCCGGAGGCCGTTGCTGAGCACGGCGAGCGCATGATTGTTCGTCGTCAGGTACTTGACGAGGTCCCAAGCCTGGGACTTGTGCTTCACGCCCTTCGGAATGCCGATGATCGTGCCGTTGATGTACCCGGAGCCGTACAGCTCGGGATGGGCGCTGTCGACCGGCATCGGCGCAGTCCCATAGTCGAGCGTCGGATGCTCGTCAGCGATGAACGCAACGCGCCACTCGCCGTCGAGGTTCATGGCGAGCTTTCCTTTCTCGAACGCCTGAGATGCCGAGAACTCGTCTCCGAGACCGGTCTGGAAGCGGACGAGCTTGCTGTAGCCGTACCAGTCGATGAGGTTCTTCTGCCAGTGCGCCCACTTGGACCAGGCCGAATCTTTGGCGAGAATCGAATGACCCTTCGAGTCCTGCCACTTGCCTCCGAAGGAGGTGATGTACCGCTCCGGCACGTTCTCGTAGAACCCGAGGAGCGGATCGAGGCCGGCGACTTTGATTTTGCCGCTCGCGTCGCGCTGGGTGAGCTTCTTCGCGTCTGCCGTCAGCTCGTCCATCGTCTTCGGGGGCGACTTGATCCCGGCCTTCCTGAACAGCACCTTGTTGTAATAGAGCCCATAAACGTCCGCGAGCATCGGCAACGCGCACCGCTTCCCCTTGTACTGGGTGTAGTACCGAGTTGCCGCCGGAAAGATGCTCGGATCGATGTGTGACTGCTTGAGCAGCGGTCCCAGGTCGATCCAGCCGCCGGTAGAGCAGTACGTCCCGACGTTGTAGGAGTTGAAGGAGCTCACCACGTCCGGCGCGGTGCCCGAGCGGATCGCCGCCGTGATCTTCGTGTCAGTGATGTCGCCGACGACCGTGACAGTGACGTCCGGATGGTTCCGGTCGTACTCCGCCGCGACCTGCTTGAACACCCGGAGCTCGTGCGTGGCGGACCCAAAACCGACCCAAATCGTGATCTTCGTCGCCTTGGCTGCCGAAGCCGTATAGGCCTGAGCCGAGTTCTTGGCAGTCGCTCCGACGGCGGCCGCGGCCAGCGCGAATATTACGAGCAAGCCAATCGCTCCTCGTCTCATCTGTGCCCTCCTTTGCGGGTGAGTGTGCTCGACCCCGCGTCCCCTCTCCAGCGCGAAGCTGGAATCTCGTTAAGTTTCCGAACGAGGACTCTACGACGCTGGCCGGAGCGCGTCAAGCGCGACTGTTAGCTGGCCAGTTCGTTAATGTTCTTCACCAGATGGTGAGAACGGCGCAGCCAGCGCGGGCGATTCCCCCGCTTCTGAAGCACCTCAACGAGCGGACCGTACTCGAGACGATCCGAGCACGCGCGCCCATCTCGCGAGCCGAGATCTCGCGGCTCGCGGGAATCTCGAAGCCGACCGTTTCGCTCGCGCTGCAATCGCTCCTGGACGCGGGACTCGTCCGGGAGACGTCGGCGAAGCCCGGGCGGCCAAGCTACGGCGCGGTGTTCTTCGAGCCCGTCCCCGACGCAGCGTTCGTGCTCGGCCTCGATCTCGGCGCACGCTTCCTCCGCGGCGCGATCTGCGATCTCGGCGGTGAGATGCGCGCGCGGCAGGACATCGAGATCCGCGGGGCGGACGCAGAGGGCGCGCTCAAGGCGATCGTCTCGCTGCACGATGCGCTGATCGAGGCGAGCGACGTACCCGGCGACCTGATCGACGGCGCGATCGTCGGCGTCCCCGGCGTGGTCGAAGCCGCGACCGGAACGCTGCGACTGGCGACGAACGTGCCGGGGCTCGAAGGCCGCGCCTTCGGGGACGAAGTGCGCGACCGGCTGGGTCTCGCCGTCAAGCTCGAGAACGACATCAACCTCGCGGCGCTCGGCGAACGCTGGCTCGGGGTGGCGCGCGGCGTCGACGACTTCGCGTTCCTGTCGATCGGCACGGGAATGGGCGTTGGACTCGTTCTCGGCGGTGAGCTGCATCGCGGCCACAACGGCGCCGCCGGCGAGGTGGACTGGGCGTTCGCGGGGATCGGCGAGGACGTCGACCCTTCGGCCGAGGGCTTGCCGGCGCTGATCGCGCGCATCGCTGCGGACGGCGCGTGGGAGACATCCCTTGCGGCGCTCGTCGATGCCCGCGCGGTTTTCAGCGCCGCGCGCAGCGGTGACCGGCTGGCGCGCGCCGTCGTCGAAGAGGTCGCACGCCGGATCGCTGCGAACATCGCGCCGATCGCAGCCGTCACCGACGTCGCACTCGTCGTCCTCGGCGGGGGGATCGGCGCGAACGGCGATGTTCTGCTCGCACGTGTGCGCGGTCTGCTCGGAGAGTGGATGCCCTACCCGCCGCGCGTCGAGACCTCGAGCCTCGGCGAGGCGGCGGTGCTGACCGGTGCGCTCGCGGTCGGCGTCGACTCCGCGCTCGACAACGTGTTCGTGAACCGGCCCTCTGCGGCTCGCGCCTGAACGAACGCGACGAGCGGTTTTCGCCCCCATCGACTTGAGGGCGACATCGCCCTCGGGGAGCTCGGCCTCTCGGGCCGGCGACTTCGGCTCGCTGCGCACCGCAGCCAGCACCGCACCGAGGACGGCAACGCCGGCGAGGACGTCTCGCGCACGCATCGTCGAGGAGATCGCCGTCTCGCACGCTGCGGACTCATGAGTGCGCAGGGCAAGTTGGTTCTGTGGGCGCAATCAATCGACGAGGTCGTTGACTTCACGAAGCTGCTCGTCGATCGAGCCGCCGAATTCGATGCGCTCGCGATTCCGACCGTTTCGAGGAGCCTCACGTATGCCTCTCCGACGGCCTCCGCAAATAACGCAACAAGGCGCGGCTGCTCCGCGTCGTAGAGGAAGAAGCGATAGGTGAAGAGCTGACCAAGCGCGGCTCACACGGCCTCTGTCGCGTTTCCGCGGTAGAGCACCTTTGCTTCAACCAGCCATTCGTAACCGTCGCGACGTAAGACGAGGTCTCGTGGATGCTCTGTCGTCGATGCGACGAACCCTTGCGATTGCGACCATTCGCCGTAATCGCGCACAAGCCGCTCATGGCGTCGTGACTTGATGATCGTCCGTCCGGCTAGCTGCGCGAGATAATCCGAATCGTCCTTTGGCCGGAAGTGCGCCAGAGGGTCGACCCGTTCTGCCTGCTCTTGTTCAGTCAGTGCCGCGGTAACCAGCGGCGAAGCGGTCATCCGTGCCCGCCCTCCACGTGTCGAACGTGATGTCGACATTGGCGAGCGTGAGCGTCAACTTTGCGGTGCCGGACTTGACGTCTCGGAAAGACCCAATCACCGACAGTTGCGGCATTGGCGTGACTCGCTTGAACAAGCCGTTTTGGTGGTGTTTGGCGCGTGTGTTTTCGGGCGTCTTCACAGCCGACTTGCGAAAGTGTTGCCAACGGCCGAGGGGCCCCGGAGCATGACAACCGGCGATGACAATGACCTCGAAAACGGCCTCGGTTGTCATGCGTGCGACGACGTCGTCTTCACTCATGGTTCAGCGCGCGGCGAGCAAAGCGTTGCGCAACACGCAACGGGGTTCGCAACGGGCGGCGATATAATCTCGATATGTGGCGCGTCCTTCGAAGCTCCAGGCTGTTGGCCGCCTCTTTGAGCGAGTAGCCAAGGAGGAGGTTCTGCGCCGCGTTGCGCCGGACTACGGCGTGAGCGTGAGCAACTTGTT
>WNGE01008610.1_pt1 | contig 10855 bp, 8 predicted proteins | sample 5400651 | NCBI WGS metagenome assembly WNGE01 (sample SAMN13153370, study PRJNA577476) | soil metagenome | isolation source: 60 cm soil or saprolite under grassland replicate 2 | place: USA:California | collected 2016-06-15
CGGGGCCTGCACCACCGTCTCGGTCGCGTCTACGTCGACCTCGGGCAGCCGCTGCGGCTGCGCGAGCGACTCGCCGAGCTGCGCGTCGACGACCCGGCGGAGACTCACGCCGTCGAGCGGGTCGCGCTGGAGGTGTCGCACCGGATCAACCGGGCGACGCCCGTGACACCCACGGCGGCCGTGTGCGTGGCGCTGCTCGCCGCCGACCGGGCGCTGACCATGGCCGAGGTGCTGGCCACCGTCGCGCCACTGGCCGACTACCTGCAGCGCCGAGGCTGGCCGGTGGCCGGCGCGGCCAACCTCACCGACCGCTCCACCGTGCGCCGAGCGTTGCAGGAGCTCGTGGCCTCCGGAGTGCTCACCTGCTACTCCGGCGGTACTGAGACGGTCTGGGGCGTCGGTGCCGACCAGCACCTGGTGGCGGCCTTGTATCGCAACAATGCGATCCACGTGCTGGTGGTGCGGTCGATCGCCGAGCTCGTGCTGGTGGCCGTCGCGCGGCGCCGGGACAGGTCCGGTCGCAACGCATGGGACGAGGCACTCCGATTGCGTGAGTTGCTGAAGTTCGACTTCTTCTTCGCTCAGCGGCGCGAGTTCGCCGACGAGCTGCAAGCGGAGCTGGCGCTGATCGACCCGGACATCGGCCCGGTGGGCGCCGAGGTGAGCCCGGACGACGCACAGCGTTGGCTGGGACGCCTCCGACCGCACGTGGCGCACCTGGTACTGCGCCCGTTCCTCGACGCCTACTCGGTCGTCGCCGAGCAACTGGCCGCGGCCGACGCCTCCGAGGAGTTCGACGAGCAGCATTTCCTCGCCGGGTGCCTGCGCGTGGGCCGGCAGTGGGCGCTGCAGCGCCGGTTGGCCAGCGAGGAGTCCGTCTCGGTCGAGATGTTCAGGACTGCGCTGAAGCTGGCCCGACACCGCGAACTCGTCGTGTCCGACGATCCATCCCTCAACAAACGCCGAAGGGCCTTCGCCGACGAAATCCGCGAGGTGCGGCAATACGCCGCCGAGATCGCCGACATCGCCAGCCGTGAGACCGCCCGGTGAGCGTGCACGAGGGATGGTCTGAAGTCTGCCCAATTGCACCTTCTACGCACCGAGACCGTGCCGCACATCGAGATTCGGTTGCAACTAGACGGTTGATCTATGGATCAAGCCCTACTCACATTTAGGAGGCGCTCATGCCAGGTTCGGTGCTTGTCGCTGGCGCACGCACGCCCATCGGTCGGTTGCTTGGTGCACTCTCGGGGCAGACAGCTCCACAGCTCGGTGGCATCGCTATCGAGGCGGCGTTGGCGCGGGCGGACATTACGGGCCAGGACGTGGGCGCTGTTGTCATGGGCAACGTGGTGCAGGCCGGCGTCGGCCCCAATCCTGCACGCCAGGCGGCGGTTTGCGCCGGGATCCCGTTGAGTGCCCCGGCCACGACGGTGAACAAGCTGTGTCTATCCGGGTTGGCGGCGATCGCCCAGGCCGATCAGTGGATCACATGCGGACAGTACGACACGGTCGTGGCGGGCGGCATGGAGTCCATGACCAACGCACCCCATCTGATGGCTGGTTCCCGCAAAGGGATCAAGTACGGGCAATTTGTTGTGGAGGATGCGCTCGACAGGGATGCGCTCGTGTGCGCCTTCGATGCCATCCCGATGGGCGCCGCGACCGAGCGGTACCAGGCCGCTCTTGGGATCTCCCGCGCGGAGCAGGACACGTTCGCCGCAGGCTCACACGAAAAGGCCGCCGCGGCGACGAAGCAAGGGCGTCTGGCTGAGGAGATCGTGCCCATTGTCGGGAAGGCCGGACAGACGCTGGTCGAGTATGACGAGGGAATCCGACCCGGCACCACGGCCGAGCGGTTGGGCCGGCTACGTCCCGCATTCGACGACCACGGCACAATCACCGCCGGTTCCTCGTCTCAGCTTTCTGACGGAGCTTGTGCGGTCGTGGTCATGAGCAAGGCCCGTGCGGAAAAACTGGGTGTGCCATGGCTTGCCGAGATCGGTGGCTACGGGACCGTCGCCGGCCCCGATCCCTCATTGTTGCTTCAGCCAGCACGCGCGATCCGCGATGCCCTGCGGCGTGACGGCGCCCTGCGCTTGGCCGAGCTGGATTTGTTCGAGATCAACGAGGCCTTCGCTGGCGTCGCCATCGCCTCCACCCGTGAGCTCGGCGTCGAGGCCGACCGGGTCAACGTGAACGGCGGCGCCATCGCGCTTGGTCACCCGGTGGGCATGAGTGGTGCCCGTTTGCTGCTCACCCTGGCGATCGAGCTTCGCAGACGAGGCGGCGGCGCCGGGATCGCCGCACTCTGTGGCGGCGGCGGTCAGGGCAATGCGCTCGTGGTACGGGTACCGAGCTGACCTTGTCGACCGACCGGCACCACTGCCGAGAGACGAGCTGGCACGCGCGCGACGCGCGTAGACAGTGAGGACCGTGTCCTGGTGGACCGGGCGGACAGGGTGCTCAGGATCGTGCTGAATCGGCTCGCGAAAGGCAACGCCATCGACCTGCCGCTGGCAGACCAGCTAGCGACGGCTCTGACAGTATCAACGAACCGGTCGGGGCGGTCCTGATCCAGGGCAATGGCGAGAACCTCTGCATTGGCGGCGACGTCACCGCATTTGCGGCGGCCGCGAACGCCGGCGAGTTCGTTCGCGCGCCGGCCGAGCACTTCCACGAGGTGGTGCGCGCCATCCTCTGGCACGGATGGGCCGCGCGTGAGCCGCAAGGAGACCGCGCGCCACGAATCGACCCATATGGATGCGAAGGCGCTGTGGTGCAGGTGGTCTCGCCGACCCCGATCACGTTTGCCACGACGCACCGATCGCCGACCGTCAACGAGATACGGCGTCTGTTCTCCGCCGTGATCATCCAGCCACACCGTGACCATGCTCATCGTCTCCGCTGGTCACTCTGGCGACGCCGCCACCAAGCCAGAGCCCGCCGAGCCCATCACCAACGACGGCTCACCCTCGAACTTCATGCATGATCCCAAACGGCGGCTGCCGTACTCTCGGCCTGGCCATATATATCCCTCCGGGATACAAATATCCCCCCCAGGGGAGGCTCGCACCCGGCTACGGCTCATGACAATTAAGGCGGCCAAGGTGCATGACCACATGCTGGCCAGCCCCGTCCACCAGTTGGGAGTGACCATGACCGCATACGCCAGCAGCCCGGTGATCGCACCGGGACAGAAGGTGGAGACTTTCCGGTACTGGCGAATGTGCGCCTGGGCCGGGCCAGCCTTCCTCTTCGTCTTCTTCGTCTTCTGGGGACTTCTGGGCGGGAACATCCCGCCGATCCCCGCCAACTCCCCTGCCACTACGCTCGCCAACCATTACCGCGGTGACGCCAACCTGATCCGGATCGGCATGGGCGTCGCCATGACCTTCGTCGTCCTTTACGTGATCTGGGGCCTCGCATTTACCAAGGTGATCGAGCGCGGCATCGAGCGGGGCACCGACAACAACGTGCTATCAACGCTGCAGCTGTGGGGCGCCGGGCTGACGGTCGTTCCGCTGCTGATCGGTTCGGCGTTCTGGTTGACCGGCTCGTACCGCCCCGAGAGCTTGGATCCGTCGATCCTGCAGCTCTATTACGACATGCCGTGGCTGCTGATCAACTTGGCCTACTCGGTCACCACGGTCCAGATGTGCGCGATGGGCGTGGCCTTTCTCAAGGACAAGCGGGAGACGCCGCTGTACCCTCGCTGGCTGTCGTGGTTCGGCATCTTCGTCGGAGTATCGTTTGCCCTGGAGCTCCTCTTCCCATACTTCAAGACCGGCCCGTTCGCCCGCCAGGGAGTGATCAACTTCTGGGTCGAGTTCTTCCTCTGGTTCTTCTGGATCATCTTCGCCACCGTGGGAGTGCTCAAGGCGATCGGCAGGCTGGAAGCCGAAGCTGCTCTGGAGCAGCAGACTCCGGGTGCCGAGGTCGTCGGCCGGATCGCCTGAGCGAGCCATGCTGGAGCCCGACCGCACGGCGCAACTAACGTCCGGTCCGCCGCCCGCGTCGCCGGCCAGCAGCGCGGGCGGCCCGGCAGCGAGAGCCAATCGCTCGAATCTACCCGGTGACGAAGGATTCTGGTTCTTCATCGCCGGCGACCTGTGCCTGTTCGCGGTCCTCTTCCTGGTGTTCATGACGGCACGGATGGACGCCGTGGGGCAGTTCGAACTTGCCCACAAGACGCTGCACCCCGGCCTCGGCCTGGTCAGCACGCTGGTGCTGATCACCAGTTCGTATTTCATGGCCCGGGCCGTCGTGGCTGCCCGAGCCTGCCTGCGCGGACAGGTGGTTCGCAACCTGAGCCTCGCCGTGGGCATCGGTTCGTTGTTCGCTGTGGTCAAGGCGGTCGATTACGGTGGCAAGTTCGCCGCCGGAATCGGCCCCACCACCAACGACTTCTTCATGTACTACTTCGCGTTGACCGGGCTGCACCTGTTGCACTATCTCGCCGGCCTCGCCGTCCTGACGATCAGCTTGCTCCGCGCACGCAGGGCTCGCCTGCAGTCGGGATACACCCGTTGGATCGAGTCGGTCGGGGTCTACTGGCACATGGTTGACTTGCTCTGGATCTTCTTGTTCGCGATGTTCTACCTGCTGAGGGCTCCATGAGTGAGGACGAGCCCGTCGCTAGGTCGCGGGACGACCTGCCGTACGGCCACGCCGGCGTCCACAATGCCGTCCTGACCAGGGTGTGGGTTGCATTGGTCTCGGCCACGCTGCTGAGCTGGGTCGCGGCCGAGGCAGGGGAGATTGCGCTGCTCGCCGCCGTTGCCGTGCTCGTGATCGCTGCGGCAAAGGTGGGGCTGGTGCTCCGCTACTTCATGGAGGTCGGGCGAGGCAGCGGCACCTGGGGGTACTTCTTCACCATCTGGGTGGTCGCAGTGACGGGCGTTATGCTCGTCAGCTACGTTCTGGCCTGAGTCGGCACATCCCCGGACGGCGGCGTGTGGACCCGCTGCTCGGCTCCCCAAGCCGCGATCTGTGCGCGAGACGTAAAGCCAAGCTTGGCGAGGATGTGCTCGACGTGGCCTTCGGCGGTACGCAGCGAGATGACAAGGGCCGCCGCGATCTCCTTGTTCGACATGCCGCGCGCGACGAGATCGGCGATCTCCTTCTCGCGGCGAGTCAGGGCGCTCCCCGCACCCCGAGACGGCGTCGCGGCCGCGGCCGGCCGCTCGTCCAGCGCGAAGGCGAGGGCTTTGTCGAGGGCGAGTTCGCTGCCACGGGCGAGTGCGGCCTCGAACGCACGGTCCCCGAGGGCTCGATGGGCCTGCTCTGTGAACTGCTCACGCAGGGCGATGAGGTCCTTGGACCCGAACAGCTGCAGGCCGAACGTCTGCCACAACCGGCTGGCCGCCCCGAGCAGGACGGCAGCGCGTTCGCCGTCGCCCTGGGCGGCCATGATCCAGGCCAACAGGTCAAGAGCCACGGATAGGCCCAGGGTGTCGTGGAAGAATCGCTTGATCCGCAAGCTCTCGCACACATGCTTGGCGGCGGGCTCCAGCTCGCCCCGGATCAGTTCCACAAAGCCAAGACCCCAGAACGCATACGACAGGAGCCAGCGCTCTCCGCGTTGCTCACACCGAGCTCGGCATGCCGCGAAGTGCGCGACCGCCCGTTCGAGGTCCTGCTGGAAGAGGTAGGACAGGCCCAGCTGGATCCGAAGCCCGCCGACGAGGTGATCCGGTGCCCCGACGGCCGCGTAGGCCGGCAACGCCTTCTCCATCAGCGTGCTCGCACGCTCCAGGTCGCCGCTGAGCATGGCCGACAGCCCCAGCACGTGGGTGGCGTAGGCCTGCGCCCCGGGATCGTCGAGCCGGCGGGCCAGCAACCTGGACTCCTCCAGCATCTCCGCAGCTGCGGGCTGGTCACCCTGGAGAGCGGCGACGTACCCCCCGCTACCGAGCGCCTGGGCCCGCTCGAGACTCGGCTCCGTGTCGAGCGCGAGCAGCCGGTCGAGCCAGTGCCGGCCTTCGGCGAGGAAACCGCAGGCGACCCACAAGAACCACGGGGTCCCGGCCAGGTGCATTCCGGTCCGGGTCTGACCCGGCTCGGCCACGCAGAACGCCAGGGCCTTGCGAAGGTTCGGGTACTCCAACTGGAGCCGGATGAGCCACTCCTCCTGCTTGGGACCGAACCACTCCGCCGCAACGGCGTCGATGAGGTGCGTGTACCGGTCCCTGTGCCGCTGCCGCAGCGCGTGCTCTCCGCCGGAGGCGTGCAGCTTCGCCTGGCCGTACTCACGGATCGAATCGAGCAGTCGGAACCGCACCTGCCCGGCGCGTTCCTCGCGAACGACGATCGACTTGTCCACCAGGCCGGCCACCGTGTTCAGGATCGCCTCCGGCGGCAGATCCGCGTCGCTGCAGACGGCCTGGGCCCCGTCGAGGTCGAAACTGTCGGCGAAGACCGAGGTACGCGCCCACAGGGTCTGCTCCGCCGGGGTGCACAACTGGTAGCTCCAGTCGATGGTCGCCTGGAGGGTCCGATGCCGCGCAGAGGCGGTACGGCTGCCCTCGGTCAACAGCTGGAACCGGTCGTCCAGCCGGGCCGCCAGGTCGCCTACCGACAGCACCCGAAGTCGCGCCGCTGCGATCTCGATGGCCAGCGGAATGCCCTCCAGCCGCTGGCAGAGCCGGGCGACCGCCGCCTGGTTGTCCGTGGTGATCGTGAATTCCCGCACGACGGCCGACGCCCGATCCGCGAACAGCGCCAGTGCCGGGTACTGGATGGCGGCCCCGGCGCCGAGCGCAGCCTCCGGCTCTGGCACCGGCAGCGGAGGGACCGCGAACAGCGACTCGCCGGGCACCCGGAGCGCCTGTCGGCTGGTGGCCAGGACGCGCAGTTGTGGGGCGGCGCGCAGCACCGCGTCGACGAGCATGGCGCAGCCCTCGAGGAGGTGTTCGCAGTTATCCAGGACGAGCAGCATCTGCTGGTGGCGCAGGTGTTCGGTGAGGATCGTCATCGGCGCACGGGCCGACGCCTGGGGGATGTGCAGTGCGGTGACCACGGTCTGCGGGAGCAGCGCCGGATCCTGCAGGGCGGCGAGCTCGACCAGCCATGTCCCGTCCGGGAACGCCTTGCGCAACTCCCGGGCGATGTGCAGCGCGAGTCGGGTCTTGCCGACGCCGCCGAGCCCGGTCAGCGTGACCATCCGGGAGGAGGACAGCAGCTGCCTGACGTCGGCCATCTCCTGCCGGCGACCCACAAAGCTGGTCACATCGGCGGGTAGGTTGTCCGGACGTCGGTGTTGCGCTGAGACGCCCATGTTGCCCCTCGGATCACGGAGGTCTGACCGGCACTCCGAGCGATCAAATATACCGCGGCGAGGCGGAGATCAGGGGTCTCAGCCGGTCCTGACCACCACCGAGGCGCGGCCCATGACCAGTGGGTCCTTTCCGCGGGCCGCGGTCAGCTCCACGGTTGCCACGCCGAAGCCGTCCTCGAGTTCCTCGACGCTGGTCACGACACCGCTCAGCTCGATGACATCGCCGATGGTCAATGGCGCCGTGAAGCGGACTTCGTACTTGAGGAGGTTCTCCACGCCGAACAGGTCCGTCAGCCATGCGGCCAGGAGCCCGGCCGTCAGCTGGCCCATCGCGATCGGCCGCTCGAACCCCGCCGAGGCGGCGAACTCGGGATCATGGTGCAAGGGATTGAAGTCCCCGCCCGCGCCCGCGAAACGCACGATGTCTGTCTGGGTGATCGGGCCCACCGTACGCGGGCAAGGCCTGTCGGCCACGCCGGCCTGGACCGGTCGAGCCGCTCGATCGAGGCCCTGCGTGGTACGAAGCGCCAGCATCGTCACACCGTCCCCCTGTCGATGAGGACCTCGATCTGACGGACGGCGACGGCGCCGTCGCCGTCGACGTACTCGGTCTCGAGGGTCATCAGACGCATCGTTCCTCCCCGCTTACCGGCGCGAGTCTCGTCCCCGACCACCTTCCGCGTACCGGTGAGGGTGTCGCCGGCGCGCAGCGGCCGCGCGTACTCCCAGGCGGTGGACCCGACGACGATGCGGCGCAGGTCGAGGCCGAGTGCCGCCACCAAGGCGCGTTGGTCGCGGTAGTGACCGGCAACAACCACGTGCGTGGCGGTCGCGAGCACGTCGGCGTGTCCGCGGGCCCGTGCCTCGCGCGGGTCCGTGTGCACGGGATCGGTGGCGCCGGTGGCGCGGGCGAACTCGCGGATCTTGCCTCGCTCCACCTCGAACCGGACGGTGTCGACCACGGTGCCGACCAGGGAGGGCCCGGCGCCTGAAGCTGTCGAACTCACAAGAGTCCCCTCGACGGAGTCATTTGGTCTGACCTATAGTACCGTTTAGGAGCGGATCGACAAGGTGGTGGCCATGGATCTCGCAGACGCGCCGGACGAGGCGCGGTTCCGGCAGAACCTGCGCACCTGGCTGGAGAAGAACCTTCCCCAACTGCCCTGGCCCGAGCCCGCCGATCTGGTGGCGAAGGTGCCCTTCTGGCGGAAGTGGCAGGCCATGCTCTTCGAGGCGGGGTACGCCGGCCTGACCTGGCCGCGCGAGTACGGCGGGCAGGGCCTCGACGAGCGGATGCGAGCGATCTTCGGCGAGGAGTGCGACCTGGCCGGCGCACCGGAGCGGCTCAACACCGTCGGGGAGGACTTCGCCGGGCCGACCATCGCGCACTTCGGGTCGGAGGCCCAGAAGCAGCGCTTCCTGCGCCCCATCCTCACCGGCGAGGAGATCTGGTGTCAGCTCTTCTCCGAACCCGAGTCGGGATCCGACCTCGCGTCGTTGCGTACCAAGGCGACCAGAGTCGAGGGCGGCTGGCGGATCCAGGGGCAGAAGGTCTGGACGAGCCGTGCGCAGCTGGCCGCCCACGCCATCCTCCTTGCGCGCACCGGCGGGGGGCCCCGGCACAAGGGGATCACCTTCTTCCTCCTGCCGATGGACAGCGAGGGGGTCACGGTCCGGCCGCTCGCCCACATGCTCGGCGAGGCGGAGTTCAACGAGGTCTTCCTCGACGACGTCGTCCTTCCCGATGACGCGGTCGTGGGCGAGGTCGACGGCGGCTGGGCGGTGGCCATGGGGACCCTGGCCTTCGAGAGAGTCGCGATCGCGACCGGCCGGGTGAACACGACCAAGGCGGTCGACGACATCATCGCTGACGTCCGGAGGATGACGGACCCGGCCGGGAACCCGCTCGGCGCCGACCACCACGTGCGGCAGAAGGTCGCCGACCTGTGGGCGCGGGCGCTGGTGCACCACACCATCAGCCAGCGGGTTATCTCCGGCGCGGTCGCCGGCGGACCCCCCGGTCTGGTGACCTCCATCGGCAAGCTCTACTTCTGCCCGCTGGTCGAGGACCTCGCCGACTTCCGGTTGTCTCTTGAACCGCTGGCAGGCCAGTTCGGGCTCGACGACGACTCCGAGGATGCATCTCGCGCGGAGCGCTGGCTTCGCCTGGCCTATCAGGCGCGTGGCACCGCGATCGCCGGCGGTTCCACCTTCATCCAGCGCAACATTGTCGCCGAGCGCATCCTCGGCATGCCGAGGGGATGAGATGAGCTACACCTGGCACCCATCCCAGGAGTACCTGGACAACTCCAACGTCGCCCGCCTGATGCATACCCTGGGCGCCTCCACAGCGGACGAGCTGCGGGCCCGCTCGATCGCAGACGTCGGTGCGTTCTGGGACGCCGTCGTCAAGGATCTCGGCATCGAGTTCCGTACGCCGTACTCGCAGGTGGTGGACGTCTCCCGCGGCATCGAGTATCCCGAGTGGTTCGTGGACGGCACGATCAACATCGTCGATGCCGCCCTGAGCCGCTGGAAGGCCAGCACGCCTGAGGCCACCGCGGTCGTCCACGAGGCCGAGGACGCAACGGTGCGATCGCTGACCTTCGCGGAGCTCGACGACCAGGTCGCCCGGATTCGGGCCGGCCTGCGCGCCCGCGGCATCGGCAAGGGCGACGCGGTGGCCATCTACCTGCCCATGACGCCGGAGGCGGTCGTCGCGACGTACGCCGTGGCAAGCATCGGCGCCATGGTGGTCCCGCTGTTCTCGGGCTTCGCCCCCACCGCGATCGCCTCGCGGATCCAGGACGCGGACGCGAAGGCGGTGATCACCGCCGACGGGACGACGCGGCGGCGCCGTACTGCTTCCATGAAGCCTCAGCTGGACGAGGCCGTGCGCAGCTGCCCCGGGGTCGAGCTCGTCATCGTCGTGGAGAACCTCGCCGGGACCGTGACACTCGAGCCCGGCCGCGATGTCCGGTGGAGCGAGCTGCTGGCGGGGGCCCCGGACCCCGAGGTCGAGCCGACGGCGGCCTCGGACGTGCTGCTGCTGGCGTACACGTCAGGTACCACCGGTCGACCCAAGGGCGCGGTGCACACCCATGCCGGCTTCCTGGTCAAGGTGGCCAGCGAGGTTGCCTACGGCTTCGAGATGGCGCCCGGCCGCACGTTCTGCTGGATCACCGACATGGGCTGGATCATGGGTCCCCTGTCGATCTTCGGCGCCCATGCCTGCGGCGGCACCCTGCTGCTGTACGAAGGGTCGCCGGACGTCCCGGACGCCCACCGGCTCTGGCAGCTCGTCGAGCGCCATGGCGTCTCGATGCTGGGCGTGTCCCCGACGCTCGTGCGGACCTTGCGTGCCGCCGGCAGTGTCACATTTGCCGGCTCCGCAGGCGTCGCCGGCGGTGTTCCCGCGAACGACCTGTCGTCGGTCCGCGTCCTCGGATCCACCGGCGAGCCGTGGGACCCGGAGTCCTACGAATGGCTGGCCCGGGACGTCTTCGGCGGGCGGGTTCCGATCATCAACTTCTCCGGCGGCACCGAGGTGGGCGGCTCGTTCCTGTGCCCCTACCC
>WNGE01013798.1_pt1 | contig 10855 bp, 14 predicted proteins | sample 5400651 | NCBI WGS metagenome assembly WNGE01 (sample SAMN13153370, study PRJNA577476) | soil metagenome | isolation source: 60 cm soil or saprolite under grassland replicate 2 | place: USA:California | collected 2016-06-15
ACTTCGCGTCCCGGTCGTGCAGCAGGAACTGTCCTTGTCGGCCCCGCTCCCCCAGCACCGGCAACAGGTTGCGAGCCTGCTGGGTGACCCACCTGCCGTCAGGGTTGGCGGTCACGCCACCCAGATGCACACGTCGCGTTGTGGAGTTCGATGAAACAGCACTCAGTAGTGGAAGACCAACCGCTCTATCAAGCCAGGTAGATCACGGAGATGGATTAGTCGAACCTGGATGCGACGAGGTCGCGTGCGGCGTGGACGAGAACCCACCATGGCGCATGGCCAGCCCACTCCGCTTGCAGACGTTCCTGCTCACGCGCAAAGGCAGGAAGTGCCGCCTTGACGAGTCGCTGTGGTGTCAGCGAACTCGGCAGCGAAGGCGCGTCGAGTCTGGTCGCAAGCCAGGCCATGACAGGGGGGACGATGGATTCAGGGGTCTCTTGGTAGGAGGGAGGGTCGACGCCGGCCAGATCCGACGCGAATGCGCTGTGCCGATGACGTTCGGGCACCAGTGGCATCCAGTCGTGCTGGTCGACACCTGACGTCATGGATCTGTACAGGATCGCCATGCCGAGTTCGATCGGCATGTTGAATCTGGCAAGGTTACGGTCGCCTTCCCCTTGGCAGCGCGACAGGTCATGGATCGAGTACTTGGACGCTAAGAGGGCAGAGGAGATCCGGTCCAGGCGTAGGTCCGCCACTGTGCCCGACTCCAGGGCGCTTCTAGTGTCCTGAGTTACAGGTCCGCTGTGGAAGTGGTAGCCTCGGGGCATGAGCGAGGAACCACAGTCCAGGCACCGTCGAGGACGACCCACGGTGCAGATCACGTTGACCGACGACGAGCGCCAGACCCTGGAGCGGTCCAAGCGGCAGGGCTGGCATGGTCTCAGCGACCGCAGCTAGCTGACGAAAGGGCGGTTGACCCCGTTCTCCGTGAAGGTCGTCTGACCCCTTGCCGACCCGGGTTTTGACCGCACCTTCGGCCCTGAGCCGGCGTACGCCTTCAACGAGACCCTTGAACAGGTTGATCTCGCGGAGAAGGTCGACGATCCGGGGGGTCCTCATCTACATCCTCGCCTGTGTCTAGTTCCTATCGCGCTATCGCGAGGCTCAGATGGTACGACCCCGTGTAAGGGAGGGGCAGACTGCTCAGATCCTGTGGATAACCACTCGTATGAGAGCGCGGTGTTCCTTCCAAGCTGGCCTAATAGGAGGAACCGGCGAGGAGAATACTGGCGAGCAAGGTTGTCTCACGGAGGCCGGAGCCCCTCACCTGGCCGCCCGCAAGGCCTCCCTGGCTTCGAGGGTCTCTGGAGCATCAGCCCCTAGGGTTCGCGCGTTCGCCTCGTACGCTCGCGTGAAGAGCGATCGTGCCTCAGCGAGGTCTCCGAGCTGCAACGCTACTAGCCCGAGACTGTGGGCCGATGCGGCGGTGGCCGGATGGTCGGGGCCGAGTACCTGCGTGCGAACTCGGAATGCGCGCTCCAGCAGCGATCGTGCCTCAGCGAGGTCTCCGAGTTCTTGGCTCGTCATACCTAGGCGATGCAGGGTGTCTGCGGTCTCAGGGTGCTGCCAGCCGAGGCGCTCAGCCTGGCCCGCTAGTTGTCGCTGAAGATGTTGCCGGGAATCGGTCAGTTCGCCGATCGCCAGTGAGCTGCGGGTGGCGGTCTGACCGACACGCTCGATCCGGTCTTGATAGGAGGCTACAGGCTGGTCGGCCCGGCGTTTGTCCTCGTATTGCGCGAACCAGCGCTCCGTGTCGTCCAGGGCCGCTGCCCAGTCTGCTGGTGTGCCTTCGGAAAGAAGCATCGCGTTCTGACGAAGGACCGCCGGGATCTTGGCGTCCCGGTCGGCGATGACAACAATCCGCTTGTTCGGGGCCGCCCAGTAGCTTTCCAGCGCCGCCATCATTTCCCGGGACTGCCAACCTCCCACAGTCTCTTCTCCGAGCAAGAGCAGAAACAGGTCGGCCTCCGCGAGTTCCCGCTCCACAAGCTCATCCTCTGCGGCTTCGGCGGACTTGCCGACCACGATGTAGCCACGCGCTCGTAGGGCATCGCTGAGTCGTTGCGCCTGGCCGCGACGTTGCGCCGAATGCGAGATGAAGACGTGCCTACCGCGCGGTACCGAGACGTGATCCGAGGGAACAACGGGTGTCGCCACCCATGCTCGGATTTCCTCCTGCTTCGTCATCACCAGGACCCGGCGATACGACTGCGGCTTGAGGTCGCCCCATGCCTGTTGCACCACGGACTCATAGACCTTCTCATAGACCTTGTCGGAGACGATTAGCGCCAGAGGTGCCGTCGAGGCCGCCAGATATGCGCGAAGCTCGTTGGAGTCAAGGAGCCGGAAAGCATAATTGAGGTCGTCGCCGGTATAGCCATGCCGGTCGGCCAGCACGTACCCCTCGTGGACCGCCGCTCGTAGTCGCAGCCGCTCTGGCCCGGTCAGGATCTGGTCGGCGTTGGCAAGCCGGTTGGCGAGGTGACTGAGCAGCGGATGCAGCACGACGGCTGTCGAGACCGTGGGATCGAACAGCAACAGGATCCCGTCGCCGAAGTCACTGCGAGCAGCGACCTCGTCCGGCGTGATCTCAGCGGTGGCCAAGGCATCGTCAAGCAGTGCGTGCAGCCGTTCGCGCAGTTGGGCGCGCTGAGAGTTGGTTCGGCTGGTCTGGCCGAACCCTTCGATGTCGAGCACCAGGATGGCGTGGTGTACCGGCTCGGAACGCACGCGAACTCGCCTCGTTGTTAGTACTCGGCCGCCGGTCATCCCCTGCGACCCAAGAACGCCCGAGATCCCTACCTTCGCTTAGTGAACCAGGTTCGATTCTACGAAGAACATGGCTATCCGGCACAGTCCCCAGAAGCTACCGACATCCGGACAAGCCAGCGACAGCTGGGCTGGCACTGTCTCAGTGCTCTTGACCCGAGGAACTGGTCCTTAGCGCCAAGCATACTGCGTGGCGACCCCCAGCCCGAGAGAATGCCGTATCGGCCCAGGCGGTGTCGGCGCCGGTGTAGCTGATGAGGAAGTCTCGCCGCTTGGTCCATCCTGCTCGCCGCGCCCGGCCTGCTCATGCTGTGCTTACTGCGGCGTTTGCCGTATCGCATCGGCATCCCCGCCAAACACTCGTAGGCAGACGAGACTGCAGCCGGGGCCAGATCAGACGTTGCTGTACTCTCTGGCCCACGCCGAGGGCCGCATCCCAGAGGGCGTCCGACCGGGCCGTGCCAGGTGGCGCAGGAAGGCAACCCGCGGCGCTCGCCATCGTCGCAGCTGCTCGTTCACGCCGATATTGTCGCAATGCGGCCGTCGTATCCTCTTCGCATGAGGCCGTCATCTACTGCGCCGACATCGGCTCGATTCCCAATCGCGGCTTCGGCTGGGCGCGTACCGCAGCCGACAAAACCGAGATCGAGCGGCACCGCAGCGGCACCGAGGTCGTCGATCTGGTTGACGGCCTGGCCGACGACCTGGCCGCCGGGCGAGGGATCGCCGCTGCGCCGGTTGCGGGAGCGGGTGGCGTCGGAGCCGAAGTACAGGTGCGCGTTGACCAGCGAGCAGGTCAGCGTGCCGGCGGTGAAGGCGTCCAGGTAGGGTGGGCGGTCAAAGCCGTCGAAGCGCTGGCTGATCCCGGGTGGGTGATGCGGCGGTAGTCGTCGGGGGAGGGGGTGACCTCGCCGATCTCCTCCCCGACGGCGAGTTTGGTGGTGTCGTAGACGAAGGTGACCGCTCGTGGTTGCCGGCGGCGTCGGAGAACAACAGCCCGTAGGCGGCTGGCAGGTGGGCCTGGACCGCCCGCAGGCCGACCAGGTCGTCGTCGACCTCCTGCACGGCGATGAGGTCGAACCAGCTCAGCAATTCGACGATGAGCTGGTAGTCGGGGTCTTGGCGTTGTTGCAGGCCGAGGTTGCCAGGTTCCAGGTGGCCAGCAAAAAGCCGTCGGGCCAGAGTCCCGGGAACCCCTCGGATTGCTGCTCGTCTGTCGCCCCCACGCCGAGGATCCCGTCGCGAGGGTGCAGGCCGGCGAGCTGATTGACATGCTTGAGCCGGCGGTCCCCGCGGTTGTCATGCTGTGCCACGCGTGGGCAGCGGCGTTGGGCCATTCCGGCTGGTCCACGACCGATCCGGTTGCCATCGAGCGCAATCTGGCGACGTTCCAGTCGATGCACCAACTGCGTGACCCAGCCGAGCCCGACCGGACCATGGCTCCGTTCGGGGCGCGGGTGGTGGAGTTCGCCGACAGTGCCTCGATCCCGCAGTTGCAGCTCGCCGACTGGATCGCGGGAGCGACCCGCCAGTGGGCGCGTGCTCTCCTGCCGGGCGGCACCCCTGATCCGTTCGCGCCGCGCCTTGACGGCATCGTCCAGCCATGGCGGCTCGGCAGTACCTGGCCCGACCGCGACGCGATCGTGGACTCGCGCTCGGTGTCGTAGCCGCCGTGTCGGCAATGCGAGGTCACTGACCTCCACGTCGTTGAGCAGCCGCCGGAGCGCGGCGCCAAGCGGACCGGCAGGGCGCGTGGACTGGACCTCGATGAGGCCGGCCGCTCGCCGCGCAGGGTCGGGTGCCGGCGTCATGCACCGTGCAGGTAGGTGCGCAGCAGCCACGGGCAGGGCCTGCCCGGCGCACGGACACCAATGCCGACCTGCCGCAGGCGCGCGAGCACCGTGGAGCCGCTCACACCGCAGAGCAGACCAATATGGAAGGCGCTCAGGCCCACATCCTCGTACAGCTCGCGCAGGAGCGGCCCGCCGAGCGGCAACGGGGCAAACGTCGCACACGGACCCGGCCGTGCGGCCCACGGTCGGGTCCTGCACGGCGACCTCGTGGCCCACCAGCACGGCGCGCACACCGGGATCGGCATACAAGTCCGCCACCAGGCGCCGGTCGGGCAGCCCCGCCGTCTGGGAAGGCAAGCCACCGGGACGCACCGAAACGCCGGCCTCGTGCAACGCCAGCCGCACCGTCGCGACGCTCACGCCAAGGCTCGCAGCGACCCCGGCCATACTGCGGCGGGCGCCGTCGTACAGCTCGGCCGCGCGCGCCGCCAGCTCGGCCGGCGCGTCGGCCACCTTCGACCGGAAGCCGCCCGGCCGCTTGGCGATGCCGCCCTCGCGCAGCCGCGTGCGCAGCTACTCGGCGCTGACGCCAAGCCGCCGGGCCGTGTCGGTCACGGTCAGGCCCCCCACCACAGACAAGGCTTCCAGCGTCGCCCCGGTCGCGTTGGCCCGCGGGCCGCGGGGGCGACGGTCGTGGCGCGACCGGCGCGGGATGCCCACAAGGGCCAGCTCGCGAAGCACCCGCGCCTTGGGCACGGCGAACGCGGCCGCGACCTCCCGGACGGTCTGACGCTGCTCGGCGTCCAGGCGGCGGAGCCGGTCGTGGTCGATGCGGGGATCGGGCGTGCCGAGACCGCACTCGGCCAACCATCGCCCCATCGTGGCGGCGGCCACGCCGAACCGCTCGGCCAGCCGCGCCTGCGAGCGTCCCTGCTCGACATACAGGCAGCGAAGGGTCTCTACGCTGACCGGGCAGACACGGCCGGGCTGGCGCTGTGGGACGCCGCCTGCCGCCAGCGCCGCGCCGACATGCTGGCGACGCACCCCCAACAGCCTGGCGATCTCCCGCTCGGTGCGCCCGTCGACCAGGTACAGCTCGCGGACCCGATCCGGGTCGGGATCGGCTTGCTTGCTCCATCCGGAGAACCGCCACGCGGCGGGCACCGACGCGCGCAGCTCGCCACTCCTCCCGTCACCCTGGCAGGCAGACGCACCGAACCCGCCAAGGCCACTGGCCCCACGCCGAGTTCCGCCTGTTCGGCGTCGCTTACGACTCCTGCACGGTCAACAAGACCACCACCACCACCACCACCACCACCACCGGGCCACTTCCCCGCTGGCAGCACCCGCATGCCCTGCTCTGCGGCGTTGCCCATGCGCGTGGCCTTCCCACCGCTGCGGATGGAACCATCGCCGCAGGTCAGTTCAGGTGACGGGATCTCCCGGAGCGGGGTGGCACCCGGCAGACCAGGCGCATGGGCAACGCCACCACCAGCACCTTCACCGTGCAGGCTCACGATCAACGGCGGCTTCGCCGTGGTCGACCGCCAGCAGCGCGTGCTCCACGCGCGTGCTCGGACGTTGGGGTTCGCCGACCTCGCCAGCTACCTCACGGCGCGCTGGCAGCAGCAGGCCAGCCTCGCGCAGCTGGGCGGCGAGCTTGGCACCACCTCCCTGGTCGTCCGGCGCCTGCTCGACCAGGCAGGCTTGCAGTCGCCACCGCCGCCGGTGGCCGCTGCCCGGCAGCGCCGCCGCGCCACCGACCGGCAGCTCACCTTGCGAGCGGCCGCGCTGGGCTTCACGAGCCTGCGGGCCTACCTGGTCGACCGGGTCGTCCAGCGGGCGTGGCCGCTGCGGCAGCTCGCACGGGAGCTCGGCGTGCACCCCGCCACCGTCGGCGACCGCCTCGACCGGCACGGGCTCCACCGGCAGCGGCCGACCGCCGGCCACCAGCGGGCGAGCGAGCGGCGGGCCGCCTGGTGGGCTGCCGAGCGGCAGGCGCGGCTGGCCGGGCTGGGCTTCGCCGACGTGGAAGGCTACCTGCGGGTGCGGCGGGCCGGGCAGGGCCGGTCGCTGCGGCGCATGCGCGCCGAGCTGCGCGTCAACCGGGCGTGGCTGGAGGGCGAGCTGGACCGGCTCGCCATCCCATGACCTGCGCATCGGCGCCGCCACCCTGCCGTGGAAGGCTGCGTGCCATGCGCGCCCGCGGCGCTCGGGCGATGGTGCGGCACCGCCGCAGCCGCCGGTGACAGTGTCATCGCCGCGACGTGCTCCCCGGACAGGCTCGTGACAGGGCGCTGCCAGGACCACACCGTCGGCGTGGGAGCCGGGATCGCACCGCAGGTCGCTGCGGTGGCCACGCCAGACCAGTGGTCCGCCTCCGCGCTCGGTGCTGGCGAAGGTCTTGCTGGCGCCGAAGCACCGCCGGGCGGTCGGCAGGGCGCCACCTCGCCGACGAGGCGGTGTAGGGGTTCAAGTCGGTGGCCCGAATTCAACTATATGCAGGTGCGGCGCTGGCGGCGGCTGGAGCTGGACGAGGCGCGGCGGGCCAGCGTGACCTTCGCCGGGCGAGCAGCACGCCCGCGCCCCGCCCTGGCCGGCTGTTCACGGAACGCGCAACCGCCCTTCTCGGTACCACTGCCACCGATACCCCAAAGTAGCTAGAGTCTGAGGTTCCCACAGGGGTAGGTCCACGGTCTCATGGAGCCTCGGAGGTGTGTCATGGGGATCGTCCGATCCGTTGAATGGAAGCTTGTTTGCTCAGCAGATGAGGCAGACGCCCGCTTACGGCAGGCGATGAGCAGCTTGGGTATGGAGCCCCAGGGGGCGCACGGAACCATCCGCGGCGCGGCGAAACGATCCCTCCGCAAGAACCGGTGGGCTGCGGAGATGTCCGCCGAGATTACCCCCGCCACTGCCGGCAGTATGGTTGTCTGTCGAGTCGACATGGTCGGTAACAAGCACTATGCGCTGCTAGCTGACATTGCCGAGAGCATGGGCGACGAGGTCTTCGATGACCGCGGGGTCACCGCTGCGGTCGAGCGCTTGGGCAAGATGAGCAAGATCTTCGGTCGCAAGGAGATCCGGCACTTGCGTAACCTGTTGTACGCGACCGAGAGCGTCGTCGAACTCGGGCAGGGTGAGTACGAGGGCAAGCAGGGCCTGCTCGTGCTGACGACTGAGAGACTGTTGTTCTTCGAGAAGAGCCTGGGCAGTGAGACAATTGAGGAGTTCCCGCTCCCCTCGATCGCATCGGTGACGGTGCGCAAGAAGCTGACCGGAGAACGGCTGGTTGTGCATTCTTCTGGGAACCAGAGCGAGATCAAGGGCATGATGCACGGCCAAGCCGACGCTCTCGTGCGGTCGTTCCGGAACCTAAAGCAGATGCAGCAGGCGCCTCAGCGGCCGGCAACACCCGCCGCTCCCGCCGCGCCCGAAGACCCTCTAACGCAGATCGAACGGCTCGCCCAGTTACGAGACAAAGGCTTCATCTCGGCCGAGGAGTTCGAGGCCAAGAAGGCCGAGCTGATGGGACGCCTGTAGGGGCCTGGCATCCCCCACGGCCCGCTCGGCCGGCGAGGCATCCGACCGCTTGTCGAGGTCCTCGAACACTCGCCTCGTCCAATCGTCCCGGCCGAGCGGGCCGGTTGGGTACGTACTGTAAGTGCGTTCACGCAGCTCACGGTACTCATAACGGTACTCATAGAGGTGACCGCCGAACCGGTCACGTCGACGCCCGCTCCCGCGGGCGGAATGGCCGGACTGCGGTCACCGGAACCGCAAGGCCCACCGGTGAGCATCGCAACGGCTGGCCGGACCACTCCCCCGCCAACATGCGCGGGCCTGGCCGCCTCCTTGAGCGCCCGGGCAACCACAGCCGTCTCGGTCAGGGCTGGCGGTCGTCGACCTGGCCGTCGCCGTGCTCAGCCTGCGGAGCTTGGCCTTGCTGCTGGCGCCGGTCGGACTCCAGCAACTGCCGAAGCAGCTCGGTCAGCGCGCTGATGGCCTGCTGCTCGTGCGCTGGATCCAAGGGGACGAGCTTTGGCGGCATCAGCGTGATCCCCTTGCGGCGGTAGGGACGCCGCGGGGTGGCTGCCGCGTCGGGCTTGCGGGCAGGTGCGGTCGTGCTCATGACACCATCTCCCTTGAGTGCGCGGAGGCCGGCGGCTGGACCAGCGATCAGCGTGTCGCCAATCCCCATGGCAGGCAAGGCCGATCCCTCTGGCGGTCCACTGGAATCTGCTTCGCGCCGTCGATACGAACAACTTGTTCGCCGAAGGCCAGGCCCCGGCCACCATCACGCACGACATAATCGCCGTTGCCACCCGTTGCCCATGCGCATGGCCCTTCCCGCCGCTGCTGATGGAATCATCGCCGCCGGTCAGTTCAGGTGATGGGATCTCTCGGAGCGGGGTGGCACCCGGCAGACCCAGGCATGGGCAACGCCCCCACCAGCACCGTTGCGCCGCAGGCTCACCCTGCACGGCGGCTTCACCGTCCTCGACCGCCAGCAGCGCCACCTCCACGACCGCGCCCAGGCGCTGGGTTCGCCGACCTGCACAGCTACCTTCGGGCGCGCGGCCAGCAGCACGCCAGCCTCGCGCAGCTGGCCGGCCAGCTTGGCACCACCACCCTGGTCGTCCGTCGCCTGCTCGATCACGCCGGCCTCCAATCCCCATCGTCGCCGCTGGCCGCAGCCCGGCAGCGCCGTCATACCACCGACCAGCAGCTCACCATGCGCGCCGCCGAGCTCGGCTTCGCCAACCTCAAGGAGTATCTGGCCGATCGGGTCGCCCGGCGGGCGTGGCCGCTGCGGCAGCTCGCGGCAGAGCTTGGCATGCACCCGGCCACCGTGGGCGACCGGCTCGACCGGCACGGGCTGCACCGCCGAGGGCCAGCCGCCGGCCACCAGCGGGCGGCGCAGCGGCGGGCCGCCACGTGGGCGGCCAAGCGGCAGGCGCGGCTGGCCGAGCTGGGGTTCACCAGCCTGGAGGGGTACCTGCGGGCGCGGCGGGCCGGGCAGGGCTGGTGGTCGGTGCGGCGCATGCGCGCCGAGCTGGGTGTGAACCGGGCGTGGCTGGTGGGCGAGCTGGACCGGCTCGGCATTCGGTAACATCCCAGTCGGCCAGGCGTGGCCGACTAGTAGCTCGTCAGTCCTGTATTGCATGATGCGTGGGTTCGGCCCATGCTCGTTGCGGTCGAGGATCCCGCCGCTGGAGGAGCCGAGCATGCGCAAGCAGCACGTCGTCGTCCTATCCGAGGAGGAGCGTGCCCGGCTGGCCCCGGCTGGACCGACCGGGCGGTCGCCGCCGCGCTGGAGGTCCACCACACCACGGTGGCCCGTGTCCGCCAGGAGTACGCCACCGGCGGGCTGGACGCCGCCGTGTCCCGCAAGGCGCCCGATCGCCAGTACCGCCGCAAGCTCGATGGGGAGCAGGAGGCCCGCCTGGTCGCGCTGGCGTGCAGCGCGCCACCTGAGGGCCGCAAGCGGTGGACGTTGCGGCTGCTGGGTGAACGCCTGGTCGCCTTGGAGGTGGTGGAGGCGATCTCGTATGAGACGGTCCGCCAGGCCTTAAAGCAAACCGCCTCAAGCCGTGGCTGACCCAACGCTGGTGCATCCCCCCAGAGCACGACGCCGAGTTCGTCTGGCGCATGGAGGATGTGCTGGCGGTCTACACCCAGCCCTACGACCCCCAGCGGCCCCAGGTGTGCCTGGACGAGACCAGCCGCCAGCTCCTCGCACAGGTCACCCCGCCCTTGCCCGTCGCGCCAGGGCAGCCGGCCAGGGAGGATTACGAGTACGAGCGCCGCGGCGTGTGCAACCTGTTCCTGGTGTGCGAGCCGCTGCGCGGCTGGCGCGACGTGACGGTCAGCGCGCGGCGCACCCGCATCGACTGGGCGCATTGCATCAAGGACCTGGTCGACGTCCACTACCCCGATGCCGAGCAGATCGTGCTGGTGCAAGACAACCTCAACACCCACACCCCTGCGTCGCTGTACGAGGCGTTCGAGCCGGCTGAGGCCAAGCGGCTGGCCGACCGGCTCGAGCTGCACTACACGCCCAAGCATGGCAGCTGGTTGAACATGGCCGAGATCGAGTTGAGCGTGCTGTCGGAGCAGTGCCTGGATCGGCGGGTGGCCGATCGGCTGACGCTGGAGCGGGAGGTCGTGGCCTGGCAGGCGACACGCAACGCTTCCGGTCGTGGCGTCGACTGGCGCTTCACGACCGAGGATGCCCGGATCAAGCTCAAGCACCTCTACCCTGCAATTCAGGCCTGACGAGCTACTAG
>WNGE01009159.1_pt1 | contig 10853 bp, 11 predicted proteins | sample 5400651 | NCBI WGS metagenome assembly WNGE01 (sample SAMN13153370, study PRJNA577476) | soil metagenome | isolation source: 60 cm soil or saprolite under grassland replicate 2 | place: USA:California | collected 2016-06-15
TCTCCCATTGTAGGGATACCCGCGCGCGCTGCAATCTCCGCGTTCGCACGATCCGCGTTTTGTCGATTCTGTTAATTCTGTCTAGATTGCGCGCATGACTTCGATCTGGGAACTGGCGAATCCCCAATTGCGCAATCTCGCTGTTTACGAGCCGGGGAAACCGATCGAGGAAACGGCGCGCGAACTCGGTGTCGATCCGCGGACAATCGTCAAGCTGGCCTCAAACGAGAATCCGCTTGGCCCGTCTCCAAAAGCAATTCAAGCCATGCGCGCGGCAGCCGAAGACGCGCACCTGTATCCGGACGGCGGCGGGTTTTACTTGTGCAAAGCAATCGCGGCCAAACTAGGTCTCGCTTTGGAGAATGTCATTTTGGGTAATGGCTCGAATGAAGTGATCGAATTTCTGGGCCACGCCTTCCTCGACCTCGATGATGATGTGGTGACGTCGCAGTACGCATTTATCGTTTATAAATTAATCGCGACCTCTTTTGGCGCGCGCACCATTGAAACGCCGAGCCCGGATTTTCAGCAGGACCTCGAGGCGATGCTGGATGCGATCACGCCGAAAACGCGGATCGTTTTCATCCCCAATCCCAACAATCCAACTGGCACGCTGATTTCGCAGCGCGAGATCGACCGCTTCATGTCGCGGGTTTCGGAAAATATTATTGTCGTTTTCGATGAAGCCTATTTTGAGTTCCTGGATCATCCTCCAAACACGCTCCAGTTCGTTCGCGACGACCGGAACGTTGTTGTCTTGCGTACATTCTCGAAAATTCACGGGCTCGCTGGTCTGCGCGTGGGTTACGGTGTCGCCCGGCCTGACTTGATCGAAGTGCTTCACAAAACGAGGCAACCATTTAATATCAACAGCATCGCCCAAGCTGGCGCTCTGGCGGCTCTGAAGGATGAGGCGCATCAGCGCGAAACAAAGCGCGTTATCGATGAAGGCTTCGCTTATCTGCAGGAACAATTTACCGAAATGAAGGTGCGGTTTGTGCCCGGCGTCGCGAATTTTCTAATGGTAAATGTCGGCGATGGGCCGACCGTCTTCCAAAAGTTGCTGGCCCGGAAGGTCATCGTGCGACCGCTCAAAGGCTATAATCTGTCCGAGTGGGTCCGCATTTCGGTGGGCACAATGGAGCAAAACAGGAAATGCATCGCAGCGCTGAAACAAATTCTGCGGAAAGATCGACAAGCCTGAACACAGAGAGGGAATCGATCATCGCAGGTGACACGATCGCCGCCATTTCGACTCCCGTTGGAGAGGGCGCGATCGCGCTGATCCGTGTCTCCGGCGTCGATGCCATTGCCGTTGCAGACAAAATTTTTCGCGGCAAAGAGAAGCCGTCGCGATTTGCATCGCACGCCCAGCATTTCGGGGAAATTCTAGATGGAGCAGATCGATTGATCGACCAGGTGATGCTCTCGATTCATCGTGCGCCCGCGAGTTACACCGGCGAAGATTTGATTGAGATCAGTTGCCACGGAGGAATGCTGGTCTCCGCAAAGGTCTTTGAAGCTTGTCTTCGCGGCGGCGCGCGCCCAGCGCGTCCGGGCGAATTTACCGAGCGCGCATTTCTCAACGGAAAAATGGACCTGACGCAGGCCGAGGCTGTGATCGATTTGATCCGTGCCAGGACGGATCTGGCGCTTCGTTCTGCCACAGAACAGCTCGAAGGCAGGCTGGGCGACAAGATCAGGAAAATTCGCGATGATCTTATCTCACTGCTCGCGCATGTCGACGCCTCAATCGATTTTCCCGAGGAAGGAATCGCGCCTGATGAAGGAGAAACGCTGCGCGCGCGACTCGATTCTGTTCGCGAAGAGATCGCCACGTTGCTCGCCACGGCGGATCAAGGCCGCATCCTGCGCGAAGGCGTGCGAGTGGTGATTTACGGAGCTACGAATGCCGGCAAATCGAGCTTGCTCAACCGGCTTCTAGGCTACGACCGGGTGATCGTCAGTGAAACACACGGCACCACCCGCGATACCATCGAAGAAACGGTGAATCTGGACGGCGTGCCAATCCGTTTGCTCGATACTGCTGGTTTGCGAGCATCAGCAAGCGAACTCGAGCGCGAAGGAATTGCGCGCACCGAAAAATCGCTGCTGCTGGCCGACCTGCGTCTGCATATCGCAGATCGCAACGCATCCAGGCCTCCGCACTTCGATGAGCGAGCCGGTGACGCCAATGAAATTATGGTTTTGAACAAGAGCGATCTGCCCGAAAACAGTGACTGGAAAGATTTCCGTGCACTGCGGATTTCCTGTGTGACGGGAGAAGGCCTGCCACAACTGCAAAAGGAAATTCTGGCCCGGATTACCAGGCAAAATCTGAGACCCGAAAGCACAGTCGCGATCAATACCCGGCACCGCGATTGCCTGTGCCGGGCATTGGAATCGTGCGATCGCACACGAGCAGCGCTGGGCAAGACGCTGTCGCCGGAATATGTCGCAGTCGATCTTAACGAAGCGTTGCGGGCGGTTGGAGAGATAATCGGCGACGTCGACGTCGAACAAATTCTCGATTCGGTTTTTGGGCAGTTTTGTATCGGCAAATGAGAAACTGCGCGTTGTAGCGTTAAACCGTTGAAGCGTTGAAATGGCGGTCCGGATGAAAAACATCTACGAGCGACTCCTCAGACCGCTTCTTTTTTCACTCGATGCCGAGACCGCGCACGATCTGATTATCGCATTGCTCCGCGGCGCTTCGCATGTCGATCCCGCACTGCGCGCGCTGAATGCTTTTCAGCCAGCACCCAAACCGAAAACGGTCTTTGGTATAGACTTTCCAAACCCAATCGGACTGGCGGCTGGACTGGACAAAAACGGTGTCGCCCTGCCGGCATGGGCCGCGATGGGTTTCGGTTTCATAGAGATTGGAACCGTGACCGCCAAAGCGCAGCAGGCAAATCCAAAGCCGCGCATCTTCCGTTTTCCCGAACAACAAGCTCTGATCAATCGACTCGGTTTCAACAACGACGGCGCAGATGCAATTGCGAGCCGGCTGCGAAAACTGCGCGAAAGCGGGCGATGGCCCGGCACCTGCCGGGTCGGGATCAATATTGGGAAATCGAGGATCACTCCGCTGAGCGAAGCAACAGACGATTACCTTTACTCCTTCCGCCTGCTTCGTGACTTTGCCGATTACATCGCGCTAAATGTCAGCTCGCCAAATACTCCCGGCATACGTGAGTTGCAGGAACCGAGGGCGCTTTCGCAGTTGCTTCGGGCAATTCGCAATGACAACCAGATTAGCGCCAGGCCAATACTGGTAAAAATCGCGCCAGATCTGTCGTCGACCGAATTGGAACAGATCATTGCCGTCTGTGAACAAAGTGAAGTTGCAGCAATAATCGCCACGAATACGACGCTCGATCATTCATCGATTCCGCCCGCGCGCGATCAAGCAGGCGGTCTGAGCGGCGCTCCGCTGCTGGAAAAATCGACCGCGCTGGTACGCAGCGTCGTCGCAAAGTCCAGAATCCCAGTGATCGCTTCCGGTGGAATTACGGATGCAAAATCCGCGCGCGAGAAATTCGAGGCCGGCGCGCAGCTTCTTCAGGTTTACACGGGCTACATCTATCGCGGTCCACAACTTCTTCGCGAAATCATGGAGATTGTTTCGTAAGCGCGCCAGGCGTGCCCTAGAGGCCAGGCCTGCGTGCAAACAGCGGACCGCATCCGGTACGACTGTCACTAAAGATCTATCAGGCAAAATGGGCGATCGACAGAAACGGGCTGAAACTGTGTTATGGAGCTGGTGGCGGTTGGGGAGTGGTTTGGCGCAGCCCGCGCCGGTGCCGCTCTTCGCTTTGCTGAAGTTTTTGGCGCTGCTTATCTGTGAGATTGGCAGCGATCTGCCGGTGCGCCTCAGCGATGACCTGACGGACGTGCTGGCCAGTGTCGCGCCGGATATCCCTTAGTTGCGAGGCTGTCTTGTCGATGATGGGCGAGATGTTGGCAACTTGTTCCGGTGTGAGATTGAGTTCGGCACGAAGTCTGTCCTTCATTTGCGCGCCGATCTGCTCGGGACGATGCAATCCCAAGAAATGATGCCGGGCGTATAATCCCCCCACGAACGCGCCAGTGATTCCACCCGCGACGAACACGAGGAGGAAGCCGGCGATGAGTTTCCATTGCAACGCCCCGTTCATTTCGAGAATTCATCCTGGATCGCCGAATCCGCGATAGCGAATTCGTTCGTAAGCGAGTCGCGGATTTCGCTGCTCCGATTTGCTTCACGAACGGCGGCGATTGTTGAGACGACGATCACGGCCGCCGACAATACGGCCACGCGTCGAAGGAGCCGCATCACGCCATTGCCATTCGGCGTCGCAGCGCGCCAGAGGGCAACCACGCGAGTGTCGAATCCGAACGGCATCTCAGCGGCAGCCTCTTCGCCCGCCTGCGCCGCAGATTGCAGCAACCGATCGATATCGTCGTTCTTCATTGCTTTTCTTTTGCCGAAATTTTCGCGAGCTGTTGTTTCATTTTTTGCCGGGCTCGAAATGCTCGCACCTTAACGAGCGCCGCACTCCAGCCGGTGATTTTGCGGACTTCCTCAACGGAACGTCCCTGCAAATATAGCAAATCAATCGCCAGCCGCTCGACCGGCTTCAGCGCTGCCAAAAGATGCTCTACCAGTTGACGCGACGCGAACCGCTGGTCAGGAGCCAGCTCATCGCTGGACGTTGCGAGATTTTCAATCATCGCTTGCTCTTCGACACTCAGATCAGCATAGCGCACTTCCGGCCGCGCTTTCTCCGACCCGATTTGGTTCAGGGAGGTGTTAACCGCCACACGCGAGACCCAGTGCTCCAGCGGCACGTTGCCGGAAAATTGCGACAGCTTTTGAAATACTTTGATAAAGATCATCTGGCAAATGTCCTCCTCCGGTGTTCGACGCGGCCGATGCGCGCGGACGATCCTGGCCACCAGCGGATAAAGCTGTCGCACCAGCTCGCGAGCTGCTTTGTCGTCGTTTTGAAGCGCAGCTTTAACCAGAGCGCCTGCGTCGGAATCATCCATGTGATCGAGAGCGCATCCACCAATACATAAGACCGATGGGGTTGCGCTTTGGTTACAATTTCTCTCGTAGAGGTGCTTGTGCCAAGCACCAGTGGGTTCGGTGCTCGCCGCGCCGAGCACCGCTACAATACGGCAAAAAAATTTTGTAACCGATGCAGCCCGCGCGCGGTCATGTCTTTCAAGGGCGCAAAGAAGCGCTTCCAAACAACAAACGAAGCTAACTATGAAAAGAAACCTAATCTGAAAAACGCTCGTCGCCGCATTTTTACGGCGGCAAATGCATGAGAATTATGAAACGCTATACACTTCGAGCGCTAATTCACGACGCCAAAATCTTTAACCAATTAAGGTTGGAATACCGCCAGACCAAGAAGAACCGGCGCAAAGATACCTCCTCCGACTGGCTGTCCCGTTACTTGGCTGGCATGAGGCGACACGTGCGAACTCTAGAGAATGACGCCGCATTCTGGTGGCGGCAAATGCATGAGAAGTGATCACTTCGCACCGATGATGCACGGACTTCGTCTGATACCTTTCCCAATCAGCTTTTCGCTGACCTTGACCCGCCCGCTCAAGATGTCTTAGTAGGGAACTATGAAACGAAACTTCCTTACACTCGCTGCTGCAAGCTTAATTGCCGTCGGCGGCTTTGCCGTGGTGCAAGCAGAAACCGGCCATGGTCGTGGTGCCCGAGGGCACGGGCTTGAACAATTAACCGAGGGGCTGAACCTGACGCCTGATCAACAGGCCAAAGTTCAACCAATCATCGATCAAGCCAAGCCGCAAATCGCTGCGATCCATCGGGAAGCGATGCAGAAAATGAAAGCGGTGATGGACCGCACTGTGTCGCAGATCCGCCCGATGCTCACGCCTGATCAGCAGAAGAAGCTCGATGATAATGAGAAGGCTCATCAAGGCAGGATGAACGCGCACAAGGGGCCTCGCGACACAATGGAGGACTAATCCCGATCGTTCGGATCGGGAGGAAGGCGGCGATTTGGAAGAGTCGCCGCCACATGTGACAATCAAAAGGTCGCGCGGTTTTTGTCGCCGGAGAAATTCCGAAACATCGTACAGTGGACACGGCTGCCTCTACAGAAGTGGGCCTATGCGCGGAAGGAACTTCCAGATGCAGGGGGGCCGATGGTTTAAGAAAATGTATCCTCCGCTCAGCCCCGTTTTTTCCGAAGGGAAGATAGGAACATAATTACGCCCAACGCGACGAATACTGCCGCGACGGTGAACCCCGCCGTTGAGATTTCGGCGCGCGAGTGAAAACTCTCTTTAAGCCGCGCCGCCATGCCGATCAGAAAAAACAGAAGTGCAAGGTAAATCGAAATTACGCTGAGCGCTTTTTGTGTATCGGATGAGATCTTCATTCGGGAGTGACCAATCAGATAGAACAGCGGGACAAGAATTCAAGCGCGCAATCGATAAATAGCCGTTTGGCACAAACGCCTCTACAACTCTTCCATTTCGCTCGCATGAAATTAGGATAAGCGAATGAGGAAACTTATCCGGTTGATTTCGACGTTAGCGGTTCTTCTTACAGCACATGCCCTAAACGCCCAGATCGATCGCATCACCGGAAAGAATTTCGCAACGCGGTCAGAAGTGCTGGCGCGACATGGAATGGTTTGCACGAGCGTGCCGGCCGCGACGCAGGTCGGGCTCGACATCTTGAAGCGCGGCGGGAGCGCCGTCGACGCGGCGATCGCCGCAAACGCAACGCTCGGTTTGATGGAACCGGTTTCGAATGGGATCGGGGGCGATCTGTTTGCCATCGTTTACAGCGCGAAAGAAAACAAGCTTTACGGGATCAATGGTAGTGGCCGTTCACCGCTCGGATTGAATTACGAGCAGATGAAGGCCGAGCTCGACAAACTTAATCGCAAAACAATTCCGCCACGCGGCATGTTGCCGATCAGCGTGCCAGGTACAGTTGATGCGTGGGCAGAGCTGCACAAGAAATTTGGCAAACTCAAGCTGGCGGATGATCTTGCTTCCGCGATTCACTACGCCGAGGAAGGTTTTCCGGTCAGCGAGTTAATCGCGTTCTACTGGCATTTCGCTCCGGAGGTTTACAAGGGTTTACCCGGCGCATTTCTCGAAACCTACACGCTGGACGGCGAAGGCCGCACCCCCGCCAAAGGCGATATTTTCAAAAATCCGGCACTGGCGAACACGCTGCGATTGATCGGCGAGAAAGGGCGCGACGCTTTTTACAAGGGCGAGATCGCGGACAAGATCGACAAGTTTATGCAGCAAAACGGCGGATTTCAGCGCAAAGCCGACTTCGAAAAGCATACATCGACATGGGTCGATCCAGTCTCGATCAATTATCGCGGCTACGACGTGTTCGAGTTTCCGCCAAACGGTCAGGGCATCGCTGCGCTGCAAATCTTGAACATCCTTGAGGGATTCGATCTCCAAAAAATGGGCCGCAATTCTCCCGAAACGCTGCACGCGATGATTGAAGCGAAGAAAATCGCCTGGGCTGATCGCGCGAAATTTTGTGCCGATCCCGCTTTTGTGAAAATTCCGCTTAAAGGACTGCTTTCGAAAAGCTACGCCGCCGAACGGCGCAAGTTGATCGAACCGAATCGCGCGGCGAGACAAGTCGAAGCAGGAAATCCGGCACTGGATCAGGGCGACACGATTTACCTGTGCACCGCCGATGACGAAGGCAACATGGTTAGCTTGATTCAAAGCAACTACCGCGGCATGGGCAGCGGCATTGTCGTGCCCGGGCTTGGATTCATGTTTCAAGATCGCGGCGAACTTTTCTCGATGGACCCAGATCACGCGAACGTTTACGCGCCGGGGAAACGACCATTTCACACCATCATACCCGGGTTCGTGATGAAAGATAGCAAGCCGTGGGAAGCATTCGGCGTCATGGGCGGCGGCATGCAACCGCAGGGTCATGTCCAGGTGCTAACGAACCAGATTGATTTCGGCCTAAACGTGCAGGAAGCCGGTGATGCGTCGCGCTGGCAGCATGAGGGCGACAACGAACCGACCGGAGAAAAGATGACCGAATCAGGGGGATACGTTGAAGTCGAGAGCGGTATCCCGTACGAGACGGTGCGGGAACTGCGCAAGAAGGGTCACGACGTGCGATTTGACGTCGGCGGCTACGGTGGTTACCAAGCCATCAAAGTAGAAATGCACGATGGTCAACGCGTTTACGTCGGCGCGAGTGAGTCCCGTAAAGACGGCCAGGCGGCGGGATACTAATGTCTCATCTCCGATTGCGGTCGTCTTGCCCGACTCCGGGTAGCGCATTGCCTGCCCGCCGTGTGCGGGCCTCTCGCGTGTTGGTTTTGGCTTCGCGCCGAAACAGTCTTTGCCAGTGCTTGGTACTTCCATGAGTTGCTACCTCAAGGGAAAGTTCGTGATCGCGAGGACGTGCTCACCAGCACGCGAGAAGCGTGCGCTACCCGGATCAAAGAATCTGCGCGGCGTGCGGAGTCGGAAAATCCGTCTGGCTACTTCTTCCGCGCATTCAGTTCCGCGAGCTTTTGTTCAGCGCGATTGACGTCGGATTTTTGTGCGCTGCCGAGCTTAAAAAGTTTTTGTTGTCGCCGTAAATTTGCTTCGGCGAAATCGAGCTCGGCGCGCTCACGTTTTTGCGCAGCGACTTGAGCGGCTTCAGTTAATTGCGCCAGCGCGATCTTGTCCGCGTCGAGTTCGGCTTTTGCATCTTCATCAGGCGCAACGCGGGCTTCCTGCTCTGCAACTTCTTCTTTTGCCTGCGCGAGCCGCGCATTTGCGAGGTCGGACTCGCATCGAACGATCCTTAAGAAACGTTGTTCCACCTCCATTTTCGATAGCACGCCAATTTTGCAAAGACGTTCCGCGCTCGCCGCATTTCTCTTTGCGCGCTCCAGTTGTTTTTCCAGACGCCCAACGTCGCTCTCCACACGTGGCGTTGCAGGCGATGGCTTATCCGAGAAGTTTCCTTCCAATAAGGGGGGCTCGATATCCAACGAATCGGATTCTTCCGATTGGCTCGGTAATTGATCGGCAGCCAGCGCTGCGATCGTTGTTAAGATCGCAATGACCGGCAGAGCAAAGATGCGGGTCATGGCAGCAGATTAGCACAAAATTCCACGCATCGACACCAAGGAGCGACGGCTGCCGTCGCGGCTCCCCTGCAAAAAATTTCTGAGATTTGTTCTTTCCATCCGCAGACTTCTGGCATACGACACAGTCCCGGAGGCATTTATGTATCCGGTTAGTCTTAAAATCCTGCTCGGCACAATCGTCCTTGCCGTGGCTGTTCCATCGATGATCGCCGACGTTTTTCCTGCTTCGGGACCAGTTATCGCAGGTAAAAAGGCGCGTATTTACTCGCCTGGTCAGGCAGCTGCGCCGAAAAAAGCGCCTGTAGTGGTAAAGCGAGCAATTTGGGCTGCAAATCAACTTAGCTCGAAGCCGTATTACTATGGTGGCGGTCATCGGTCGTTTGATGACAGCGGTTACGATTGTTCCGGCACTATCTCTTATATGCTCGGCGCAGCTGGTTTGATCTCTTCGCCGATGAGCTCAAGGGACTTGCGCCATTACGGCCGACGCGGCCGGGGCAAATGGATCACGATTTACGCCCGAAAGGGACATACTTTTGCCGTCATCGCCGGGCTGCGACTTGATACAACGCCCTACGATAATTACACCGGTCGCTGGGCACCGCGCTGGCAAACCACCGATCGTCCGCCGCGCGGCTTCGTAGCACGGCATCCAGTGGGGCTATGACTTCGCCGGGGCTGTAGTGTCCGCTGTCCTCAACGGATGTCCCTTTGCCGCGCTCGATGTGATGCGCTGAGGACGGCGCACACTACAGCACACCATCTGCTGGGTTGGCATTTCGCCCTTCTTGAGCAACGTTGCGCGCCTCACACAGCGCAAGAGGAAGATCAATATGCAGCTCACTCGTTCGATCCTTCTAGCTTCAAAATTATCACTGCTGGCGCTAGCGCCGTTTGGCGTAACCGCGCAGGACAAATCTCATGTCGCTCCCGAGCAAGTGGATATGGCGATTCGGGAAATTGAAAAACTTGCGCAGAAGGAAATTCAAGAAAACGCGGTGCCGGGGCTCGCTATTGCAATCGTGTTTCGAAACAAGCTGAGGTACGCGAAAGGATTCGGCGTTCGCGATGTGAACAGCAAGACGCCGGTGGATGCCGATACAGTGTTCCAGCTCGCATCGATGTCCAAACCGATTGGCTCAACGGTGGTTGCCGAGTTGGTCGGTGAAGGGAAGATCACTTGGGATTCGAAATTGAGCACCCTCGATCCAACGTTCCTGATGTTTGATCCGTGGGTCACGCGCGAAGTCACGATCCGTGACATGTACGCGCATCGCAGCGGCTTGCCAGAACACGCGGGCGATCTGCTGGAGGACCTTGGTTTTACGCGCGCGGAAATTCCGAACAAAAGTTGTATAAACCGCTCGGCATGACCTCGACCAGTTCGCGTTACGCGGATTTTGTCGCACGACCGAATAAGGCGTTGGGACACGTGCTGGTGGATGGCAAATGGGTGCAAAAGTTCAAACGCGATCCGCAAGCGCAATCGCCGGCGGGCGGCGTGAGTTCGTCCGTGAACGATCTGGCCAAGTGGATGCGTTTGCAGCTCGCGAATGGAAACTTTGATGGCAAACAAATCGTGGATGAGAAAGCGTTGTCCGAGACGCATCACCCGCAGATGCTCACCGGCTTTAATCCTTTCACGCAAATGCCGACTTTCTACGGCTTGGGATGGAACGTCAGCTATGATCAGCAGGGTCGTTTGCGCTTAAATCACTCCGGCGCGTT
>WNGE01019286.1_pt1 | contig 10852 bp, 9 predicted proteins | sample 5400651 | NCBI WGS metagenome assembly WNGE01 (sample SAMN13153370, study PRJNA577476) | soil metagenome | isolation source: 60 cm soil or saprolite under grassland replicate 2 | place: USA:California | collected 2016-06-15
TCATGGGTCGTGGGCACACCCAGCCGGGCAGCGCGGGCGAGTCCGTCAGAGGCTGGATCGATTCCGACCATCGCGGCCAGTTCGAGCTTGTCCGACAGCCGCTTGATCTTGAACATCAGATCGGTGCCGATGTTGCCGGACCCGATCACGGCGACCTTGGTGCGTTCCATGGATTCCTTTCAGCTGAAGGCGACCGCGACGCGGCCGAGCCCGGAGATCTCGGCGTCCACACGGGAACCAGAGGTGACGGCGGCCATCGGTCCGAGCGCACCAGACAGGATGATCTGGCCGGCACGCAACGGTTCACCCAGCTCGCGGGCGGTCCGGGCCAGCCAAGCAAGCGCGAGCAGCGGGTCGCCGAGGCAGGCCTTGCCGGATCCCTCCGACACCGTCTCGCCGTCCAGCCGCATGGTCATCTGTACGTCGGCAGGGTCGACCTCGGCGAGCGTCGTACGGGTGTCCCCGAGCACGAACAGACCGCTCGACGCGTTGTCCGCAACGGTGTCGCCGAACGTGATATCCCAACCTGCAATCCGACTGTCGACAATCTCCAACGCAGGCAGCACGAACGCCACCGCCTCCCGGACGTCGCTGTCATCGTCCAGATCGCGACCGAGGATGAAGGCGACCTCGGCTTCGACCTTCGGCTGCAGCAGCACGCCGGCCGGGACGACACCGCCGTTCGCGATCTCCATGTCGGCAAACAGCACGCCGAAGTCGGGCCGGTCCACGCCGAGCTGCTGCTGAACCGCCGGTGAGGTCAGACCGATCTTCCGGCCGACCACCCGTGCGCCGGCGGCCAGTCTGTCCTCGACGAGCAGCCGCTGTACGGCGTACGCCGTACTGACGTCGTCACGGCCGATCAGGTCACGGACTGGTGGGCAGGGCGTCATCGTTCGCGTCGCCTGGCGGAGGCGGTCAGCGGCGGCATCGACTGTCATATGAGTTCTCCCGCGAAGTGGCAGGCGGCGGTTTGCGTGTTCCGGCGCGGCAGGAGTTCTGGGTCCTGCTCCGCGCAGATCGTGCGCTCGGGGTGTACGAGTGGACCGATCGGGCAGCGAGTGCGGAACCGGCAGCCGGACGGCGGGTTCGCGGGGCTCGGCAGATCGCCCTGCAGGACGATCTGCTCGCGGGTTCGTTCCTCGACGGTGGGTGTTGGCGACGAGGACAACAGCGCGACCGTGTAGGGGTGTTGCGGGTGGCCGTACACGTCCGCCGCCGTACCGGTCTCGACGATCCGGCCGAGGTACATCACCGCGACGCGATCGCTGAGGTGCCGCACCACCGACAGGTCGTGCGCGATGAACAGGTAGCCCAGCCCGAGCTCGCGCTGGAGTTCCTCGAGCAGGTTGATGATCTGCGCCTGGATCGACATGTCCAGAGCCGACACCGGCTCGTCGAGGATGAGCACCTTCGGGCGTCGCGCGAGCGCTCGGGCGATGCCGATGCGCTGCCGTTGACCGCCGGAGAACGCGTGCGGATAGCGGTCCAGGTACTCCCGGCGCAGGCCGACGCGATCCATCAGCGCATGCGACTCGGCTTCCAACTCAGCGCCGCGCAAACCTCGGAGCGACAGCGCCTCGGCGAGTGATTGACGGACGGTACGACGTGGATTCAGCGACGCGTAGGGATCCTGGAAGACGTACTGCACCGACGAGCGAACCCGGGCAAGCTGCTCGTCACCCATCGACGTGACGTCGTGTCCGTCGACCTCGACCGACCCGCCGGCAACCGGGGTGATGCCGACGATGCTTCGCGAGAGGGTCGACTTGCCGCAGCCGCTCTCCCCAACCAGGCCGAGTGTTTCGCCTGCGTGAACAGCCAGACTCACCGAGTCGACGGCGTACACGGGAGGGTTGCGGTGGAGCAGGCCGCGCCGGCGTGATCCGACATCGACGCGCAGCTTCTGAACCTCCAGGGCCGGCACAGTCTCGACCGGTCGTGACTCCTCCGCCGATGCGGCCGGCACGTGATCCGGCGCGGGCTCGACGTCGATCGAGACACCGCGCTGCGCCACGAAGCACGCGGACAGCTGGCCCTCGCCGCCTATCTGGAGCAACGACGGAATGTCGTGCCGGCAGCCGTCCTCGACAAACCGACAGCGCGAAGCGAACGCACACCCTGGCGGCAGTGCCGACGGATCAGGCGGCGAACCGGGGATGGCCGGCAATGGTTGCCCCAGGCGCTCATCGTCCAGCCGCGGCATCGCCGCCAGCAGCGCCGCCGTGTAGGGATGCCGGGGTCGGCGGAGCACCTGTTCGACGGTGCCATGCTCGACCACGCGGCCGCCGTACATGACCGCGACCTTCGAACACATCTCGGCGACCACGCCCATGTCGTGCGTGATGATCGCGATCGCCAGGCCGAGTTCGGTCCGCAGCTTCAGCAGCAGCCGCAGGATCTGCGCCTGGATCGTCACGTCGAGCGCGGTGGTCGGCTCGTCCGCGATCAGTAGCGTCGGTTCGTTGGCGAGCGCGATCGCGATCACGACGCGCTGCCGCATGCCACCGGAGAACTGGTGCGGATACTGGTCGACCTTGACCGCGGCGTCGGGGATGCCGACCTGGTCCAGCAGCTCGACGGCACGACGACGCGCGCTGCGCTTGTCGGTGCCATGCAGGGTGAGCGCCTCGATGATCTGGGCGCCGATCGTCATGACCGGGTTGAGCGCGGCCTGCGGATCCTGGAACACCATCGCCACGCCGCTCCCACGCCGGCGCCTCATCTCGCGCTCGGGCAGCAACAGCAGGTCTTCGCCGTTGAACTCGACCGACCCGCCGACGATCTCGCCGGGGGCGCGGACCATCCGCATGATCGAGCGGGCGGTCACGGACTTGCCGGACCCGGACTCGCCGACGATGCCGAGTACGTCGCCGGGATTGACGTCGAAGCTGACGTCGTTGACCGCCTTGACGCTGTCCTGGCCGACCTTGAACTCGGTCCGCAGGTTCCTGACCCGCAGCAACGCCGTTCCAGTATCGGGATTGTTTGAGCGCACTTCCGACGGCCTGACTTTCGTGGGGTTGCTCACCGGTTCACCGCCTCGTTGAGGGCGTCCGCGATCAGGCTGAACGCCACCGCGAGCAGGACAAGGATCAGGCCGGGCCCGATCAGGTACGTCGGTGCCTGCGTGACGAACCGCAGGCCGTTGTTGAGCAGTACGCCGAGCGACGGGGTCGGCGGCTGCACCCCCAGGCCGACGATGCTCAGCCCGGCCTCGATGTACACGCCGATCACCATCCAGATCGAGCCGTTCACCACGATCGAGTCCATCGCGTTCGGCACGATGTGGCGGGTCAGCACCTTCCACTTCGGTACGCCGAGAACTCGCGCGGCCAGCACGTACTCACGCGACTGCTGGGCGAGCCAGGCAGCCCGTGCCAGGCGGCCCGCTGTGGGCATGCCCGCGATCAGGATGGTCAGGAACAGCGCGAGCCAGCCCGGACCGATGATCGCCACGAGGCAGATGCCCAGCAGCAGTCCGGGGAAGCCGATGATGACGTCGAACAGTCGCTGCACTGCGGCCCCGAGCCGTTCCGAGATCGCCCCGGCCAACCCGAGCAGCATCCCGACCGCCATGCTGAGCGGCACGGCGGCGAAGATCAGACTGAGGTCGATCCGCAGCCCGTAGACGCTCCGGGTGAGCAGGTCCCGGCCGAACTCGTCGAGCCCGAACGGATGCGCGGCCGACATTCCGGTGAGCGACGTACTGCCCTGGTTGTCGTAGCCGCCAGGGAAGAGAACGGGAGCCAGCACCGCGGCCACCACCAGGATCCCCAGCAGCGTCAGGCCGACGATGCCTCGCGGCCTGCGGAACGCCGACAGGTAACGCGCCACCGTCGGGTTGAGCCGGCGGGTTGTTCTCAGATCGGCGCTTGTCGCCTCGATGTTCGTCATCGTCACTCTCCCAGCCGGATTCGGGGATCGAGGGCGGCCAGGATGATCTCCGTGAACAGCTGGCACACGACCGCGATGAAGACGGCGCCCAGGATCAGCACCTGAAGGACGGTGAAGTCCCGGGACTGCACACTCGACACGGCCAGCTGGCCGAGGCCGTTCCGGGCGAAGATCGCCTCGATCACGACCGCACCGGCGAGCACGTGCCCGATCTGCAGACCGACGGCCACCACCGCGCTGCCGAGGCTGTTGCGGAACACGTGCCGGAAGGTGATCCGCCGCCGCGACGCGCCCTTGCTGACGGCAAGATCGACGAACTCCGCCTTCCGCATCGTCGCCATCTCGGTCTGGATGAACCGCGCGACCACAGCCCCAGGACCCAGTGCGAGCGCCAGCGAAGGCAGCACCAGGTACTGGATGCCGATCGCCGGATCGTGCAGGACGCCGACCTCGCCACTCACCGGCAACCAGCGGTTGAACACGCCGAACACGAGGATCAGCCCCAGCCCGACCACGAACGACGGGATCGCGACGAACAGGCTGTCGGTGAAGTCCAGCAGCGCCCGCACCCACCCGACCCGCGCCGAGCCGGCCAGGATGCCGAGCCCGGCGCCGATGGCGATCACGAAGAGCGTCGACAGTACGGCGAGCTCCAGCGTGCTGCCGATCCGGTCACTGACCAGGCTCGCCACACTCCGGTGCAGCAGGAACGACTCGCCCAGGTCCCCGCGGAACAGCCCGCCGATCCAATCGAAGTACTGCACCGCCGGTGACTTGTTCAACCCCAGCTGCTCCCGGATCGCGGCGATGGTGTCCGCGTCCGGATTCTCACCGGCCAGTACGACGGCCACGTCGCCCGGCGCCAACCGCGGCAGCGCGAACGCGATGATCGAACTGGCGAACAGCACGAAGAAGACCGACGGCGTCTTGCGTAGCAGGAACCTGGTCATCAGGTCGCACCCTTCAGTCGCTCAACCAGGCCTGGCTGAGGTTCAGGAAGCCCATCTGGGTCGGCTGGATGTTGTTGAGCGAGGTCGACCGCACACTGTTGCTCGGCCGGGTGACGAGCGGCACCGCGAACGCCTGGTCGACGAAGTAGGCGTCGAAGTCGTGCAGCGCCTTTTCCTTGTCGGCCTTGGAGCTCGCGGTCATCACAGCCTGCGCGAGGGTGCTGTACTCCGCGCTCTTGAACTTGGTGACGTTGTTGCTCGCGGAAAGCTCCGGCCGACTCACCATCGCGGTCGCCGGCGAAGCGCCGTTGCTGGCCTGCATCAGGACCGCAGTGGTCGCGAACGATCGCGTCGCGAGCTTCTGCTCGTAGTCGGGGATGGCCAGGACCACCGGCTTGGCGTTCAGCCCGACTGCCGCCAGGTTGTTCTTGACGATCTGGAAGATCGCCTGGGACTCCGGCTGATCGCCCATGGCGACATCGAACGCCGTACCGGGTGCGACTCCCGCCTCGGCAAGCAGTTGCTTGGCCTTGGCCTGGTCGTACTTGTAGTGCCCGGCGACCGTGGCGTCGTAGCCGATCGTCGAGGTCCTCCAGGGCACGCTCGACGCCTCGCCGTTGCCGCCCTCGACCTGCTGCACGATACGGCCGCGGTCGATCGCGTACTGCACCGCCTGACGCACGCTCTTGTTGTCGAAGGGCGGCTTGGTGACGTTGAGACCGAGGTCGATCGCCGCGCCGCCGGACTTGACCAGGGCGAAGCCCTGCTGCGCGCCGAGGCTCCGCGCGTCCACCGGAGGCAGACCGAGAGCGTACTGGGCGCGGCCGCTGCGGACCGCCGACCCGAGAGCCGTCGGGTCCTTGATGACGTTGATCTCGATCGCGTCGAGATGGGTGTTGCCCGCGTCCCGGTACTTCGCGTACTTGGCGAGCTCGATCTTGCCGCCCGGCGTCCACGACTTCCACTCGAACCGGCCGGTGCCGTCGACCTTCTTGCCCGCCGCGTAGTCGGCGTACGAGTCCTTGTTCAGGATCGGCATCGTCTCGAAGAGGTCGAAGATGTTCGGCAAGGGCTTGGCGAAGGTGAGCTCGACCTGGTCGTCGCCCTTGGCCTGCGCGCTGGTGATCTGGGCGGCGATCTTCTGGTTGGCCGCGCCGACGGCAGGATCCTTGACCTTGTCGAGCGTGAAGATCACATCCGCGGCGGTCAGCTTCCGGCCGCTGTGGAACGTCACGTCGTCCCGGAGCTTGACGGTCATGCTCTTGCCGTCGGGGGCGAGATCCCACGACGTGGCGAGCACGCCCTTCGGCTCGGCGGTCTGCGGATCGATCAGCGTGAGCGTCTCGAAGACGGCGTACTCCGTCGCGATGTTGCCGATCGCGGTCTTCAGGAACGAACTCGGATCCGGGTCGAAGGCCTGCGCGACGACGAGCGTGCCGCCGTTGCGAGCCGGTCCGGCGGCGTTCGCGGCCTGGCCCGGATTCTGTTTGGCGGCGCTGCAGGCGGTGCCGGCGAGCAGCATGGCAGCCACAGCCGCCACTGCCGCCATCTTCTTGGGTGACATCGAAACTCCTCGAGCTAGTCCTGACACCTGGAGTGGAACGGTGTGCGAAACGCCAAAGAGAGCGCCGGGGCAGTAACGAAGGCCTGCATCGCAGCTTCCTTCCGCTGACGTTGCCGGCCGTGCTCGGCCGCGAGGTCGCGGGGACCGTCGTACGAAGCAGCGCGGGGTACCAGGAGGGCGACCGGATCCTCGGCAGTACGATCGGCGGTTGCGGCGGCTACGCCGAGTTCGCCTTGGTATCGGCCGAACGATCGGCGCGCATGCCAGACGGCCTGTCGTTCACCGATGCGGCGGCGCTGCCGGTCGCGGGCGGTACGGCGTACGAGTCGCTCGGGACGTTGAAGCCCGCGCCTGGCGAGACCTTGCTGATCCTCGGAGTCGGCGGCGGTGTCGGCACGGTGGCCGCGCAACTGGCGGTCATGCGTGGAGTGGACGTGGTCGGAACCGCGAGTACGGCGAAGCGGTCGTACGTCGAGTGACCGAACTCGCGCGGCTGGTCGCCGGCGGGAAGCTCGATCCCTGTGTCCGGCAGGTGTTTCCGTTCGCCGAAGCCGGCGCGGCGCTCGCCGCGGTGGAGGCGGGCCACGTGTCCGGCAAGGTCGTGATCGGTTTGCCTACCGGACCGCGACGCTGACCCGGACGGCAGATCCGTCCCTAGCATGCAGCCAACGGCCTCACCCCGACGGAAGGACGACACATGCCCGCACTGCCCGGCTCGCGCCTCGCGCTCAACCCGATCCAGTGGATGGCCAGCGACGACGGCTGGCTCGACCCGTCCAAGGCCCCGGAGACGGCCGAGCAGCTCGCTCTGGTCAAGAAGGCCGGCTTCGACGGTGTGATGGCCGCTGTCCCGGCCGGCTTGTCGGTCAAGCAGTACGCCGAACTCGTCGCTGACAACGGCCTGGAACTGGCGCCGGGGTACTTCGTGTGCCGCTCCGACGGGCGTGACGGCAAGGAGGACGAAGTACTGGCGAATGCGGTGGAAGTCGCGCGGCAGCACGCCGAGCTCGGACTCACCGACGTCGGCCTGGGGATGAGCATGAGCAAGGAGGCGATCCGCGTCCTTCACCCCGCACAGGGCTATGACTCGGATGACGCCAGGGTCGGCTCGGTCACCGAGCTGATCGGCAAGATCTCCGAGACGATGCTGGCCGAGGGCGTGCGCCCGGCGCTGCATCCGCACGTCGGTACGTGGGTCGAGACCGACAGCGAGGGCCGCGCCGTACTCCAGGCGATCGCCCCGGACAAGCTCGGGTTCCTCCCGGACACGGGCCACCTCGCGTGGGCCGGTGTCGACGTACGTGCTCTGATCAGCGACTACCCCGGCCGGGTGCCCTTCGTTCATGTCAAGGACTGCCGCCTGAGTGTGGCCAAGCAGGGCCGCGACGAGGACTGGGACTACCGCAAGATCGTCCGGGCCGGGCTGTGGGCCGAGCCGGGACGCGGTGAGCTGCCGCTGGTCGAGATCCTCGGTGCCCTGGGCAACGACTTCACCGGCTGGCTGATGGTCGAGGTCGACAAGCCCGACATCGAGGACCCGTACGAGAGCGCGGTCGCCGCCGCCACCTGGATGCGCGCGACCTTCGGAGGGGGTCAGTAGTGGCTGAGCACCGCATCGGAATCCTTGGCAGCGGCAACATCTTCGGCCGCTACGTCACCGGCCTGAGCCGCTTCCCCGAATTGAAGATCGTCCGGGTCGGCGACGTCGACACCGCTCGGGCGAAGGAGGCGGCCACCGAGTTCGACATCCCCACCTGGGGTGACGACCAGGACCTGTACGCCGACGACTCGCTCGACATCGTCGTCAACCTGACCCCGCCGGTACACCACGCCGCCACCGTCACGGCCGCGCTGCGCTCCGGCAAGAACGTGTACGTCGAGAAGCCGCTGGCCACCACGGTCGACGATGGTCGGGCCGTACTGGATGTCGCTCGCGAAACGGGCAAGGTGCTCGGCTCCGCGCCCGACACCTTCCTCGGTAGCGCCAGCCAGACCGCGCGGAAGGCGCTCGACGACGGGCTGATCGGCGAACCGATCGGGGCGTCGTTCTTCATCGGTCACAGCAAGGCCGAACGCTGGCACCCCAACCCGACGTTCCTCTTCCAGGCCGGCGGCGGTCCGGTCCTCGACATGGGCCCGTACTCGCTGGCGATCCTGGTCAACCTGCTCGGGCCGATCAGTTCGGTGGCCGCCTCCAGCCGCATCGGAGCGCCCGTACGCACGGTGACGTCGCCGAACCGCGCCGTCGACTCGATCAAGGTCGACGTACCGACGCATGCGGCCGCGATCTTCACCTTCGGCTCCGGCGCGATCGCGACCGCCCAGCTGAGCTTCGACGTGTGGGACAGCGACCTCCCGCACATGGAGATCTACGGCACGGAGGGCACCCTCTCGCTGGCCAACCCCAACCACTTCGACGGCGACGTCCGCGTCAAGCGCCACACCGACGACTCCTGGATCGTTCTCCCACCGGTGATCGACCTCTTCGGCGCCGTCGGTACCCCCGAGCAGCACCGCCGCGGCCTGGGCGTCAACGACCTTGCCAGCGCCCTCGAAGGCGGCCCGCACCGAGCCAACGCCCCCTTCGCGCTGCACGTCCTGGAATCCCTCACCGCGATCGAGGCGTCATCCCAGAGCGGCGAGACCTACCGCCTCACCACCACCTGCGACCGCCCGGCGCCGCTACCCTGACGCCGTGCCCACGCCCGACGATCTGGGCTAGAAGATCTCGATGCTGCCGGGGGCGACGGGCCAGGTGAAGGCTGCTGTGGCTGGGGTCAGGGTGCCTGGGCGGACTTCCCTGACCCGGCCGGTGCGGGCGAACTCGGTCAGTGTGCGGCCGCCCAGGTAGACCGCTCCCAGTTCGGTGATCGACAGTGCCAGGTCGGCGGGGTCCTCGGTTCGCTCGCAGCGGACCTTGTCCTCGTCGGCCGTCAGGCGGTACCGGCCTGCGTTGGCCGGAAGCAGGTCGTCGGTGACCTCGAGAACAACGTCCACCGAGGTCGCGTAGCGCCGTTGCGCCAGCGCCCGCGCGACGTCGGTGACGCGGATCCACAACGTCTCGCCGATCCTTCGGTTGAGCGCCTCGGGGTTGGCGACCAACTGCTGCACCGGCTCGTCGATCGCCCCGTGGTTGAACCGCAGTACGGTCGCCAGGTCCATCGTGAGGAAGTGCTGCCACAGACCGCCGTACGCCGTGAAGTCGAGTGCGACCAGCTCCTCGATCGACACCTCACCGGCCGGCCCGCCCGCGTTCCAGTTGAGCTTGTTGCGCGACAGGGCGTAACCGTCGATCGCGCCGGAAGCGTTCTCGTGAACGACGAGCTTGAGCGCGGAGCGGCCCTGGCGACCCTCGGACGGGTCGGACAGCCGGTTCTCCCACCAAGGCGCAGTCCGGCTCGACACCCCAGGACGGAACTGCTGATACTCCGCCAGCAGCGGCGCGAGAACGCCGCCTGAGCCCTCGACCGGGATCTCCCGCAGCCGTCCGGGGTCCTCGACTCGTTTCGGCTTGATCCGCGGCAGTTCGACCTCGTACGTCGTACCCCATGCGGCCGGCGCGTAGCCGAACCGCCCGTAAATGGCCGGCTCACTCGCCCACAGCACCGCGAACGCCTCCGGCACATCCTGGAGCTGTCGCGTCATCAGACGCGACAAGACGCCCTTGCGACGATGCGTCGCCCGCACGCCGACGCCGGTCACATGCGCGGCCGGGACGACCGCGCCCGGAATCGACAGGTCTCTCGTCAGCGCCTTTGCTGTGGCGACGACCTCGTCGCCGTCGTTCACCGCCAGCGCGCGTTCGGGCTCGAACACCGCCCGACCTGTCTCGCTGGCCGGCCACTCGATCATCATCGCGTCGGCGAAGCACCGCAGGAGCTCGTCGTACTCGTCTGCGGCGGCAACCCGCACCGTCAACTCGGTCACTCCGGCATCCTCGCACACCAGACCGGGTCATCAATTGCGTCGGCCGCCGGCAAACAATGCGCTGCCGAATCAGGAATGTGGTCTGCCGAAATCCAGGATCAAGTCGTTGAACAGGTCGTGCACGGCCAGCGCCGGTTCTGACAGCGGTTGGTGATCGGAGGTGCACAGCGAGAGCTTGACCTCGATCACCGGATCGATTCGCCGGATCGAAAGGTTCCGTACGTCGAGGATCGCCTCAGCGGCCGACCACGGCAGCACGGTCGCCCCGACCCCGGCGCTGACCGCGCTCACCAGCGTCAGCACCGACTCGATCTCCCCCACGACCTTGGGCTCCAGAGATGCCTGGCGGAAGGCCGCGTCGACGACCTGCCGGATGGTGTGGATCCGGCTCGGCAACAGCAGACCGACATCGGCGAGCTCGGCGATCGAGATGTCCGCCGACCCGACGCCCGGCGCACTGACCAGGTAGAGCTCTTCGGTCCGCATCGGCTCGAACTGGACGCCGCGGATCGGG
>WNGE01019776.1_pt1 | contig 10852 bp, 16 predicted proteins | sample 5400651 | NCBI WGS metagenome assembly WNGE01 (sample SAMN13153370, study PRJNA577476) | soil metagenome | isolation source: 60 cm soil or saprolite under grassland replicate 2 | place: USA:California | collected 2016-06-15
AACGGCGGGCAATGCCGCCAACTACTACGGCCATTACGACTGGCCCGACTTGGTGGCGATCGCCGGCGGCTAGCGGCTCTCCGCGCGTGCGCTCGCGGCCACAGCGACGTCTCCCCCGCCGCGAGCCGGAGGCCTCATCCCCGCGGCCGCGTACGCCTCGTCCTGGTCGAGTGTTTCTTTGTCGAGCAGCGCGCGCGCGAGCGAGTCGAGCTTGTCGCGGTTCTGGCGCAGGACTTCCGTGGTCTCCTCGTGCGCCTCGTCGACGATCCTGCGGACCTCCGTGTCGATCAGCTCCTGAGTCCGCTCTGCAGCTTCGTGCGCGCCCGGGATGAACTGGCCGTCCTGGGGCACGACCGCGATCGGGCCGACGGCGTCGCTCATTCCCCAGCGGCCGACCATCTGGCGCGCGATCTCGGTGAGCTGGCGGATATCGGCCTCGGCCCCGGTCGTGCGCTCGCCGTAGACGAGCTGGTCCGCGGCGCGGCCGCCGAGCGCGACCTTGATCCTGGCCTTCAGATAGTTCTCGTCGTAGCTGAAGCGGTCTGCCTCCGGAGCCGAGAACGTGACGCCGAGCGCCACGCCGCGCGGGATGATCGAGACCTTGCGCACCGGGTCGGCGCCGGGCGTGACCATCCCGACGACCGCGTGGCCGGCCTCGTGGTAAGCCGTCCGCTCGCGGTCGGACGGGTTGAGCATGATCTTCCGCTCGGCGCCGAGCAGGATCTTCTCGAGCGCGTCGCCGAAGTCCGCCGCGCTGACCTCTGTGTGGTCGCGCCGCGCGGCGAGGAGCGCCGCCTCGTTGACGAGGTTCGCGAGGTCGGCGCCGACCATTCCGGGCGTGCTGCCGGCGATGCGGTCGAGGTCGACGTCCTTGGCGAGCGGCACGGAACGGGTGTGCACCTCGAGGATCAGCCGGCGGCCGGTGCGGTCGGGCGGCTGCACGGCCACGCGCCGGTCGAAGCGGCCGGGGCGCAGCAGCGCCGGGTCGAGCACGTCTGGCCGGTTCGTCGCCGCGAGGACGATCACCCCGGTCGACGGGTCGAAGCCGTCCATCTCGGTGAGGATCTGGTTCAGCGTCTGCTCGCGCTCGTCGTGGCCGCCAACCCCGCCAACGCTGGCCCCGCGCGAGCGGCCGATCGCGTCGAGCTCGTCGATGAAGATGATCGCGGGAGCGGCCGCCTTCGCCTGGGCGAAGAGGTCGCGCACCCGCGAGGCCCCGACGCCGACGATCGCCTCGATGAACTCGGAGGCGGACAACGAGAAGAAGGGGACATCGGCCTCTCCGGCCACCGCGCGCGCGAGCAGCGTCTTGCCGGTCCCGGGCGGACCGCTGAGGAGGACGCCGCGCGGGATCCGGCCTCCGAGCCGCCGGTAGCGGTCCGGGTTGCGCAAGAAGTCGACGATCTCCGCGAGCTCCGCTTTGGCCTCGTCGATGCCCGCAACGTCCGCGAATGTGACGCGCCCCGCTGTCGGCTGGTACCGCCTCGCACGCGAGCGCCCGAAACCGCCGAGCACGCCGCCGCCACCACCTGACGCGCGGCGCATCAACCAGAAGAGCAACAGCAGGAAGAGCAGCGTCGGCCCGAAGCCGAAGAGCAGGCTCTCCCACCAAGGCGAACCGGTGTCGAGGGGCTGAGCGTTGATGATCACGCCCTTCTCCTGGAGCAGCTTCGAAAGCTGGTTGGTGTTCGCGAAGGCCGGGATCTCGGTCTTGAAAAGGCGCGCGTGCTTCGTGCCGTAGTTGACGGACTGCTCTAGCTCTCCCTGGACCGCAGTCCCCCTGGAGGTGATCTGGGCGACGTTCCCCGCCTTGACCTGCTGCAGGAAGAACGGGCTGTACGGAACACGCAAACGCGTCTGGGGCTTCGTCGCGCGAGAGGCAGCCCAGTAGTTGAAGCCGAACAGAATCACCGCGAGCAGGACGAGGCGCCACCCGAGCCGCCTCCAGTGCGGCTTCTGCGGGGTGGCGTGGCCGGGCGGGTCGACCCGCCAACCTGGGTGCTGCGACGGCTTCTGCGGCTCGCGCGTGCCCTGCTGCGGGTCGACGCTCACTCCCCCAAGTATGCGCGTGACTCTAGGGAAGCGCGAGTGGCCCCCGCATCACGACCGTGCTCCACTCCGGAGCCGGGACGAAGCCGAGCTTCTCGTTCAGCCGCCGCATCGGCTCGTTGCGCTCCTCGCTCTCGGTCAGCAGGCGCTTGAAGCCGGCACGCTTGGCGGCGGCGATCTCGGCACGCTTGAGCGCCGTGGCGACGCCCTTGCGCCGCCAGTCGCGCCTCGTGGCCGTGAGCCCGTGGAACGCCCTCTCGCCCGAGGCCTGCAGGAACGCGTAGCCCACGACCTCGTCTTCGACCAGCGCGACGAAGCAGAGCTCCGGGAGGCAGTTCGGCCTGTCGATGTCCATGGCCCGCCAGCGCTCGTAGCTTTGCCTGCCGGCAGAGCCGGGGATGTCCTCGTCCGCCTGGACCGCGAGGGCGTACATCTCGTCGAGGCGGTCCGGCTCCTCTGCGCGAGACACGATCCGCACGCCCTTCGGCGGCTCGACCTCGGGGGGCTCGATCCCGTCGAGCTCGAGCACGACCGCCTTCTCGCCGCCGGTCTGCACGAAGCCGCGCCGCTCGAAGAAGGCGCGCGACTCGGCGTCGCTCTCCTGCACCTCGCCCTGGATCTCGGTCTTGCCGAAGCCGCGAGCCCGGACCGAGATTTCGGCGAACAGGGCCGAACCGATCCCGCGGCGGCGACGGGCCGGCACGACGGCGAGGTCGCGCTGGGAGAAGTGTCCCCACGGCTCGGCGAAGCCGCAGGCGACCGGTTCCTCGCCGAGACGCCCGACGAAGTACGTCAGGTTGGGGTTCGATTCGAGGTTGTGACGCAGGTTCTCGAGCTTCGGCCGCCAGTCCGGCCGGACGAGCGCCTGTACCCGGATCATGTCTTCGAGGTCCGCGTCGGTGCGGACCGTGGCGATCTCGAGCAATGTGAAGTCCTGAGTAGGTGGGTGCTAAGACGTGAAACTCGGTTTGGACATGCACACCACCTCCCTGGGGAGACGCTTCGATCCTAGAGTCTCACCCGGTGACTGTCCACGTCAGGAGGCTGCGATGAGCCAGCGGAACGCCGTCTACCCAGCGACGGTCCTGCAATCCCGAGATCCGCGGGGGCTGGGCCGGCTGCAAATCTCGGTGTCTGCCTTCGACCAGAAGGTGTGGGCAAGGCGCGCAACGCTCCTTGCGGGCGAGCGCCGCGGGACCTGGTTCGTGCCCGACGCAGGAGACGAGGTGCTCGTCGCCTTCGAGGGTGGAGACGCGCGGAAGCCGGTAGTGGTCGGGGCGCTCTGGAACGCGAAGGAACGGCCGCCCGAGAGCAACCCCGAACGAACGCTTCTCCGGACGAAGCACGGCGCGACGATCGTCTTCGACAACGGAGTGGGCGCGCTCGAAGTCACGGACTCGAACGGCAACGCCGTCAAGCTCGCGCCGGACGGCGTGACCGTCACCGCGGCGGCGAAAGTGAAGGTGTCGGCGGCGGTGGTCGAGATCGACGCCGGCCAAGTCGAGGTCAACGCGGGAATGGCACGGTTCAGTGGCGTCGTGCAGTGCGACACGCTGATCGCGAACAGCGTCGTCGCGTCGAGCTATACACCCGGCGCCGGGAACGTGATGTGACCGTCGTCGTCCGTCTCTTCGCCGGCCTGCGGGAGCGGGCGGGCTGGTCGAGCCGCGAGGTGGAAGCGGCGACGGTCGCGGATGTCTGGCCCCAGCTCGAGCTAGGGAACGAGCCGGAGGGACTCCTATACGCCGTCAACCGTGAGTACGCCGGGCGCGAGCGGGAACTGCAGGACGGCGACGAGGTCGCGCTGATCCCGCCGGTCTCGGGCGGCGCCTTCCGGGTGACCGAGGAGCCGCTCTCGCTGGACGACGTCGTCGCGGAGGTCGCGGACGAGCGCGCCGGCGGGATCGCCACCTTCACCGGGACGGTGCGGCGGCAGTCGCGCGGCCGCGAGGTGACGCATCTCGAGTACGAGGCCTACGCTGAGATGGCCGAGGACGTGATCGGCCAGATCGCAGCCGACCTGCTGGCGCGACACGAGCTCTGCGCGGTCGCAATCCACCACCGTGTCGGCCGGGTCGAGATCGGCGAGCCGAGCGTCGTGATCGCGGTGTCGGCCCCGCACCGCCAGGCCGCGCTGGCCGCGTGCCGCGAGGCGATCGACACGCTCAAGGAAACCGTGCCGCTCTGGAAGAAGGAGGTCTACGAGGGCGGCGAGGAGTGGATCGGCCGCGGCTCCTGATTCACGGCGAGACGAGGTCGAGCTCCGGGAGCGCTGACCGAATCCTCTCGAAGTCCTCGTCACGCGTCCAGACGGAGGCGCCTGCGGAGACCGCTGCAACCGCGATTGCGAGATCCGTGAGCGGGACCGAGGCGCCGCTCGCCCGGAGGTCGCGCCCGACCTCGCCGATTCGCCGCCAGGCGGCTCGGTCGAGCTCGGCCCACGGCAACGCCTCGAGCGCGTGCCAGAGCTCGCTCGTGCGCTCGGCCGGCGTCCCTGCGAGCAGCTCCGCGAGCACCGGCCCGCAGACGAGCACCGACTCTGCCTCGAGCAGCCCGTCTAGCCCGGCAGCCGGGCCTTCCGTCCCGGAGCGAAGGTAGTCCACCCAGACCGACGTGTCCGGGAGGACCGTCAAACGCGGCGGTCCCGGCGGCGCAGCTCGGGCGAGACGTCCTCGACCGGCAGGGCGCCGGCGAGGGAGCGCGCGCCCTCGACCGCGTCCTTCGCCAGGTAGGCCTCGATTGCGTGCTCGACCGCCTCACGCTTCGAGGCGCCGGGATGGCGTGCGAGCAGCGAGCGCATCAGATCGTCCCGCAGTTCCAGCGTGGTCCGCATATGCCATAAAGTATGGCATATGTGCACCGAGCAGAGGGCGTAATGTGCTACGTTGTGCGTCATGAGCTCGAGATCGCGCGTGGGAGTTCGAGAGCTACGCCAGAATCTGAGCGTCTATCTGCGACGCGTCCGTATCGGCGAAACGCTCGAGGTGACCGAGCGTGGGCACCCAGTCGCGCTCCTCACGCCGCTGCCCGACCGCGCCGACCCGATCGCGCGCCTTGCCGCCGAGGGACGCGTGACCCCAGCCTCGGGTGACCTGAGCGAGCTCGGGCCCCCGCTCGAGATCCCGCTCGAGAGGCCATTGAGCGAGATCCTCGACGAGCTGCGCGAAGACACGGTCTGAGTGGCGGGCGAGCTGCTCTACCTCGACGCCTCGGCGCTCGTGAAACTCGTAGTCGCGGAAGTGGAGAGCGGCGCCGTCCAGGCACTGGTCGATCGATGGCCTCGCCGGGTGTCGAGCCGCGTCGCGGCGATCGAGCTGGCGAGAGCTATCATGAGAACGCCGGACGGCGCCCGGCTCAGGGCTCGCGCCGGCGACGTCATCGCCGGGGTCGCGCTTGTGGAATTGAACGCGAGGATCGCCGGGGCTGCGGCCTCGCTCGAGCTCCCGACGCTGCGTACGCTCGATGCGATCCATCTTGCGTCGGCGCTATCGCTCGACGCCGACGTCGGCGCGTTCGTCAGCTACGACCGCCGACTCGCGCAAGCCGCCGAAGAGGCGGGGCTCGAAGTTCTCGCGCCGGCGTAGCCCAAAACGTGACACCGCTCTGGAAGAAGGTGGACTACGAGGGCGGCGAGGAGTGGATCGACCGGGGTTCTTGACGGGCGCCGCTAACCGCTGCCGCGGCGCGTTTCCGGAAGGCCGAGCTGCCGGCGAAGCTTGTCGCGCGTTGTGCCAAGCTCGGTAAGGGCCTGCTCGATCACGCGCTCGAGACGCGCCTGGTTCTCGCGCCAGCGGGCGCGTTCCTCAGGAGTTCTCTTCCGGTAATCCTTCGTCGCCACCTAGCTCTCCTTCGAGAAGCTGGAGAATCCGTTTCGACGTTCGCATTCAGGTCGGCAATCGCAAACATAGCCACGACTTCTTGACGATAAATCGGGCGGGCTCGCCTCCATGTTTCCATGGTCACGCGAGAGTGCTCCGTGCGCAAGATGGCGAAATGCGAGACGGAGTCTGCTCGAGGTGTGTCGCCAGAGCTCTATCGCGGGCTGGCTGCGCGGGCCCTGCGTAGTGCAGCCCCCGGCGTCGCCTGCGCGAGCTGAACAGCGGCGGCGGCATCCAGGCGGCCCCAGCCGAGCTCCGGACTCCAGCCGCTGCCAGAGGCGCTCTGCTTCAAGACCTGCGCGACCTGCCCCGCGGTGAGGCTCGGGTTCGCTCCCCAGACCAATGCCGCCGCGCCGGCGACCTCCGGTGCGGCGAAGGACGTGCCGCTGGCCCAGCCGTAGTAGCCCGGCGAGAGCCATGGAGTCTGGGCCCGCGGCCACGCCGACTCGGCCGATTCGGAGGACGCCGTGCCGCGCCGCGTAGCGGATGGCGCGCTGCTCGATCCGCGACGTCTCCGAGCCGCCGATCGAGAGGTTGATGATCTTCGCACCGTGCTTGACCGCGTAGACGATCGCGGCGGCCTCGTCCACGTCGGTGATGTAGCCGTCCTTGTCGATCGCCTGGACGACCAGGAGCTGGGCATCGCCCCCGAAGCCCGCGATCCCGACACCGTCGTCGATCGAGCCGGCCGCGAGCGAAGAGACGAAGGTGCCGTGGCCGAGGACGTCACGCACTCGGTGCGAGTGCGAGATGACGCTCCAGGTCTGAGGGGCCTTGTCGTTGAGGTCGGGCGCGTTCACGTCGGCGCCGCTGTCGATCACGGCGATCTTGACCCTCCCGGCGGCGCGCTGCACCGAGTCGGGCACGGCGCTCATGTCGGCCGCGGCCCACTGCCACTCCCAGGCGACTCCGGGCTGGTACGTCGGAGCGAGGGCGGGCGTGTCGACGGTCAGCGCGCGACGAACGACCGGCGCCTGGCCGCGGGCCGAGCCGCTCGACTCGACCACCGCAGACCGCAGCGCCGGAAGCCGCCGGAGGACCTTGAGCCCCGCGAGGTCGGCCGAGGAGCGGTAGCCGATGACGAGCCGACTCGGTGCGGAGGCGTCAGCGGTGGTCGCGCCCAGCGACGAGAGGCTCGCTAGGACGGCAACCGCGCAGAGCACCCGGGCGAAGAGGCGCATGACCTCGCGGATCGGCTGCCCTCACCCATTCGGGCACCCCCGGACGAGGGATCGCCTCTCCGGTCAAGCCGAATGGATGGCAGCGCCAGGACCGACGGGAGGTCGCCCTTCGGCGATCTCCCGAAGGCTGGCGTTTACGGGTCAGGTCTTGCACCGGGGTGGAATGCAAGACCTGACCCCAGACCCCTCCAGGACCTGACCCCAGACCCTTTCAAGCCCTGACACAGTTGCCTCTATTTGAAGAGCGCGGCCCCGTCCCGCTGAGCGAGGATCTTGCCCATTGCGGGGCTCTCAGCGATCGCGGGCTGACTTCCGTCCGCGCCGAAGGGCAGGTAGACCGCGTCGATGACGAGGTTCCGCAACAACGGGTTCCCTCTTATCTTGAACGTGAAGGTCTGCGCGCCTGCCGACGGCACGCTGAAGATCCACGTTGCGGTGACGCTGGCGGCCTGAGAAGCCCCCGCGTTGTTCCACACCTGCATGGACTGCTGGAGGGCCGCACCGGCCGGTTGATACTCGAGCCAACCGATGACTCTGCCGGCGGAACCGCCGAAGATCGTCTCTCCGAGACCGGAGCCTGTGACGAGCACGTACCCCTTGCCTGGTGTCGTGACTACGGTCGAGACTGAGTCGTTATTCGCATCCCCGGACCCGGAGAGGTTCCCGTTCGGCTTGGTCGACTGACCGCCACGAATGATCTCGTTGGCCGCCATGCCGTTGAGCTTGTCGGCGTTGCCAGCGTTGGTCGCGTTGGTCGCGTTAGTCGCGTTAGTCGCGTTGGTTGCGTTCGTCGCGTTGGTGGCATTCGTTGCGTTGGTTGCATTGGTCGCGTTGGTTGCGTTGTCCGCAGACGTGGCGTGATCGGCGTTGGCCGCCGACGGGACCTTGCCCAGACTCGACTCCTTCACGTCGGCGCCGGTCACACTGTTGTTCTTGATCTTGGAGCTGATGACGGCGTTGTTCTTCAGCTGTTTCGTCCCGACGCTGTTCTTCGGCAGCGCCAGCGAGGCGGCAAACGTCGTCCCGCTGAGCGCGATGAAGAGCGCGAGCATGGCAACGGTGTTCTGGCGCATGAAGCGCCCAATCCCTCTGAACATCTGACCCTCCGTTCCGAATTGACGGCTTGGGAGAGAATCCTCCCCCGCCCACAGGACGTCAAGGGGTCACGGCTTCTTCCGCTCGTCAGACGAAGGGATCCCAGAGGATCACTCGACGGCGATCGGCGTTGCGCACCGCTCAGCCGATCGGCGGAGCCCTTACCTCGAGATCGCGCATCGGGAAGTCTCGGACGTTGTCCGTGAGCAAGGTCGCTCCATGGGCTCTCGCAGTGCCGGCGACCAATGCGTCGGCCGTGTGAATCGTCCGTCCGCGCCTCTCGAACTCCGCCTGATAGCGACCGGCCCGCTTCGCGGCTTCGCGCGTCGTCTCGAGAAAGCGCAACCGTCCGAGCAGCGCAGCGGCCACCTTGCGCTCCTTCGGGCGGATCCCGCGCTCGACTTCCGCGACGTTGACGCAGCTCGTTCCCAGGACGTGACGCTCCGCGAGGAGCTCCAGCAATAAGGTCGTGACCGCTTCGTCGCCGCGCAGGTGAGCGATGAGAACGGTCGTATCGAGCAGGTAGACGCTCAGGCGTCCGACTCCGTGCGGCGCGTCTGTCGAACCCACGCCGCCGCCGCCTCCCGATCACGCCAGTGTGAGTAGACGCCGCCGCGCGCGATGCCTGCCGTCTCTTCGACCGCCTCCGCGAGTGCGAGTCGCTCGAGCTTCTCGACCGCCGCCTCCTCCAGAAAGCGGCTTCGGCCGCGCTTGCCGACGACCTCGTCGATCGCTATGAGCACTTCGTCCGACATGACCACGTGCGTCCGAGCCACGACCACCTCCGACAAGTCCCACTGATTGTCCCACTCTAGCACGGGGCACTACCGCCGCCTCTTCGGTCGCTACGATGAGTCGATGAGCCAGCTAACGCCCAGGCCTGAGCTCGAGCCGGAGTTCCGCGACTACGAGCCGATCCAGCCGCGCGGCACCGACTGGCGCGAGCTCGGACGGAAGATCTGGGCTCCGTTCGCCGCGATCGGCGCCTTCATCGCCAAGTTCGGGGTCGGGATCCTCAAGTACAAGTTCCTGCTCGGGCTGTTCATCTCGTTCGGCGCGTACCTCTGGTTCGGCGGGATCTGGTTCGCGGTCGGACTGATCGGTTTGATCTTCGTGCACGAGATGGGCCACTGGCTCGAGGCGAAGCGGCAGGGCCTGCCCGTGAGCGCGCCGCTCTTCATCCCGTTCCTCGGCGCGAGCATCTTCCTCAAGGAGCAGCCGCAGAACGCCTGGCGGGAGTTCCAGCTCGCGATCGCCGGGCCGCTGCTCGGCTCGCTCGGAGCGCTCGCGGTCTACGGGCTCGCCTCCGCGGAGGACTCGAACCGGCTGCGCGCGATCGCCTTCATCGGCTTCTTCATCAACCTCTTCAACCTGCTCCCGGTGGTGCCGCTCGACGGCGGCCGGATCGTGACCGCGATCCATCCGGCGCTCTGGGTGTTGGGGCTGATCGGGCTGTTGGCGCTCGTGCTCTACCGGCCGAACGGGATCTTGCTGCTGATCCTCCTCTTCGCGGCGATGGAGCTCTGGCAGCGCTGGAAGACCCGCCATTTCGCCGGCGCGGGCTCGTACTACTCGGTGAGGCCCTCGCAGCGGCTCGTCGCGGCGGTCTCGTACTTTGGGCTCGCCGCGCTGCTCGTCGTGGGGATGCACGCCACGCACGTCCCGCACCACTTCTAGTAGTGGAGGACCGAAGGCTCCTCGAGCGGCGCGACGGCGATCTCGCCGGCCACGTCGCCCGGATCGCGGACGAGTTCCTGGAGGGCTTCGTCGCCGTCGAGCGGATCGGCCGGCCGGCGGTCTCGGTCTTCGGCTCGGCCCGCGTCCACGAGGGGCATCCGGCCTACGACCAGGCGCGGGACGTCGGCAAGCGGCTTGCCGAGGCCGGCTTCGCGGTCGTCACCGGCGGCGGCCCGGGCGTGATGGAGGCGGCGAACCGCGGCGCGCGCGAAGGCGGCGGGCTCTCGGTGGGCTTCAACATCGAGCTGCCGCACGAGCAGCACTCGAACCCGTACATCGACATCGGCCTGACCTTCAACCACTTCTACGCGCGCAAGACGATGTTCGTGAAGGCCGCGGAGGGATTCGTGATCTTCCCCGGCGGGTTCGGCACGCTCGACGAGCTGTTCGAGTCGCTGACACTGATCCAGACCGGCAAGGTGCTCCACTTCCCGGTCGTCCTCTTCGGCTCGGACTACTGGGCGGAGATGATCGACTGGCTGCGCGAGGAGCTCCTGGCCGGCGGAATGATCGCGCCGCACGACGTCGACCTCCTGCACGTGACCGACGACACCGGCGAGGCGGTCGGGGTCGTCGTCGACTGCTACGAGCGCCGCTGCGCGCAGACGCCGCCGTCCGAGGTCGACGACTAGCGGCGCAGGCCGAGCCGCCGGCCGAGCGCGGCGAAGCAGCCAACGACGAGGATCACCTCGGCGGCGGCGTTGCGCGGGCCCTCGTCGGTGCCCGCCGAGCCGAGCGCGCGCAGCCGGCCGCGAATGCCGACGCGGCCGAGCTCCTCGCCCAGCGCGTCGACGTAGCTCATGCCAGCACCGCCTCGACCGCCGCCGCGAACCGGCGCCATTCGGCCTCCCGCTCGCCGAGGACGGACTGCCCGCGCCGGGTCAGCCGGTAGACGCGCCGCCGGCGGCCGCT
>WNGE01018320.1_pt1 | contig 10851 bp, 8 predicted proteins | sample 5400651 | NCBI WGS metagenome assembly WNGE01 (sample SAMN13153370, study PRJNA577476) | soil metagenome | isolation source: 60 cm soil or saprolite under grassland replicate 2 | place: USA:California | collected 2016-06-15
GGCTTGTCCGGTGCGGGTAAGACGACGCTCGCTGCGTTCCTGGCAAGCGAACTGTGCGCGCGAGGTGTCAACGTTGAAGTGCTGGATGGAGATGAGGTGCGCACAAATCTTTCGCGGGGCCTGGGCTTTTCCAGGGAGGACCGCGATACAAACATACGGCGCATCGGTTACGTTTGCCGTCTGCTTTCCCGCAACGGTGTAGCCACAATATCCGCAGCCATCTCGCCCTATCGAGCAGTGCGCGACGAGGTGGGGTGCGCTATCGAACGCGATGGAGGCGAATTCATCGAGGTCTTCGTCAAATGTCCGATTGCGGTGCTCGCTGAGCGCGATGTGAAAGGTCTCTACAAGAAGGCGCTGGCCGGCGAGATCAAGGAGTTCACTGGAGTCTCTGATCCCTATGAAGAGCCCTTGTCGCCCGCCATCGTAGTTCACACGGATCGGGAAACGGTGGACACCAGCGTCCGCCTCATCACGCGCGAACTCGAGCAACGAGGATTGATTCAAGAAGCAGGTGCAATAGGATCCCGGGCCAGGCGTTCCGTCTTTACTGAGCGTTGGAGGATTAATGCGAGGAGTTCTGGTGCCGGCAAAGCTCTCCGCCGCGGCAGGAGTTTAACCATTCTCAAAGGACTATTGTTCAGCAGATACTCAAGGAGCAAATAGACAGCCTGGTAGTCATCGGTTTTTAAATCAGCCGCGGATTAACGCGAATGAACGCGGATCTGAAATAAGAATTGAAAACAAGCAACCCCGTTTGGCAACCCTTAACAGCGATCTACTTTTTCTCCCGTCCTTTCAAATCCGCGTTCATTCGCGTTAATCCGCGGTTGATTTCACTCTTTCTCACCCGGTATTGCGCAAACCTGCGGCGATCCCGTTAATCGTTGCTGCGAGTGCATAGTTTAGATCTTCGCTCTCCTCACCCTCTCGTTTTCGACGCAACAACGCGAACTGAATCAAACTCAACGGATCGACGTAGGGATTACGCAGGCGAATCGACCGCGCCAGGACGGGATTTCCACTCAGCAACTCCGGCTGTCCCGTCAGTTTCAGGATCATGCGACGAGTACGCTCAAACTCCTCCACAATCATGCCAAAGACACGCTCGCGTAACCCCGGGTCGCTGACGAGGGCGGCGTAGCGTCGCGCGATAGTCAAATCGGCTTTGGCCATTCCGATTTCCACATTCCCGATCAAATCTGAGAAGAATGCGAAGCGTGTCGTCATCGTTTGCAGCAATCGTAGTCTCTCGTTGTCTGTGCCGACGAATCGTTCCAGCGCATGGCCCACACCGAACCACCCGGGCAGCACGTGGCGGCTTTGCATCCAGCCAAAAACCCAGGGAATAGCGCGCAAGTCTCCCAGACCGATCGCTTCGCTGCGTCGTGCGGGACGAGAGCCGATGCGAGCGTGTTCCAATTCCTCTACCGGCGTGGCTTCCTCAAAATAAGTCAGGACCTCCGAATTGTCCGCGATTTGCTCGCGATAAAAAACAAAAGCACTCTGCGACATCTCCTCCAGCGCCGCTTCCCAGGCGGCAGCTTCGGTTTCAGTAGTCTGCACACCGCCCGGCCGAGCCAGCGCTTCGAGTGAAGCTGCGACCATCAACTCCAGGTTGCGTTCGGCCAGGACCGGGTCGGAGTACTTCCAATAGAGAACTTCACCCTGTTCAGTGAGCTTCAGCGACCCGCTAAATGCTCCGCTTGGTTGCGCGACAATAGCCCGATGCGTTGGACCCCCGCCTCGTCCCACCGTCCCGCCGCGTCCGTGAAAGAGTCGCAACTTGACGCGGCACTCAGTGGCGACAGCGTGCAGCGCCCGGTGCGCTTTGTATATCTCCCAGGTGCTCGTGAGCATGCCGCCATCTTTGTTTGAGTCGGAGTAGCCAAGCATCACTTCCTGGCAGCGGTCCCAAGAGTCAAGCAGCGGGTCGTAATCCGGTGCAGTCCAGAGTTTGCGACACACCTCGGCGCAGTTGCGCAGATCTTCGATTGACTCGAAGAGTGGCACCGGCATTAGCCCGGGATCTCCGCCCGCAGCGTCTGCTTCCACGCGCACGCCGCAAAGTCGCGCCAGCCAGATGACTGAAAGAATATCTTCCACCTTGCTGGCCCCGCTGATCACGTAGCTGCGAATCGCTGACGCGGGAAAGTCGCGTTTCAGCTCCGCTATCGTGCGCAGCATTTCGAGTAGCCCGCGAGTCTCCTCGGACGGAGAAGTGGGCAAGGCGATCACATCGCGGTCTGGCCTTTTGTCACCGGCGGACAACTCAGCCACCGCGCGCGCATGCACTCGCGCGTGCTGCCTGATGTCGAGCGAGTGCAGATGAAAGCCAAAGGTACTGATCTGTCGTAGCAGGGGGTCAACCAACAAACTCGCGAGGCGCTCTGCTCCATTTTCCGCCAGGCTATCACGCACTATTTTCAAGTCAGCTGCAAACTCGGACGAATCTGTGTAAGCATCAATATGTGAGGCCTGGTCACGTGAGAGCCGCAGTCGCTCAATAACGTAGTCGAGAAAGCGGCGATAGATCTCTTCGGCTCCGCGCGTCTCATTCGCCGGCGCCACCTGAGGGATTCGTCGTGCGTATCGCTCCACTTCCTCGAGCAGGGCGGGCGTTGCGGGCACTTGTCGCGCCGAGGGACTGAGTCGATCCATTAGATCGACAGAGACGGCCAGGTAATGATCGAGTATAAGCTGACGTGCAAGGTGAAGCGCATCACGCGTGGAGTCCGCCGTTACGAAAGGGTTGCCATCGCGGTCGCCACCGATCCACGAACCGAAGTGAAGGAAGGTCGGCAACTCGTTAGCGCTGAAGTCGCACTCGAAGACCTGCCTGAAGGCGTCAGCGAATTCCTCATAGAGTTGCGGCAACATGGAGACCAGGCAACCTGAATAGTAATCGAGTCCCATTTTAATCTCATCGCGCACGGTTGGTGGCCGGCGGCGCACTTCGTCTGTCTGCCACAAGGCCGTAATCTCTGCGGCGATAGCTGATTCAAGTTCGCTAGCTGCGGCGTCCGTCAACGGCAAACGATCAAGCGACTCCAGGTTGCTGGCGATACGTTGGCGTTTGAAGAGAACTGTGCGACGCGCGACTTCCGTCGGGTGCGCGGTGAAGACAGGGATCACTTCGATTTGTCGCAGCCATTCAAGCGCTGCCTCTTTATCTAATCCCGAATCGCGTATGCGGCGTAGCGTGCCCCGGATCGAGCCAGGCTGTGGAGGCAGGTCCGGGAAGAGTTGGGCGCTGCGACGACGACGTTTACGATGGTTGGTCTCGGCAAGATTTATCAGCTCGAAGTAGATGGCAAAAGCCTTCGTCATGCGGTAGGCCTGCAGCAGGTCCAGGTCGGCGACGGTCAATGCGATCCGTTGCATCAACTGGTGCTGGCGATCGGGGACCTGGTTTGGTGAGGCGTGATTGGAATTTTCGCGATATTCAATCGCCAGTTGTCGAATTTCCTCAACGGCTGCAAACAGTGCTTCGCCTGCCTGCTCTTTCAACACGTCACCGAGTAAACGACCGAGTGAGCGCACATCACGACGCAGCGGCGCCTCCTTGACCTTCGGTGCATTGCTGGTTAGCTCTGCGAGCCTAAGCGCCTGGTCTTCCGCATGCCAGAGAGGCTTCGTTTCAGCTTGCTTGGTTTTTGTTCCTGTTAAATCACTCAATACATACCCCGCCGCACAAGATAAGAGCATTTTCCATTTCTCATTTGTCATTTCTCATTTTACATTGTTGACTTCTAGTTCGTGTCCGTTCATGTGATTTAGTGGATCGTTTCTTTGGCCGAGACATGAAGAACGATCCAGGAATTAACACGAACGGACACGAAACAATAGACCACAAATGGCGAATGAAAAATGTCAAATGAGAAAATGTCAAATGAGAAAATGTCCCGGCCTATCGCAACCCACAAAGTGCCTTGCCAATGCGTCGAACACCTTCTGCGAGCACGGGCTTGTCAGCGCAGAAAGAGACCCGCAGGAACCCTTCGCTTTCCTTACCGAAGGCTGAGCCCGGAACCGTGATGACTTCCTGCTCGAGCAGTGCCTCGGCGACCTTCATTGAATTACCGAACGCACTCGTGTTCACCATGATGTAGAAAGCGCCATCAGGAGTGACCGCCGGCAGTTCGAGTTGGCCTCTGATGAGATCAAGCAAGTAGTCGCGGCGGTCACGGAAAATGTCGCGCGCCTCCTGGCGCGCAGTCTCCGCTTCCGGCGTCCACGCACCTGCGAGCGCGGCCTTTTGCGAAATCGTTGAGGCGCAGGTGGTAACGTAACCGTGCAGGATTAGCGCGCTTCAATGCTGAGTGACTTCGAAACCCCACCGATGACGATCGTGTTTGGATAGAAACTCGCAATCGACTCCGGCGGCTGTGTTGAGTAATACAACTCGCGGTAGATCTCATCGCTAATCACATAAACATCGCTCCCCACCAGGACTGCGGCCATGGCCGCTAGCTGCTCGCCCGATATCGTTCGACCCGTCGGATTGGAGGGACTTATACAGACAACCACCCTGGTGCGGGGAGTGAGAGCGTGGCGAAACTCCTCTACATCGAAACCGAAGTCCTGTGCTGCGGGCAAACGGTAAAACACAGGTCGGCCACCGGCCATGCGCACAATTGTCGGATAAGCAACGAAGCCGGGATCTGGCAGCAGCACTTCGTCGCCCTCGTCCACCAGCGTCATCAGCGCCAGATACAATGCTTCCTGTGAACCAGCCGTTGCGATCACGCGCTCAGGAGTTAAACCGACCTGCCGATAGTCGGCCGCGATGCGCTCGCGCAAAGCCGGCAAGCCCGCATGGCTGGTGTACCCGTTTTGTTCTTCGGTGATGATGTGTACGGCGGCGCGGCGAATCACGTCAGGCGTTGGCAAGTCAGGCTCTCCCAGCCCCAGGTTGATGCTGCCGGGCCGTGCGCGATCGAAGAGTTGACGGATCATGCTCTTCTCGATACCTCGCAGTCGCCGCGCTGCTTGAAACTGACTCAACGCAGATAGTCCTCCAGTTGCACCGAACGATCGGTTTTGGCGTCCCGATATTTGACGATCACTGGTGAGTAAAGCGACAAGCCCCACTCGCGGCCCTTCTCGCTGGTAACCGCGCGCGAGCCCGGGACGACAACGGCGCCTGCCGGTATTTCCAGCGAGCTCTCATCGGTGCGCCGGTAGATCCGATCACGCACGAGATCGTAAACCGGAGTTGCGCCAGTCAGGATCGTGCCTGGCGCGAGCACTGCACCCGCGCGCACGATCGTGCCCTCATACACGCCGCAATTGCCGCCCACCAAAACGTCGTCTTCGATGATCACCGGCATGGCGCCCACGGGTTCCAACACTCCACCTACTTGAGCTGCGGCGGACAGATGAACTCTCTTGCCGATTTGTGCACAGGAACCGACGAGCGCGTGGCTGTCGATCATCGTGCCTTCGTCCACGTACGCACCGACATTGACGTACATCGGTGGCATGCAGACAACGCCGGGGGCAACAAACGCGCCGTCACGAATACTCGAGCCGCCCGGCACGATCCGGACGTTGTGTTCAGGAGTCAGCGCGCACAGAGGATAAGTGTCTTTGTCGAAAAAGCGCAGGCTGTGATCAGCGGGAGACATGTCCGTAAGCGTACCCAGACGAAAGCCAAGCAGAATGCCTCGCTTGACCCAGGCATTTGCTTGCCACTTTCCATCAGCACTGCGGTTGGCAGCGCGCACTTTGCCGCGATTGAGCGCCGCCTTTAGTTCCGCGAACAGTTCTCGTGCACGTGGCGCGAGGCTTGGGTCATCGTGTGCTGCCAGCTCTTCGATCTCTTCACGCAGCGACATGTGTGGCTTCTTTCAGCAGTCCGAGTTCCAACAGCAACGTTCGTAAGCGGGCGCGCGTGGCCTCCTGCACTGGGACGAGTGGCAGGCGGAAGTTCTCTTCGATCACGCCCATCAACGCAAGCGCCGCTTTCACGGGTCCTGGACTTGATTCGATGAAGTTTGCTTCCATCAGCGGGAGCAATTTGTAGTGTAGGGCGCGCGCCTCTTGCCAGTCGCCGGCAAGAGCCAGGTCGACCATGCGCGAGATGAACGCCGGCGCTTCATTTGAAGCGACTGAGATTAAACCTTCAGCGCCGAGCGCGATGAGCGGCAGAGTCACCGCGTCGTCTCCTGACAGCACGCGAAAGTGTTCTGGACGTCCGCGCAGGATCGCCATGATCTGCGCCAGATCGCCGGATGCCTCCTTGATGGCAACGATGTTCTCGACTTCATGGGCCAGTCGCAGCGTCGTGCCTGCCGTAATGTTGCAGCCGGTGCGACCGGGCACGTTGTAGATCACAACAGGAAGATCATTGACCGCCTCAGCAACCGCGCGAAAGTGCGTATACAGGCCTTCCTGGGTTGGTTTGTTGTAGTAGGGTGCAACTACGAGTATCGCATCAACGCCGAGATCACGAGCGGTCGTGGACCACTCGATGGCCGAAGCAGTTGCGTTGCTGCCCGTGCCCGCGATTACGCGCGCTCGTCCTCGCGCCGCATCAACGGTGAGTTTGATCACACGCTGATCCTCTGCTTCTGTCATCGTGGCACTCTCGCCCGTGGTGCCGCAGGGGACGAGCAAACGCACATTACCGGCGAGCTGATACTCGATCAATGCATGCAAACGTTCTTCGTCAATCGCGCCGCTGGCCGTGAACGGGGTAACGAGAGCGGTAGCGGTCCCGCGCAGCCATTCAACATTCATCGTCATTTCGGTTTTTCCTTTCAGGTAAAGTCCTCTGAGGCTCAGCAAGAGTTTTCACGCAAAGCCGCATTCGATGTCCGATAAACTTCAGTTTGTCGTTCCCTGCGAAACCAGATTCTATCGGAGCATCGACAAACTGAAGGAACCTCTGATCAAGTCGGTAAGTTTAGTCTCGTGTCATGAGGTCAGTACCACCGCGCGGTAGCGGGTGGGTCCATACGATACGAGAACGATTGTTACGGAGGGACCCACCCGCTACCGCGCGGTGGTACTGACCTCATGACACGAGAGTAACTGGAATCGAACGATCTATAGACTTGAAAGTTTATCGGACACTTGATCAGAGGTTCCTGAAGTTTATCGGACATCGAGGACTTTGCGTCTTTGCCCCTTTGCGTCTTTGCGTGAAACTGTTTTGTTTGCGTCATGGCCTCTGTACACCCGCATCACTCGTGCCTCGCTTTTAGAATCTCATTGATCACTGTTGAGAATTCGTAGGTGCCTTTGCGTCCCTGGATCCAGCGAGCAGCGAGCAGGGAACCAGCGGCAAACCCTTCGCGCGACCGCGCCGTGTGCGTAAGTGTGATCTGATCGGAGACGGAATCGAAACCCACGCGATGGGTGCCCGGAATGTGTCCGGCGCGCGTACTGGCAATGGCAGGATCATGCCCTGCGGAAGCGAGGAGGTCTCGTAACCGCAGAGCGGTGCCTGATGGTGCGTCACGTTTGCGCGAGTGGTGTGCTTCTTCGATGAAGGGAGCGTAATCCGGAAAATGCTGAAACAACTCCGCGGCACGCGCCACAATGCCATAGAACAGATTGACGCCGATGGAGAAGTTAGCACCGTAAATCAATGCGCCGCCATGTTCTTCCACAGTCTGTCGCACTTCTGATTCATGTTTGGTCCAGCCGGTAGTTCCTTCCACCAGCGGTAGCCCCGCGCGAACGCAGGCGGTCACGTTTGCGAGCACAGCATCGGCCACCGAGAAATCGATCGCCGCATCATGACCACGCAGCAGTTCTGCTAGTTCTTCAGCACTACGCTTGGCATCGCGCGAGGTCAGAACCAGCGATACCTGATCACCGTCGTCCTGCGCCCGCTTGCTAACCAGGCGACCCATGGCGCCGCCTCCGAATAGGACGAGCTTCATGAGTTACACCTCATTTCTTCGTGAGCCTCCCGCGGTGCGCGCGTGAGCAGCGTGCGCACAAGGTGCACATATAGATCCACGGCTTCCGTCAGTTCACGTTTGGCGATGCGCTCATGATCGGTATGCGCGTCGAGGATTGAGCCCGGGCCGATCAGCAGCGGCGTACCCCAATTTGTGAGGTACGGAATATCAGTGGTGAAACGAACAACACACGTTTCGTACCCGGCCACCGCAAGCATCTGCTGGGGCTCAGCCACTGATAGATATTTTACCAGCGCGCGATCGCCGACGGCTCGCTCCAACATTTCTTTTATTGGCGCCGCAGGAGTGACAAGACGGATTTGCAAGTCCGCTTCCGCTGCTGCGGGTATCACGTTGGCGCGCGTTCCCCCTTTGATCGTGCCGATGTTGCATGTGGTGTCGCCGAAATGTTCATCCGACGGCCAGGCACATTGACGTATGTCTGCAAGCACGTCAAGCAGAGTATCGATCGCGGAATGTCCATGCTCAGGATAGGCCGAATGCGCGGCGCGACCTTCGGCTTTGATTCTTAAGCGTAAAGATCCTTTCGAACCGGTGGCGAGCTTATTGTCCGTGGGCTCTCCATTGATCAAATACTCACATGAAGTAGCGAGCGGATGACTATTTGCCACGCTCGCGCCTGCGCTGCCTGCTTCTTCGTCCACAGTGAAGAGCAGTCCAATGTCGTTGATACCTTCGGCACGCACCTGTTCCGCGGCAAAGATCTGCGCGGCAATGATCCCTTTTGCATCACACGCACCACGACCGTAAATAAAGTTGTCATCCTCGCCGGCCTTGATGTGAGGAGGCACTGTGTCCATGTGCGTCGCGAGAAAGACGCGGGGCAGACCGGTTGTCGTGGCGATCACGTTCGCGCGACCCTCTGCTACCTGCTGGAGTGCGACACTGTAGCCACGGCTTGTCAGATGCGACGCCAGGAAATTGGCGACCTCCGTCTCAGCGCCAGTCAGGGAGGGAATGTCTATGAGCTTTCGCGTTAGTGCGAATAGATTCATGCAACCGCTGCCTCGCCAATCTCTCCGGCGTTGTGCTCGAAGAATGTGGCGTGCAGCCGGGAGATTGCTTCACGCACGTTCTTTTCCTCAACTACGAAAGTCACATTAACACTGGACGCGCCGTGTGAAATAAGAGAAACGTTGATGTCGCTAAGGCAATTGAAGATGCGCCCGGCTATTCCCGGCGTAGCTCGCAGTCCCTCGCCTACGACACAAATAATCGCCTGGTTGTGCTCGACGCTAACTGCGCCCAGTTGCTTCAACTCATTAACGATGGCCGCCAGCGTGCTGGTGTCGTCAAGCGATAAAGAAACACTGACCTCCGATGTCGTCACGATATCGATGGCCGTACGATGCCGGTTGAAAACTTCGAAGATGGCATGCAGAAAGCCATAGGCGCCGAGCATGCGAGCCGAAGTGACCTGGACGAGGGTGATACCGGTCTTGTGGGCGATGGCTTTCACGGTGCGTGGTGACAATTCGGTATCGGAACAGACTATCGTGCCAGATGCTCCCGGCTCGCGCGCGTTGCAGATGCGTACTGGAATACGCTGTTCCACTGCCGGTTGAATTGTCTTTGGATGGAGCACCTTTGCTCCGAAGTAGGCGAGCTCAGCCGCTTCTGCATAGGAGAGGCGAGCGATGGTTCTGGCCTGCCTTACCAGGCCTGGATCGGCTGTAAGTACCCCCGTGACGTCGGTCCATATCTGCACTTCGTTAACTGCCAGGGCCGCGCCCAGGAGCGCGGCTGTGTAATCGGAACCACCGCGCCCGAGAGTTGTGGTGGTCCCATCAACCGTGGAACCGATGAAGCCGCCGAGTACTGGAATCTTTTCAGCAGCGATGAGCGGCTCGAGTTCGGCTCGCGTGCGCAGTGTGATCTGCGCCGGTAAAGGCTCGGCGCGTCCATGTTCTCCGTTGGTGATGATGCAGCGGCGCGCGTCAACGTACTCGGCGGGTAAACTCGCTTGACGAAGCACTGCGGCGAGCAAAGCTGCCGAAAGACGTTCTCCGTAAGAAACGATCAAATCCTGCAGCAGTGGTCGCGGCATGGTTTCAGCGGCGGTTGCTCGCAGCAAGTCTGCGATTTCTCGCTTCGCCGTATGCAACATGACTTCAATCACTGCCGGTTCCGTCGCGAGTCCTCGCGCCACGATCAGGTGCCGCTCCCATTGTGGTTCGAGCAAGCGCAGTGCGCTTTCCGGGTCACCGGCCGTTGCCTGGTCCACACTTGCAAGCAGCGCATTCGTCACACCGCTCATCGCGGAAACCACGACCACGGGACACCATGTTTTTAGCGTGTGCACGGTGCCGACGATGTTCACCAGGCGTTCAAACGCCGGCGCGTCTTCTGCCGACGTGCCGCCAAACTTCATGATTGTGAGTCTCGAAATTGCCACTGCCAAACTCCGCCGGGTTTTATTGAACTAGAAAACACAAAAGGCCGGTAGTGTCTGCACACGACCGACCTCTTAACAGGTATCGAAGTGAAGGCGCTTCATTCGCGCGCCGCCAATCAGGTCGTAGCTCTCCACCGCTTTCGCACTCGGTGACAGTCCTGCGGATTTAGCCGCAGTAACCAGCCCTCAGGATGAAGGATTTCCTGATGGGCTTCGGCGACCTTCCCCTTTCACCAAACATTCCGGAACTCTTCACCTTCTCCGGGTTAGCTACCTGCTGGTTACTCTTGGAGATCGCGCCTCTACTCGAATTTAAAGATCAAACTTAAAAAAGATGCCGAACCTTAACGACTAGGAACTGGCGTTGTCAAGCACATTGGTACCTCGGTAGTGCTCCATTAGTGTGTTGCGGGTTCGGATTTGGCTGCTTGCGTGTCATGAGGTCAGTACCACCACGCGGTAGCGGGTGGGTCGCGTTTCGATAGCTCACGCGCCGGGAACGTGGACCCACCCGCTACC
>WNGE01008616.1_pt1 | contig 10848 bp, 5 predicted proteins | sample 5400651 | NCBI WGS metagenome assembly WNGE01 (sample SAMN13153370, study PRJNA577476) | soil metagenome | isolation source: 60 cm soil or saprolite under grassland replicate 2 | place: USA:California | collected 2016-06-15
CTCGCCGGAGCCGCTGGCGGATCTCGTCTTCGACGCGATCCTCGGGGATGAGCCCGGCGCGGTCGGCCGCCAAGCGCGTGACCGTCTGCTGCAGCGAGTACCAGTACCGCTGGCCATCGGTGTTGAGGTAGGTCGCACGGTTGGAGAGCCGGCGCAGCGCGTCGCCGAACGTCGCCGGCGACTCTCCCGGCTGCACGCACCCGAGCTTGATACGTCGATCGTCGATACCACGATTGGCCGCGTCAGCGACCGGCGCGGACCCCATGAACACCGTATGGGCGACCCGGCGCGTTGCCGAGTACCTGCCGAACGTGCCGGGATTCTCGCGGTCAAGCCGCAGCGGTAGCGAGTTCTCTCCGTCGATGTCGGTGGAAATGACAGGCGTCCATGCCTCGTCGAGGTGACGCGTGAGCTCGGCCATAACCGGTCCGGCATAGACCGGCAGTGAGCCTGGCAGGATCAGCAGGCTGCGGTCGTTTTGCTCCCACAGCTCGTGGATGACCCCGGCCATGAGCCGCAGGACTCCTCGCGTCCGCTGGAATCGCTCCAGCGTCGACCACTCCCCATAGAGGCGGTCAAAAAGCTCGGGGTGGATCGGATATGAGGCGCGCAGGCGCCGCTCATAGTCGCCTTCGCGGCACTCCGGCGGGAACTCGCCGCGCTGAGAGCGGTACAGGTCGCCGAACGACCGGACCACGGCGTCCCGCTCCCGCTCGAGGTTAGGCGGGATGTCGTCGAACAGGCGCCGCCGGACGATCTCGAACCCCTCATCGGCCGTCGCGGGCTTCCACGAGGCCTCCATACGGCTGACCACGTTGTGGAGCCGCTTGAGCGCCTCCCGGCCCCCCTCGCCGCCGACCTCGATATCGGAGGCCGGGATGCTGACTACCAGCAGCGCGTTCGGCACGCGGCGGGCGGCGTCGGTGAGCGCCTGCGCGAAGGTGAACTGCGTGTCGAACGAGCCCGCTGGAAGTCCGTCCGCACCATAGAGCTGCCGCGCGTACGCCACCCACTCGTCAATGAGGACGAGACATGGGGCGTAGCGCTCCAAGAGGGCGATCAGCGCCTCGCCAGGGTTCGTCCCGTGGCGGTCGTCCTCAGCAACGAACGCGTCGTAGGCATCCTTGCCCCCAAGCTGATACGCGAGTTCGCCCCACAGCGTGTGGACGCGCGTGCCGTCATGCTTGTGCAGCACTTGGGCGGGACGGATCATCTGCCCGACCAGGACCGCGATGTTGGCGGCCGGAGGCGGATTAACGTCGGCCTCGGCGAGCATGTCCTCGATCCCAAAGAGCTGCGAAGGGGGATAGCCCTGCGCGAGGTGGTAGAGCGCGATCAGCGAGTGTGTCTTGCCGCCGCCGAAGTTCGTCTGCAGCTCGACGACTGGATCGCCGCCCTCGCCGCGCAGCCGCCGGGCGGCGTTCACAAGCAATCGGCGCAGTCCCTCAGTGAGGTAGGTGCGCCGGAAGAACTCCTCTGGCCGGCCGTACTCTGGCGTGGCCTCGTCTCGCCACACCTGATGGAGGTCGGCCGCGAACTCGGCTTGCTGGTATCGGCCCGACGCGACGTCTGGATGCGGCGTGACGACCTCACGCCATGGCTTGAGGCCCGCCTTCGGCTGCCCCTCTGTCGCCACCGCCACGGCGCGGCGGCGTACCTGCCGCGCCTCCTCCGCGAACTTCGCCCGCAGGAGCTCCTGCCGCATCCGGTCGACCTCGGCGGCCTGCTCGCCCGCGCTGACGGCGTTCAAGAGGAGTTGCGCCGTGTCGAGCGCCCTAAGGGTCTGGTCGCTGGTGAAGACCTCGTTGTGTGCCCATTTGTTACGAATGTCGGCAAGCTCGCCCGCCCAGCTTCGCTCCGCGCGACCGAGTGTCTCATCGAACCCTTCGCGCCAGAATGCGGTCATCGCACGAAGCAGGAAATGCGTATCGGCCTTCGCGTTCGGCGGAACGCGCTCGCTGACAGCCGACGGCCAATCCCCACCGAACCGCCTGCCAAGCATCTGATCGACGAATGGACCAAGCCCCGCCGCCAGAAGCTCGAGCGCTCGCCCGATCCGCTGGTTGTTCGTCAATGCCATCCCCTAGACCTCCAACGCTTGCTGCGCCTCTGCCTCCGGCGTACCTGCGACACGCCGAGCGATCTCCGGCCAAGCGACGACGAGCGCGTTGTACGACAGCGCCTCTTGGGCCCAGCCCTTCCGCTCGCACACCGAGTACAAGCGATACGCGAGGTCGCGGCCCGCCTCGCCAAGTCCGCCGACCCGACGCAGAAGTCCCGCAGCAGCGTCCTCGCCGCCCTCCTCCAGCCGCTTGATCAGATACTGTGTGACCTCCCACACGGTAATCCGCCTGTCGACGGTAGGATCCCATCCATCGCTCAGCTCCTCGCGATTTAGCAACCGCACCCTACCGGCTCGCGAATTCAGGACTCCAGCATCCTGCATTCCTGCGACGGATGTGTTCTTGGCGCGCGCCAGGACGTCAGCCTCACCGTAGGACCCTTCGCTTGTGCCGTGCTGCTCAAACCACGTCACTGCAAAGCGCGTGTCCGCGTCGAAGTCGCCCTCCTGCACGGCAAGAATCTCGTCGAGTGCCTGATTGATGAGACCGAGGGCTGTACGGACGGCCATTACCGAGCCATCTGCTTCAATGATCTTGTCGTAGCGCGAAAAGATGGCCATCCCCGGACCAATCGAAGCTTGAGCAAGATCAACAGGCGCAACGCTCCCTTCCTGCAGCTTCTTCAGGGCATCGGGAAGCTCAAATCTTAGAGCGGCTACAAACTCTCGCCGTGTGGTGAGGCCTGCATCCTTCGCCCGGGGTCGACAAACTAGAACGATGGAAGAGGCGAGCGCATTGGTACCGATCCCAATACTGCGACCCCCCCGCTCAGTTCGCATTGGCCATGTCCCCACAATTGACAACTTGCTCGTGAGAAGGCCTTCCAGCATTGTCTCCCAGCCCGTGGAGACAAGAGCCGAAGCAATCCCATCTCCACCACTGTGCGACTCTGCCTGCTTAAAGGCGTAAAAGAGAGTGAGCGGGAACTCGTGATGCTGAGTTGCATACAGCCGGCCGAACACCTTCGCCAAACCATCTTCGAAGAATTGCTCCGCAGCCCGCCGATCTCCTCCGAAGCGATAGGGATTAGCGACAATCTCCTGAGTCTTGGGACTCAGCAAAGTACTGAAAAGATCTGGATAGATGGAGCCGAGTAGTCGACGTAGCCATACATAGAAGAAATCGGCAAGATCGGCATAGCCAACGTTGTCATAATAGGGTGGATCCGTGCAAACCAATGCCAGACCCTCGCCCAGATGCGCCGTCGCTGCATCGAGCTGCTGAACACGCGCTAGGGAGGAGGCGCGAGGAAGATTCTCGACGATCGCGGCGTTCGCCTTAATCGCGACTGCTAGATCGCCGGCCGCGCCGGCGAATGGATTCGCCTCGGGAAAGTCCCAAGTCATAGGGATTGCTTGCCGGGAAAAGGCATTGGCGGTCGCTCCAGTCCCGTGCCCCGACCTCCACCTGCTAAGGGTGACATCATCATCTAGCAGACTGCTGACCGCGATAGCCAGATACGTGCCGACAGCCTCTGCGTAGGCTTGAGCGCCATCTCCGTCCGCGGCGAGGCCATTTCCATCATCAAGGAGACCGCCGGAAACGGCGTCGCGGTACGTGTGCTCTTGCGCCTCACGCGCGAGGTCACTGAATGTCGTGAGCGCGACGAGCTGCCGAGGGGTGAAAAGGTTCGCGAAGCGTTGGAGCCCATAAGAGACGCACCAAATATTGCGTGGATCGTAAGCGAGTTCTCCCTGGGGCTCCCATCTAGGCCTGGCTGTTCGCGCATAGCGCTCATCCTCTTCGGCGGGATCTATGTAGATTCGACCGCGATGGCCCTCTGCGACCATCGCCATGAGCCGGTTACCTATTCGTTGAGCAATACCCTCGGATTTGATATGCCCATCCTCTGCAATTTGACCGCAAACAAGACAACGGAACTGAGCTCCTCGACCGATCTTCGGGGGATCGGGGGCATCTCCTCCCTGTCTAACTTGAAACCTTACAGTCTTCCGCAGACGGTCAACGATCGGTTGTACATATGTCTCTTTACCGCGCTTCGTTGAGAGCACAAATGTCCGCGAAAGCGGCATCTGCGCACCGCAAGCTGGATTGGGACACTTCACTGTCCGCGCCCAAAGCCAGGCGATCACGGTCGCCTCGCCGCCGTCCGGCAGCTTCGCCTTCGGGAACAGGTGGCCGATGCGCTTGAATGCCTCCTCTCGCATCCACTTGCCGTAGTAGCGGACGTCTTCAGCCAACCCTTGCGCTTTCTTCCACGTCGCTTCGTATGCGAGTTTCTCGCGCGATTCGGGATTCACCGGCGGGCGACCGGCGAACCTCGGCGGGATTTCGACCAGTGCCTTCGTGATGAGCACCGCGACCGGGTTGAGGTCGCTCGCATGCGCCTCGAGCCCAAGACGCTGCGCCTCAAGCGGGATGGAACCGCCGCCGCAGAAGGGGTCGAGCACCGGCGGCGGGTTGCCGTCCGTCGCCCTGCGGATCTCGGCGCGCGCGGGCTCCAGCACCGTCTCGTTGTTCGAGTTCTCCCACTTGACCAGCTCCTCGATGATCCGGAAGAGCCGCTGCCGCTCCCGCTGCTGGTCCTCCTCAGTGGGGAACTCCTCGGGCCGGCTCGACGGGTCGTCCACGATGGAGGCGAAGAGGACCGCGCGGCACGCCGCGAGCGGCCGGCGCGCCCACCAGAGGTGCAGCGTGGAGGGGTGCCCGTGGCGGATCGACTTCTCGCGAGCCGACTCGCGGTTGATCGCCTCGAGTGGCAGCGCGACCTCGATCAGCTTCTTCCGGGCACCGCTCACGCTCCCGCCTCCTTCATGATCAAGATGTCCGTCGTGACAGCCTCCTCGGGTGGCCGGCCGCGCTGCCAGAGCCTGTCCCACTCGAAGTTGACGCTTGCGGCGTCGAAGTACACGTCCTCGGTGCCCTTGAACGGTCGCGTGAGGTAGCGCAGTTCGGTCTCGTCGCCGTCGACCGCCACCAACGCGAGCATGAAGCGGTCGGGCTTGTTCAGCCCGGTGAGGATCTCGTTCTTCGTCACGGTCACGGTGGGCGCACCGAGGACCCGCCCCTTCACCTCGATGAACCAGATCTCACCGGTGACGGGATCGCGCGAGAGGATGTCGAAGCCGGGGTTGTTCCGTGGCATCTCGCGCGGTTGACGGCCGATGACGCGCTCGGCCGCAAGCACCGCCTCGACGGCCAGCCGCTCGACGCGCTCGGTCTCGCGTGCATGCGCCACGGGATCCTCGCGACGCTCGCCGCGCCGGCGATCGAGAAGGCCGCGCGGGACGACTAGCGCACCGCCGATGACCACCGGGGGGAGCGGTGACAGCTGCTTCTCCTGGTCGAGCTCCTTCAGCCGGCGGTCAAGCCTCACCTGCAACTCGTCCGCGCGCTGGCGAGCCTTACCAGAGTTGAGCTTCGGCTTTCTGCCCGCCAGCTCCTGCTGCTTCAACTCGTTGGCGCGGTTGTCCCAGTATGCGATCTCGCGTGTGAGCCGGTGCCTGACGGCTGCCATCGTCTTGACAACGCGCTCGACCGTCCGTCGCCGCACCTCCTCGAGATGCTCTGGTACCGCCTCCTGGATGGCGTAGTCGAGCGCGTTCGACTCGACCTCCCGGAGCCAAGCCCCATCCGCGAGATCGCGCACAAGCGATGGCTCATCGTTACGCAGTTCCCGATAGTCGAGGTAGGGCGCATAGCCGGCGCGCCGCTTCCCGCCAGCCTCGGTCAGCTCGATGAACTGCATCCGCCGGGATACGACGCGGCGGCTCCCACGCTCGTCCCTCGCCGCGCTCTGGATCGCGTCCTCCAGGTAGACGAGCGCGCGCGGCTCTTCAGCTTCGTCAGCGTCGGCTACCAGCACCGCGCCCCGCTTGAGCAGCGGCCGGTAGCGCTCCAGGGCGAGGTCGACGGTCGCATCCAGCAGTGGGTGTCCCGGCGCCAGTAATTCAGCGGAGGGCTGGCCGACGGGGGCGACCAGCTCCTTCTCGAAGGTCACCCGCTCGTAGCGGCGCACGATCGGGCGTGTCGCGCGGACGGCCTGCTCGCGGTGGCGGATCTCTGCGGGGACATGGGTGATCTCGTAGCGTCCTGGCTCTCGCCGCGCGATCTGCCCGCCGAACAACCGGAACGCCTCCAGGAAGAACGACCGGATGAAGTGCGGCTGCAGCCGCCGCGCCTCGGCCTCTTCCAGTTTCTCGCGGATGCCCTCGACGTCAGCCGGCGTGAGGACGTCGGTGAGCAGCGCACGCTCCCGCAGCGCCTCCTTCAGCCGCTCGCCGACCGCAGCGTCGACGACCTCGTCGAGCCGCGCCCGCACCTCCGGACGATCCCCGTAACGGACCGCCTCGATCAGCAGGTCCCGCAGCGGCTGATCGACGAAGACCTGGCCGAGGACGTCGAAAACTTGGCCGCCGAGCGCCTTGCGCTGCTCGGTGAGCTTCTCGAATAGCCGCTCGAAGACCTTGCCCTCGCGTGTGCCCGTCGCCACCAGGTTCCACATGTGGCAGACCTCCGTCTGCCCGATGCGGTGGATCCGGCCGAAGCGCTGCTCGATCCGGTTGGGGTTCCACGGCAGGTCGTAGTTGACGAGCAGGTGGGCCCGCTGGAGGTTGACACCCTCACCGGCCGCGTCAGTGGCCACCAGGATCGCGGTCTCCGGGTCCTGCACGAAGCTCTCCTGGGCCCGGCGGCGATCCTCGCGCCGCATGCCGCCGTGGATGGTGACCACCACCTCCGACTGTCCGATGAGCGTGCGGATACGTCCGGCGAGGTAGTTGAGCGTGTCGCGATGCTCGGTGAAAACAATCAGCTTGCGCCTGCGGCGGTCGGCATCCTTCATCACCCGTTCGTCTTGCAGGAGCTTGGAGAGCTCCTCCCACTTGCGGTCCGTTCCCGAGTTACGAACCAAGAGCGCGAGATACTCAAGACCCTTGAGCGTCTCGATTTCTGCGCGGAGCTCCGCGATCGTCTGCGCCGCCGACGCCTGGTCGACGACTTCCTCCTCGAGGCGCTCGACTTCTTCCTCGGGGCGATCCTCGAGCTCTTCGAGGTCCTCTTCGTCGAGCTTCCACAGCTCTTCGGCGGCCTCAAGGCTCGCCGTCGGGTCGCGGAGACGCTGCTCCTCGCGAGACAGCCGGTCCTGCAGCCGCTTCCGCCGGCGGGCGATCGACTGGTAGATCGCCTCAGGCGACGAGGCGAGCCGGCGCTGCAAGATCGTGAGCGCGAACCCAACGATCGTGCCGCGCCGCCCCTCACCCTTGGCTCGCAGGCGCTCGGCGCGGTTCATCTCTTTGCGAACGTAGTCGGTGACCGCCTCGTACAGCCAGCGCTCGTCGTCCGACAGCTCATACTCGACTGTGGACGCGACCCGCTCGGGAAACAGCGGCCGGCCGTCGAACTTCAGCAGCTTCTCCTTCACCAACCTGCGCATCACGCCCTGCGCATCGATCTCACCTGTGCGCCCGCGAGGCCGGCCCTCGAACCGATCCGGGTCCAGCAGCGCCATGAACAGCTGGAAGTCCTCTTCCTTGCCGCTGTGTGGCGTGGCCGTCATCAGCAGCAGGTGCCGTGTGATATCGCCGAGCAGCTTCCCGAGTCGGTAGCGCTTGGTCTCCTTAACCTCGTTGCCAAAGAAGTGGGCCGACATCTTGTGGGCCTCATCGACGACCACCAGGTCCCAGTCCGTGTGGGTGAGCTTGGCCTGGACGTCATCGCTTCGCGATAGGTGATCGAGGCGGCTAATGATGAGGTTGCGCTCTACGAAGGGATTGCCGCTGCGGGAGGTCTCGATCGTCTCCCGCTGCACAATGTCGAACTCAAGTCCCAGCTTCTGCCACAGCTCGTCCTGCCACTGCTCGACGAGGTTGCCGGGCGCGACAATCAGGCAGCGGCGCAGGTCGCCGCGCACCATCAGCTCCTTGATCAGCAGTCCCGCCATGATGGTCTTGCCCGCGCCGGGGTCGTCGGCGAGCAGGAACCGTAGGGGGTGCCGTGGCAGCATCTCGTCGTACACGGCCGTGATCTGGTGCGGCAATGGGTCGAGGTTGGAAGTGTGGATCGCCAGGTAGGGATCGAACAGGTAGGCGAGCCGGATCCGCAGGGCCTCCGACACGAGGCGGAACAGCTTCCCGTCGACGTCGAACGCCCACGCGGGGCCGGGCTCCTCGAACGCCAGTCGACGCTCGTCCGCTCGGTAGAGCAGCTCATGCCCGGGCCGTCCCTCCTGGTCGCGGTACGTCAGCGTGACAGCCGACGTGCCGTGCCACGTCACCTGGACGACTTCAACAGGGCCATCAGGGACCACGCCCCGAACCCGTGCCGCGGGTTTGAGGTCTTCGAGACTCACTACGCCGTCAGTCAGTTCCTCACCCTGCCTAAGACTAGCCAGCCGCTACTATTAGCACGTCTTCGGCAATCGCCTCAAATGGCCTTGCATGTCCAGGCGAGCCAAGCGAAGTGCACTCCTGATTCTCCCAGGAACCGGGCACGGTCTGATCGCAAGGGCAAGCCCGAGTTCCTCGTTTCGCCCGACGACCAGACCAACCACAGCTTCCTAGTTGGACAAACGACGGGTTTAAGCCAAGATGCCACAGCTGTATGGGAGGGACGATGACTCGTGGTGGGCGTGGCCCAGAGGCCGAACAGTACGTGATCGAGCGAGTGCGGAGGCTGGCGAGCTGGTCAGCTACGGATGCCAACGCCACCCGCACCAACCATCCCGGGTTCGATGTGCTCGCCCGTCACAAGAACGGCCGTGAAGTGTGGATCTCGGTGAAGAGCGTCTCTACAGGCGGCGTCCGGTGCGATTTCGGTATCGGCCGCAGCTTCACGAGATATCCGGCTGACGTGTACGCGTTCGTCGACCTGACCGTGCCGGAGCCGTGGCCGGTCTATCTGGTCGGGGCACGCACAGTCGAGCGGCTTGCGTTGGAGCGCCACCGCCAGTACCAGGCGGAACGAGGGCGGCCGGTCGATGCGCTGAACACCTGGTCACCGAAGATCAGCCGCGGATTGCTGGAGGCCATGGGGGCACGGGAAGACCGGTCGTTGCTGGAGCGGTCTGTCCCCGCCGAGTTCCCTGCTGTCACGGCAAGCATGCTGGCCAGGGCACGCGCCGACACGCCACGACCGCGAGGTGGGTAGTGACCCGCGGCGCGACTGGATATCACCGTGACGGCAGACCATAACCCCGGTGGGCTCGCGAGCGTCCGGAGGCGGCTGCTCCGTCGGTTGGTTGATGGTTATGGAGGCAAGGTCGTGCACGACGACTTGGTACGGCTGGCCCAGCTGCTCGTCGCCCGTAACCAGCTTGACGCTCAGATCGCCGAGGTCGTTGGGCGATCGGCCAGGCCGGGGGACGTCGGAGAGTTCATCGCCGCGCGGATCTTCGACATCGAGCTGGCCACCACTGCCACGCAGGCGGGCTACGACGGGGTCTTCCGCTCTGGGCCGTTGCGAGGCAAGACCGTCAACATCAAGACCTGCGGAGACGTGCTGGGGGGCATGGACATCGGGCCTCACCCGTGCGACTGCTATCTCGTCCTGACCGGTCCGCCCCGTGGAGGGTCCGTGGGCGTCCGGCATCATCCGTGGCGGATCACCGGCGTCTATCTGTTCGCGATGGCCAGCCTGCTGGCGGTGCTTCGCGAGCGAGGAGTGAAGATCGGCGTCGCCACCAGCTTGCGGAAAGCGGACGTGGAGGCCGCTCGCATCTTTCCCCAGAGCAAGCGGTCGCCGCTGCTTCTGTCGCCTGACCAGGTGGCCATGCTGAAGCTGTTCACCGGGGAGTAGCGAAGAGGGAGTGATGGCGTGCGTTGCGCGAGGAACTTGCGAGACGTGGTCACAGCCCTGGGTTAGGCTTCACACGCGGTGGTCAGCGGGATGGCGCGTCGGAGGCAGAGGTATGGTGCGAACCGATGACGAACGGTTCACGGTTCCCCTGTACACCCTGTCTGGAGCTGCTCGGGCGCTTGATGTTCCGACCTCAACCTTCACCACGTGGGCGCTTGGCTATACGCGGACGCCGCCGGGGCGGCCCAAGGTGGTCGGGGAGCCGATCGTCACGGCCTTTCCGAGCAACGATGGGCGCGGGAGTCCGATCGTGCCGTTTGTGGGTCTGGCGGAGGGCATGGTCTTGGCGGCCATTCGCGAGAAGGGTGTGCCCTTGCAGCGGATCCGGCCGGCGCTGAAGGTCTTGACAAACAGTATCGGGCTGGAGCATGCGCTGGCGTCTCGGGCGCTGTACACGGATGGCGCAGAGATCCTGTACGACTACGCCGAGACGGTGGGTGACAGTCCCGAGGCCCGGAGCGCGCGTGAGCTGGTTGTGGTGCGGCATGGCCAGCACGTCTTTGCCGAGGTGCTGGAGGACTATCTGCACCGGATTGAGTACGCGCCAGACGGCTATGCTCGGCTGATTCGCCTGCCGCAGTATCGGCGGGCGGAGGTGGTCGCTGACCCGGCGCGCTCGTTTGGGCAGCCGATCTTTGGTCATGGCGGCGCTCGGGTCGCTGATGCGCTGCAGCGGTTCTGGGCAGGCGACGACCTCGACGTCGTGTCGCAGGAGTTCGGAGTGCTGATCGCAGACCTTCAGGACGCGCTGCGTGTTGCATCCCGCCGGGCTGCCTGATCTCTTCATCGACCGAAGCCTGGGGCGCATCCAGGTGCCCGGCCTGCTTCGTGCCGCTGGGCTGCGTCTCGTCACCCTTGCGGAGCACTACGGGATTCCCGCCGACGAGCAGGTCGCCGACACGACCTGGCT
>WNGE01008617.1_pt1 | contig 10848 bp, 11 predicted proteins | sample 5400651 | NCBI WGS metagenome assembly WNGE01 (sample SAMN13153370, study PRJNA577476) | soil metagenome | isolation source: 60 cm soil or saprolite under grassland replicate 2 | place: USA:California | collected 2016-06-15
ACGATCGACACCGAGGTCCACCCGCCAAAGATCTTGCTCATCCGCGGTCGGGCCGAGCTGGACGTCGTCGATGGCATCCCGGACGAGTATCTCGAGATGAACGGCACGTACAAAGATGACGCCCGAGCAACGGGTCGAGTGGGAGACGGAGGTGCGTTCGCTCTACGACGGCATGGTCCGCATCGTCGTGACCCCGACGTGGGCGAAGCTGATCGACTTCGAGACGACTCTGCCGAGCGCGGTCGAGGAGCTGGCCAGGCAGCGGGACGAGCGTCAGCGCGCCTGAGCGCCGCGCGGTCGCACGCGTTGGGTGGATTGCCCACGCCATCTGTGGCGCCGCGAGTGCGCGGAGTCTTTGAAGTCCGCCATGAAATGTCGCGGTGGGATGTCGAGAACCAGCGCGCGGCTCCGTCTCCCCGAAGTGAACACGGCCACAATGGGCCGTACTGCACGAAGGAGAACATGATGGCCAAGTACCTGCTGCTCAAGCACTACCGGGGTGGCCCGGCCCCCGCCGTGGACTGGGCGCCGATGGACCAGTGGACGCCGGAAGAGCTTTCGGCGCACGTGCAGTACATGCAGGACTTCGCCGCTCGGCTCGAGGGCACCGGCGAGTTCGTCGACAGTCAGGCGCTCTCCCCGGAGGGCACGTTCGTCCGCTACGACGGCGAGGGGCGGCCGCCGGTCACCGACGGCCCGTTCGCGGAGACCAAGGACTTCATCGCAGGCTGGATGGTGATCGACGTCGAAACCTACGAGCGGGCGCTCGAGTTGGCCGGCGAGTTATCCGCGGCTCCGGGTGCGAGTGGGAAGCCGATCCACGAGTGGCTCGAGGTGCGCCCGTTCTTGGCCGCGCCTTCGACCATCACGGAGTGACGCACGGTGGACGTGGATGAAACCCTGCTGCGGACCCTCACCCCCACCGTGATTGGCATCCTCGTCCGTCGCGGAGCCCACTTCGCGGCGGCCGAGGATGCTGTGCAGGACGCCCTGGTCGAGGCCGTGCGGGTGTGGCCTGACGACCCGCTTCCCCGCGTAGACCGCTTCCCAGATCGCACGCAGGCGGTAGACCTACAGCAGCATCGAGGCCGTTTCGAGCACAGCCTCAACGCGATAGGCGGCGATCATCTGGACGCCCATGCTCACGATCTGGAGGTAGGCTGGGAGACTCCTCAACGGTGTGGCTCTCGCTCGCGGTAGATCTGCTTGATCACGCCCTCGAGGTCCGGCTCGACGATGGACAAGTCCGTCACCGGATAGCGGCTGATGATTGCCCCGATCAGGTCCGCCACGCGCGTCTCCTCCGGATCGAACCTGAATGACACCCGGCCGTCCTCACGGCTGATCTGCTCGGCCCCGGGCGCCTCGATCATGTCGAGCTCGCTCGTCAAATGGACGACCAGCACGCGGTGCGGCGCGTACTCCCTCTTGAGACGCGAGACGGAGCCATCGTAGATGACGCGCCCCTGATCGATCACGACCACCCGCTTGCACAGGCGTTCGACGTCGCTCATGTCGTGCGTCGTCAGGATCACCGTGGTCTTGTTGGTCTGGTTCAGCTCCTCGACGAAGCCGCGGATGCGCTCTTTGGCAAGCACGTCGAGTCCGACCGTCGGCTCGTCCAGATACAGGACCCGCGGCTCGTACAACATCGCTGCCGCGAGGTCGCCGAGCTTGAACGACTCGACCAGCGGCAGATCCCACCACAGCTGCGTGCGCTGGCCGAAGACGACGCCGATGTTCAGCGCGTTCTGCTCGCGATCGCGCCACGGGACGAGTCCGCCGACCTCGACTTCGCCGGCCGTGGGTACCAGGATTCCAGTGAGCATTTTGATCGTGGTCGACTTGCCCGCCCCGTTTGGCCCGAGGTAGCCCACCAGCTCGCCCTCGCCGACTTCAAAGCTGACGCCGTCGACGGCTCGGGTGACGGTTTGCTCGCTCGTGAACAGGCTGCGGAGGCTGCCGAGCAGCCCCGGATGACGCTTCGGCGTGCGGAAGTCCTTGGCGAGATCGCGGACCCGTATGGTTGGCGATGCCAATGGGCTGCGATCGTACCCGTCTGGCTGTAGTCGGAGTATCCCCAGCCACGGTAAGAAGTAGGAAATGAGCGCCTCGAACGCACCAGCACCGTTCGGCGATCCAAGGTGCTGGCCACTGGTGACGTGGTGCCGCGTCGTGCGCCAGCTCATCCCCGTGCCAGCACACACGCGGTTCTGGATGCGCCGGCGTTCAGCACGGCGCGCGGTGCTCAGTGGTCGTAGTACCAGAGGATCTGAATCTCGTCCGGGAAGTCGACATAGGCACCGGGGTGGATGCTATGCAGCTGGCAGCCTTCATGCGCATAGGAGCGGCAGGCGCCCGCGTTGGTATTCTGCGTCTCAATCTTTAGCCATCGACAGTGTGCTGGCGGGCTTCACGAGTGGCTGCCTCGAACAGCATGTGGCCGATGCCGTCCCGCCGGGCGTCCGGATGAACGCGGATGTCCCACAGGGCTGCGAGATCGTCGCGTCCTTCCAGCATGTACACGCCTGGCGTCCTCTGGGCCAAGACTGCCCCGCCTAAGGCGCTTGTCGCTCTGAGACCTAGTCTAATACAGCAACGTCTGCTCGGCGTAAGCCGCCCTAAGCGCAGGGTCTTCGCCATCCTCGAACGACCAGCATGCGTCGAGCACGGCATGCACGAGGCACCAGTCAACGGTACGCTGCCGGTCAAGGCCAAGCTCAGCGCACAGAATGTCCAGGCGACGCCGGTTCACACCCACCGGCATCCGATCGGGATTCACGAGAAATTGACACACATCGAAACACCGGTCGCCCACCAGACCTTTGGGGTCGATGGCGAGCCAATCGGCCCGCTCGGACCTGAGGATATTAAAGTGGTGGAAGTCGCCATGCAGCACGACATCGTTGGTGCTCGAGGCGAGCAGCTCTGAGCGCAGCGCGTCGGCGCGCTGGAAGAGCAACCCGGGGAATCCGACCGCACCGGCTGAGAGGACCGTGCGATTCCGGTCGAACGCGCCTAACCACGAGTCGAGCGGGCGCAAACCGCACGCTTCGGTCGTAGGTCGCCACAGGGTTGATAGGACCGCGGCGGCGACCCGAGTGGCTTCGTCATCGTCTGCTCCGGAGAATTCGACGAGCATCGACCCGGGCTCGACGCGTTCGAGCAACAGTCCCCCGAGGTCCGGTTCAGCCGCGAGCAGGCGTGCAGCGCCCTGTCCATTCCAGAGCGCGAGCGCAGCGATCTCGGTGCGCGTCTCGCCAATATGCGGACTGACTTTCAGCACACACCGGGTGCCGTCCGGCTGAACTGCCGGAGCAACGAAGTTCCCAGGGCTGCCCGGCGTCTTCGGGAACTGCGGCTCGACGGTGAGACTCCAGCGGTCCGCAAGCTCCGCCACTCGCTCGAGAAGCTCCGAGTAACCCATATCCGCTGCGACTATAGCGCCACCCGACACTGACGGCCGCCGGAACCTGACGTGAACCGGTGCGCTGATGTCGCGGTCGTCGAGAAATGCGTCCGGGCGCACCCCGTCGCACCTTCATAGTACCAGCGCTCCCCGAGCTCGGGTCGGAGCAGAAACTCTCCATCGACAACGCTGACGTCGTCCACTTCGACGCCCGTCCACACCTCTGGCAGCCCGGTATCGCGGTAGGCGTCAAACATCGGGGTCTGACACCGGCGAGACCCATCCGGACCAAGCGATTGCCACACGTATTTGCGAAACGCGTCGCTCCATCTGTCAATGTGGCTGATTGTTGTGCGGTTTGTTGGACGGCAAAACGTCAGCCTCTCAGGCGGCGCGCTCGTAAACGTAATGCAACCCGTGTAGCACGGGGCGCTGCGATTGTTTGGTTTGTATGTGGCGATGAAGGAGTGTGGGTTGGCTGATTGCTCCAGATCCGTGTCCAGTAATGCGACGCCGTAGCCGCGCAACAGGGCAGTAAGCTCAGCGTCACTCCGTCCGCTTGGCCGGTAATACATCCAGGCAAGGTCAACTGCTCCCATCATCAGCCAGGACCATCTCAGAGTCGAGCACGGCACTGATCTGGACTCAAGCTCCTGCGTCGCGCACGAGGAACATATTCTCCAGTCGGAAATCGCCATGGACCAGCTCGCTCGTAGGCGCGCCCGGTGGCACGGCGGCATCAAGCATCGTTCGGGTCGCCTCTAACCGCCGACGGAGCACGACGAGCACGTGGGGCGGAACTGTGTCCGGCGGTAGTCGGCTAATCTGGTGCTCTAAAGCAGTCCTGTTGTATTCGGTCCATGACTGCCCACTTGGCTGCCCAACCGTCGCGACGTGGTTCTAACTGAGCCACGCCTTGAACTCAGAGTCGGTGCATGCGCGAAGCGATGGCGCCCAACTGCTCGAAAATCCGGATGCGTTCGAGTGGGCTTATCGCTGCGAGGCTGGCTTACCAGGCGTGTCGGGCACCGCGAGTTATCTGCGCCTTACGCGGGCCGCTCCGACCACGAAGTCGTGGATGGCGCGACACAGCGCCAGCAGCCGGCGAGCCGACTGGCAGCAGTGCGTGCGATCCGCTGCCCGAGACGGGTCTGAAGCGCCGAAGTCAACCCAACCCGAGTCGTCGCAGATCACGATCTCGCCGTCGACGAGGGTGTCCGGCGGAAGTGTCCGAGCTGCTCGCATGAGCTCGGGGAACCACTGGCCAAGGTCGCGGGTGTTGCGACTCAGGAGTTGCGCTTGGCCCGTCGACCTGTGCCAGAGCAATCCACGAAGCCGTCAAGCTTCGGCTCATATCGCCACTGCTGGCCTGAGGGCAAGCGGGAGTCGAGCTGCCGAGCATCGGCGCGTACACCTGGTCGAGCAAGGCGCCTCAGCATAGATGAAGCCTGACGGACCGGCGACCCAGTGGCGAATGGACGCTGCGAGGAGCTTGAGGATCAGGTGGCAGCGCTCAAGGGCACGGCCGGGGTTCTATCGATCCGCCGTCAAAGCAGCTCGCCTCACCCAACGTGAACTCGCGCACCACGGCGTCTCGAGCAGATTCTTCGGCGTCGTGGGCTTGTCCTCTGCTCGCTCAACGTTATCGACACTCATGCCACCCATAGTTTCGACGTGGCGGGGAAGTCAGATGGGTGACACCGCGGCAGACTTCTCGAGCGCCACGCGAATCTCGTCGCGCAGGCCATCGACCTGCGGCTGCAATTCGCCGGAAACCTCGGCCAGGTCCGCAGCAGCCGCGTTGGTAGCCAGGCTGTGCAGGTCGCTGAGTTGGGCGAGCGCCCAGGTGATCGGGTCCTGCGTGAGGTGAGGATCGGTGACCCGATTGCCCGCTTGCAGCCCCTCAAACCGCGGATGGTAATGGGCGCGGTCCCAATTGTCGGTCGGACCCTCCGTCAGCCTGAACAGATCGCCGCGCCAGATTGGCTCGGCGAGTTGCGTACCAGGTTCTGCCGCGGCCTGGACGCGGCGGACCTGGATGCGCGCGCCGTGCTCGTTGCCCGTGTTCGAGTCCAGCACGACGAACGGCTCGACGGTGATAGCGAACGAGTCGAGAAGGATAAACGCATACCTGACCATGGGGCTGCACCTCGCGCGAAACGGTCCTCAGACGTACGGGCGTAGTGTAACCAGGGTCAGATCGACTGCGTGTCGAGCGCGCGCGCTACCGAGCATGTTGGCAGTGCACGCAGCCACGCCCAGATCACGCTCGGTGTCGCTGCCAGAGTGTCGTGAGCACGAGCGCCAATCCCACCAGCATGGCACTCGCAGCGCCCAATCCAATCGCCGCGCGAGGCGAAACGTAGTCGACTACGCTTCCGACAATCAGGGCACCCACGGGTGTCGTGCCCATCGTTCCAAGTGTGTACAGACTCATCATGCGACCGCCCATTTCGGGTGGTGTCCGTTGCTGCACGAGCGCCTGCGACGACGTCACGTACCAGACCACGGCGAAGCCAAAGTACGGCATGCTGGCGATGAACCAGGCCGGTGTCGGCGCCAGCGCCGCCCACGCCAGCGAGCTACCCAGGCCGATGCTGGCCAGTCCTACTAGCCGCGTCGTCGGATGCCGAAGATAGCGCGCGAAGATGAAGCCCGCGATCAGGCTGGTCACCGCGTTCACGCTCTCCGCGATACCAAACAAGCTCGGCTGCCCGAACGTGAGGCTCGAGATGGAGGCGAAAAACGTCGCAAAATTGAACGTGAACAGACCGATGACAACGTTCGCCAGCAGGACTGCCCGCACCGCCGGCGAGCGCCACGCGAGCGCAAGCGCAGCGGACATATCGGTGTGCTTACCCGTCTGGAGTGGGCGTGGCACAAGCTCGTCACCACGCAACAACAACAGTGAGCCGAGCACCGCCGTATACGAGAGTGCATTCACCGCGAAGACGCTGCCGGAGCCGCTCCATGCATACAGCACCGCCGCCAGCGCTGGCCCGCCCAATCTGCCAATCGACTGTGCTGTGCTGGCCAGGCCGACCGCGCTCGGAATAGCCTCCCGAGGCACAAGCTCGGCGATGAATGCCTGCGCCGCGGGACGATCGAAGGCCTGCACGCACCCCAAACCGAATGACAGGGCGAAGATCCACGGCAGACTGATCGTGCCGGTCACGGCCAAACCGGCCAGGAACGCCGCCTGAGCGGCGCCGGCCACAGAGGTCACTACCAGGACGCGCCGCAACTCCAGACGATCGAGCCGCGGACCCGCCCAGAATCCGACCAGAATCATCGGCACTGCCTGGACCGCCATCACGGCCCCGAGCGCAACACCGCTGTCGGTCAACGACAACACCAGTAGCGAGAGCGCGACGATCTGTGAAAACGTGCCGATATTCGAGAGCGCCTGACCGGTGACGAAGTAGCGTACGTTGTAGAATTCGAGCGCCGAATGGCGGCCGCGCTCTTGCATGCGGCCTTATGTCCGAACTCTTGGCACGTGGAATTGCTAGTACGCGTTGTTCAGAATGGACAGCACCTCGTCCACACTCCGGAACGCGCGCGGACCACCCGATGAGCGCGGTGTGTGTTGCGCAAAGACCCGCTCAGCACACACGCGCAACGTATCCTTTGGCACCTTGTGCGAGCTCAACGACTCGGTCATCTCTACCTCCGCGCACAGGCGCCGCACTGCCTGCAGCGCGCGTTGTGCGGCGTCACGTGCGGAGAGACCGTCGACGCGCTCGCCGAGCGCGCGAGCGATCACACCGAGTTTCTCGGGACAACCGATCGCACTCCATTCGAGCACGTGTGGCAACATCAGCCCGATCAGTCGACCGTGCGCCATGTGCGTCAGGTCGCCGAGCACTTCGGCGTAGGTATGCACGTGCGTCAAGCCGCCGAATGGAAAGGCGGTCCCGACCATCGTGGCAGCGCCGAGCATTGCCGCGCGAGCTTCGAGGTTGTTGCCGTTGGCATACGCCTTGGGCAGATAGCGGCCAATCGTTTCAACCGCCTCGAGCAGCAGCGCATCCGCATACGGGTTGACGCGTAGCGTAATAATGGCTTCGATTGCCTGTGACAAGGCGTCAAAGCCAGTGTCTGCGGTGACATGCGGAGGCATGGACGTCGTCAGGAGTGGATCGCACAACGACACACTTGGCCGTACGTTCGGTCCACCAGCCCACAGTTTGATACCGCTGTCCGGATCGAACACTCCACAGCCCGCGGTGACATCGGCCCCGGTGCCGGCCGTGGTCGGCATGGTCATGATTGGAGGACCCTTCTTGTCGACGGTGCGACCGCGTTTCCACTCGGTTCCGACTCGACGCTCCGCGTAGTCTTGAAACGCGCCGCCATTGCCAAGCAACAGCGACACCGCCTTGGCGCTGTCCATCGAGCTGCCACCGCCGACCGCGACGATCAGGTCACAGCCACGTTCCCGAGCCAGGTCGACGGCCGCCTCGACGGGCGCAAGCATTGGCTCGGTGGCGACATCGGTGAACAACTCGACACGCAGGTCCGCGGACTTCAATGCCGTCTCGATGGGCTCGGTCAGGCCGATGCGATACAGCGTCGGGTCGGTCATAAGCAGCGCCACGGTGCCGTTCATCTCGCGTGCGATACGACCGGCATCTTTGGCGCGACCGATGCCGAACACGACGCGCGCCATCGGCCCGAATTCGAAATCTGCTGTCCAGTTCATCGTTGGTGCGGCCCATCGTAGCTGCCCGGACGACGGGGCTACGCCGACCAACCTTTGCAGCACCCGCGAGGTGGTTATCCCATCTGGCCACGCGGTGCGCTACGCTGGCCGACGCAGTCTACGGGGGACGACATGCCAGTTGCTGGACCTCGGCACACGCATGCGGGCTGCATCGAACGGCGCCGCGGGTGCGGCCGGCTGTTGCCGCTCCAAGCGACGTTGCTCCGATTGGCGCAGTTCCGATCGCCGACGCCGACCCGAGAACGCTGGACTCGCGGCCGCTGACGCCAACGACCTTCCTGGCGCTGCAGCGCGCAGCGGGGTAACCACGCGGTTGGCGCGATCCGCGCGCGCCGCTACGCCGCCTCACAGCCACAGCCACGTGCAGCGCGCCTACGTTCCTGAGCAGAACATCGGCATCCTGACGGGCATGGGCATGTTCATCGTCGAGGCTGATGTGTTCGACAATAGAGCGGCACAAAGCAGTTTGACTCCACAATCGGGCAACGCCAGACGTTCACCCGCGTCGGCAAAGACGATCCCGTTCCTCAAGATCGACGGCGACGAGTACTGGGTTGGCAAGCACACGGTGAAGCTGGACGCAGTTGGCCTATCCTGCCGCGGGAGTCAGCCGCGATGGCTCCAGTCTGGCCGCGCAACCTGATGCGACGCAGGCACGCTTCGAGATCGTCTGGGGTGAGGCAGCCGGAGATCACTGCCACTGCCGGCCTGCGGGCAATCGAGAGTCGAGCTGCGCAGGCAACGGCGCGAAGACCTGGTCGACAAGGCGCCCACGAATTGGGCAACAGCGTGCAGACGGCCGGCTAAGCCGCCATCCCTGCGTAGGCCGGCCTGCCGGCATGGCTGCAACTCGAGGCGCAGGCTGCGAATCGAAGCGGATCCCTGTTTCGGAGGGCGAATCGCTTGCCGCTAACCGCGTGCACGCCCAGGGCGAGACCGTGCAAGTGGCCGTTCGACGTGCGGTACAGCACGTGGTGGGTGCCGTTCTGCGCAAAGAAGTGGCACTCGGATCGCCTGACGGTTGCGGCGCGCCAGTGGCGGCCCAGGTCAGATCGTCCCAGCCGATGGGGCCATTGCCAGAGAAAAACAGGGCGTGCAGATGGCCATCAGTGCCGCGATACACACCTCGTTGTGCGTGCCCAGCTCCGCGAAGTCGTACCCCCGCACTTCACTGGCAGCCGCGGGAGCGCTGCCATACCACACTTCTGGCAAACGCGCCTGAACCATTCGTGGCCGGCCGGCACCTGCGCTCCGAGCCGCTGCGGTGCTGGGCATTGGTGGAGCACCAGGATGGCTCGACGTCTCTTGAAGGTCTCGTTAGAGACGAGGAATGGCTGAGCGAACCGGGTGGGGCTGAGTTTCCTAAGGCGATCCGCGGGCCGCACGCTCATGTCGGCTACGCGTCCGCGACGGCTGGCCTGGGGCATTCCGGCTCGCGCGCAGCATAGAGCGTCAACGCCGAAGGCTGGCTACCCGGCTAACTTTTGCAGGGGCTTGCGCGGCTCAGGACTTGATGCTATAAATGCGTCAGGCGTCCCGACGTGTATTCGTCGTGGGCGCTTTTTCGTCCCAATTTCACAGGGGAACCGATTTGATGAGACTCCGTTCGCTAGCCCAATTGCATAGCTATCGCGGTCGGCGAGGTGGAGCCATGCCCTTTGGCGGCGAATCGCTATCGAGACTCGCTAGCGCGACGGATGCCGTGAGTACTCCGACCACATGGACAGGTATTTCCGGTGGGATCCAGGGGACACGCGAGGGTTCGAATCCTTCACCCATCACCGAGCGCCAACCCGGCGCTCTGTTCCTGAACAACGACACAGTAGTGCAGAGACGCAGGGCGGGTCAGCGTCGCCAGTATCGACCCGCGCCTCCATCTCCTGTGATTCAACCCCAGCACGCAGCGGTGGGACGCTGGCTTCGTCGTTGTGCTCAATGTCGGAGCTCCTGAGACACGGACTGGATTCGTTCGACTCGATCTGCTGGGGCCCGTCGCGGGTCCTTTTTCTTTGTTTCGGAGATGGAGTTTTTTCTCAGTCGGAAGAAGGACCGCAACGGCCGCTTGGGACGAGTTGACGCCTGTCTCAGGCGAAATTGAATAGCCGCCTCCAGTGTGAGGCGACATGGGCCTGTAGCTCAGTACGGGAGAGCACCGCATTTGCAACGCGGAGGCGGTCGGTTCGAGACCGGCCAGGTCCACCCCAGGACATCGAGATCTGGCAATTGGGCCGAAGCAGATTGGTTATCGTCCAGCGGGTTTCGAAGCCCGCCGCTCCTGGACCCGTCTCCGTCGCGTTCGTAAAAACCGCCCGCGGGTCCGCTGCTCCAAGGAGTGGACCAATCGGCAGCCCCTCCACAGGTGCTAGTTCTCCTGATCGAGAACCAGGCAGTCTATTACTGGGGCGTCGCAATTGACCGCACTTTGCGAGCCGATCCGCCAGTCTATGTGCTGGACAGAAGCCCGCGTGAGGTCGAGCAGCGCTGGCAGCCGTACACGCGTTCCTTTTCCGCGCTCGTGTTCACGCAAGTGTGGACATGGCAGCCGCATACGGGACCGTGGCTGCAGGTCTTCGGCGCTCTGCGCCAAGAGCAGGTTGTTCGCTATCAGACCATGTTCATGATGCTGCCCACCACGTACGGCGGCAGTGCTCCTGTTACATACCGCTTCGATCGCGGTGTAGGGGAGCAGCGCGTCGCGATCTGGCACGACGCA
>WNGE01012868.1_pt1 | contig 10848 bp, 8 predicted proteins | sample 5400651 | NCBI WGS metagenome assembly WNGE01 (sample SAMN13153370, study PRJNA577476) | soil metagenome | isolation source: 60 cm soil or saprolite under grassland replicate 2 | place: USA:California | collected 2016-06-15
CGCGGGGCAGCACCACCGTGCGGCCGTCCTGGAGCTTGAGCGTCATCGACCGCTGCTCGACGTCCAGGCCGACGACCTGGCCGCGGGTGGCGTTGGCGACCCCCAACGACGGGATGGCGTTCTTGCCGCACACCACCTGATCGCCCACCGCGAAGCTGCGATCCCGCACGGTCAGCCGCTCCGGGCCGAGGTGCCCGCTGGTGTCGCGGAGCTGCTGGCAGGCGGTGTTGAACTGGTCGACCTCGTCGCGGCGGTAGGCCAGGATGGCGACGCGCTTTCCCTGCTGGAACGAGCGCCACCAGTCCGAAAGCATCGTCTCCTTCAACTGCTGGGGCGTTTCGGCGGCCACCAGCCGGTCATGCTCCCGATACGTCGATAGGGCGGCGTCGATGTTGCCGTCGCGCAAGTGCTCGACCGCCTCGCGCTCCCACGGTTCGGCCTGCCGGCGGTTCTCGCTCAACTCACTGGCGCCGAGCCGCAGCCTGAGTCCTCGGAAGCCGCCGCCGGCGTCAATCGAAGCGAGCTGCTTGTCATCGCCCACCAGCACGACCTTCGCGCGCGCATCCGCGGCGTGGTCCAGCAGGCGGGCGAGCTTGCGGGAGCCGAGCATCCCTGCCTCGTCCACCACCAGCACGGTCCTTGAGTCGAGCGCGCGCTCGTCCTGGTGCTGGTCGATACGAGTCGTATCGCGGTCCCGGCCGGCGGCTTGACGCTTACGTGTCAACTCACGTTGCCGCCGGGCCACCGGGTCACGCCGGTGACGACGTCCACGGTCGGCGTGGTCCTGGTCCACCTCGTGCAGCAGCGCGTCCACGGTGCGGGAGTGCTCGAACCCCTCGGCGTCCAGGCAGACGGTGGCGATCCCGGTCGGCGCCGCGCCCAGGACGCGGTAGCCGTCGAGCTGCCAGGCGTGCCGGGCCACGCCTAGGGCGTAGGTCTTGCCGGTGCCCGCCTTGCCCACCACCACCGCCACGCCCCGCCCGTCCTGGGTGATGTCGCGCACCATCGCCGCCTGGTCCTGGCCGATGGTCGGATGCGCCGCCAGCGTCGCCCGCAAGGTGTCGTGCAAGCACACGCCGGTCTGCTCGCCGGCGCGGCCAACCGCAGCGTCGATCAGCCGTTGCTCGACCGCCAGCAGCTCGGGGGTGGCGTAGTGCCGCTCGCCGATGGCGTGCTCGCTGACCACGCTCACCGCCCGCTCGGCGAGGAACCGGTCGGCCAGGGCTTCCAGCTCGGCGGGGCCGACATCGCCGGCGGCCTCGGCGGGCAGCTCCCGGCCGACCCCGCACAGCACCTCCCGGCGCGTAAACGTCGATGCCTGCGCGGTCAGTCCCTCGGGGCTGGCCAGCCGGTCGAACATCGTCGTAACCGTCCGCTCGGGCTGTCCTCCCGTGGTGGTGAGCATGTCGGCCAGTCCCGCCGGCGTCTTACCCGACGCGCCGTCCGGTCCTGCCGACGCGCCGTCCCGTCCCGCCGTCCCGGCCAGGTGCTGCTCGCGGCCCCGTGCCGGCGTGGTGACCTCGCGGACCAGCCGCCCCGGCTCGAACCCCAGGTCGCGGGCCTCCTGCTGCCAGCGGCCATACAGCGTCTCGGGGGTCTCGTGGGTCTTGGCCGGGCGGGTCTGATGCACCACCTTCCGCACCAGCCTGGGCGTGCGATGCTTGCCCTGGGCCTCCTGCCGCTGGAGCTCGGCGCTGATCTGCTGGTGCCGCTTGGAGAAGCTGCGCCGCAGCTCCTCGGGCATCCCCTCGATCGCGCGGTTGCCCCACCGGTCCGCTGGCGCCCACCGCACCCCCAGCGACCGCGACAACTCCACCTGGTAGGTCGCCTGGTAGACCGCATCCGCCGCCAACCTGTGCTGGTACACCTCCCGACCGTCCAGCGTGCGCCACTGCCCGTCCGGCCCACGGGTGCGGTTGGCGATGATCAGATGGGTGTGCAACAGCGGGTCGCCGGCGCGGCTGGTGCGGTGGGTGAACCCCACCGCCAGCAGGCCCTCGCCCCCCACATGCTCGGCCCCATGGCGGCCGGTGCGGGTGCCAACCTGCCGGTCCAGGTAGGCGACCGCGGCGCGCACGCCCGCCTGATGCGCGGCCGCTACCTCCCGCGAGGTCCCCGCATCCCCCAGGCCGTACAGGACCGACACGTCCTTGTGCGGGCGAAACACCAGGTCCCACGCCGGCATCGCATCCTTGCGCGGCGCCCGCCCCAACTGCTCGCCGGACCTTGGGTCCTGCCACGCAAACAGCCGCTTGAACGCCTCCGGCGAGCACTCCCCTTCAAGCCCCAACGCGCGCGCGCTCCCCCCATGGAACACCCCAGGGGCCTCACCCTTGCCCGACAGGTACTCCTCCCGGTCCTTGGCGATCTCACGGGTGTAGTAGCCCGCCCGCCCAACCGCGAGCTTGGTCAGATCCGCCGTCACGTGTGACCTGCCCGCCGGGCCAGCACCCGCCGCAACGGCCGATCACACGCCCCCACCTGGCGCAGCGGCCGAAACCGCCCGGCGAAGGCGTCCACCAGCTCCTCGGGCAGCCCCACCAGCTCCACCCGCCCGGTCGGGTCCGGCGCACAGCCCGCCCACCAGCTCGCGCACGCGCCGGTAGTAGCCGGCGATCACCCACCGCGCCACCGCCTCCATTCGCCCCGGCGCCAGCGGATAGCCACTGCGAATCCGGGCGCCAAGGACCAGGTGGGCGTGCTGCAACAGGTTGCCCTCGGAGTCCAGCGGATGATCCAACACCCGCGGCGCCCCGGCGTCGAGCAAGCGGGCCAGCTCACCCGCGGCCTGCCCCGCGGCGCGCACGTGCGCCTGCGCGAGCTGCTCCTGGCGCCAGTAGGTCTGCTCCAGGTCCGGGTCGCACTCCACGGTGTCCGGGTCGGCGCCTTCCACCGACAGCCGGTACTCCCGCCGCGAGAACCAGTAGTCCACCAGGTCGCAGCGCAGGATGCTCAGCGACCGCGGCGCGATCAAGATCACGTCCCAGCCCACCAGCCCACGGTACGGGTCGGAAGCGCTCCAGCCCTCGGGCAGCTCCAGCCCATCGGCCGCCAGCGCCAGCACGTACTCGCCCGCCCGCTCCGGGCTGATCCCGATCAGCTCACAGGCGGCGTCGTCGATCAGCTCAGGTGATGGGGAAATCCCGGCCATTGCTCCCGCCTTCCCGCGTCCGGGCGCGCGTTTGGCATCCGCGGATGCACTGCTGTCGTACTGAAATGGATGCGGTGCTGAGTGTAGCGCAGGGGAGAACGGTAGCGAGGAATTGGCAGGATTGGCGCTGGGGCTGAGATGAGGGAGTTAGACGAGGGCAGCGAGTAGTGTTTGTGCTGCTGAGAGGCAGTGTTAGAGCTGGGAATAAGTAATGCAACTAGCAGTCCGGTAGGGTCAAACCGTGGAATCAAGCAGCACGCTAAAGCTGCCGAGAGTTGCTTCACGATGCCTATTCGCTACGCCTAAAGAGCTTCGCAGAACAGGTTGACATCCCGGCCGCGGGCTCATTGCGCCTTTGCCGCTAGCCGCCTGCCGGTGCCATATGCTGGCCGATGGGGGGCTGCCGCCTGGGGACGTGCAGGACGGTGTCGCCGGGCCGCCAGGCGGCGAGCTGGTCGGTGTGCTGGTTGGCGGGGGCCGACAGCAGCAGCCAGGCGCCAGCCGGCGACCAGCTGACACCAAACCAGAACTCAGCGCCGCTCATGACGGCACCCGGGACGGCACGCAGCCGCCGGGTGGCGGTGTCCACGACCCAGACGCTGGCCTGCGTCGGCGCGCCGCTGGCGTCAACGTCGGCGCTGAAGACCACCGCCAGGTAGCGGCCGTCGGGGCTGAACGCGCCAGTGTTGGCCCAGGCGCCCCGCGGGGCGGCCACCTGGGTGTCGGTGCCGGCGGCCAGGTCGCTGAGGTGCAGCGGGCAACGCTGCGGGTCGCACCCTGCCGCGACCCAGGCGATCGTGGTCCCCGTCGCGGCCAGCACCCGATCGTAGCGGCGCAGCACCCGGCCGCTGCGGGGGTTCCACAGGGCGAACAGGCTGGTGTCGGCTGGGCCCTGCTCGGCGAGGGTGAGCAGCAGCGACCCGCTGGCCATACCCTGCCAGGCGACGTAGCCGTCGGGGATGCGGTAGCGGGGGGTGTGGGGGTGGCCGCCGACGTCGACCTGCTGGACCGCCTGTGGTGGCACCTGGCCCATGTTGGGGTCGGGCGGGTGGAGGGTGGTGACCAGCCACAGCCGGCTGTCGGTGTCGCCGGCGAGGATCTGATCGGCGGTGACGGGGAGCCGCCTGGCGCTGCTGGCGCCGTCAGCCAGCAGGTAGAACTGGGTCCGTGTCGCTGTTTCGGGGCAGTCCTGGCCGGCGTGCTGGTAGGCCTGCCGGCCAAGCGCCCAGCCGTGCAGCAGCCGGGTCGGGTTGAGGTAGCAGCCGCCGTGGGGCAGACCGCCGATCGGGGTGAGCTGTCCGTTGTCGAGCCAGAACAGTCCTGGCACGGCCGATGGTGAGGCTTCCGGGATCAGCAGGGCCGCCACCCCCGTGCCCGCAAGCGGCACGCCACGCAGCCGGGGTGGGGTTGGCGGACGAACGGTCGTGTCCGTGGTGGGCGGCGTCGGTGGGGTGGCGGTGGTGCTGGCCGGTGCCGGAGCCGCCGCCCGGCGAGGGCGTCCCGGAGCGTCCAGGCGCCCGACCGCCATCAGCGCAGCCAGCAACGCGACCGCGCCCAGAGTGCCGAGCACCTGACCGCGCGACGGCCGCATCCTCCCGCCCGCCTTTCCGCTGGTTGGCCGGATTGTACCGTGACTTGGGAGCGTGACGGCTCTGGCAGCCTTGGGTGGCTATGGCAGGGCGGGCATGCTGCCACAGCAGGCCGGCACCGACCCCGAGACATCCACGCGGAGGCCGCGGCGATGCTGATCACAACGGGCGCATGGCGACGCGATCTGGCCGGCCTGCGACCGCGCCGGCTGCAAGCCGCCCGCATGTTCGCCTACGGCGCCACCCAAGCTGAGATCGCGCGCACGTTCGGAGTGTCACGCCAGGCCGCGAGACGACCCAGGACAAGAACCTAGTCGCTACCTTCGTGGACTTCCTCCCAGCTCCTGTGCAGGTGGGCCGTCTCTACACCATCACGATGACCACCAACCGCGTCACGCACAGCACCACGTTTGCTGATGGCCGCATCCACTGGACGGTCACTCAGACCGGCACCTTTGTCGCCGTGCCGCTTGCCGACCCGAGCCTGCCGACCTACACCGGCACAGTTACCCTGCACAATGGCTTCTTCGTCCAAAATGGCCAGTACGTGAGTAATACCTTTACCTACACCGCGCATGGCACCGGCTCGGACGGCTCGACGTTCAAGACCCACGTCACGACCCGCCTCAGCGGCCCGATTGACGCTCCGATCACCGAGTTCTTCCGCTGCCATTAACCGCGGCCGATGGCGGCTCTGCCAGCTATGCGCCGGTCTGGCGCAGTCACCATCGCCCTGTGTAGTCACCGTGATCACGGATGTGAGAGCCCGGTGATCATCACGGGCTGGTGCCTGCCTTGTTCGAGCTCACCCACTGGCGCAAGCCCGTAGACCATGGCCAGGGAGATGACCGCCAGCTCTTCGTGGCGGACCGCCACCCGGCGGAACTGCTTGAGCCGCCCCACCGAGTGCTCCGCCCGGGTACGCTCCCAATGGCGCTGCGCGGCGTGGCGAGGATCACCAGCGGCCGGCCGCTGCCCTCCACCCCGCAGGTGCAGCTCGCTGGTCAGCCCGCCCGACTGCGTCCGCCTGCAAGCGGCTGCTCCCGGCGCGTTCCGGGCCTTGACAAGCCAGAACCCAGCAAGGAAGGTGCTTCATGCTGGCTGAGCTGCCCTGGGGGAGGGGCCATGGACCTGCCCGCAGACCAGTCGACGCCAACGAGCGCCCTGCCGGTCCACTCCACCCTCCGGGAGGCGGTCCGGTCGCCGCGTCGCCGCCGGCCAACCGGGGCGCCACCGCCGTTGCCGTACCGGCTGCAGACCAGCGGCGTCGGCTGGCTGGTCGCCGCAGTGGCGCTGGCCGGGCTGACGCTGGCGTTGTTCGCCCGCGGGCTGCGCGGCCCTTCCGTGGAGGCCACTGTCGTCAGCGACACGGTCGTGCGATGGCTTGGCGGGCTGCACGCGCCCGGGCTGGAGGCGCTCTGGCAGGGGCTGGCGCACGTCGGCTCCTGGTGGACGCTGATGTTGCTGTGGGCAGGGCTGCTGGGGGCGTTGCTGGTACTGCGGCGCTGGCGGCACCTGATCGTATGGATCGTCGCCTGGATCCTTGGCGACAACGTCACCGCGGGCCTGGCGATCGCCGCGCGGCGGCCACGACCGTTCGGGGTGGACCTGCGCACCAGCTGGGGCGGGTGGGCGATGCCGTCACTGCCGATCACCTACATGACGGCGACCCTCGTGGGCGTGCTGTACACGCTGGTGCCGGAGGGCCGCTGGCGCAACAGGGGCAAGTGGGTGGCGGCCGGGCTGGTGGCGGTGGTCGGCGTCGCCCGGGTCGCGTTGGGCGTCGACGCCCCCAACGACGTGCTCCTCGGGGTGGGCATCGGCGTCACCATCCCGCTGCTGCTGTTCCGCCGGTTCACCCCCAGCGAGGTCTTTCCGGTCGCCTACAAGCGGGGCCGCAGCGCCCACCTGGACATCGGCGGTGAGCGGGGGGTTGCCATCCGGCGGGGCCTGCAGGACCAGCTCGGCCTGATGGTCGAGGACGTCAAGCCGTTCGGGCTGGCCGGCTCGGCCGGGTCCACCCCGCTGCGGATCACCGTCAAGGGCGACCCGCCCAGGCAGCTGTTCGGCAAGCTGTACGCGCAAAGCCACCTGCGCGCCGACCGCTGGTACAAGCTCGGCCGCGAGCTGCTGTATGGGCGGCTGGAGGACGAGAAGCCGTTCAACACGGTGCGGCGGCTGGTGCAGCAGGAGGACTACGCCCTGTCGCTGATGCAGCGCGCCGGGCTGCCCAGCCCCACCCCGTATGGGTTTGTGGAGCTCACCCCCGACCGGGAGTACCTGCTGGTCGCCGAGTTCTTTGACGGCGCGGTGGAGCTCGGCGACGCGGCGGTCGACGAGCAGATCATCGACGATGGCGTGGGGATCATCCGGCGGCTGTGGGACGCGGGCCTGGCCCACCGCGACATCAAGCCGGCCAACCTGCTGGTGCGCGACGGCCGCCTGCTGCTGATCGACGTCGCCTTCGTGGAGGCCCGCCCCACCCCTTGGCGGCAGGCGGTCGACCTGGCCAACATGATGCTGTGCCTGGCGCTGCGCTCCAGCCCTGAGCAGGTGTACCGGCGGGCCCTGCGCCAGTTCAGCGTCGACGAGATCGGCGAGGGGTTCGCCGCCGCCCGTGGGCTGGCGCTGCCCTCGCAGCTGCGGCGGATGCTGCGGGAGAAGGGCCGTGACCTGCACGCCGAGTTCACCCGGCTGCTGCCCAGCCCGCCCCGGCCGATCCGGGTGCAGCGCTGGAGCGCCCGCCGGGTCGGGCTGTGGGCGGCGATCGTGGCCCTGCTGGTCCTTGCCTCGTTGCACCCGACCGCCATCTTCGACAATCGGGTGGCTGTCAGGACCCCGCTTGGCATCCACAGCTTGGACTGCACCCAGCTGGAGCCGCTGTGGCTGATGGCCCAGTCGGTGCCGTCGGCCTCTCTGGTGCCCTGCGTGCGGACTCGAGTGCCCGGCTGGACGGTCGCCGACGTGGCCGTCAACAACGGCCGCTCGGTGATCACCCTGGACCACGACCGAGCCGGCAAGGGTGCGGTCGTGGTGCGCCTTGCCGCCGGCTGCGACACCACCGGCACATTCGAGATGCCGTCCCCGGCGCCAGAGGTGCGACGCTACCAGCGGGTCGACCAGTCCACCAGCGCGTTCGGGGCGACCTGGTATCACCGGTTCCCGGGCGGCTGCATGACCTACCGGCTCCACTCGACCAGCGACGTCGAGGGGTCATTTGCCATAGAGCTACCCGGGCTGCTGAGCTTTGTCACCCGTGACGCGCTGCGCGAGGCGCTCAGGCAGCGCTCCGGTGGACGACTGCGGCTGGACTCCGGTGAAGGACGATGAGCCGGCCGAGTGTGGAGCGGTTGTTGGACCCAGTCAGACGAGGGGTGCTGTGATGGTCGATCAGGAGCCAGCCGCCGCCAAGCCCCGCTCACGCACCCGCCTGCTCATCCAGGTCGTGCTGTCGCTGGTGCTGGTCGTGGCGATCTTCTATTTCCTGCTCAAGAAGATCGACCTGAGCCAGGCGTGGACCGCGATCACCGACATGACCTGGCTGGAACTCACTCTCCTTGGTTTGCTGGCCATCTGGAACCTATGCACCTACGCGTTTGTGTGGATGACGGTCACCCCCGGGCTATCGTTCTGGCGAGCGAATGTGATGACCCAATCGGCCACCGCGGTGACCAACACCGTGCCCGTTGCCGGGCCGGCAATCGGCATCGGCCTGACCTACAACATGCTGGGGTCGTGGGGCTACTCGCGGTCGCGGACTACCACCGCCGTACTGGTCTCCGGGGTGTGGAACAGCTTCATCAAGCTCGCCATGCCGGTGCTGGCCCTGGCCCTGGTCGCCTTGCAGGGCAGCGTCAGCCTGGGGCGGGTGATCGCCGCCCTGGCCGGCATCAGCGGGCTGGTCGCCGCGATCGTGGTGTTCGCGCTGATGCTGCGCAGCGAGGAGATGGCTCGCCGGTTCGGGCTGTGGGCCGGGCGGGTCGCCTCGCGGCTGCTGCGGCTGGTGGGGCGGCCGCCGGTGGCTGGCTGGGAGCTGGCCACCACCAAGTTCCGCGCCCGCACCCGGGACCTGCTCCAGCGCGGCTGGGTGCCGATCACGGTGGCGTCGCTGGTCAGCCACCTGACGCTGTACCTGTTGCTGCTGGTCGCCCTGCGCGACGTGGGCGTCAGCGACGCCGAGGTCTCCTGGGCGCAGGTGCTGGCCGCGTTCGCGTTCGCCCGCCTGATCACCGCGATCCCGTACACCCCCGGTGGGCTCGGGGCGGTCGAGGTGACACTGATCGCGACGCTGTCGGCCGCCGGGGGCGACCGGTCCCAGGTGGCCGCCGGCGTGCTGGTCTACCGCGCGCTCCAGTGGGCCCTGCCGATCGTGGTCGGCGCCGCCACCTACCTGTGGTGGCGCCGAAGCCAGCTACGGCCCCAGCCCGTCACCGCAGCTGGCCCGCCCCTGGCCATCCCCGAGGCCAGTAGACCAGCAACCACGGACCGGCCAGGCACGCAGGCAAGCGACACCCAGCCCCGGCCCTGAGCCGTCTCATCGCCATCCGGGGTGCGGTGTGCCCATAACGCCCCATGTGGCGCAGGCTTTAAGCCAGCGTCGCCGCCCGGGTGGTCCTGCTGGTGGGTGGGCTCATCTGTCCCGGTCAAGCAACGCGCCCATGTACTCGGCAGCCGCACGGTCGGCTTCGCTGACTCGGTGCATGTAGCCGCTCGTCACTGCAAGACTGCCGTGCCCCATCCGCTCTCGCACCGTGCCCGCCTCCGCCACGGCTCCAAGCTGGGTCGCCATGAAGTGCCGGAGTCCATACAGCGAGTAGTCGTGCCCGAGCCGACGCACCAGCGCCGTGAACTGCTTGCTGACGGTGTCCGGCCGCCAAGGGGTCCGACCGTCCGGAGTCCGGGCGAACACATACGCCTGCGGGTCTAACCGCCCGTTGAACTGCCCCGCAAGCTGCTCGCAGCGGGCTCGATGCGCGCGAAGCAGCTCGACCGTGGCCGCGTCGAGCGCCAGAAGCCGCACGCTGTGGACGCTCTTTGGGCTGTCCTTCCGCGCGTACTTCTGCGGCAGGCTCTTGGCGGTAACGATGCTGCCGCTGATGCTGACCGTCGCCGCGTCCAGGTCCAGGTCCAGCCACCGCAGCGCGCAGACCTCGGACGGCCGCATCCCCGCCGTGGTGCTCAGCCGCAGGAACACCGCGAAGTCCGGCTCGTCCGTGAGTGCTCCAAACAGCTCCCGAACCTGCTTCGGGGTAGGCACCGGACGCGACTTACTCCTACCCCCTGCCGGCCGAACCATCAGCGCTGGATTGAACGGTATCCAGCCCCACCGGGCCGCCAGTCCGAGCGCCCCGGACAGGATCACGTGAACGTCGCGGACGCGGTTCGCGCTCAACCGCTGGTCGCTCGCGGTGGGCTGCGCCGTGGCGGCAGCCGTGCTCGGGTCCGCGCCTCTGGCGACCGCCTCGGCCCTGGCGCGGCCTCTCGCGCGAGATGCGGCCTTGGCGTTGCCGTACCGCCGCAGATCGTCGTAGAAGGCGTCAAGGACGCGAGCGTTGACCGTGTGGAGGCGCTTGCTGCCTAGGGCGGGTTTGATCTTCTTGGCGATCAGGCTGCGGTAGTCCTCCACCGTGTCCGGAGAGATGGGCTTGTCGCTCGCGACGCGCCGCTCGACCCAGAGGTCAAGCAGCTCACCAAGGGTCTTGAGCCGCGTCCCGGCGTGCTGCCCGTCCGCGACCTCGGTCCGTAGGCGGGCCTCCACCTTCTTGGCTTGGCGGTAACTGCCGTTGACCTGGCGGGTGATCTGCCGCTGTCTGCCGGTGAGGGGGTCGCGGCCGGCGTAGACGATGACCTGCCAGCCATTGGTGCGCGCCCGGATGGTCACCGCTCCGCTCCTCTGTCCGAGAGCCAATCGTTGACATCTCGTTGACAACATTCTAAGCGGAGTGCCATTTGTAGTGGGCAGGGACGGGATCGAACCGCCGACCTTGCGGTTTTCAGCCGCACGCTCTACCGACTGAGCTACCTGCCCGAGCAGTCCGAGACTCCGGCGATAGGGAGTCCCAAGCGGTCCCGACGGGATTTGAACCCGCGACCTCCGCCTTGACAGGG
>WNGE01004086.1_pt2 | contig 10847 bp, 9 predicted proteins | sample 5400651 | NCBI WGS metagenome assembly WNGE01 (sample SAMN13153370, study PRJNA577476) | soil metagenome | isolation source: 60 cm soil or saprolite under grassland replicate 2 | place: USA:California | collected 2016-06-15
TATCATCACAGCCTCGTTGTGGCCAACCTCGCCGAAGCCGCAGCGGAAGCGGTCGATGCAAACGCGACGCTTTGCCGCGTCTGCTCGTACTTCCATGACGTTGGCAAGCTGGTGAAACCGGAATACTTCACCGAAAACATGAGCTTTGAACGAAACCCACATGATGAACTCGCGCCGACGATGAGCGCACTGATTATCATCGCGCACGTCAAGGAAGGCGTGGATCTTGCGCTGAAGCATCGGCTAAACCAGCGCATCATCGATATTATCCAGGAGCACCACGGCACCTCGCTCGTCCGTTATTTTTATCAACGCGCGGTCCAGCAGCATGAAGACGCGCGCGCTGGGGGGAAGATCATGAAGCTGCGCGAGGACGATATTCCAGAAGTGCACGAGGAAAGTTTTCGTTACAGCGGGCCGAAGCCGCAGACGAAGGAAAGCGCGATCGTCAGTCTGGCCGACACGATTGAGAGCGCCTCGCGCAGCTTGGAGAAACCAACGCCGCAAAAAATCGAAGCGCTCGTGAACGAGCTGATCGACGAGCGCATTAGCGATCGGCAACTGGACGAATGCGATCTGACGCTCGGCGAATTGAAAGTAATCGCCGACCGTTTCCGATTCACGCTTCTATCGATGTTGCATACTCGAATCGCTTATCCAAAGGCAGGACACAGACCGGCAGTGCCGCGCGACGAAATCTTGCGCCCAGACGTGATGGCCGCCAGGCGCAAACCTGAAACCGCTCCGCCAATCTCGGCTGCGTAATCGCAGCAAAGGTGGCGTCTGACACAGACGCCCTACAGTTCCGGCGGATGCGCACGCGGCTCACGATCCTTTGAGCCGGCAGTGCTCGGAACCGTGACGAAGGGGCCGCCTTCCATCGGTGTGACTTTGGTGAAAGCGATATCAGGCATTTCGCTCGGCAATCCTTCGAGCGGAAAATCTTTTCGCAACGGGAAGAATGGATAGCCGTCCCACATCAGGATTCGACGCAGATCGGGATGGCCAGTAAACTTGATGCCCATCATGTCGTAAGCCTCGCGCTCGTGCCAGTTCGCTGTGGGCCAAATGTCGGAAATGGTGTCGACCGCGCCGAGTTCTTCGGGAACTCTTAATTTCAAGCGCAGATGCACGCCGTGCGGCATCGAATAAAGATGGTAAACGATTTCGAAGCGCGGGTCTTCGCCGAAATTGTCGATGCTTGTGATGTCGAGCAAATAGTCGAATGAAAGCTCATCACGGCAGAATTTGGCGATCTCATGGAGATCACTGGCCGCGATCGTAAAACTCGTTTCGCCGCGAAATTCAGTTTTATTCTGAATTTTTTTGCCGAATGATTTGCTGAATAAGTCGAGTAGTTCCTGGCTGGTCATGCGCTATGCTGTTGTAGGGCAGGCGCTCCGCCTGCCTGGATCATGGAAGGCAAGCGAAGTGCTTGCCCTAGAATTCCAAATTCTAGCGCACATGCTCATCCGAGCGCTTCCTCGAATTTTTCTGCCAGTTCAGGCTTTTGATTTCTGAATGAGCGTTCGCGAGAAATTTTCTCCTGCAATTTCATCAAACCAGCTAGCAACGCTTCCGGACGCGGTGGGCAACCAGAGATGTAAACATCGACGGGGATAAGCTGATCGATTCCCTGCAGTGTAGCGTAAGAGCGGTACATACCACCTGTGGAAGCGCATGCGCCCATGGCGATCACCCATTTCGGCTCCGGCATCTGCTCATAGATCCGCTTCACCGCAAGAGCCATTTTGTAGGTGACCGTGCCGGCCACGATCATCACATCGCATTGCCGCGGCGAGAAGCGCATCACTTCCGCGCCAAATCGCGCAATATCGAACCGCGACGCAGCTGCGGCCATCAACTCAATCGCGCAACAGGCCAGACCCATAGGCATCGGCCAAAGCGAGTTTTTGCGGACCCAATTCAGCGCCGCATCGAAGCGTGTAAAAATCATGTTGCCTTCGATCTTGGAATCGTACGCTGTCGAGCGAGTTTCGGGCATCAGCGAACAGTAAGATCACGCTCCGCCCTCGCAAGGGAAAACGAGCCACAGATTGACACGGATGAAACACAGATTACGAAAAGAGCACATTGAACTGCCCTGAACATTAATCTGTGTAAATCTGTGTTCATCTGTGGCTAATTCCGTAATCCTTTACAGCAAAACCATCACATGACGGAATTAAGCCGTACTCATCTCGACCAGCTCGAGAACCAGAGCATTTTTATTTTTCGCGAGGCGTATCACGCTTTCAAAAACATCGCGATGCCATGGTCGATGGGTAAGGATTCAAACGTTCTCATCTGGCTTGCGCGCAAATCTTTTTTTGGACGCGTACCATTTCCGATTTTGCACATCGACACGACTTATGAGTTTCCAGAAATGCTGGAGTTCCGTGAATGGGCGACGAAGTATCACAACCTGAATTTGATCGTGAAAATTAATACCGAGGCGCGCGCACGCGGGATCGGGTACGAGACGCATGATCCGGTGACGGTGACGCACGAGCTAAAAACCGTCGCGTTACAACAGGCGCTTGCGGAATATAAATGGGATGCGCTTATCACCGGCATTCGCCGCGATGAAGATCCCACGCGCGCGAAGGAGAGATATTTTTCGCCGCGCAACGCGCAGTTCGAATGGGACTACAAAGATCAGCCTCCGGAATTCTGGAGCCAATTCGTTACCACTACGGCAAAGGGCGAACATGTCCGCGTGCAACCGTTGCTCGATTGGACCGAGATCGATGTCTGGCGCTACATCCAGCGAGAAAACATTCCCATACCGAAAATGTATTTTGCACGAAACGGAAAACGTTTTCGGTCGCTAGGTTGCAGCCCCATTACGCATCCGATCGAAAGCAGCGCGTCAACAATTGACCAGATCATCGCTGAACTGGAAGCGACGAAGACAACCGAGCGCGCCGGCCGCGCGCAGGACCATTACGAGCGGAATGCGATGCAAAAACTTCGCGCGAAAGGATTTTTATGATCTCCAAGGAAAGCAGGAACTCAGGAACATCTTTGGACTGCTTCTTTTCCTGCTTTCCTGCTTTCCTGAGATATTTCTGATGCGAGAACAGCAGCCACTCAAAATTGTATTCGTGGGTCATGTGGATCACGGAAAATCCACGCTGATCGGCCGCATTCTGCATGACACCGGTTCCTTGCCTGAAGGCAAAATCGAAGAAATAAAAAAGGCCTCCGAGGCCGAGGGAATGGAGTTTGAATTTGCGTTCCTGCTCGATGCGCTCCTCGAGGAGCAGAAACAAAACGTCACCATCGACACGACGGAGATTCCTTTCCGAACAGCGCGCCGCCGTTATGCCATTATCGACGCGCCTGGGCACAAGGAATTTCTGAAGAACATGATCACGGGCGCGTCGAGGGCGGACGCGGCGATCCTTGTTATCGGCGCAGACGAAGGCGTGCGCGAACAGAGCCGGCGCCACGCTTATCTGCTCAGCATGCTCGGCGTCAACCAGGTCATTGTGGTCGTCAACAAGATGGATCTCATCGATTACTCTGAAAAACGATTTCGCGAAATCGAGCAGGACTATCGGAAGTTTCTTCAACAGCTTGGGCTAAACGCGCTCACGTTTATTCCGGCGTCGGCGAAGCAAGGGGAGAACGTCGCTCGGGCGGGCATGAAAATGAAATGGTACTGCGCCGCGAACGTTCTCGAGGCACTCGACCTCTTGGAGCCGCAAAAGCGCGATGTTGATTTTCCCCTGCGGTTCTGTGTTCAGGATGTGTATCGTTTTGACGGACGTCGAATCATAGCGGGCCGGATCGAAACCGGAAAAGTCAGGGTCGGGGACGAATTGATATTCTCGCCGGCAAACAAGTCGTCGGTGGTCGCCAGCATCGAGTGTTGGAACGCGCCTTCGAACGGACCCGGCATAGCAGGTGATTCGATTGGCATCACGCTTAGCGAACAGATTTTTGTCGAGCGCGGCTATGTCGCTTCGCACCAGAACGAAACACCGATCGAGACAAACCGCTTTCATGCGGACCTGTTTTGGATAACACGCGAACCGCTGCGGGTCGGACATTTTTACGACCTTCGTCTGGCCACGCAGCAGGTGAAATGTCAGATCGTCTCCATCGAGCAGGTGATCGATTCAGCCACGCTTGAGACAAAGAGCGACCAGCGCGAACAATTGGAGCGAAACGAGATTGGCAGACTTACAATTCAAACGCGCAGCCCACTCGTCATCGATAATTACGATCGCGTGCCAAATCTTGGCCGATTTGTGATCGTTGATGATGGAAAAATCTGCGGTGGCGGCACGATCTTCGGCGGCGTTTATACGGATCGAAGCGTCGCAAAGAGCAAAAATATTTTCTGGACCGAGGAAAAGATTACAGCACGGGAACGGGCGCTGCGGACCGGCCATCGGGGAGCAGTCATCTGGTTGACCGGGCTTTCCGGCGCCGGGAAATCGACCATTGCGCAGTCACTCGAACGCGATTTGTTCCATCGCGGCATGCACACCTACGTGCTAGACGGCGACAATATCCGGCATGGCTTGACCTCGAATCTTGGCTTCTCGCCAGACGATCGGATGGAGAACATTCGCCGCGTGAGCGAGGTGGCCAAACTCATGGCTGACGCCGGCACCGTGGTGATCACTGCGTTCATCTCGCCGTATCGAATGGATCGCCGCCGTGCGCGGGAGATCGCGCTCGAAGGCAACGCGGAATTTATTGAAGTATTCGTTGATGCGCCGCTGGAAGTCTGCGAAGCTCGCGATCCAAAAAATCTCTACAAAAAGGCGCGCGCAGGAGAGATTCGTGAGTTCACTGGAATTGATGCCCCCTACGAAGCTCCAGAGGACCCCGAGATCGTGGTGCACACGGACCAACAAACCGTCGATGAATCGGTCGCGACGATCCTTGAGCAGTTGTTACCGCGTTTGCGCACAGAGGAGTAATTCCGTCATCTTGAGCGGAGCGAAGCGAAGTCAAAGAGCCCGCGGCATTACCCTGAGGCTTCTCAACGGGATTCCTCGACTTCGCTCGGAATGACAATGAAGCTCAGAATTCGTTACGCCGAGCCTGGCGATGCGTCAGTGCTTGCGCAACTGATGTGCGAGCTCGGCTACGAAACAACCGCCACCGAAATGCGTCGGCGTTTGAAATCAATTTTCAGCGATGCGCGCTTTCGTACATTTGTCGCCGAGATCAACGATCAGGTTTGCGGAATGATTGGGACGCTGACACACGCCAGTCACGAGCATAACGATTTCACCGGAAGAATTACCGCGCTGGTTGTGTCCAGGAAACATCGGCGCTGCGGCATCGGTCGCGCGCTCATTGCCGCAGCTGAGAAAGATTTTGTGGAGAAAAGAGTTACGCGAGTGAGTCTAACGACTCGGTTCACTCGGGAACACGCCCATCGATTTTACCAGGCACTGGGTTACTCGCGAACTGGATTTCGGTTCGCGAAACAGCTTCTCCTCGTTACGTGATGGCGCTCAACTGTTGCATCATCCCGAACAGATCCCAGCTGACCCATTCCTCTACGATCTTTCCGTCCTCGATGCGGTCGATGGCCATACCCATCCAAGTGGCCCGTTTGTTGGTCGGCTGCAAGCCCATTAACACGCCTTTATGTGTACCCGTGGACGTGAACCGAGTGACTACCTTGTCGCCTTCTGCCACTTGGTCGTCGATCGTGTCGTGGAAATCCGGGAATGCGTCACGGAACTCGCGCACGAACTGGACGAGCGCGGAGACGCCTCGCACATCACGTACATTAGGATGGCTGTGTTGATGACTGATGAAGTCGGTCCCGTAGACCTCTCGCGCCACCGCCAGGTTCCCTTTACTCCATACTTCGTCGATAGCGCGTCGCGCCAGAGCCTTGTTCTTTTGAGGCGTCATGGGCGAAGCTTTCCGAGAATGATCGCGACGGGGAATGTCTCTTCGAACGGAATCGAATGCATAACCACTAGGGTAAGGTTCGCGTTCATGAAATCCAGATCGTTTTTGTGTTCGTAAATTCGCGGATTCCGGCGGCACCGAGCTCGCGACCGAAACCGGAACGTTTTACGCCGCCAAACGGCAGACGTGGATCGGAGGCGACCATTGCATTGATGAAAACCATGCCGGTATCCAACTCAGATACGAAGAGTTTCTGCTCCTCGCGATCATTGGTCCATGCGCTGGAGCCGAGACCGAATGTGGTGTCGTTCGCCAGCTCGATGGCGTTATGGGCGTCGCGCACCCGGAAAACAGCTGCGACCGGGCCGAACACTTCTTCACGATACGCGGGCGACTGCTTCGGCACGTCGACGAGAACAGTTGGTTCGTAGAAAAATCCCGGACCATGAATCCGGTTGCCGCCGGTCAATAGTTTCGCGCCCGCGGCGATCGTTTTCTGAACCTGATCGTGCACATCTTGCAGGATTTGTTCCGTCGCGAGCGGACCGATTTCCGTCGTCTCGTCCATCGGATCACCAACCTTCAATGCGCGCATGCGCGCGACGAACTGATCCAGAAACTCGTCGTAAACTTGATCAGCAATCATGAAACGCTTCGCGGCAATACATGATTGACCGGTATTGATCGTGCGCGCTTTGACCGCACTGCTCAATGCGCGCTCGAAGTCTGCGCTTGGCATCACGATGAACCCATCACTGCCGCCAAGCTCGAGCACACTTTTCTTGATCTCGCCCGCGGCGGTGCTTGCTACCGCGCTTCCGGCTGTGTCACTGCCTGTGAGCGTTACCGCTTTGACGCGCGGATCGACAATCAGCTTTTTCACCTGCTCCGGTTCGATTAGCAGCGTTTGAAAAACACCATCATCGAAACCGGCGCGGCAAAAGATTTCTTCAATTGCCAGCGCGCACTGCGGGACATTGGATGCGTGCTTCAGCAAACCGACATTGCCGGCAAATAACGCGGGTGCGGCGAATCGAAAGACTTGCCAGAAAGGAAAATTCCACGGCATGATCGCGAGCACCGGTCCGAGCGGTTGATATTGCACGTAACTTTCAGCGGCATCGGTCTGCGCCGGTTCGTCCTCCAGAAATCGCTCGCCGTTCTCGGCGTAAAACCGGCAACCCCGCGCACATTTCTCGATTTCTGCAACTGAATCGCGAAACAGTTTCCCCATCTCGAGCGTTATGATCTCGGCAAATTTTTCCTTTTCTTGAAACAGCAACTCCGTTACGGCATGCAAAAGCTCTGAGCGCTCTGTGAACGTCGTTCGACGATATTTTCTGAACGCGTCTTCTGCACGCTTCAACCGTTTCTCGATTTCTGCATCGTCGAAGGGAGAAAATTCCTTCAGCTTTTCGCCTGTCGTGGGATTGATTGTGGCGATTGGCATCAATCGGAACATAGGCACTTTGCCTGTGCGGCCAACGGACATTCGGTTCGAAAGTTCTAGAGCAGCGGAGTGCAACTCCGCTGGGCGCACAGACTGTGAGTCTATGTTCCGATCCGCGCTAAATTCGCAGCCCTTTTGGAATCAGGACGCGATCGAGCAAATCGAAAAACCATTGCACAAGCAACGCGAGCACAGCTGCGGGGATCGCGCCTTGCAAAATTGTTACGTGATCGTTCAGGTCTAGCCCGCTAAGGATCGGTTCGCCCAGACCTCCGGCGCCGATCAATGCCGCTAGCGTAGCAGTGCCGACGTTAATCACGGCGCTGGTTTTGATTCCGGATAGGATCGAGCGCGATGCGATCGGAAGATAAATTTCCCAGAGCCGGATCATTGGGCTGAGTCCCAATGCAACGGCAGATTCTCGCAACGATCGCGGAATGTCCTGCAACCCGCTCGCGGTGTTGCGCACAATCGGGAGCAAACCGTAAAGGAAAAGCGCAGCGATTGCAGTGCGGACGCTGATTCCGAAAAAGGGAAGGGGAACAAGCAAGGCCAGCAAGGCGAGCGACGGAATGGTTTGGACGATGCTGGCGAAACCCAGAATCCCGTGACCAATCGGACCGCCGCGACTCGCAACGATGCCAAGCGGAATTCCAACAATCACCGACAGCAACAGCGAAAATCCAGCCAGTTGGAGATGACGAAGCGTCCAGCGCGCGAGTTTGTGTGGAAACGATTCGCCAATGTGGGAGGGGCCTGAGCGCCCCGACGGTCGCGGCGCTAAGGCTGCTTCCACATTGAAATACAAGTCTGCCGCGGCCGCGTAATTTTTTGTGCGCCCTGCTTCCGAGTTGAGGCGGACCATGCGTTTTTCATCCAGCGTTCCTTCCAACTGACGCAATGCAGCAATAGCATCCGGGCGCATGGACAATCGGAATAGGAAGAGTGCCTCGTACTTCGGGAAGAACTGAAAGTCGTCTTCCAGAACAACGAGATCATTCTGTTCAATCTTTGCGTCGGTCGAATAGGCGTCCTTTACGTCAACCGAGCCGTTGGCAATCGCGGCGTACCCCAGTGCATGATCGATCCCGACGACATTCTGCTGGGGAAGCGCGTAGCGCTCGCGCAATGGTCGCCAGCCATCCTGTCGATTCAGGAATTCGTGCGTGAGTCCGATCTTAAGCTCGGGATATTTTTGAAGATCGCTGATAGTGTGCACGCCGAGTCGTTGCGCTTCGCTGCGTCGCATCACTAACGCATAAGTGTTGTTGAACCCGAGTGGCTCAGTCATTCCCACCTGAAATTTCGCGAGCGAGGCGCGAATTTCTGCCAGCGATGACGCGCGATCGGCTTTCAGAATCTCCTGCGTAATTGTTCCGGTGTATTCCGGGTAGGCATCGATCTGCCCGCCTCGCAGCGCTTCCCAGAGAATGATCGTGCCGCCCATGCCCTGGCGATGTTCCGCGGGAATTCCGGCATTGGTTAACCAGCGTTTGGCGATTTCTCCCAGCACATACGACTCGGTAAATTTCTTCGAGCCGATCACGACATCCGCAGCGGCCGAAGAGTGAATCAGGAAAAAAGGAATGCAGGAAAAAATCAGAAGAAAATCTGGAAGCCAGGAAACCAGGAACAATCGACAGGAGTGCTTTGCTTTTCTGGCTTTATGGTTTCCAGATTCATTTGCTCTGCTCATTTCCTGTTTTCCTACTTTCCTGATTCGATTCATAGAGTCGCGATTCCTCGTTGCGCGTTGATGAATTCGGAAACGAATGGATCGGCAGGCCTCTCGCGGAGATCGGTAACTGAACCTTTTTGTACGACGCGGCCTTCATTCATGAGCACGATTTCGTCACCGAAATAAATTGCCTCCGCCAGGTCGTGCGTGACGAAGAGCACCGTTTGACCCAGCTGCGCGAAAATTTCCTTGAGATCCTTTTGCAAAGAAGCGCGGACGAGCGGATCCAGAGCACCGAGCGGTTCGTCGAGCAACAGCAGCTCTGGCGAAAGCATTAGCGCGCGCATCAAACTGACGCGTTGCCGTTGGCCTCCGGAAAGTTCAACAGGATACCGCGGGAGCAGTTTTTCAGAAAACCTTGTCAGCTCGCACAATTCCAGGAGTTTGGTTCGCATTTCGTCCTGGGATTTCCCGACATGGCGTGCCATCAGGAGGACATTGGCGCGCGCGGTCAGGTGCGGGAACAGCCCGCCTTCCTGGATGACGTAACCAATCCGGCGTCGAAGGTTGTCGATGTTATCGAGGTTGATTGGTTCTTCGCCGAAGTCGATGCGACCGGAGTCCGGCTCGATCAAACGAATGATTAAGCGCAGCAAAGTCGATTTGCCACAACCGCTGGGACCGATGAGCACAGTGGTCCTGCTGCGCTCGATCGAGAGATTTGTTGAATACAACGCCGCTGTGCCCGCGTAGCGTTTGCTCACATCGAAGAGTCGAACCAACGCACTCATTAAAGCAGCGCGACCCTCTGGCTTGCATTGTGAATTAGATCGCAAGCGGGACGCATGCGCTACCCTGAACGGACTACGAAATAGAAAACACCGAACAAGCGCGCATCGTCAGTCCACATCTGCGCAAACTCGAATTCCGCTTTGCCGGCGAGCACGGAAAACTCTTCCGGTGAGTATTTATAGGAAAACTCGGTGACGATCTTTTCAGCCCGGCGAAAATGAAACCTTTGTTCGTCAAGGTGAACAAACTGGTCGCTCTCACTGATGAGATACATTTCGATTCGCCCAGCATCTGAATTGTAAATAGCGCGGTGGCGCCATTGATCCAGGTCGAAATCGGCGCCCAGTTCACGGTTCGCCCGCTCCAACAGGTTCAAATTAAACTGTGCAGTAACGCCGGCGCGGTCGTTGTAAGCAGCTTCCAGCACGTCGCGAGCTTTCTTTAAGTCTGCGCCGATGAGCAGGCCGCCATTTTCCCGGCAAACATTAGCTACACGACGCAGGAATTGCACCGCTTCATCAGGCTCGAAGTTCCCGATAGTCGATCCAGGAAAATAAACGACATTACGCGCAGGTTTGTGATGTGGTGAAGGCAGAACCACGGGTTGCAAGTAATCGGCACAGACCGGCAGAATTTCCAGATCAGGAAAAATTTTCCGGAAATTGGCAGTCGATTCGCACAATTGCTTTTCGGAGATATCCACGGGGATATAAACCGCAGGCGTCTCCAGTGCTTCGATGATAATCCGGGTTTTTGTGCCGGCACCGGTGCCAAGCCCGATTAGCTCGATGTTCGGTCCAAGGTGCGAGGCGATCTCGGCCCGATTCCGATCGAGAATATCGATCTCGGTCCGTGTGATGTAGTATTCTGGCAGGTCGCAAATCTTCTGGAACAACGCCGCACCGCGTTCGTCGTAAAAATATTTGCACGGAAGCGTACGCGGGTTTGACGAAAGACCGGCAATCGCGTCGCTGATAAAGTCTGACGATTCTGGTGGGGAAATCTGTTCCGCTGCAGTTGATTGATCTCCGGTCA
>WNGE01008624.1_pt1 | contig 10844 bp, 9 predicted proteins | sample 5400651 | NCBI WGS metagenome assembly WNGE01 (sample SAMN13153370, study PRJNA577476) | soil metagenome | isolation source: 60 cm soil or saprolite under grassland replicate 2 | place: USA:California | collected 2016-06-15
GCGTCCCGACCTGGTCGTACGGTTGCTGGCCCGGCACCACCACCGGCGGGCCCTCGAGCGGTCCCTGCGTGTACATCAGCCCGCTCATCGCGTGCGAGACCAGGTGCGTCGCGCGCCAGGTCCGGTACGGGCCGGTCAGGCCGAACGGCGTGATCGAGCAGACCACCGTGTCCGGGCCGGCCCACGCCAGCTCGCCGGTCGCCGGGTCGAACCCGGCCACGGGCTCGCGAGCCGTCGGCGTGAGCACCACCACGTCGCAGCGCGCGCCGAGGTCGGCCAGCACGCCGGCCGCCTCCGGCCGCCGGTAGTCGAGCACGACGCCGCGCTTGTTGGCGTGGTAGTAGGCGAAGCTGAGGCTGCCCTCCGGATCGGCGCGGTCGCCGGCGAACGGCGGCCGCCGGCGGAGCGGGTCGCCCTCGGGCGGTTCCGCCTTCACCACGTCCGCGCCGGCGTCGGCGAGGAGCCGTGCGCAATAGCTGCCCAGCGGTCCCGACAGGTCGAGCACCCGGATTCCGCCCAGCGGCAGCCCAGACATAGGCAGCACAGACGTATCGCCGTCCATCAGCTCGCTCTCGTCATAGCCGATCATAGTCGATATATAACTATCGAACTATTCTGCCGGCGCCACCCGCTGCCGTCAAGGATCACCAGCGCACCTCGCCCCGCCGTCCCTCACGTCCGGTCAAGCGCCCGGCTGATGGGGTGAAGGGACCCCTGCCCGCCCGCTCCGGCCTGCCGCTGGACCGCCGTGCCCCGATGTGGTCAAATACTTCCAAGGTTCTAATTATTACGAAACATGACCGGATTGCACACGTTTCCCGGTCATCGATCCGGGGCTGGTACCGCGAACGACTCAGACGGGCGAGGAGATGACGCAGTGGATTTGTCGCTGAGCGAGGACCAGCTGGCGGTGCAGGCGGCCTTCGCCGAGTTCTTCGACTCCGAAGCCAGCCTCGAGCGGGTCCGGGCGGCCGAACCCCTCGGGTTCGACCCGGACCTGTGGGCCAAGCTCGCCGGCACCGGCGCCATCGCCATGGGATGGCCCGAGGAGGCCGGCGGCGACGGGGCGAGCCGCCTGGACCTGGTGCTGGTCGCCGGGCAGTACGGCCGGCGGATCGCGCCGGTGCCGTTCCCGGAGAGCGTGGCGGCCGGCTGCCTGCTGGCCAGGGCCGGCGCCACCGGCCTGCTGGAAAACATCGCCGACGGCAGCACGCTGCCGACCATCGCGCTGTCCCCGCCCGCCGGCGGAAAGCTGCGGCTGGTCCCGGCCGGCGCGGTCGCCGAGCTGGTGGTCGCGCTCGACGGCCAGAACCTGTTCGCGCTCAAACGCCCGCCCGGCCAGCGCCCGCACGTGCCGCCGAGCCCGAACCTCGGCTCCAGCCCGCTGGCCGACTGGCCGCTGGACGACGGCGAGCGGACCGTGCTGGCCTCCGGGCCGCGGGCCGCCGCGCTCTACGCCGACGCCGTGGCCGACTGGAAGCTGCTGACCGCCGCCGCGCTCGGCGGCCTGCGGGCCACCGCGCTGGAGCTCGGCGTCTCCTACGTCAAGGCGCGCCAGGCGTTCGGCGTCATCATCGGCTCTTTCCAGGCCGTCCAGCACCGGCTGGCCGACCTGGTGGTGGCGGGCGACGGCGCCCAGCTGCTGACATACGAGGCGGCCTGGGCCCGCGACACGGCACAGCCAGGAACAGGCCAGCCAGACGCGGCCGCCCTAGCCTCCATGGCCTTCCTGTTCAACGCCGACTGCGCGTTCCGCACCGCGCGGGAGTGCCTGCAGTTCCACGGCGGCTACGGCGTCACCCTCGAGTACGACATCCAGCTGTACTTCCGGCGGGCCAAGGCGTGGCCGCTCGCCCTGGGCGATCCGCGCCGGGAGTACCAGCGGCTCGCCGACCTGGCCTACCCCGAGGAGTAAACGGTGGACTTCTCCGACGTCGACAAGCTCGCCGAGTACCGGCAGCAGGCGCGCGAGTGGGTGGAGCGGCACGTCAACCCGGACTGGGCCGAGCAGCAGCGCGTCTCGGGCAGCTACCACACACCAGAACTGCACGCGCTGCTCGCCGAACAGGGCTGGCTGGGAGCGGGCTGGCCCGCCGAGTACGGCGGCACGGACAACGACCCGGACCTGGCGGCCGCGCTGTTCGAGGAGATCGACGCGGCCGGCCTGCACCTGGACGGCTGGATCACCACCGTCATGATCTGCCGCACGATCCTGCACACCGGCACCGAGGAGCAGAAGGCCGCGATCGTCGGCGGCGCGCTAGCCGGCGAGGTCCTCATCGTGCTCGGCTACACCGAACCAGACTCGGGTTCCGACGTCGCGGCGGCCAGGACAAAGGCCGAACGCGACGGCGAGGAGTGGCTCGTCAACGGGCAGAAGATGTTCACCAGCACGGCGCACATGGCCAGCCACGTGTTCATGCTGACCCGCAGCAACACCGAGGTACCCAAGCACAAGGGCCTGACCACGTTCCTGGTCCCGCTCGACGGCCCCGGGGTCGAGATCCGGGCCATCCACACGCTCGGCGGCCAGCGGACCAACGCCACCTTCTACAGCGACGTGCGGGTGCCCGACTCGGCGCGCATCGGACCGGTCGACGGCGGCTGGGGGGTCATGCACGTGGCCCTGGTGTTCGAGCGCAGCGGCGGCAGCGGCCGCAGGTCAGGACCCACGCTGGCGGAACGGGTGGCGCAGTGGGCCAGGCAGGCCCGCCGCGACGACGGCACCCGGGTGTACGACGACGCCACCGTCAAGGAGCGGCTGGCCAGGATCGCCATCGAGGCGGAGGTGGCGCGCCTGCTGGGCATGCGGACCGCCTGGGTGGCCGCGTCCGGCGCCCTGCCCGGCACCGAGGGCTCGGCCTCGAAGCTGTTCAGCGCCGAGAGCGCGCAGCGCCAGCACTGGGACCTGCTGGACATCCTGGGCGCCGAGGCGGTGCTCAGGCGGGAGGCCGGCGACGCCCCGCTCAATGCGGCCGTCGACGAGGCGTTCCGCAGGGGGGTGGTGGGCACGATCTACGGTGGCTCCACCGAGATCATGCGGGAGATTGTGGCCGAACGGGTCCTGGGTCTGCCCCGGGTCCGGGCCAGGAGCTGACCTGGGTCATCGCCCCGTCGCGGTCCGCATATCACCATGCCCTATGATAGTTGTGAAAGTAATCCGCTATCGGAACATGACGGGCGGATCCCTTCCCGAGGGCAGGAACCATCACCATGGACGCCACGTCGCAGCCACCGACCGAGATCTTCAAGGCCCTCAGCGACCCGGTCCGGTGGAGCATCGTCGTGCAGATGGCAGCGGTCGACGAACTGGCGTGCCTCACGCTCGAGGACACGCTGACCGTCTCCAAGCCGACGATCTCCTACCACACCAAGATCCTCTACCACGCGGGCCTGATCAGCGTCCGCAAGTCGGGCCGGAACTACTACTACTCGCTGCGCCGGGACGTGCTGCACAAGCTGCTCGACGACCTGTGGGAGCTGGCGCCCACGCCGCGCCCCGTGGTCCGCGAGGAGGACGGGCACGTGGCCATGGGCCGCCGCCAGCCGGCCCGCAAACGTCGCGGCGCACGGGAGGCCGCTGCCCCCCAGAACGCCGAGGAAGCCGTCGTCCTGACCTGGTAAGGCAGCCGGGTTACGCGTTCGCGCGGGCCCGGATGCGCGTGTGAGCTTCTCCGGCCGGTTCACCCGCCCCGGACCCACCACAAAACATTGACATATCTATATCTATCACATTAATGTGCGCCTAGGGCCGCCTCACCAGGAGAGCACGTGCTCACAGACGACACCATCGGCGAGGAGATCGCGACGGTCGAGCGGCTCCGCGGGCTGCGGGACCAGGTCACGACCCAGATGGGCGGCCCGGAGGCGGTGGACGCGATCCACGCCGCCGGGCGGCGGACGGCGCGCGAGCACATCGCCGAACTCGCCGACGCCGGCTCGTTCCGCGAGATCGGGACCTTCGCCACGTTCACCGACAAGGTGACGGCGGAGTACCCGGGCAACTACGGCGGCGGCATCATCGGCGGGCACGCCACGCTGGACGGCCGGCCGGTGACCGTGGCCGTGGACGACGACAGCCTGGTCCAGCCCGCCGCGCGCAGCACGGGCAAGGCCGCCCGGCTCTACCAGATGGCCCGGCAGCGGCGGAACCCCTACATCGAGGTCGCCCAGGGCGACACCGTGCCCGACCTCGGGCCGCGCCCGGGCAAGACCGGCACCGGCAGCGCCAGGACCTTCGGCGCCGAGCCCGCGTTCCCCGCCCTGCTCGAACGCGGGCGAGCCGTCCCGGTGGTCACGGCGGTCCTCGGCGACGCGTCCGGCGCCTCGTCGTTTACCGCCGGACTCTGCGACTTCCTGGTCCGGCTGGAGGGCACGCGCCTGTCGCTGACCCGCGGCGGGCCCGCGCGCCCGAGCCCCGTCGACGGTGCGGCCGACGGGGAGGCCGACGCGGTGGTGGCGTCGGCCGACGAGGCATACGTAGCGATCCGGCGGTTCCTGTCCTACCTCCCGTCCTTTGCCGGCGGCCCGCTCCCGGTGGCCGACGGCGACGTCGAGCCCGGCTACGACGACCAGATCGCCAGGCTCGTCCCGGCCCGCCGCAGCCGGGCCTACGACATGAAGGCGGTCATCCGCCGGCTCTGCGACCCCGGCAGCTTCCTGGAGCTGAAGGCGGGCTTTGCCCGCAACATCGTCACCGGGCTCGGCCGGATGGCCGGCATCCCGGTCGGCGTGCTGGCCAACGCGCCGATGCGGATGGCCGGCGGCCTCACCCCGGAGTGCTGCCTCAAGGCGGTCAGCTTCGTCTGCCTGTGCGACGCGTTCGGCGTGCCGCTGCTCGTCCTGCAGGACACGCCCGGGTTCCTGGTCAGCGTGGCGGCCGAACGGGACCGGGCGGTGACCCGGGTCATGACCCTGCTGCAGGCCATGTCGCTGACCACGGTGCCGACGGTCAGCGTGGTGATCCGCAAGGCGTTCGGCCTGGCGTTCGTGATCCTGGACGCGAACCGCCGGGCCGACCTCTCCCTGGCCTGGCCTGGCGCGGAGATCGGGTTCATGGATCCGCCGGTGGCCGCCAACGTGCTCTTCGAGCCTCAGATCCGGGAGCTCCCCGAGGCCGAGCGGGCGGCGTTCCTGGCCGCCAAGGCCGCCGAACTCGGCGTCGGCTTCGAACCCTACGGCGTCGCGACCAACCTGACCGTCGACGAGATCATCGAGCCGGGAGCGACCCGCAGCGTGGTGGCCGGCTACCTGCGGACGGCGCTCGCGGCCGGGCCCCGGCCCGGAGCCCCTGGCCCGCTGGCGACCTGGCCCCGCTGGTCGTGACCATGGCCGACGACACGAGCCAGGCCAAGCCAGCGCGGCTGACGCTGCACGAGCACATCGAGCGGCTGGTCGATCCGGGTACCTACGCCCCGGCCGCTCCCGCGGCCGACCAGACGGCACCGGCCGGCGGCGAGGCTCTGATCGACGGGCGGCCGGCGACGGTCGGATACTCCGGGCATGCCCTGGAGCGGGCGCTCGCGCGGCGGCATCCGTACGTCGGGCTGTCCTCGGGCACCGGCGGCCTGGCCCGCGGCGGCCGGCGGAACCTGGGCGTCCTGGACCCGGTCTGGGGCATGAGCGGCGGCCCGATGCTGCTGGAGATGTGCCGCCGGGACCGCGTCGTGCCCGTCGTGTCCGCGGTCGTCCGGCACTCGTTCGGCGACTCCAGCTTTTTCACCGGCCTGTCCGACTTCGTGATCCAGCTACGCGGCACCTCGATGGCGCTGACCGGGCCCCGCGTGCTGGCCATCGGCACCAGCGAGCGGGTGACCATGGAGGAGCTGGGCGGGGTCGACGTACACCGGCACAACGGGCAGGCCGACGTGATCGCCGAGACCCTGGACGAGGTCTACGCGGCGATCCGGCGGATCCTGTCGTTCCTGCCCTCGTGCGCCGGGGCGCCGCTGCCGGTCCGTGACCCGGAGCCTCCGGCCGGACCGGTGAGCCCGGGGCAGCCGATGCGGGCGCTCATCGATGGCCTGTGCGACCGGGGGTCGTTCCTCGAGCTCAAGCGCGACTTCGCGCCCAGCCTGATGACCGGCCTGGCCCGGCTGGACGGCTACCCGTTCGGCCTGGTGGCCAGCGAGCCGGCCGTCGACGACGGCGCCTGGTCCGCCGACGCGTGCCTGAAGGCGACCAGGCTGGTGAGCAACTGCGACGCGTTCGGCCTGCCGGTCGTGTTCCTGGTGGACTCACCCGGACCGCGCGACGAACACCCGGCGGCCGTCTCCCGCGCGATGATGCTCGCCCAGGCGGTCCAGCTGGCCGAGGTGCCCACGTGCTGGGTGGTCACCGGGCGGGCGCGCGGCACCGGCCTGCTCATCACCGGTTCCGCCCGGGTCGCCACCGACCTGGTGGTCGCCTGGCCCGGCGCCCGGGCCGGCTACTACGACGACACCGGGTCAGCCGCCGACGCCGGCGACTGGGCGCCCGACGGCGCGGTCAGCCCCGCCGGCACCCGCCGCGTCCTAACGGCCCACCTGCGCGCCGTCCTCGGCCCCTCGCCGGTCAGCCGGCCAGGGAAGACGCTGCGTACCTGGCCCGCGGGCTTCTGAGCGCGCACCTGCCTGCCCGATTGATCTGCCAGGCAGCGCGGTGACGTAACCCCACAGGATGTCAGCTGGCCGCGTAGAGAATGTCGTACGGGCCCTGTTTCAGCGTGCACTCCCTCAGCCCGGAGCTGGGGAAGCCGTTGTGCACCGACGAGGTCGTGGTCCAGTTCAGTTTCAGGCCAGCGACGTTCGTCGGAACGCTGGACGCGGCGCTGAGCGCGACCGCTAGCTTGGTCCCGTCAAGGGAGTTGGCCGTCTCGATCGCCGACTTGATCGCGAGCAGGTTGAAGTAGCCGGTCAGCACCCCGGAAGTCTGCGGGTTGAGCCCGATCTTGGCCTTGGACGCGTTGAGCAGCGCCTTGTTCTCGGGGGTCAGCAGCGTGGACGTCGGCTGCCCCGGCGTGTAGGAGATGACGCAGCCGTCGACCGTTCCCGCCGGGACCTGGGACGCGGTGACGCCGAAGTCGTTCAGGCCGCCCCAGCCGACGATCTTGGGCGCCCATCCGATCTGCTTGAGTCCGGAGACCATGGCCGGAACGCCGGTGAACCCGGTCGGGAACAGCGTCTGGATCCCGGCCTGCTTGGCCTGGGTCAGCGGAGTGGTCAGGTCGATCGCGGTCGGCGAGTACGTGATGGTCTTGACGAACGTCAGCCCGGCCGCCTTGACATCCGCTTCGGCGTCGGCCGCCAGCTCGGTGCTGAACGAGGTCCCGTCGGACAAGATTCCGATGTTGTTATCACCGTGGGACTTGGCCCAGTTCACCATCAGCTGGGCATACTGGGCGTTCGACGGGAGGGTGCTGTACGCGGTCGGGTTCTGCTTGGCGTTGAACAGGGCGTAGGCACCGTCCCCGTTGATCACCAGGACGTGCTGCTGCATCAGGTACGGCTGGATCTGGTCCTGCGCCGAGGAAAACGAGTCGTTCACGACGATCACGTTCCCCTGGGAGACGAGCTGGCGGGCGATGCTCAGCGACGTCGCCGGGTCCCCTTTGTCGTTATAGTTCGACAGCGCGAACTGGTGGCCGCACACGCTGTCATGAGCGTTGAAGTAGTTGACCTCGATGGTGGACTCGAACTCCGTCAACGTCCCCGCCGACGCGGTCGGACCGCTCAGCGGCTCGATGTTCGCGATCTTGATGGGTCCAGCCGGGATGTTCGAGCACAGACCCGAGCCTCCGCCCGACGTGGTCCCGCCTGACGAGCTGCTTGACGAACCGCTTGAGCTGCACGCCGCCAGCCCCAGCGCGAGCACCGTCCCGACCGCGATGGGTCGGAACCCGTGGCGGAAACTAGCCATTCCCATGTGCCGTTCCTTTCCCGGCTATTTCAAAAATTTTGCCTTTACCTTAGCGTTCCGCGCTCAATCCGCAGATGAGTTTCGAAGAGTATCCAACTTATTGTTTTATAACAATTTAAGCGTAACGTCACCATGCAGAACCGCTCACCGCCGCAGGCAAGCGGGCCGGGGAATTCGGCCTGGGCTGACCCCAGTCAGGCCTCCCGCTGCGCGCGGGCGGTCGGCGTCAGCACGTCGCCGACCGCCTCGGCCAGGAGTTTCATCTCGTAGATCACCAGGTCCGTGTCGCACTCCAGCGCGGCCAGGACGGCCAGGCTCGACCCGTCGCTGATGGCCATGACGAACATCAGCCCGCCTTCCATCTCCACCAGGGCGTGGGTGGGCTGGCCCGCCTCGAACAGCCGCGCCGCGCCCTGAATCAGGCTGGTCAGCCCCGAGGTGATGGCCGCGAGCTGCCCGGCGAAACCGGCGGGGATGTGCTCCGAGAGCGCGAGCGGCACGCCGTCCGCGGACACCACGGCCGCGTGCGCGACGTGCGCGACCCGCTCGGTGAAGTCGGTGACGAGCCAGTTCAGGTCCTGGCGGTATGCGTAACTCACCGATTCGGCTCCCTGGGGAAGAGTCGGTCTGGCCCGTGGCGCGGCGCATCCCGCGCTGGAATCCGCTCAGGCGGTTGCGGGCCACGTCGGGCGACCGCGGCGACCGCGGCGACCGCGGCGTGGCCGGGGCCTGTGCGTCGTGCCCGGGTCCCGGGCGGCCCGTGGCGCCGCTGTCGGCCGGGCGGCCGCCGCCCGCAGAACCCGGAATGAGGTTCGCTAGCGGAACGCGGATGGGCAGCCCGGCGGCGGTCAGGTCGCCGCGGGTCGGCTCCGCGATGATCTGGGCGGCATGCTTGTCGGCCGCCCACCCGTCGGTCCCGGACGCGGCGGCGGAGGGGCCGGGCCCGTCGTGCCGCACGGTCGGCTGCGCCGCGGCCGGACCCGCAGCGGACGACGAGCGGCTGCGGAACCAGTTCGACGTCGCCGCGCTGGCACTGGCCGGCACGGTCTCGCGTGGCCCGGTGCCTGCGTGCCCGGGTGCGATGGCATCGCGCTGCTGGCCTGCGGGCCGGGCTTCCGGGACCGGGCGCGTGGGCATGTCCGTGGTCCGGCGGCCCGGGAAGCCGGACTGGGCGGCGAACGTCCGCGACCGCGCTCCGTAGAGGCCGGCCCCCCGCTCGGTGACGCTGTCCGGCAGCCAGACCAGCGCGGTAAGCCCGTGCGGTGACCGGGGACGCAGCCGGACTCGCACCCCGTGCCTGTCGGCCAGGCGGGCCACGGCGAACAGGCCCATGTGCCGGGACACCGAGACGTCCATAACCGGCTGGTTGTCCAGGCGCAAGTTCATCTCCGCCAGCCGGGCCTCGGGAATGCCGACCCCGCTGTCGCTGACCTCGATCAGCACGCCGCCGCTGGTCAGGGCCTGGGCGGTCACGTGCACCGGGGTGTCCTTGGCGGAGAAGGTCGTGGCGTTCTCGAGTACCTCGGCCAGCAGGTGCACCACGTCGGAGACCGCCTGCCCGGTGAGCGCGATGCCCGGCGGGGTCTTCAGCGCCACCCGGCTGTACTGCTCGATCTCCGACACCGCGGCCCGGGCCACGTCGGCCAGCGGCACCGGCTCGCTCCACTTGCGCGACCTCTCGTGCCCGGCCAGCAGGAGCAGGTTCTCTGAGTTGCGGCGCATGCGGGTGACCAGGTGGTCCATCGCGAACAGGCTGGACAGCCGATCGGGGTCACCCTCGTTCTGCTCCAGGGAGTCGATCATCCGCACCAGGCGCTCGATCAGGGACTGGCTGCGCCGGGACAGGTTGACGAACATCGCGTTGAAGCTGTTCCGCAGCATGGCCTCGTTGCTGGCCAGCCGTACCGCCTCGGAGTGGACCTGGTCGAACGCCCGGGCAACCTGGCCGATCTCGTCGGTGGACAGCACGTCGATCGGCGCCACCTCCAAGCTGGTGGGCGGATCCTGGGCCTCGCCCAGCAGCCGGACCCGCTCCGGCAGTTCCACCGTGGCGATATTCAGCGCGCCTTCCCGCAGCCTGCGCAGCGGCCCGACCAGGGACCGGGCCACGGCCGCCGTCGCGATTAGCACCAAGAGCAGGATGATCGCGGTCACGATGGCAGTGAACAGCGCGGACCTTTTCGCGCCGCTCTGCAGCAACTGAGCCCGCGCGACGATGTTCCTGGCCACGTCCAGCTCGACCTGCTGCATGCCGTCGACCGTGCCGGACTGGGCCTAGTACCACGCCGCAGGCGCCTGCGCCGGGCTGATGCCCAGGGCGCCCACGCCGCTGGCCAGGCTGCCGGCGCCCCGGACGTAGATCTCGATGTTCTCGGCCTTCTCGTTGAACCGCGTCCCGGCTACGGTGCTGTTGTACGCACCCTGTTCGGTCGGCGTGGCCGTCGTGCTGAACGCCGTCAGGTCGATGAGCTCTCCGGACTGGGCGGTGATCAGCGCCTGCTGCTCGTCGTCGTCGAAGACACGGTGGAGGAACGCGTTGTTCAGCAGCGCGCGCTGCTGCGCGGCCTCGTCCTTGGCCAGGGACATCGCGTTGAGCGTCTGGACGTCATTGACCAGGACGGAGTCGGACGTGCCCTGCCCGATCTGGTCGTCCAGGGCGATCATGTCGGTGATGGGGCGGACGTAGGCGCCGATCACCGCCACCGCGGACTGGCTGGCCTGGGCCGTAGTGCGCAGGTCCTGGAGGTCCTTGAGGTCGGAGACCACGGTGGCCACCCGGGTCTGGATGTTGGCCGGGAAGGAACCGCCAATCCTGGCGGCCGGTGACTGGACCCTGGCTGCCGCGGCGTCCGTGGCGCTGTACGCGCCTTTCAGGCCACTTGCCCGGGTGAGAGGTGCGATCCCGGCCGTCCGGTCGCGCTCGTCCTCCAGAGCCTGCACCAGGCCGG
>WNGE01008625.1_pt1 | contig 10843 bp, 10 predicted proteins | sample 5400651 | NCBI WGS metagenome assembly WNGE01 (sample SAMN13153370, study PRJNA577476) | soil metagenome | isolation source: 60 cm soil or saprolite under grassland replicate 2 | place: USA:California | collected 2016-06-15
TAGTTTGCGCCCGCAGTTGTGACCCACTTCGGCGAGGGGCTGAGCTGGGCCGGCGCCGTGCTGGCCGGCCCGGGCCGGAATGGGACTTAAATGATCGTTATCTACCCACTCCGATCACGGGGGGATGGCACTATTTCCGTCGACGAGGCTGTGTCGGGCCGGGCTGAGGCTGGCGCCTGCAGCAGGTACTGGCCGGGAGGCAGGTATGCCGGCAACGGCGGATCGAGCCAGCGTCGCATCGTACGCCCAGTTTCCGGCTGAGCTGGACCGGGACTGGCTGGGGCGGATGTGCCATCTGAGCGGGGCGGACCTGGCGGTGATCCGGCGCCGGACCGACCCAGCTGGTCACCGTCCGGGCGATCGGCACGTTCCAGCCGGACCCGTCCGCGGTACCTGGGCCGGTCGTGGCCGCTGTGGCACGCCAGCTCGGCATCGATGACCTGGAAGTGCTGGCCGGCTACCGGGACATGCCGGTGCGGTGGCGGCACACCGCCGAGATCCGGGACCGCTACGGGTACCGCGACTTCACTGGGCCGGACAGGTTCGCCTTCACCGTCTGGTTGTACCGGCAGGCCTGGGCCGATGAGGTGGCCTCGTCGGTGTTGTTCTGCGCGGCCCACCGGCAACTTCTGGCCCGGCAGATCTTGCTGCCCGGGCAAACCGTGTTGGCTCGGCTGGTCGCCGCGGTGCGCGAACGCGCCACCCATCGGGTTCACAGCCGCGCTGACGGGCTCGATTGTTACCGGCACTCCGAGGCGGCGCCGAACTATATTGCAGATGGTCTGCATTATTGATATGCTCCTGCATGTGATGGGCAGGCGAGATGAGCCCGGCGGGGTGTCCGTCCGGCAGGACCGCCGGAAGGCCCGGACGCGGAACGTGATCCTGGAGGCTGCCGAGCGGCTGTTTCTCGACCGGGGCTACCAGGCGGCGACCCTGGACCAGGTCGCGGAGGTGGCCGATGTGGCGGTCCGCTCCATCTACGTGCACTTCGGTGACAAGGCCGGGCTGTACGCGGCGCTGGTCGACCGAGCACTCGAGCTGGACCGGCGGTACTGCGATGCGGGCTGGGAGGCCGGGGACGGGCCGGTTGGACGACTGCTCGGCCTGGCCGACGGGTACCTGCGCTTCTACCGGGACCATCCCGGGCTGTTCCGGATCTTCCGGTTCCCGCCCGCCGACGTCGCTGGTGCGGCTGGCCTCGAGCCGACCGCCCGCCGGGTCGCCGAACGCATCAAGAGCGAGGTCGGACGGATGGCCGGTGCCCTGCGGGAGGCGATCGACGCGGGCCTTGTCCGGCCGGTTCCTGCCGAGGCGGCCGCCACCTTCTTGTGGGCGGCCTGGGACGGCGTCATCGCCTGCCACCTGCTGCCGGATCACATGGGTCTCAGCGACGCCGACTTCGAGGCGGTGCTGGGCCAGGCACGTGAGGTACTCGCAGCCGGCCTGCTGGCCGGCCAGCACGAGGGAGACGCAAGCTGATGCGCGCAGACACCACGCCCTGGCGGAGCGTCCCGCTGGCTGGCGACTACGGCCGGCCGGCGCGGACGACCGGGCGGGACGCCGGCTGGGCCGGGCACGAGCACGACCTGGCGGTGGCCGGTTCCCGGCTGCACTACCTGGACTACACCGCCGGGCATCGCCAAGGCCAAGACGTCTTCGTCTTGGCGCACGGGCTCGGCGGCCGGTGGCAGCACTGGTCGGAGAACATCCCCGCGCTCGGCCAGCGGGGGCGGGTGATCGCGGTGGACCTGCCCGGCTTCGGCCGGTCCGGGCCGCTGCCCGGCCGGTACTCGATCGAGGCGTTCGCGGACGCGATCGCCGAGCTGTGCCGGCAGCTCCGCCTGCCCCCGGCGGTGTTCCTCGGCCACTCACTCGGCGGGCCGCTGGCGGTGCGGTTCGCCACCCGGCACCCCGCCCTGACCAAAGCGATCGTGCTCGTGGCCGGCACCGTGGACGTCTTCGCCGAGACGCTGGGCGGACGCCACCTCGGCCGCAACCTGCGACATCACCCCAGGACGGTCGCCTCAACCTACTTCGAGGTGCTCACCGCCGCGCTGCCGGCCCCGGGTGTCCTGCGGCGGCAGGTCAATCGGGGGCCGGCGCTGCGGCGGCTGCTGCTGTGGCCCTACCTGCACCGGCCGGCGGCGCTGCCCGCGGGCAGCGTCGCCGTGCTCCTGGACGGCGCGGGTGCCCGGGGCGTGCTTCCCACCGCCCTGGCCGTCGGCCGGCTGCGCCCCGGTGAAGGCCTCGACCAGCTCCGGTGCCCGGTCCTGGCGATCGGCGCCGACCACGACGCCATCTCCCCGCTGCCCGGCCTCGCGGCCTTCGCCCAGGCCGTTCCGGCCGCACACACCGTCGTGCTCGAAGGGACCGGGCACATGCTCATGCTCGAGCGGCCGGACGCCTTCAACACCGAAGTCACCCGCTTCCTCGACCACCTGCCCCGCGAGGGCGAGACTGCGCCCCCGCTGATGCGGCTCCCTCACCCGGCACCACGCCGCGCTCACCAAGACCGGCCCGGGCCGGCACGCGGTATGCCCGGCAACGACTCAACGCCCAGAACCCCGGCCGCCGAGCCGGACCAGGGCCACCGACCGAAGGGAAAACCATGAACGAGCAACTCATGACGACGACAGCGGATTACGGGCTAGCGCGGCGGATGTGGCACCAGCTGGAGCCCGTACACGCGGTGTTCTGGTACGCGCCGGAGGTGTTCGCCGAGGCGGCGGGGCTGGGATACGACGTGGCGACGCGCTGGCCGAGCTACTTCGCGTGGCGGCTCGCGCCGCTTGGCGCGGCCGGCCCCAAGCTCGCGGCGTCGGCCTGCTACAGCTTCAGCCCGGACATGGTGGCCGAGCATGTGCCCGCCGCCTGGGCGGTGGCCTCACCGCAGCAGGTTCTGGCAGCCCGGGAGCGGGCGGTCGACCGGATGTACAAGGCGCTGCTCGGGGAGCAGATCGGCGCACCGGGGCTGGCGGAGGCGGCGGAACTGGCCCGCGAGGCGGCGCTGGCGGCAGGGACCGCCGGGCGCGCGCTGGCGGCCGCCAACGCGGACCTGCCCTGGCCTGGCGAGCCGCACCTGGTGCTGTGGCACGCCATCAGCTTGCTGCGTGAGCATCGCGGGGACGGGCACATCACGGCGCTGCTGGCGGCCGGCCTGGACCCGTGCGAGGCGCTGGTGTCCTTCGCCGCCATTGGCGCCGCACCACAAGAGGTGTTCGCCAGCCGGGGCTGGACCGCAGCCGAATGGTCCGCGGCGCGGGACCGGCTCGCGGCCCGCGGGTGGGTAGATGCGCAAGGCAACGCCACCGAGCGCGGCCGGGACGGCCGCGATGAGATCGAATGGCGCACCGACCGGCTGGCCGACGCCCCATGGCAGGCACTGGGCCCCGCCCGCGCCCAGCGTCTCGCCGAACTGACCGGCCCCCTCCTGGGCGCCGCGTTCGAATCCGGCCTGCTCCCCGGCCAGTCCACCCTGGGCATAGCGAACGTGCCCCCGCCGGCCCCGCGGCTGTGACCTTCAAAGCTCAGTCAGGACACGCCGGAAGGGTTCTGGCGGCTCCAGGTTCACGACGGGCTCGGCGCCGTCGCCCGCATCACCGGCGGCAACTGCCGCCTCGTCCAGCCGCTGTTCGCCCAGACCCGGCGCATCATGAGATCAACAACTTGAGCACGATCACGGCCCGGGACTCCCGAAGCTACGGCGAGCCGCAAAGCAGCGAAGCGGTTCAGTGACTGCGCCCGGGCCGGTAAAAGAATGGCCTGCGGGGCGGTCTCCCTTCGCCGGCATTGCCCGGATCAGGTCCTGGGGGTCGCCGGTCAGCCTCTCCGCTGTCCGGCCTCTCAGCCTTTCCTCCCGGCGCCGGGTCGCCCCGGGCACCCGGTTCGGTCCAGCTTCCTGGGGTGCCGGTAACAATCGAGCCGTGAGCACCGCTACGGCGTCCAGTTTCCTGAACGCGGGCACGCGGGCGGCTGGTCAGCGTGGCCGGAACGGGGTGCCGGTGTAGCCCGGCCGCTGGCCGGTCTCGCCGCGCCGGTACCGCCCGTCCGCCGGCGTTCCACCCGCGGGCCGGGCAGCATCGCGGCGGAGTCCAGGTCCCCGGCCCGCCGGGCCCGGGCGAGCTGGTCCACGTCGGCGGCGATGCGGCCGATGACCGCCGCCACCCGCGCCAGGCCGACGGTGACGACGGCCCGGTCCGGCCAGCCGGCGGCCGGGCGCAGGCTGACCGCCGGCGGGGAGCTGCCCCCCGCCGGGCTGCCTGATCCAGCCCGCGCACTGCCGCAGCCAGTCCACCTCGTCCGACAGGCGGCCGGCGAGGTGATCGCGGCCGTCCAGGTCGGTGTCCTCATCGTTGTCGGGTCTTCGGGGGCTGGCCAGCCCGCTGCCCGCAGCTCACCCAGCGCCGCGTCCAGCGCGTCCAGGCCGGCACCGGCCACGAGCTGGTGCACCCGGGAGGGTGACAGCCCGATCGCCGCGGCCAGGGCGCGGATCGAGATCCCCTCGGCGCGGGCCGAGACCAGCGCCCACGTGCGTTCCCGCTCGGCCTGCTCCAGCCGCCACCCGGCCTGGGAGACCCGGGGCCAGGACCCGCCGCTCCCGCCGGGCCGCCGCGATCCGCTCGCTGATCGTCACCCGCCCAGCCTGCCAGCCGCGTTCAGGAAACTGGACGCCGTAGCGGTGCTGACGGCTCGATTGTTACCGGCACCCCAGGTTGGCGGGGAGATCAGTCATGGGCTCGATGCTGTTCACGTGCTCGCGGTAGCTGCGCAGCTGGATCGCGACTACATCCGGAGAAGACCGTCGAAGGCCAGGAATGCGAATGGACGACCGGGAACCCAACGACAGGGATGGCGAGATGGACCCCGAGGATGCTGCACGTTGGCGAGCCGCGCGCACCTTGGCCGACCTCGGCGAACTGACCGCTCAGTGGCTCGAAGGCAAGATCGCGTCCATACCTGCCGTCGTGCCGGGCTGCGGTCCCGGCGAGGAAACCGCCGAGCTCATCCCCGTCCTGGCAGCATGCAACCGGGCCGGCTACGTCACCACCGTCTCCCGGCCCGGCGAGGAACCCGTCCCATCGCCGACCTCATGGAGGTTCTCCGTCGGGCGCGCCACCGTCTACAGGGGGTACGGCCAAGATAAGCACGAAACCCACAGTGGGCCGGCCTCGCCGTGCGTCGAGGCCCTCGCCCGTCCTCGCCGCGGGTCTGGCCGCCAGAGGGACTGCCTGTTCTCTGAAGCCGTTGACCAGGTCTTTCGGCCGAAAGCTTCGGGTTCTCTGAAGTCAGAGCGGGGTTGGCTTCAGAGAACGAGTCTTCTCTGAAGCTCTGGACCACCCACGTGGGAGTTCCCCGCTCGATTCGCAGGCCCCCCCGCTGACCAGGGAAACGCTTCCTACTGCGGGTTTCAGGCTTATCTTGGCTGTACCCCTAAAAGGTGAGGCCAGTGATCGAGTGGAGGTTCACCCCGGACGACGTGGCCCGGATCCGGTTCGCCTTCTCCCCGCTGTTCGAGCTGGTGATGAGCCTGATCGTGCTGCGCGCCCCGGCGTCGCATTCGCTGCACCTGCCGTGGGTGCGCGCCACCCGGCCGCTGGTGGCCACCCTGGATCTGTCCGAGCTGTTCGCCCTGGTTCCGGTGCGCGGCCCGACAGCCGACTTCCTCGCCCCGCCGCCGGCCTCGCCGCTGCCGGACTTCGCCGAAGAACTCCAGGCGGTGCGGGCCACGCCCCCGGACCGGGTAGCCGCAGAGCTCTCCGAGGTGCCCGGGCTGCCCGAGGCGGCCGCCGAGCGCGTCCGCCGTGACCCGGAAGCGGCGATCGGCCGCCTCGCCGGCACCCTGCAGGCCTACTGGGACATCGCGCTGGCCGGGCACTGGCTGCGGATCCAGGCGCTACTGGAAGCGGACGTGCTGTGGCGGTCCCGTCGCCTGGCGGCGGGCGGGGCGGCGGCCCTGTTCGAGGACCTGCACGCGACCATCACATGGCACGGCGACCGCCTGACTGCCGCTGATCCGTGGCAGTACTCCGGATCACTGTCGGGGGAGGGGCTGCTGCTGGTGCCCGCCGTGATGACCTGGCCGGGCGTGCGGAAGATGATCGAGCCTTACCAGCCGCAGCTCGCCTACCCGGCCCGCGCGATCGGCACCCTGTGGGAGACCGGCGCCCCGCCTGCCCCGCACGCCCTCGCCGCCCTCATCGGGCAGACCCGCGCCGCCATGCTCACCGCCCTGGCCGAGCCGTGCTCCACCACTGCCCTGGCCCGCCGCCTGCAGGTCACGCCGGGCGCGGCCAGCCAGCACCTGTCGGTGCTGCTCGACGCCGGCATGGTCACCCGCTCCCGCGTCGGCCGCCTGGTGCTCTACCGGCGCACCCGTACCGGCGACATGCTGGCAGCCGCCAGCAGATGACCCAGCCCGGGTAACCCGTATGCGGGCTGGCCACGTGCCGCCGGCGCCCACCGCCGGTGAGCTGCTCTCCCGAGGCGGAGCAGCGGCCTGACCGGGACGGCCGCCCAGGCGCACCATTCAGCCACTGCTAAATTTCTTCCCCGTCGTGCCGGAAGCCGTGCACTCTCCGGTCATGGCCACCGCAACCACGAGCCACCCGGCTCCTCCCGCCTCGCCCGGCACTTCCCACCGCCGCGCCGGCGGCGTGCCGCGGCTGTTCTGGGTGCTGTGGACCGGGATCCTGATCAACCGGCTCGGCACCCTGGTCGAGCCGTTCCTCGGCGTCTACCTGGTCGCGGTCCGCGGGTTCCCGGTGGCGGCGGCGGGCGGAGTGCTGGCCGTCTACGCGCTGGGCTCGATGTTCTCCCAGATCACCGGCGGCCTGCTCGCCGACACGCTGGGCCGGCGGGCCACCCTGACCCTTGGCATGCTGGCCAACGGCGCCTCCCTGATCGCGCTCGGGTACGTGACCGCCGCGCCAGCGGTGATCGCGATGACCTTCGCGGCCGGGGCCACTATCGACATCTACCGCCCGGCCGCGCAGGCGCTGGTCGCCGACCTGATCCCGGCCGCAGGCCGCGCCCGCGCCTACGGGCTGATCTCGTGGGCGGCCAACCTCGGCTTCTCGGCCGCCATGCTGTCCGGCGGCCTGCTCGCCCAGGCCGAGCAAGCGCGCCCGGCCGCCTGGCCCGCCCGCGGACCCGTGGCGATCGACCCCGGCGTGGCGGGTCATCGCGGCGGCCGTCGGCCAGGCGACCGCAAGCGTTGCCGCCTGGTTCCTCAAGCCACAGCCGAGCGGTCCCGACGAGGGCGCCCCGCAAGGAGGCTGATCGGCCGCCAAGGCGCCCGGACCGCAGATGGCACTTCAATCACACCCAGCTTCGAGGAGGACAGCATGAGCGACAGCATCACGAGCCAACCCCCGGCGGCGCCGGCGATGACCAGACGGCGTGCCCTGACCGTCACCTGTGGGCGTTCCAGGCCCTGCTGGCATTGCAGTTCGCAGCCGCCGGGTCGCTCAAGCTCAGCGGCGCCCAGCAGATGGTGGACCTGTTCACCCAGATCGGTGCCGGGCAGTGGTAGCGGTACCTGGTCGGCGCGCTGGAGCTCGCCGGCGCCGTCGGCCTGCTGCTCCCGCGACTGTCCGGCCTGGCCGCGCTCGGGCTGGTCGGCCTGCTGGTGGGCGCGACCGCGACCAACCTGCTCGTCATCGACCAGGGTCCCTGGCTCCCGCTCGGCCTGCTGCCGGTCAGTGCCCTGGTCACCTGGGCCCGCTGGCCGCAGACCAAGACGCTGGCCGGCACGCGCAGGCGCTGGCCGGCACGCGCAGGCGCTGGCCGGCACGCTGACGCAACACCTCACGAGATCATCCCGAGGAGCGGCACCCGCCGAAGGAGAACGCGCATGAACAACCCCGACCAGCAAGCAACCAGCGGCGTCAGGAGGGCCGGCCGGCGCGAGTGGACCGGGCTCGCCGTGCTCGCGCTCGCCGCCCTGCTCTACGCGATGGACCTGACCGTTCTGCACCTCGCCGTGCCGGCCTTGAGCGCCGACCTGCGACCCAGCAGCGCACAGCTGCTGTGGATCACCGACATCTACGGGTTCATGGTCGCGGGATTCCTGGTCACCATGGGCACCCTGGGCGACCGGATCGGCCGCCGCCGGCTGCTGTTGACCGGCGCCGCCGCCTTCGGCGTGGTTTCGGTGGCCGTCGCGTTCTCCACCAGCCCCCAGATGCTGATCGCCAGCCGCGCGCTGCTCGGCATCGCCGGGGCGACCCTGGCGCCGTCCACGCTGTCGCTGATCTTCAGCATGTTCTCAGACCCCAGGCACCGCTCGACCGCCATCGGCGTGTGGATCACCGCCTTCTCGGCCGGTGGCGCGATCGGCCCGGTGCTGGGTGGCGTGCTGCTGGAGCACTTCTGGTGGGGCTCGGTGTTCCTGCTGGCGGTCCCGGTGATGGCGCTGCTGCTCATCCTCGGGCCGCGGGTGCTGCCTGAGTACCGCGCTCCCGACGCGGGCCGGCTCGACCCGGCCAGCGCGGCGGTGTTGCTGGTCGCGGTGCTGGCGGTGATCTTCGGCATCACGGAGATCGCCCAGGACGGGATCTCCCCTCTCGCCGTCTCCTCCATCCTGGCCGGGCTGGCGATCGGCGTGGGGTTCGTCCGCCGGCAGCTTCGCCTGGCCGACCCAATGATCGACCTGCGGCTGTTCCGGATCCCGGCGTTCAACGTGTCGCTGGTGACCAACCTGCTCGGCATCTTCATCGCGGTCGGCTACTTCCTGTTCGTCGCGCAGTACCTGCAGCTCGTCCTCGGGCTGTCGCCGCTGCGGGCAGGGCTGTGGTCGCTGCCGTCGGCCGGCGGGCTCATCGTCGGATCCAATCTCGCCCCCCGCATCCTGCGCCGGGTCCGCCCGGCGTACGTGATCGGCGCCGGCCTGGCGATGGCGGCCGTCGGTCTCGGGGTGCTCACCCAGGTTGGCCGATTCGCCGGTGGGTCCGATGACCTCGCGATCCTCGCGGCCGCCTCCCTCGTCGTCTCCCTCGGCCTGGCGCCGGTGTTCACGGCGACGACCGACCTGATCGTCGGGTCGGCCCCGCGCGAGCGGGCCGGGGCGGCCTCGGGCATCTCGGAGACCGGCACCGAGCTCGGCGGCGCGCTGGGCATCGCGATCCTTGGCGGCATCGGCGTGGCCATCTATCGCGGTGAGCTGGCCACCAACCTCCCGGCCGGCATCCCCAGCCCGGCCGCGGCGGTCGCCCGGGACACCCTCGGCGGTGCGGTGGGCGTCGCCCACCAGCTCCCCGCCGATGCCGGTGCGGCGCTGCTGGCCGCGGCCCGCGAGGCGTTCACCATGGGGCTGCAGGTGACCGCGGCCATCAGCGCGGCGGTCGCGGTCGGTATCGCCGTGCTGGCCACGGTCGTGCTCCGCGGCGTGCGCGGAACCTCCCAGGCTGCGCCCGGCGAGCAGCCAGCCATCGCCACCGAGCCGGACACTGTCGCCCAGCCCGAGGAGTCCGTCCAGCTCATCCGGACGGGTGGGGGTTGCGTTGCGTGCCCGGGTGAGCACGGGCCAGCCACTGCCGAGACCCACGACACCGCCGCCGAGGTCCAGGCCCAGGAAGCCGTCGAGCCGGTGCGGGCCTGAGCCGCACCACCGCACCACGGAGGGACGATCATGAACGACACCGACACCGAGTCGGCCCGGCGCCGAGCGCTGGCGCGCCTGGACGCGCTCGTCGGTGCCTGGACCGAACAGGTCAACCTCCCCGGCGTGCCAGCCGGGCGGATGAGCTTTCAGTGGACACTCGACAGGCAGTTCCTCCTGCAGCGCTCGGAAATCCCCAATCCGGACTTCCCCAACAGCGTCGCGATCATCGCCTTGGCCGCGGACGGCGTCGGCTACACCCTGCACTACTTCGACTCGCGCGGCGTCGTCCGCACGTACGCGATGACGCTCGACGAGCGCACGTGGACGCTGCTGCGCGACCGGCCGGACTTTACGCCACTGCACTTCGCGCAACGGTTCACCGGCACCTTCGCCACCGGCGGCAACACCATCATCGCCGCCTGGGAGACCAGCGACGACGGCGAGCACTGGCACAAAGACTTCGACCTCACCTACACCCGCATCCCCAGTACCCCCGGCCCAGCCGCCGCCCACGAAAGGAACGACACACCATGAGCACCGTCCGGTTCGAGATCAGCATGTCCCTCGACGGCTACGTCACCGCGTCCGGCGTACGGCCCGAGGAACCGATGGGCGACGGAGGCCAGGTCCTGCACGAGTGGGCCTTCGGCGACAACGAGCGCGGCCGCGACGTGCACGCCGACAGCCAAGACACTGTTGGCGCCAGCATCGCCGGACGACGTACCTACGACCTGTCCATCCCGTGGTGGGGCGCCAACGGGCCCGGCTCCGAGGCGCGCACTCCCACCATCATCGTGTCGCACAGCGAACCCGAGAACGTGCCCGAGGGCGGCGTGTATACCTTCGTCGGCAGCCCCGAAGACGCCGTGGCCACCGCCACCGCGATCGCCGGAGACAAGGACGTCGACGTCTTTAGCGCCAGCATCGGCGGACAACTGCTGCGCGCCGGCTTCGTCGACGAAGTCCGAGTCCATCTCGTTCCCGTGCTGCTCGGCTCGGGAACGCGCCTGCTCGACGACGCCGGTGGCCACATCCGCCTGCAGATCACGAGGATCGTCGAGGAATCGAAGGCGACCCACCTGCGCTACCGAGTCATCAAGGACTCCTAGCCAGCGGCGGCATCGTCCGGGCGGCGTCAACCGCCCGGACGATCGGAGCCGAAGCTCCACAGATTGCCTTCCGGATCGCGGGCGCTGTAGCCACGCATCGTGCCGTCAAAGGCATCATGCGGATCGCCCA
>WNGE01014118.1_pt1 | contig 10843 bp, 8 predicted proteins | sample 5400651 | NCBI WGS metagenome assembly WNGE01 (sample SAMN13153370, study PRJNA577476) | soil metagenome | isolation source: 60 cm soil or saprolite under grassland replicate 2 | place: USA:California | collected 2016-06-15
AGATCAATGGCTGCGCAGAAAGAGGGGTCTACCCTGGCTTGAACAGCCTTCTTGCTGTAAATCACTTCCACCACGTAGTAACCGTGACGAGGGATGATACGAACCTGATCAATCGTGGCAGGGTCTTGTTTCGTCAAGACGCAAGCTGACAGCAAAGTATAGTCAAGTTTTACTGTCGGAAGTGCTACGACTGGTTATGTCACTATACGACATGGTAACACATTAGCCGCCGTATGTCAAGTTTTGACAGTCTTCGACAATAATGTTATTATATATATATTAATTTTTAGGCAGAGGCACGTATGGCAAAAGATGAAGAGTTCATGACTATCGAGGAGGCGAGTGCCCGTTTAGGTATTTCACGTCGTACCCTTGAAAGATATACTCAGAATGGTCGTATTAGAAGATATCGACGCGGAATAAGAGTATATTACAAGCGTAGCGATGTTGAAAGATTATCTAAAGAATTAGAAGAATATAGACCAGAAGACAGTGATAGCGGATAATAAGTTCTAGAACGCAGGGAAGGCATCTGGCCATGATGAAACCGATTACGGGTCAATACGAGTGCGAGCACCGCTCTGGCGTGGGACTCAACTACTTCACTTCCCGCATCGACCGGCTTATAGTACAGGCAAATGGACGCTTTGCGCTGATCATCCAGGAACGCAGTCGCGTATCAAACGCGGCACAATCTTTGATCAGTGGACAACAGGTCTCGACGGCAGCACCAGAGGTACGGCGTGAGGGAAACTACAATCAGCAGGACAATGTACTCTGGCTCAATTTCGATGATGGCACGCAGGAGCAGGGACAACTCTCCTGGAATGGTGATGGTGTACAGATCGGCAAGAACTTTTTCACGAAAGTCTCCGATTCAACCTTACTACCACCCACGCACCGCATGAAACAAGATATGGATGATATCGCCAGGGGACTGAAAATCGCGGGCACAATCGGTGGGTTCGCGATGAAAGCTGCTAAGACTATTAATGAGACGATACAATCGACCAGAGAACCTGGCATTGGTCCACAATCTCAGCAGCAGTCCGCACCAGCGCAACCAACGCAGCCAGCACAGCCACCACCGCAATACCAACCTGCACCCAACGCTGCTCCACAACAGCAGCGCCCACCGGCTCAGACATACCAACCACCCGCACAGAAACCACCTGCCTCTGAACCCGCACAGAACACAGTTCCAGGACAACCTGCCGCGCTCTTCTGCGACCAGTGTGGAGCACGTATACGACCAGGCAAGCGCTTCTGCAATAACTGCGGCGCACGTTTGATATAAGCAGAAGTGCTTACTTCACAGTCTGATCTTTCATAAGAAATTCGTAGGCGGCAATGATGCGCTGCATCTGCCGCTGATCCCCCCCCCGATCAGGATGGTAGCGCTTAGCGAGTGAGCGATAACGTCGTTTAATCTGCTGAGGCGTCGCAGTCGGCGGCAACCCCAACACTCCCAGCGCCTGCTGACGCTGTACAATAGTGCGTGCAGGATTACCATTACTATGCCAGATTGTGCGTGCACTCACACGCAGAATATCCCATAGCAAGCCAACAAGTGATTTCGGTGGTCGTGAACTCATATAATTTTTCCAGCCAGGCTAATAGCAAGTGTTTTCTCTAATACTATACGCTATTCGCAGACTGTGCACAATAAAGCAGATACGCCCTCTGACCTGGAACAACAAATGAAACTGAAAGACCACATCACACGTGAAACACATACAAGATACTACAGGTACTATCATTTATTATTTTCTACGTATGGAAAGAGTGCATTAAAAGTTTGGTTATCGTCATTAAGTAGAATTAAAAAGCATACTATAGAATAAGTAGACAGATGATGCGTCTGTAAGGAGGAACAGTCTCAATGGCAACTGAAGCACAGCCTCAAAATACAAGAAAGGGTGACTCGTCCAGTCGGACAGCAGCACTGATGCATTTTGTACAAAACGATACCAGACCTGTCCAGTCGTTTATTAATAAATTTAATAACGACTGGACAATGAACTTCGCCGGTATCATCGCTTATAACTTAATGATGTCGATGCTCCCGATCGCGGTTGCGCTCCTGGGTATCCTGGGTGTCGTTCTGGTCGGGAATCCTGATTTGCTGAAGAATATCGAAAATCAGATCGGGAACGTTCTGCCAGCTTCAGGTGGTCAGCAGGCTTCGGGAGCCCAACAGGCTCTAGATCTGGCTGTACGGCAGCTTCACAAAAATGCAGGCTTATTTTTTATTGTTGCGATTGTCCTCGCTATCTTCGGCGGTTCACGCCTGTTCGTTTCTCTGGAAGGCATCCTGGATATCCTTTATCGTGTGCGACCACGACCGATCATACGCCAGAACCTCGTTGCGATACTTATGCTTCTGCTATTTATCGTACTTATACCGATTATGGTGTTTGCTTCAGCGGCACCATCATTTGTCTTCACGATACTGAGCAGTACGCCCTTAAAGAGCATTCCAGTCCTCAGTAATATTATCAGCCCTGGTGGACAGATCAGCGTTATTATAGGGGGTATCGTCAGTGGTTTGATTGTGTCATTCATCCTGTTTGAGGCTATCTACTTTGTCGTACCCAACCAGCGGATTAGCTGGCGCAATAGCTGGCGTGGCGCAGTTGTGGCAGCCGTACTACTGGAGCTTTTCCTGGTCGCCTTCCCATTCTATATCACCCATTTTCTCGGTGGCTATGCTGGCCAGATAGGCTTTGCCGTCATTCTACTCATTTTCTTCTATTACTTCGCCGTTATTCTATTGCTGGGAGCGGAGGTGAACGCTTTCTTTTTTGAGAAAGTACAGCCGCTCCCAAACGACATGGTAACCTTTGTCAGTACGATGGGTGGCAAGTTAAATCGCGATATTCCTGAAGCCGAGGCCGAGGCGCACGTAAGTACAAAGCCAACCGATCAGGCTGATAAATCGCATGTTGCAGACGAAATTCAGCAAGAGGAGACGTACCAGGAGAAAAACAGGCAGATTGGACACCAGATTGCTTCCGCTGCTCGTGGTAGTGACCAGGCCCTCAAAGCAGCAAAAGAGAAAAAGAAGCAGGAGGCACAGTGCTTGCTTTCATCTTCCAGATACTACGGTTGCGCCAGCGAGGAAAGTAGATGTTCCGTTACTTCCGCGGCGAGTCCGGGATGGTACAGACCTTCAGCCAGGATGGATGCGCCGATAGCAGTCTCGAATCCTTCTGGCTCGGACTCGCGGCGCGGAAACATATAGAACTGGTAATTATCGCCCAACTGTTCAATTACTGAACTGCGCTGCTTCTGCTCACCGTTGGATGAAACACAATCCACGATCACCACATCCTCAAAGTGATGAATAGCCATCAGCCCGGCCAGATCTTGAGTCAGACCTTCCCAGAAAGCCTGTTCCACATCCACAGCATCGACTTCTCCATCATTGATTGGAGCTACCTCACCGATACCATCGATGATACAGCCATCCTTGACCACGGTGATACTACGCGAGGTTGGACCCACCTCTAAATAGAGAAAACGCATCTCGGGCCACGTTGCTTCCTGCTGACGCATACGATACAGCAGTGTTGCTACCGAGCAGAGTCTGTCAGAGCTTCCCATATGACTTTTCTTGAGCCTGCGATAACGCGGCACACTCGGCAGGTATTTTATAGCTGGAAGACTATAGCTTTTCAGATTGATCGCGTTGGTGGAGCGCAGAAAGTCTTGCAGATCGTTTTGTGTAGTTTCTTCCTCGCCGTTTGTCTGCCGTTGAATTTGTGCAGCGTCGCTTAAGGACACAAAAGAGGTTCCGAGCGGGGAAGATAGTCCGATGATAGGTTCAGGATAGTACGCACAGATCCCCTCTACATAAGAGTACACAGACCGGGCGTCAGTAAACGTTGAAAGTTCCAGCGTCTGCCCATTCTCTGTCAGACACGCTCTCCAGTTTCCCACTTTATAGTCAATACCAATACTCAATGTCATAAAAATCCTTTCAGGATACCCGTCTGCCTTAAGGTGAAGGCAGGTACGCATCAGGGCACATTATATCATGTCCATTCAAGAGATTAAGCCATATTCTTGACGTAGGTGATTTTCGCCTGCCTGATCGCAATCCCTAATGCAGATGAATCGTGACCTCGACACTCATTCCAGGGAGCAGCGATACATTGTCAGCAGAGTTATCAAGTTGGATATTGACAGGGACACGCTGGCTGACTTTGGTGTAGTTGCCACTGCTGTTATCCGAGGTAGGCAGCAGCGAGAACTGACCGGCGGTAGCTCCGACAATCTGTGTCACATGGCCGGTGACCGTGCTGTTGTAGGCATCGATATGAATATCCGCAGCCTGGCCTTCGGCAATGTTTTTGATGGCGCTTTCATCAACATAGGCGGTGATCTTCATACTATTGGGATCGGTTTCTTGTGCTATCGTGGTGGTAGTCGCATCCACGAGTTGACCAACAGCGCCAGGAACCTGCACAATGACCCCATCCATAGGGGCAACCAGGTGCTGTACAGGCGCGAGGCCGAGGGGCCGTATGGTGCCAATAATCTGTCTGGCGCTCACAGGACTCCCTACCTGGACATCCAGGTTAATGAGCGTGCCAGAGGTAGGTGGCACAATGTTGACCATCGTGCCTGTGACCTGGGCATCGTCAGTGGAGTAGAAGTTGTAGCCATTGTAAATAAGGTCGCCTATCACCCCGCCGACAAGGATGATCGCCAGGATGATAGCAGGAATAACGACTGAGCGGCGCATCAATCGGCGCATAGGTGTCTCCTTTCTTCGCTCATGAAGAGCGGTGTTGTTTTGAGGAGGAACCGAGATCTGCTCTTCACCCGCTTTGGAAACTCCGTTTCCCTGGTGAGGAACAGATCTCGGTTCCTCCTCCGCTGAGGAAACAGCACTTCTTTGACGAGAAACTGTGACCTGTTCACCATCCGCAGTGGAGACTTCGCTTCTTGTTTGATGCGTGAGAGCGACGGGTTCAGCGATAGGGGCTTCACTCGCAGCAGAGACTTCGCGTTCCTCCGCAGGTGCACCCTCAAGAGCCATATGCTCTTGTTTGGGGAGTTCTCTCGCCTTCTTGCGGGGCGCGCGGACAACGAACAGGACGACGAAGGCGGCGACAAAAATAGCACCCATTGTGATCAAAAAGGCATCGTTCATCGCCAGCAAGTAGGCTTGCTGTTGCAGTTGTTTGATCATCTCCCCCATTGCGACGCCCATCCCGTGTTGTTGCAGCGCTTGCCCGGCCATGCTGTCTGGTGTCACTTGCTCAGCGAGGCGAGTGGAGTGAAACACGGTTCGTGCCGTTACTAGCGTTGACACCAGTGCGACGGCGAATGAAGTCGCCACGGAGCGAACCACCGAGTTGAGTGAGGAGGCCTGCGATAACTGGGCTGGTTTGATCTCCGCGAGCGCGGCGATGGTCGTCTGCTGCATACACAGTCCCAGCCCCAGGCCACGGATGATCAACAAGAGTTGAAAACCTGAGTATGGCGTCTGGAGTGTGAGACGCGAGAGGCCCCAGAGCGCCGTCGCTAAGATCAACAGACCCGGAATCGTCACCGCTTTGACACCCAGTTTATCCACCAGGCGACCGCCAATCAGCGAGGCAACCATTGAACCAAGCGCTTGCGGCAACAGGACAAGCCCTGCATCAAAGGCACTCAGACCGCGCAACGTTTGCAGATATTGCGGCACCAGAAACTGACCACCGAAGAGCGCGAACGCGATGATCATCAAGGCAATGTTGCCGCCAGCGAAGGTTCTGGAGCCAAAGATACGCAGATCCAGCAGGGGTTGCCTGCCGCTCTCAATGGTGATCAGTTCCACGATGACAAAGATCACCAGGGAGGCAATGCCGATTGCCAGGAAGCTTGAAACCGTTAAGGAATCCCATCCATCGGTCCCGGCTTTATCCAAGGCATAAAGCAGAGAGCCCAGGCTAATAGTGGAGAAGAGGAAACCTACAATATCAAAAGAAGGCGTGCGCCCCCTCTCAGGTCGGCTGTCGCGCAGGAAGATGGCACCCAGGATGAAGCCGAGAATGCCAATAGGCACGTTGATGTAGAAAATCACCCGCCAACTGACAAACGTGACGAGATAGCCACCAACAGTTGGACCGAGCGCCGGAGCCACCATCAGCGGCACACCGAGCGAACCCATCGCGATCCCGCGCTCCTCTGGCGGAAACTCGCTATAGAGCAGGGTAATCGACATGGGGATCATGCCAGCCCCTGCCAGCCCTTGCAAGATGCGAAAGACAGTCAGCGCCGTGAGGCTCCACGCCATGCCACAGAGGGCCGAACCAATCGTGAAGAGGGCAAGAAGCAGCAGATAGAAACGCTTGTTGCCCAGGAGCGCCGAAAAGTACGGCGTGAGCGGAATCCCTATGCCCTCGGCCAGCGCATAGCCGGTAGATACCCAATCAACGTCAGTCAGACTAGCGCCAAAGTCGGTCTGCAGGTTCGGGATGGCAATATTGACGATAGTGAGATCCAGCATCACCATAAAGAGGCCGAAGATCGCAACCATCATGACAACCCATTTGTAAGACAATCCTCGCATGAAAACGCCTCTCTCCTTCCCCGAATTGGTGGAGGCATATTGCTTCATGGCCTATCTGTTTTCGTTCTGTTGTCCCTCAGCAGCCTTCGTGGTGAACAGCGACGCCATGGAGCATCGCATCAACGACTTGCTCCGACCAATGAACACCGCGCGGAACCATTTTCCCGAAGATAAGTACACGGTAGAAGAAATGACCGCCGCACACGCCGAAAAGTACGCAAGGATCGAGATCCTTGCGTAGCTCTCCGCGTTCCTGAGCACGCTCGATTAACTGTAAAAATTGGTGCAAGCGCGGCTCCACAATGCGTGCATAAAACATCTGAAAGAGTTCAGGGTGTGTTTTGAGATCTCCCAGCAACTTGAAGGTCAGACACTCCAGCAGCGGCTTCTTCTCCTCCATGAGCTGGATAAAATCTTCGATCATGGCAATGAGATCATGACGAAGATTACCCGTGTCAATGATAGGGCATTGAGCATACAGGTGTTGTAGCGCCTCTAAAGCAAGAGCTTCTTTGGAGTCCCACCAGCGATAGATCGTCGTTTTGCCCACGCCAGCGCATGTAGCTACCTCCTCGATGCTCATCGTCTCAAACCCTTGCGTGGCGAGTAACGCAAGCGTGGCGCCGAGAATAGCCTGGTGGGCTTCCATGCTGCGAGGGCGTCCAGCTTTGCGCCCTTCTTGCTCATCTGTGAGCATATCCCCTCCCTGCATTACGACACCGTTTCGTTTCATTAGTTATATCAAGTATAGCATCAGCGTAACAAAAATACAACACGAACTATTGCGGCCTGACAGCCATCTTCTTGACGTAGACGATACTGATCTGTTACACTTTGGGTTAATCAGACAATACCACCTCATCACTAATTATTAAAAGTCTCTATATTTGGGAATATAGCCTGTCTACCTGCTCCACGTTGGACATATCTCTTGAAGAGGTTAAGACTATGCCAGGTGAAAGTTCTTTGTATACCAGCAACCAGGAGCACCTGCGACTGCTAAAGGCACTGCGCGAGAGTGAACTGTTACGCGAACTATCAGAGTTGCTAGCTTCTTCGCTTGATCCTACACATATTCTACAGGTACTTGTGAGACGTACGACCGAAGTTTGCGAAGTTGAGCGGTGCGCTGTCTGGCTCCTGGATGGCACCCGTGGCGTTTTTCTCCCCTCTGCCTATCACCTCTCTTCATCGCATCTCAACCGCAAAGATGTGCAGATGGCGGATAAAATATGGCATCGTAGCTCATTGCCCTTCGATGATCCCTTGATTCACCACCTGCTAGAGCAAAAAGGGATACTGGCCCTGGAAGATCTGCATGTAGAGACAAGCGCCCCCATTCAAACAATTGCAAAAAATTTCCTGGTACGCTCGATCTTACTGGTTGCGCTGGTACGCGAGGGTCGTCCGGTGGGCATGATGTCACTGGATAATCCCGGCCAGACACGCACGTTTTCGCTAGAGCAGCAGCAGTTCGCACGCTCCATAGGTCAACAGGCGGCTGTTGCCATCGATAACGCGCAATTGTATCAACAGGCACAGAAAGAGCGCAACCGCGCTGAACGCTTAACCAGCCGCGCACATTCTATCTATCAGGTTGCGATGACCGTCAACTCGGGAAAGGATCTCTCAACGGTCCTGGAAACGGCTGTTCAACATCTTGTAAGCGGTGCAGAAGCGATCGGTGCCACTATCGCCTTGCTGGATGGCGATACGGTGACGATAGCCAGCACAGCCAATTTGCATCTACACTCAGCAGAGCCAAAACTTCTCTCGCTATTACATGATCTTCCCCACTGCCATACAGCCGCTATGAAGGGCAATATTGTATTTGTAAAACGCGAACAGACTGAAGGAATCGAAAGGCACTGGTATCAGCAAGTGGGATTGGAACACGCGATGATTGTTCCACTTATGGTTGGCACACAAAGTCATGGCAAGCAAAGAAGAATAGACGATACACAGCATACTCACTGTGTCGGTTTTCTATTCGTCAACTATCCCACATCAACCCACCAGCCATCGCAGGGACATTACGCATTCGCGCAAGATATTGCTACGCAGTGTGCATTAGCTATCGAGAAGAATCGTATCCTGGACGAGGCTCACCAGGCAGCTACTCTGGCGACAGAGCGTGCCAATACACTCGATGGCGTCCTCAACGCCATGAACGAGGGCATTATCGTCCTTGACATGGAAGGACAGGTTATCGTCAACAATAGTACTGCAACGCATTTTTTGGGCGTGCCTCAGCATAGTACAGAACCGCTCATGACCTTCCTGCAACGTCAATCAATCTATACTCTGGATGGCGATCCATTGCCTGGCGAAGATTTTCCCATTGCGCGCGCCCTACGTGGCATTGCGATTCGCGGTGAGCGCTTTATAAACCGGCGCACCGATGGATCTGAACGCGCTGTCGAGGTCAATATTGTCCCACTCTTTGATGGTGAGGGCCAAAAAATCGGCATTGTATGTGCGTTTCGTGACATCACGGAGCAGGTTCGCGTAGATCGGCGTATTCGCAGTGTGCTGGATGCACTCCTTCACGCCGCCGAAGTCGTCTCCGGTGTTACTGACCTCAAAGAGATCTTGCACCGTGTCCTGGCTATGACGCTGAAAGCTTTAAACTGCGAACGTGGCGTTGTGCAGTGCTACGACCAGGAGTTGCAAATATTTACTCCACTACTATCGATTGGCTTTTCTAATGATGCAGAAGCACAATGGCAGAATGAGCAAAAGCGCTGGTTAATGCCTGAAGCGGATCACTATACAGGCTTCCGCGCACAGCTCCTGGCCGGGCATGCGACTCTAGTAAACGAAGAACAATGCCCGGAACAGTCAAACTTATTTCGGGATACTATGATTCTTGCGGCCCCTATCACGTATAACAATCATTTGCTTGGGGTGATGATGCTTGATAGCTCTCCCCTCGTTACAATCGAGAGCGATACACAGGGAACCGATGCACATAAAGCCCTGAAACATGGCTTCAATGTCTGGGACATCGCAGTCGTCGAAGGTATTGCTCAGTTTGCAGGCCTGGCTATCGAGCAAACACGTTGGCAACAGGAAGCGGAGATTGCGCGCACAAACGAGGCGACGATGCGTGAAACAAATGCGCTTAAGGATGAATTCCTGGCGATTACGGCCCACGAGTTTCGCACTCCGTTGACCGTCATCCTGGCACATAGTCAGATGATGGCACGTGTGCTGAAACGTCTCCCGGAGCAGGATGTGTTCAATAAACTCTATGAAAGTATCAGTAGCATCGAGACACAGACTCATCAATTAACAAATATCGTCAATACATTCCTGGAAGTTACACAACTCAACCGCGGACAGGTCAAACTCAACCTTGAGGAAATCGACCTGGAAGAAATCGTCGAAGAGTCCGTACAGAGTAATGGCACAACCTCTACATTACATAATATCAGTTACAGGGTTGAGCCTGCTGAGCAGCCCTATCTTGTACAGGGAGACAAAGCACGCCTGCAACAGATCTTTGCAAATCTGTTGCAAAATGCGATAAAATATAGTCCGCCCGGCAGCCCTATCACCATCTCATTATGCCAACATACTATAACTGAAGGGAGGCTGATGATCGAAGTGTCCATAGAGGACAAAGGTATTGGCATCCCGCCAGAAGCACAATCGCGCCTCTTTGACCGTTTTTATCGCGCCCCAAATATTATAGGGAGCCAGACAAGAGGTGTCGGATTGGGATTGTACGTAGTCGCAGAGTTTTTGCGCCTGCATGGTGGCAAAATTCGTGTAGAGAGTAGGGGCATTGTGGGCGAGGGAAGCCGTTTCATTTTTACGTTGCCATTAGCGGAAAGTACTGAAAACGCGTGAATTAAAGGGCTCTTCAAACATCGCCGTAGAGGCATGCCTTGCGTGTGCCTTGAGTCCGGGAGAATATGTTTCTATATGCCTTGCGCACACGAGGCACATACTCGGCACACGCAAGGCATGCCTCTACGGGTCCAGGCCCTGCACTAAAATAGCTCCCCGAGTAAAACCACATAGTTAAAGGTCGTATGCATGATTACGGGCGCAGTTAAATGCACTGTAAATCCGACCTGTGGCTGCAAGGAGATATACTGCACAACCACGGGCCCTGGATTGGTCGTCAGCGTCACCAGAACCACGCTGGAGGCGGTAATACGTTCATTGGCAATTGTCACATCGCCTTGTCCGCTCTCGAAGGTCCCAGAACCGGAGAGAGTGCCACGTGCCGCGACGCCAAGTTCACCGTTAAACATTTCGAGTACAGAC
>WNGE01016493.1_pt1 | contig 10841 bp, 4 predicted proteins | sample 5400651 | NCBI WGS metagenome assembly WNGE01 (sample SAMN13153370, study PRJNA577476) | soil metagenome | isolation source: 60 cm soil or saprolite under grassland replicate 2 | place: USA:California | collected 2016-06-15
GGGCACGGAATCGGGGAGATCGATCCGCAGCGCGGCTTGGAGGCTCTCGAAAAGCTGCTCGATCACCCGCCGCCCCAGGCTTTGGTCGCACGGGTGGACTGGCAGCGCCTCGCCGGGCTGCGCAGAGGTGGATCGCCGCCGTCGCTTGTGGCGGACCTGGTAGCAGACGACACCGGTCTTTCTCAACGCGGCAGCCCGGCAAAGGACAGTCAGCCCCGCCTCGACGAGCTCTTGCTTGCCGCTAACCCGGGTGAGCGCGAGCCATTGGTGATCTCGCATCTCCAGCGCGAGCTGGGAGCGGTGCTCGGTCTCGATCCGGGTGCCGTCGATCCCGAGGAGTCGCTGAATAACGTCGGCCTCGACTCCCTGATGGCGCTGGAGCTCAAGGAGGCCCTCGAATCAAACGTCGGCATCAAGCTGCCAATGGAGGTTCTCCTGGAGGATCCCTGCATCGTCGACCTCGCCGACGTTGTGCTCGCGCAGCTTCCAGCGCCGGAAGCCGCTTCGCACGCGGTACCGGCGGGTGAGGAAAGCAGCGTCAGAGAGCCGAGTCGATGACTGCAGCGCTTGCCGACTTCTCGAGCCTGCGGACCCTGGTCGACCTTCTGCGCTGGCGGGCGCAGCACGACCCGTACCAGCGGGCGTACATCTTCCTTGCCGACGGTGAGGTCGAGGAGAGTTCTGTCACCTACGCCGAGCTTGATCGGCAGGCGCGAGCGATCGCCGCCTGGCTCCAAGTGACGACCGGCCCGGGTGAACGGGCGCTCCTGTTCTATCCGCCAGGCTTGCGCTACATCGCCTCGTTCTTCGGCTGCCTGTACGCCGGCATCATTGCCGTTCCGGCCTACCCGCCGCAGCCGAATCGAACGCTGCAGCGCATCGAAACGATGGCGATCGATGCCGAGGCGACGCTGGCGCTGGCACAGGAACCGACGCGCACAGCGCTAAAGCCGCTGTTCGATAGCTCCGCCGCGCTTCAGGGTATTGGCTTGGAAACCCCGCCCGAAGGTGACGACGGTCACCATGACTGGCGCGTACCGAGCCTCTCGGGCGACACCCTGGCCATGCTGCAGTATACGTCAGGTTCGACCGGGACACCGCGCGGGGTCATGGTCGCGCACGACAACCTCATGAACAATCTCGCGGCCATGGCCTACGCGTTCGAGGGCACACCTCGCGGCGCGGTTCCCAGCGGGTTCCACCTCGACCCGGCGCAGCACTGCGGCGTCGTAAGCTGGCTCCCGCCCTACCATGACATGGGCCTCATCGGCGGCATCTTGCTTCCGCTCTACGCCGGGCGGCCGGCCGCGCTGATGCCGCCGGCACCCTTCCTACAGCGTCCCGTGCGCTGGCTCCAGGCCATCTCGCGTTACCGGGCGACATACAGCATCGGTCCGAACTTTGCCTTCGATCTGTGCGTACGCAGGATCACACCCGAGCAGCGCAGCCAGCTTTCCCTCGACGGCTGGGAGATGGCGATCTGCGGCGCCGAGCCAATACGCGCGGAGAGTTTGCACCGCTTCGCGTCGACGTTCGCCGGGGCTGGCTTTCGCCCTGCCGCCTTCTACCCGTGCTACGGCTTGGCCGAAGCGACGCTCATGGTAGCGGGCCGGCAAGCCGGTCAGGCGATGGTCACGAAGACCCTCGACAGCGGGGCGCTCGAACGGAACCGTGTCGTCGACGCGGATGGGGGCGCTGACGCCCGCATCGTCGTGGGGTGCGGCCGGGCGGTGCTCGACCAGCGCATCGTCATCGTCCGGCCCGAGGAGTCGACGCTGTGTACTCCGGGCGAGGTCGGCGAGATCTGGGTGTCGGGACCGAGCGTCGCCAGTGGCTACTGGAACCGGCCGGAAGGATCGACGCAGACCTTCCAGGCCCGTATCATCCCCACCGGCGAAGGGCCGTATCTGCGCACGGGCGACCTCGGCTTCCTCGACGGCGGCGAGCTGTTCGTCACCGGACGGATCGACGACGTGATCATCGTCCGCGGCCGCAATCACTACCCCCACGACATCGAGGCGTCGGTCGAGCGAAGCCATCCGGCGCTGAGGCCGAACGCTGGGGTGGCTTTTGCCGTCGAGGTCGACGGGGAGTACAGGCTGGTCATCGTCCACGAGGTCGAACGTCCTTTGGGCATCGACGTCGAGGAGGTGGCCGGGGCCGTCCGCCAAGCCGTGGCCGAGGGCCACGAGCTCCAAGTCGCCGACGTCGTGCTCGTCAGGCCAGGAAGTATCCCGAAGACGTCGAGCGGCAAACTGCAGCGTCGTGCCTGCCGTGCGAACTATCTCGCCAGTGCGCTGCCGGTCGTCGGGGTGTGGCGGGCGATAATCGCGCGGGAGCGCAGCGCCCCCGCGCCGGAGGCGACACCGGCCCCGCTGGCGGGGCGGGAGCGGCCGACGAAGGACGAGATCGAGCTGTGGCTGGTCACAAAGCTCGGCGAACGGCTCGGTGTCGATGCGAGGCACATCGACGTTGACCAGCCGCTGGCGCGCCATGGGCTGGACTCAAAGGAGGCGGTGGTTCTCGCCAGCGAGCTGGAGGAATGGCTGGGCGTCTCCCTGCCGGTCACCCTCGCCTATGAGTAATCGCGATCATCGGCATCGGGTGCCGGTACCCGGGAGCCGACGACGTCGAGGCGTTCTGGGGGCTGCTCTCCGGGGGCGTGGACGCGGTACGCGAGGTGCCGGCCGACCGTTGGGACGCGCGCGCGCTCTACGACCCGAATCCGAGCGCACCCGGGAGGATGAACACGCGCTGGGGTGGCTTTCTTGAACGTGTTGACCTGTTTGACCCACACGCGTTCGGCATTTCTCCCCGAGAAGCCGCCTGTATGGATCCCCAACAGCGGCTTCTCCTTGAGGTCGCGTGGGAGGCGCTCGATGACGCCGGGCAGCCAGCCCACGGTCTCGCGAGATCGTCCACAGGTGTGTTCATGGGGATCTCAAGCAACGACTATGGTCAGAGCCAGTTCGGCGCCGCCGAGGCGATCGATGCGTACGCCGGAACCGGCAACTCGCTCAGTATGGGCGCGAACCGTCTGTCGTACCAGTTCGACCTTCGTGGCCCGAGCATTGTGGTCGACACCGCCTGCTCGTCGTCGCTCGTGGCCGTGCACCTCGCCTGTCAGAGCCTTCGCCACGGCCACTGCCGGCTCGCCCTGGCCGGCGGTGTCAATGTCATGCTCGCCCCCGCCGTGACGGTCAGCTTCTCGAAGGCTGGGTTCATGGCTCCAGACGGTCGCTGCAAGGCCTTCGATGCGCGGGCGAACGGCTACGTGCGTGGCGAAGGAGCGGGCGTCGTCGTGCTCAAGCCGTTGTCCAGCGCCCTGGCCGACGGCGATTCGATCTACGCCGTCATCCTTGGAAGCGCGGTGAACAGCGACGGTCGGACGAACGGCCTCACAGCGCCGAGCCGGGAGGCGCAGGAAGCCGTGCTACACGAGGCGTATCGCGACGCCGACATCGCGCCGAGCCGCGTGCGTTATGTAGAGGCGCACGGCACGGGGACGGCACTTGGCGATCCGATCGAGGTGCGCGCCCTTGCGAACGTCCTCGGTGGCGACCGATCCGGCGATCGGTGGTGCCTGCTCGGCTCGGTCAAGACCAACATCGGACACCTGGAGGCGGCGGCCGGCATCGCAGGGTTGATCAAGGCCGCGCTCTCCCTCCACTGGGGTCAGACAGTCACTCTCGGGGTGGCCCGACGGCGACGGGCCCCCCGTCGCAGGCGTGAGTGCATTCGGTTTCGGGGGAACGAACGCGCACGTCGTCCTCGAGGAGGCGCCCCGGTTCCGTCCCAGGGGTCACGCGGACGCGGTCGCGGCGCCGCCGGAGCCGACCGCGGCCCAGCTGTTGCCGCTGTCGGCGCACAGCCGTGACGCGCTGGACGACCTGGCTCGCGCATACTTGGACGTGGTAGCGTCGGACGACTCGCGCGCGCCCGTGGCGCTGGTCGATCTGTGCCACTCGGCCAGCGAACTGCGCAGCCACCATGACCACCGATTGGGTGTGGTGGCTCGCTCTCGCGACGAGGCGGCTGCGGGTCTTCGTTCGTTCCTCCGCCGCGAGCCCCGACGGAGCGCCGTCGTGGGTCGCAGAACGTACGGCCGAGCGCCCAAGCTCGCCTTTGTGTTCTCCGGTCAAGGATCGCAGTGGCAGGGTATGGGGCGGACGCTCCTTGCGCGCGAACCAGTGTTCCGCGCGACCCTCACCGAGTGCGACGAGTTCGTCACGAGGCGTACGGGTTGGTCGCTGCTCTCGGAGCTGACGGCGGACGAGGCAGAGTCGCGGATGCACGAAACTGCGATCGCCCAGCCGACGCTGGTTGCTATGCAGATCGCCCTGGCTGCGCTTTGGCGGTCATGGGGGATCGAGCCGGCCGCCGTTGTCGGCCACAGCGTGGGCGAGATCGCCGCGGCCGCCGTTTCAGGCGCGTTGACGCTGCCGGACGCCTTGCAGGTCGCCATTCAGCGCGGTCGCATCATGCAGCGGGCTACCGGTCGAGGGAGGATGGCGGCGGTGGCGCTAGGACTCGCCGACTCCTGGGACGCCGTGCTCGGTTACCGGCATGTGGTCTCCGTCGCCGCCAGCAACAGCCCAGTCGCGAGCGTACTGTCGGGGGAGACGGCGGCGCTGGAGCGGATGCTCGCCCGCCTCTCGGAGCGCGGCGTCGGCCACCGGTGGCTGCCTATGAGCTATGCGTTTCACAGCATGCAAATGCAGCCCTTCGAGGCCGAGCTCGCAGGGATCCTCGCGGGGCTGGAACCGCAGGTGACCGCTGTTCCAATGTACTCGACGCTGACCGGCGACCTCTGCGCCGGCCGGGATCTCGATGCGAGCTACTGGGGCCGGCAGCTCCGCTCACCCGTGCTCTTCGCCGCCGCTATCGACGCACTTCTGGCGGCGGCACACGAGACCTTCGTCGAGCTGAGTCCCGACCCCGTGCTTGCGGCCCCGATCGCGCAGTGTCTGCGCGCCCAAGAGCGCGCCGGACGTGTCCTGCCGTCGCTGCGGCGCGGTGAGGACGATCGGACCACGCTGCTCGAGACGCTCGGCGCGCTCTATGTGACCGGCTACCACGTCGACTGGGCAAGCCTCCTACCCTCCGGCTGCCGGCGCATCCGCCTCCCCAACTACCCCTGGCAGCGTGAGCGCCACTGGATCGACGGACCGCGACCGGCGGCTCCCACTCGCCCGAACATCGGAGGGAATCGCAACGGCGAGGATCATCCGCTGCTGGGACGGGAGGTGACGATCGCGCCAGCCGCGGGCATCCGCATCTGGGAGCTAGAACTCGAGAGCCGCCGGCTGCCGTACCTGAGCGACCACCGCATCGACGGCGCCATCCTGCTACCCGTCGCGGCCTATATCGAGATGGCGCTGGCGGCGGCCGCGGAGGTCTTCGCACGCGAGCCGTGCAGTCTGGCGGATGTCGTCCTCGAACGCCCGCTCACGGTGTCCGATGCTGCAGCGCACACGGTGCAGATCATCGTCACACAGTCGGGTCACCGTGACGCCGACTTTCACATTTGCAGCCATCCGCCAAGAGGCGAGAGCGGCGGGGTCTCGTGGACTCTGCACGCGCGGGGCCGGGTGCGAAGGGGGTAGGGCCCATGATGGCGTCTTCGAGTCGGCCGGCGAGCAATCCAGAGCTGCAGGTCGGCCTGATCTTTTTCTCCAGCCGCGCGGAGGCGTCGACGGGCGACGACTACCGCCTCCTCATCGAAAGCGCGCGCTTTGCCGACACGCAGGGTTTCTCGTCACTGTGGGTGCCCGAGCGGCACTTCACGAAGGACGGATGGCTCTATCCCAATCCGGCTGTCGTGGCCGCCGCGCTTGCCAGGGAGACGGCGCGCATCGAACTCCGGGCCGGCAGCGTCGTCGTGCCGCTGCACCATCCGGCGCGGATTGTCGAGGAGTGGGCGGTCGTCGATCATCTGTCGGGAGGGCGGGTTGGACTGTCGTTTGCCTCTGGGTGGCACCCAGCCGACTTCGTATTCTTCCCAGAGCGGTACGCCGATCGCCATGAGGAGATGTACCGGGGTATCGACCTCATACGCAGGTTGTGGCGAGGAGAGCCGGTCATGCTCCCCGGTGGGGACGGCAACCCCGTCGAGATCCGGACATACCCTCCGCCGCTTCAGGACGATCTGCCAGTCTGGGTCACGGCTGCCGGGAATCCGCAGACCTTCGAGCGCGCCGGCGCCATTGGCGCGAACCTGCTCACCCACCTGTTCAACCACTCGGTCGAGGAGCTGAGGCAAAAGATCGGCATGTATCGCCACGCGCGCCGACGGCATGGTCACGATGTCCGGGCCGGGCGGATCACCGTGATGCTGCACACCTTCGTGACTGACGACGCCGCCGTTCTCGACGAGCATGTGCGACCGGCCTTTTGTGACTATTTGAAGTCCGCTTCATACCTGCTGGCCGGTGTAGCGGTCAGTCGAGGCCAGAGGGTCGACCTCAGTCGATTGTCGCCGCAGGACATCGATGAATACGTGCAGTTCGTGTACGAGCGAATGGTATCGGAGGGACGGGTCCTATTCGGCGCACCCGAGTCCTGCCATCCCCTGCTGCTCGAACTACGCAGGATCGGCGTCGACGAGATCGCCTGTCAGGTGGATTTCGGTCCTTCCGTGGATCTGGTCCTCGAGACGCTTCCGGCGCTGCATCGCCTGAAGGAATGGTGCGACGGCCTCCGGCCCGCCCACGTGTCGACGCTCGAAGAAACATCGCCGGTCGTCGCCGACAGCTCAGCCGGGTCTCCACCAACAACATCCGACACGGTCGCCGCGATCCGTGCACGCTGCTCCGAGGAAGTCGCAGGCAATGAGTTCTACCGCCGCCTGCGCGAGCGCGGAATCGAGTTCGGAACTAGCTTCCAGGGCGTCGAGCGACTTTGGAGGCGGGACGGTGAGGCGCTCGCGGCGGTAGAGCTGGTCGATCAGCTCGCGGAGCGCGCGGCGACGTACACCGTGCATCCAGCTTTCCTCGATGCCTGCTTCCAGGTGCTGATCGCTGCAATGCCGCGTCCAGCGGGGAGCGACGGCAGCAGGGCGCTCCACCTGCCCGTTGGTCTGGACCGCTTCGATCTTCGCCAGCGCCCCGGGCAGCGGGTATGGAGTCACGCCGTCGTCGGTCCGCGCGGCGTTACGGCCAGCGGCGTCCAAGGGGACGTGCGGATCCTCGACGCAGACGGCACCCTAGTGGCGGAGGCGATCGGTCTGCGGTTGCAGGCGGTCGAGGGAGTTCAGGGGTCGGGGCAGAACAGCGGAGAGGACGTCTTCTACACGGTGCGATGGCAGGCGGCCGACCTGGCTGGGGATCGACCCGCCACGAGCGCATCGCGGTCATCACTCGAGCCTGGATGCTGGCTGATCTTCGCGGATGAGGACGGCGTCGCCGACGCGCTGCGACCGATGCTCGAGGCGGACGGGGAGCGACCGCTCGTGGTGACGCCGGGCGTTACCTTCGAGGCGATGGATGAGGCGTCGTTCCGGATCCGCCCCGACTCGCCGGACGACATGCGTCGCCTGGTCGAGTCAGTTGTCCGATCGAGCCCAGCGCCGTTGCGCGGTGTCGTCCATCTCTGGAGCCTGCGTGGGCTCGTGCTGGATCAGGCCGGTGCCGACGACGTCATGCGAGTGCAGGAGCTGGGCTGTGGCACCGTGCTGCACCTCATCCAGAGCCTCGTGCGCCTCGCCACCGAGCATCCGCCCCGGGTGTGGTTGGTGACGCGGGGCGCGCAGCAAGTGGTGGCAGGCGACGGCGCCGTGGCCGTGGCCCAGGCACCGCTGTGGGGGTTGGGCCGAGCGCTCGCCTTCGAGCATCCAACGTTCTGGGGCGGCCTCGTCGACCTCGATCCCGGCGCGCCGAGCGAGCATGCGGCCACCGCTGTGCGTCAGGCCGTCGATCACCGCGACGAAGATGAGGTCGCCTTTCGGCAGCAACGAAGCTACGCGGCACGCTTGGTGCGGACCGCGGTGGCCCCGGCGCGCACGGCCGTCGAGTTGCGGGCTGACGCACGCTATCTAATCACCGGCGGGCTGGGCGATCTCGGCCTCGTCGTCGCCCGCTGGATGGTGGAACGCGGCGCACGCCATCTGATCTTGCTGGGCCGCACCAGGTTGCCGGATCGAGCCGCGTGGAGCGAGGTCGAGTTCGGAAGTCGCGTCGCGCGGCAGATTGCGGTGATCGAGGATTTGGAGATGCTCGGCGCGAACGTGCTAACGGCAGGGGTGGACATCACCGATGGTGCCGATCTCGAGAACTTCCTCGCTCGAATCTCGGATGACGGGGGGCCGCCAATCCGCGGCGTGGTCCACGCCGCTGCCACGGTGCGAGGGGGCATCCTCCTCAACCTCGATCAGGCGGCTCTGGCCGAGGTCATGAAGCCCAAGATCCGCGGCGCGTGGCTGCTCCATCGGCTCCTTACCGGAGCCGACCTCGACTTCTTCGTCCTCTTCTCCGCGATCCCAGCGTTGCTTGGCTGGCTCGGCCAGGGAGCGGCGAATTACGCGGCGGCCAACGCCTTCCTCGATGCGCTCGCGGAGTACCGACGAGCCACGGGCCGCGCCGGGCTCAGCATCGTGTGGGGTCCGTGGGCGGAGGTCGGTCTCGCGCAGAGGGCCGAGGGGGGACTACAACGCCTGGCGAGCCAGGGCGTGGGCGCGCTTTCCTCGGCGCAGGGACGCGCCGCGCTCGACCGGCTCCTCGCTGGCGACCTGTCGCAGGTGGCCGTGGCGTCCATTGACTGGCCGCACGTCCTCCAGACCGCCCCAGCGCTCGCGGAGTCGCCGCTGCTCCGGCTCCTCGTCGAGGAGGCTGAGAGCGCGCCGCCCGCATCTGGTGTCGTCGACAACGCGCATCCCATCCGCCGGCTGCTCGCGCTGCCTTTGGCGGAGCGCGAGCGCTGGCTGAGCACGTACGCGCAGGAGAGGGTCGGCGAGGTCCTCCAGATCCCGGTCGCCAGTCTGGACCTCGAGCAGCCGCTCAACGGCGTGGGGCTCGACTCGCTGATGGCCATTGAGCTGAAGAACCGGCTCGAGGGCGACCTCGGCGTGCGGATCCCCATGGTGACGTTCCTCCAAGGGCCGAGCCTTCGCCAGCTTGTGGCGGAGGTCGCAGCGCAGCTCGCCGGCGCCGAGGCCGCGTCGGGCCCATCGGCGACGGAGGCGTCGCTGTTCGATAGAGACGCAGCGACTGCCCAGGTCGACATCGACCATGACCTTGCGGAGCGGTTGCTGGCCGACCTCGACCAGCTCTCGGACGAGGACGTCGATCTGCTCCTTACACGGCTCGAGGACCAGCATGACAGCGCCTAATTTGTCGCCAGAGGAGAAGCGCGAACGGCTGGCCCATTATCTGCGGCAGCGTCTCAACGAGCCGTACGTCCTGCAGGGCACCTCGTATGGCCAGCAGGCGATGTGGTTTCTCCATCAGCTTGCGCCTGAGAGCACGGCCTACAACATCATGCACGCGGCCCGGGTGCGGTTCGCGATCGACGTCCCGGTGCTCCGTCGAGCGTTCCAGGCGGTTTCCAATCGTCACGCCATCCTACGTACGACGTACATGCTGCATGAGGGGAAGCCGGTTCAGGTCGTCCACCGGCGTCAGGTCGTTGACGTCGCCGTGACCGACGCCTCGGGCTGGAACGCGGCGCGCCTGGAGGATGAGCTGCGGCGGAGCGCGAATCGTCCGTTCTCGTTGGAACGCGGGCCAGTCTGGAGGGTCGGGGTATTTACCTGCTCGTCCGAGGAGCACATCATTCTGCTCTGTTTTCACCACATCGCTGTCGACTTCTGGTCGCTGAGCTTGCTGCTACACGAGGTTCAGGGCCTCTATGGAGCGGGCGGGAACCTGGAAGACGCCGAACTGCTCCCCGCCGTCCCATACAGCCAATACGTGCGCTGGCAGCAGAGCGTGCTCGCGGGTGAGACCGGAGAGGTGTTGCGTCGATACTGGGAGCGACAGCTTGCCGGCGTTCTCCCGGATCTCGATCTGCCGACCGACAGGGCGCGACCTCCTCATCAAACCTATGTCGGCGCTCGTCAGACGCTGCGTTTGAGCGATGGTCTGGTCGCACGACTGAGCGCCCTCGCGCGTGCGGAGGGCTTCACCGTCTACACGGTGCTGCTCGCGGCCTTCCAGGCCCTGCTACACCGGTACACAGGCCAGGTCGACATCCTGATCGGCTCACCCATGACAGTTCGCGGTCGCGTCGAGTTCGAACGTCTCGTGGGCTACGCGATCAACCCAGTCGTCCTGCGCGCCGATCTGTCGAGCGATCCGTCTTTCACCGCGCTCCTCGCTCGGGTGCGCGCGACCGTACTCGGTGCGATCGAGCACCAAGACTATCCCTTCCCGCTCCTCGTCGAGCATCTGCAGCCGGCGCGGGATCCGAGCCGGTCGCCGATCTTCCAGACGATGTTCATCTGGGACAAGCCCCATCTGGGCGAGCCCGAGACCGGCGGAATGCGGTGGGAGCTCGTCGCGTCCGAGCAATGCGGTTCCGCGGTTGACCTGACCCTCACCGTGTTCGAGTTGCCCGAGGCCGTCTCGGCCGTGTTCCAGTACAACTCCGACCTCTTCGACGGCGAGACGATTGCCCGAATGGCCGTGCACTTTGAGGCGCTGCTCAAGGCGGCGATCGCCTGGCCTGAGCAGCCGATCTCAGAGCTCCCCCTCTTGACGGCCGCCGAGCGCCGGATGGCAGTCGTCGAGTGGAACGCCACCGACCGCCTGCGCTCCGACCGGTGCATCCACGAGTTGATTGAGGGGCAGGCCAAGCGTTCGCCCGACGCCGTGGCCGTGGTGTCCGACGATCAGGAGCTGACCTAC
>WNGE01022197.1_pt1 | contig 10841 bp, 12 predicted proteins | sample 5400651 | NCBI WGS metagenome assembly WNGE01 (sample SAMN13153370, study PRJNA577476) | soil metagenome | isolation source: 60 cm soil or saprolite under grassland replicate 2 | place: USA:California | collected 2016-06-15
GCCGTCGGGACTGAACGCCACCTGCGCCGGATCGCTCTCTGCGCCAAGCGCACGCGTCGATCCCTGCAGGGGAACGATCCGCTCGCCGTCGACCGTGAACCCCGACACGTTCGGATCGTCACCGGTGTTCAGCACGTACACGCGCGAGCCGTGGACCGCGACGCTCCGCGGCATCGAGCCGCCTGATGCAACGCGGTCGACCGCACGAACACTCTCGCCGTCGATCGCGAAGACGGTGAGATCATCGCTGCCGGCGTTGGTCACGAACAGCCGATCGCCATCGACCACGACCGAGCTCTGCGAAGGCAGATGCGGAGCCCCCGAGCCCTTGCCGGCGGTAGGCCGGGCGCCAAGCCGCTCGAGCCTACCGTCTCCGCCGCGTCCGAAGACGACGACCTCGTTCTGCTCGGCGTCGTTCGTCTGCACGTACACGAAACCCTTCATCCCGACTCCTTTCGTCTTCCGTTGTCGCAGCTACCGTCTGCGCAAGACGGCCGGCGTTACAACCGGGTCACGAAGGGGAGCGCGCGTATGCGGGCTCCCGCGCACTCACGCGGAACGGCGCGGTGGCCGCGAAGCCGACAGCCATCACCAGCGCGCCGCAGACGGCGTCGAAGATGAAGTGGTTCCCGGTCACGACGATCGTCAACAGCACGAGCGACGGATAGACGACGCCGGCCGCGCGCACGAACATGTTCCGGGCGTACAGGACGAGCCCGACACCCACGGCGAGGGCCCAACCCGCATGCAGGCTTGGGACAGCCGCTACGGGGTTCGAGAAACGCTCGTGGTGCGGACTCCCGATGTTGACGCCCGAATAGAGGTCGACCGTGTCCTTGACGCCCATGTGGGCGAGGCGCGGCGGAGCCGTCGGGTAACGCCAGTGGATGACGAGGGAAATAGCGGTCGCAAGGAGGAAACCGTCCCTGAAAATGGAGAAACCCTCGCGGTTCCGCCAGTAGAGCCAGACGAAGAACGCGCCGGTCACGAGGAAATGGCTCGAGAGATAGAACCAGTTCATCCCGCGCACGAGCTCCGGAAAGCGGAGGAACCACTGCTGGATCCCCTGCTCCCAGGCGAAATGGCTCACCTGCTCGAGGCGGAGAACGTGATGGGCGTTCGTGATCGCCTGCGGCCAGTCCGTGGGAATGAGCCGGCGCAGCAGCCGATAGGCCTCGGCAAGGCCGATCAGTAGGCCGATCTGGAGAACTGGATCGAGCCGGTAGCGAAGGCGGCGGACTTGGTGCAACGTCGGAAGACTCTACCCACGGCTCGCTAGCATCGAACTCGTGGCCCGGGTGGCGGCGGTCGACATCGGCACGAACTCGACGCGCCTTCTGGTCGCCGACATCACGGACGGGCGCATTGCGGACGTCGAGCGTGAGACGCGCGTCACGCGGCTCGGCCAGGGCGTCGACGAACGCCGGCGTCTTCTCCCCGTTCCGATCGCGCGTGTGCGCAACGTCCTTTCCGACTACCGGCGTATGGTCGAGTCGCTCGGCGCCGAGCGCACGCTTGCGATCGCGACCAGCGCGCTCCGCGACGCGGAGAACGGCGAGGCGTTCCTCGGGGAGGTGGAGTGGAGCTACGGCTTCTCGACGCGCCTGCTCTCCGGACACGACGAGGCCCTGATGATGTTTCGCGGTGTCACGTCGGATCGGAAGCTTGACGCAGGAACGGTGATCGTCGACGTCGGCGGCGGCTCGACCGAGCTCGTCGCGGGCGAGCCGGACGGCGTCCGCTGGCATGACAGTCTCGACGTCGGGTCGGTACGTCTGACAGAGCGCTTCCTGCACAGCGACCCGCCCGCCGCCGAGGAGCTCGACGCTTGCGCAGGCGCAGTGCGCGCGCTGCTCGCGCAGCGAGTCCCGGACGAGATCCGCGACGCGACGCGTTCCGCGATCGGCGTCGCGGGGACAATCACGAGCATCGCGGGGCTCGCGCTGGGCCTGCAGGAGTACGACCGCGAGCGCGTACACGCATACGAGCTCAGCGCGCAGGCATTGTCGGAACAGCTACGACAGCTCGCGTCCGTCCCCGTCGCCGAACGTCGCAACATGCGTCCGCTCGACCCCGGGCGTGCGCCGGTGATCGTCGCCGGCGCCGTGATCGCGCGCGAAGCGCTGTCGTTCTTCGGGCTCGACGCGATGGAGGTCAGCGAGCGCGACATCCTCGACGGCGCCGCACTCGCCGCCGCGGAACTGCCGGAGCAGGAAGAGGGCGCAGCCCCTCCAGGCGCCTACACCTGCTGCTAGAAGGGCTCGGGCGTCAGGGGCGGCGGCTCGTCCTCGGCGAGGCGGCGCTGCAGGACCGTGCGCGACAGGATCCCGACAAGCCGGCCGTCCTCGACTACCGGTACGCGCTCGAGGTCGTTGTCCTCGAGTGCCTGGAACGCGTCGTCGAGATTCATGGAGGCGTCGAGCGTGAAGAGCGGCGGCTCCGCGATCTCGTGCAGCGGGGTCGCGCCCGGGTCGCGGCCGGTTGCGACGACCTGCTGCACGAGCGTCTTGCGCGTAACCACGCCCAGCAGCTTGCCCTGGTCGCAGACGAGTACCGCCCGGACGGCCGGATCGGATAGCCGCTCCCCCGCTTCTCGGGCGGTGGCCGTGCCTTCGAGCGCGCCAGGCTCCGGCACCATTGCGTCTCGAACCTGACTCACGGGTAAATTCCCCGCGCCCTCAAGGCGCCGGCGACCTCGTTGATGCCTGCGACGAGCGCCGCCTGTCGCAGCGAGATGCCCTTCTCGTCGGCGAGCTTCCACACGCGGTCGAAGGCGTCGCCGAGCTTGTCCGCAAGACGGGCACGAATCTCGTCGCGCGTCCAGAAGAGACGGCCGAGATCCTGCACCCACTCGAAGTAGGAGACCGTGACACCACCGGCATTCGTCAGCACGTCGGGCAGGATCAGGATGCCGCGCTCCGCGAGGATCGCATCGGCCTCGATCGACGTCGGCCCGTTCGCTCCCTCGGCGATGAGCTTCGCGTCCAGCCGCGGAGCGTTCTCGGCGGTGACCTGGTCTTCGAGAGCCGCGAGCACGAGCACGTCGCACGGCAGCTCGAGCAGCTCTGCATTGGTGACGTGCAGTGCGCCGGGGAACCCCTCCAGCGACGCGTGATCCGCGATCCACGCGCGCGCCGCGTCGAGATCGAGGCCCTCAGGCGCGTACACGCCTCCGGAAAAATCGGAGACGGCAAGCACCGTCGCGCCCTTCGACGCGAGCTCCCGCGCTGCGATACCCCCAACGTTGCCGAAGCCCTGCACGACGCAGCGCTGCTCCGAGAGATTCCACCCGAGTCGCTCGCAGGCGCGCTCGATCACCATCACGACCCCGGCGCCCGTCGCCTCGTGACGGAAGAGCGATCCGCCAAGCGAGATCGGCTTCCCTGTGACGATCTCCGGCACCGCATAGCCGACCTGCATCGAGTAGGTATCCATCATCCACGCCATCGTCTGCTCATTGGTCGCCATGTCCGGCGCGGGGATGTCCACCTGGGGACCGATCACGCCCATCAGCTCGCTCGTGTAGCGCCGCGTCAGCCGCTGCAGCTCGGTCTGCGACAGCTCGCGTGGATTGCAGCGCACGCCACCCTTCGCGCCGCCGTAAGGAAGTCTCAGTAGGGAGCACTTCCAGGTCATCCAGACCGCCAGCGCCGCACACTCGCCGAGGGTCACGTGCGGGTCGTAGCGGATGCCGCCCTTGGTCGGCCCGAGCACGCTCGAATGCTGCACGCGATAGGCGGGGAAGACCTCGACGTGACCGGCCTCGCGACGCACTGGCACAGCCACCATCACCGCGCGCTCGGGGTAGCGGAGCCGCTCGACGATCGACTCGTTCACGTCCGCGTAAGGGATCGCCTGCTCGAACTGCGTCTGCGCGGTCCGAAACAGCGGCGTATCCCATTCGAGCTGTACCGGTTCGGCCGACAGCTCCTCTAGCTTGGCCACGCTCGGAGTCTAGGCGCCGCACTTGCTGGCTATCCTGCCAACGCCGGGGTGGCGAAACTGGTGATACGCGCCTGACTTAAAATCAGGTGTCCCCTACGCGGGGCGTGCGGGTTCGAGTCCCGCCCCCGGCATGAGGACTCCCGCTAACACTCGGGATCCTGCGAACCGCAGTCGCACACGAGGACCGGCCGTTCCGGGATGGGGCCACACTGGGTAGGAGCTTGCCCATTCCGTCCCACCTCCACTGCGCTGAGGCGAGGCTGGTAGCGGGATAGATCACGGCGTAAGCTCGAAGCTCAGGTGCCAGAAACCGTCACCAGATCGGAGGACTCATGATGCCCAGCACAGAGACCCGGTTCGACATCGAGGCGCTCAAGCGAGCCCTCGAAGCCCGCGACGCGGAACAGGTACTCGCGTTCTACTCCGACGACCTCGAGCATCTCGAGATCGATGCCGCCGCACCGCCCAAATCACCGCGGAAGACCGGTATCGAGTACATCCGAACCGCGATCGAAGGCGCCGCCCAGCACGGTGTCACACTGCATCTCGACAACCCGGTGGTCGGTGACGACCGAGCGGCCTGCACGATCACCTGCGGTCTGCCAGACGGCAGGCGGCTCACCTCCAACACGATCTACGAACTGAAGGAGGGCAAGATCGTCCGCCAGCTCGATGTCCAGGTGACCGATCCCGAGGAGTAGCTCCTACACAGGGCGTGCGGGTTCGAGTTCCGCCCCCGGCACATAGGGAGGCGAGATCGCGGCGCGCTCACTCGATCGGACGGCTCCGTCGGGCTCGAACTTTGGACATGCACGAGCACGGCTCGAACCTCGGGGACCATCTTCCAGAAGTCGCTCGACTAGCCGAACCCTTTGCCCGAGGATCGAGGTCGCCGACGCGGCTATGAAGATTTGGACGTGCGCGTTTCCGGTCCGGGGAACGGCCGAGACACCAGATCATTACGTGACCTACTTCGGCGAAACGATTCGTGCCTCGAAGGCGATCAAATAGCTGAAGCCGCGGCCATCGACCTGGTATGCGTAACAACCGGGAGCGCGTAGGTACGTTGCGGCTGGATTGAGCCTGGAATATGGCCCGACAAGGCGTAGCTCATCGTGGAGCTTGTCGCTCCACTGAGGTCCCTGATCGAACTGAAGGTTGTTCGGCCCGTCAAGCTGCTGCCCACGCACGATGTACGGCCCGTTGTAGCGCGGCACCGTCCAAAGCAACTTCGTCCCATCCCAGCCCTTATAGGGCGCCCAACCGACCGGATACCGAAGCACGGCCCGGCCTCCCTCGCTCGCTAAGGTCGGATACGCCGGCCCCGGTCCGAACGCGGGCGCGGTCGCCACGTCGAGGTTGCCGTGGTCTCCGAGCGTTCCGTTTTGCTCCGCCGCGGGGCACGCGCTCCCGGCACTGATCGTCGGAATCTGAAGCGGACGCCTGAGGAGCCCGGCCCACCAGTAGACGAGGTTCCCGCGGGTGCAATTGAAGAGGTAGCGGTGGTACGCGGAGTTGAACTGCACGCGACAAGGGATGCCCCATTTGAGGCATCGGTGGCGACCGGCGATGACCGCGTGAAGCGCTCCTGACCCGCACCGACCCGCCGACGCAACGCCGGAGGAGTGAGCAGACGTCCCCACAAAAACAAGGCCAGCAGCAGCGACTACGGCAAAAACTAGCGCGGCCCGCGCCCAGGGACACGCCGAGAGAATAACTCCGTGCGGTACTACCACGGCGTCGGATTTTCCGGCCTGCGGGTTCAGTTTGGCTTGACGGGGCGCGAACTGTCACCTCGTCGCGGTGCTCTGCGCCCATCCTCGGGATCGAGCGCATCACGCACTCCATCACCGACGAAGTAGACGGACATAACAACCAGGACAAGGATCAAGCCAGGGAAGAAAAGCCCCCACCAGTGGAACAGCCCCTCGACGTTCGCGTCGGCCATCACGTCCCCCAGGCTCGTCGCGGCGACGTTAACCGAGCCAATCGCGTTCGGGAGGATATGGCGGAGGATGATGCGGACATCCGTGGCGCCCATCGCACGCGCTGCCTCGACATACTCCTTTTCCCGCAGAGATAAGCATGTTCCTCTCACGATCCGCGCAATTGGCATCCAGAGAAGGGATGCGAGGAGAAGTGAAATGGTCAATGTCGTCGTCACGTGCAGGTATGCGGCCGCGACAAAGATCGTCACGAGCGGTGGTAGCGTCATCAAGAGGTCCGTAAGGCGCATCAGAACCTCTCCGACGGCGCCACCGAAATAGCCAGCCACAGCGCCGACGAGAGTTCCGATCAGCGTGCCGACGAAGCCCACAAGCATTGCGATGCGGGCTTCGGTGCCGATCCCGTACAGCACGCGACTCAGGTAGTCGCGCCCGAGTTGATCCGTGCCGAAGGGGTGCGCCCAGCTCGGCCCGTGGCTCAGAGCTTTGACGTTCACTTCGAGATAGCCGTACGGCGCTATCTGGTTTGCCAGAAGTCCGGCCCCGAAGAGGATGACGATAGCGACAAAGCCAACAACCGCTAGGCGGTTATCGAGGAACCTGCCGCGTGCCCGCGCCCACACACTGCGCGCCTCGACGTCGAATCCATAGGCGTCGTAGAACTCTTCCGGGGCCGCGGCGCCGACGCTGACGGCAAGTCCCCTAGCTGCCGAAGCCTCGTGAATGCTCAGAGCCGCAGGAGCATAACTTCCGTCCCGACTGGAGGCCGAGTCCCGCCCGGCATCAGTCGGTGCGGGGACCCCCGAACAAGTGCTCGAGCTGCTGTCGATAGGGCTCGGCCGTGTAGTCGTGCAGTGGATGGGTGGCGAGCGGGTGCTCGCTGACCTCACCGGCCCGCCGGACGTAAACCGTCGGAACGATAGAACCGCGCTCGTCAACCTCCACAGTCGCTGCGATCCCGTCGCCGTCGCGTGAGTCGAGGAAGTGCGCGAGCGGGAGCACGCCCTCGTCGACGAAGCCGGAGCGGTTGCCTCCAACCACGCGACAGAGGTAGCCCTTCTGAACCCAGAGCTCCGGCGCTGTGGTCAGCTCGCGCAGCACGAAGGAGACGACGTCTGGGACCGGCGGCGGTACGGGTGAGTTCCCGGTCACGGAGTGCGCGATGTGCTGCGCGAGGATCCGGGCGTTGTACCGGAATCCGTTCACTGCGGTCGAGCTCGCGCCGGCGCCGCGCTTTGCTAGGCCCTTCGCTCCCTGCGACGCGTTGCCCGCGAAGTACACGCCCGGAAGGGAGACGCTCTCCCAGAACGGAGTCAGCGCCGGAACGCGACCCTCGTTGACCGTGACGAGGCCGAGCCGGGGCAGGTCACGCAGGGGCGTCTGGAATCCCGTTGCCGCGATGACGTCGTCGACCTCGAACACGAGTCGGCCCTCCCAGGTCGTGCCGTGCGCGATCACCCGGAACCCGTCCTCGTGTCGCTCGATCCGTTCGATCGTCACGTCGAGGACGTAGGTCCCCGGGCCACCTCGGGCGTACTCGTCATACGGATGCAGATACCGGACCCGCAAGGCAGAGAGGGCAAGCGCATCGGTCTGAACGGGGCGCGGCGATCCCAGCACAACGCTGCGCGCCCACGGCAGCAGACCCTGCGCCAACTCGAAGCCGGAGTTCCGCTTTCCGACGATGAAGACGCTGCGTCCCGCATATCGCTCGGGTGCCGCCATGTCGACGTAGTGGGCCGCCTGCTCGATCCCTGGAATCTCTGCGCGCCAGGGCTCCGTGACCCCGAGTGCGAACACGACGGCACGACAGCGGTACTCGCCGTCCGTCGTCGCAAGCACCACGCGGTCACCGTCATACCGGGTCGACTCCCACGTGCAGCCGTACCGAACCTGCAACTTCGCCTGGTCGGCGAAGGCGGCGATGCCGGCCTCCATCTCCGCACGTGACGGCAGGTCGAACGCACGGTCCATCAGGTCCGGCACCAGCGCCTTCAACTCAGGCTCGTCGGCCAGGAGGCTGTTGTGGTCGTACCACTCATACTCGCGCGTCGTCTTCGCGACCGGCGCGTCGGGCTTCGTCCACGTGATCAGGCGCTGGAAGATCGGGAAGCGCTGGAACATGCCCGCAGGCGTCTCGTCCCGGGAGATGACCGCATGCTCGACACCGAAGCGGCGTAGGCAGTAACTGGTCTGCAGGCCGCCGGGGCCACTGCCGACGACGACAACATCGTAGTCGCCCGGTGGGAAGGGTCGGCCTATGTCTGCCATGCGCCGGAGGTCTGGAGCCGGCGGGCCTCCATCCGCAGCAACCGCAGCATCACGTGCGGCCGCTCGAGCAGCAGGCGCTCGAGCTCACGCGCCGGGATGACGAGGCAGCGGAGCAGCGTCTCCGCCACGACGTCGGCGCTCGGCGTGTCACCCGTCAGCGCCGAGATCTCGCCGAAGAAATCGCCGCGACCCAACCGGCGGATCTCCTCACCGGCGACGACGCGCGCTTCGCCTTCGAGGATGACGTAGAAATTTCCCCCGCTCAGGTCCCTGCGCAGGACGCGGTCGCCCGCCTTGAAGACGCTCTCGTCGTACGAGTGCGCGATCGTCTCGGCCTGCGCAGGTGTCAGATCCGCGAAGAGCGCGAGCTGTGTCAGATGGTCGGCAACGTCCACGAGCGAGCTCAGCGCAGGCGAGCGCTACTCACCGGCTAGGAACTTGTAGCTCGACGGGATCTTCTTCGGCGGCTTGCCGGCAACGATCGCGATCTCCTGGTGCGACTTGAGGACCATGCTCTCGGGATTGCCGGTCTGGAGCGTGCCGTTCACGTACCACTTGAGCCCGTTGCAATAGGCACCCATGCAACGGGAATTGAGGAACACGCCCCACTCGGCGACGAACTGCCCGAGCGTGAAGTCCCGTGCGTTCTGCGCCTCGATGTGGATGACACCACGCGAGTCATGCGTGTGGAGCTCCGTCAGGTAGCCGGCGCCGACATTGATCCCGATGTACCGCGGCACACTGACGTGCTTGCCGTTCACGAAGACATCGAGGTGGGCGTGGAAGTGCTCGACGAGCCCCTGGTGACCCGCCAGGGTGGTCAGGTCGAGCGGAAGCAGCCGATCTGCCAGGAACGCATACTCGGGCGGCCACGGCGCCTTCGTCTTCCGGATGCCGGGGAGCGCGTTGTAGTTCGTGGTCGATTTCGCCGAACTTGCGCCGCCGTTGTCCCGGAGCACGACGACGGCGATCACCACGGCCGCGATGACGGCGACCACGGCCGCACCCGCCGCCGCGTACATCCAGGGCGGGCGGGTCGGGATGCCGGCCGCCTTGCGGGTCTCGCGACGCTGCGGCGCCTGGACCCGTCTGGGCGGCGGAGGTGTGCGGACTTTCTTGGCCACGGCGCGGGCAAGGGTACCGGCGCAGCCCCCGGCTCGGGCGCCGGTAGGGAAGTCCGCAACGTGCACGTTTTTCAAGCCGGCCATCGCTCTCGACGCAATGCGCGGAGCCGTCATATGCTCCGCGAGCCAAAGCCGATGAACCTTCGGGTTCGCCGGCTTTGGCGTTTTTTGTGGACCCAGCGATACTGCGAAGCTCGAAGCACGGTCCGCAACAAGTGGGAGGGCAACCGATGGGACTTCTCGACAAGCTCCTCGGCCGCGGCAAGAAGGCCATGGGTGATATGACGGGCGACGCCTCGATGAGGCACGAGGGGGCTGCGCAGGAACGGCAGGGCGCGGCGGAAGATCGGGCGAGCCAGCACGAGGAGATGGCTCAAGAGCAGCGCGACCAGGCCGCGGAGGCACACTCCGAGCGAGAGAACACCTAGGCAACGGTGGGGCGGGTCACCCCGCCCCACTCCGTCCGACCCCCTCTCTACCGTCTGTCGGTCCTGATGGCAGACGTCGTCCTCATCCTGCTCCTGGCCGCCGGCCTCGCCGGCGCGTTCGTGTGGCTCGCCCGCGTGCTGCGCGACCTCCGCGCCGACTGGAGCGCGCAGCTGTCGGAGCGCACGGCCGAGGTCGATCGCCACCTGCTCGGCGTGACCGAGACCATGGACCGCCGGCTCGGGGAGCTCGACACGAAAGTCGACCGGCGGCTCGAGAGCGCCAGCCAGACGACCAACAAGATCCACGAGCGCCTCGGCAAGGTCGACGAAGCGACGACGCAGATGCTCGAGCGCGCGAAGGATCTCGCCCGGCTCGAGCAGGCCTTGCGCCCGCCGAAGGCGCGCGGCGGCTTCGGGGAGCTGCTGCTGGAAAATCTGTTGCGCGACCGGCTGCCTCCGTCCGCGTACGAGATGCAGTACACGTTCGACTCGGGCGAACGCGTCGACGCGCTGGTGCGGGTGGATCGCTCGATCCCGATCGACTCCAAGTTCCCGCTCGACAACTACAACCGGCTCGTCGAGGCGGAGACCGACGACGAAAGGACGCTCGCCGAGCGTCAGTTCGGCCGCGACGTGAAGCAGCACATCGAAGCGATCGCGACGAAGTACATCCGGCCGGACGAAGGCACCTATGACTTCGCCTTCATGTACATCCCCGTCGAGGCCGTTTACTACGAGCTCGCCTGCGGCAAGACCGGAGCGCTGCTCGCGTATGCGCACGAACGCCGCGTCTTCCCGGTCTCGCCGACGACCTTCACCGCGTACCTGCAGGTGATTGCCCTGGGTCTCCGCGGAATGCAGATCGAGCAGAACGCTCACGAGGTGATGGCGTACGTGGCCGATCTCCAGCGGGACTTCGACCGCTTCGCCGACGACTTCGACAAGGTCGGCACCCACATCGGACATGCGCAGTCGAAGTACCACGAGGCGTCGAAGCGCCTTGACCGGTTCGAGACGAAGCTCGAACGTGCCGCCGAGGAGCAGGCCGAGCTCAAAAGCGACACAGTCTTGGAGCTCCCAGGCGTTTCCGCAGACGCAGCTTAAGAGGACGCCCGCTCGACCAAAGA
>WNGE01057088.1_pt1 | contig 10840 bp, 9 predicted proteins | sample 5400651 | NCBI WGS metagenome assembly WNGE01 (sample SAMN13153370, study PRJNA577476) | soil metagenome | isolation source: 60 cm soil or saprolite under grassland replicate 2 | place: USA:California | collected 2016-06-15
CGGGATCGTGCGTACGGCGGACTGCCCCAGCAGCCGGCCATTCCGCCCGAACGACACCTTGTAGACAACGGGCTGGCTCGAGTCGGTGAACCAAGCGGCGTTCCTGCCCAGGATCACGTCGTTCACGAAGGTCGAGGCGGCCGTGGTCAGCGTGTAGCTGATCAGGATCTTGCCGGTCCGGGTGTCGACCACACGCGCGGTCCCACTCGGCCCGCCCGCGACGAACAGCCGGCCGCGGTTGTCCACCTTGAGCCCGACCGACGGCGTACCAGGACCCTGGCTGATCACTTTGCCCTTGCCCGTCACCAGACTCGCGGCGTAGATGTCGCCGTCGGCCAGCGAGCCGAAGTACGCCGTACTGCCCCTGATGGCGATGCCCTCGGGCTGGAACCCGTCCGGCAGGTCGATCCGGGACGGGAAAGCGCGGGACGACGACGCCGCCTTGGTGGTGGTGCCGAAGTGGATCCGGTCGCACATGGCGTCGTCGACCGAGTGCCTGAGAGCAACCGCACGCAACGCCGCACCGTTGGTGGTGGTGGCCGCAGGCCCGGCGGAGGTGGCGTACCCGGATGTGGTGACGAGGCCCAGCAGCAGGGCGGGCAGGCCGAGGACGACCGCCAGCCGACGGACACGAGGTGACATGGTCGTACCTCCCCGGTACGGGCGCCGCCCTCAGTCCCCAACGGCCGAAGTGGCGGCTGGTTGTGCCTTCACCGTAGGACAACGAGCCCCTCCCGTGAACGGTTCAAACCAGGGGTGATGCTCGCCACGCACCGGGTACTGTCGCGCACAGCAATCGTCACCGCCGAAGGAGCAAGGGGCAGGGATGACAGCAGGGATCGACATTTCAGGTCTGTCCAGCACGGTGCGGCCGCAGGACGACCTCTACCGGTACGCGAACGGGCCGTGGCTGGAACAGCACGAGATCCCGGCGGACAAGGCCATCTACGGAGCATTCCACGCGCTGTCCGACACCGCGGAGCAGGACGTTCGCGCCATCGTCGAGAAGGCGGTCGCCGCCGGTCACGAAGACGGCAGCGAGCCGCGCAAGGTCGCCGACCTCTACGCCAGCTTCATGGACGAGGAGACGATCGAGCGTCTCGGCGCGGAGCCGATCGCCGACCAGCTCGCCCTGGTCCGCTCGGTCGAGGACCTCCCCGGCCTGGTCTCGGCGCTCGGTCAGCTCGAGCTGCAGGGCGTGCCCGGCGTCTTCTACGCCTGGGTCGACGCCGACGCCAAGAAGTCGGACGAGTACGTCGTCTACGTCTCGCAGGGCGGCATCAGCCTGCCGGACGAGTCGTACTACCGGGAGGACCACTTCGCCGACGTGCGTACGGCGTACGTCGCCCACGTCGAGCGCATGCTTCAGCTGGCCAAACTGCCGGATCCGTCCGGGGCCGCGGCGCGGATCATGGAGCTGGAGACGCGGATCGCCGGTGGCCACTGGGACCTGGTGAAGAACCGCGACGTCACGCTGACCTACAACAAGGTCGACCGGGCCGGGCTGGATGAGCTCACTCCCGGGTTCGACTGGTCGCTGTGGCTGGCGGGTGCCGGCGTACCGGAGAGTGCCGTCGAGCAGGTCGTCGTACGCGAGCCTGACTTCTTCACCGCGGCCTCAACGACACTGCGCGACGTCGAGCTCGAGCGGTGGAAGGAGTGGCTGAGCTGGCGGATCGTGCACAACGCGGCACCGCTGCTGAGCAAGGCCTTTGTCGACGAGAACTTCGCCTTCTTCGGCAAGACGCTGACCGGCGCGCCCGAGCTGCGTGAGCGCTGGAAGCGCGGCGTCGGCGTGGTCGAGACCGCGCTGGGCGAGGCGCTCGGTCAGCTGTTCATCGCCGAGCACTTCCCGCCGGCCGCGAAGGCCCGGATGGTCGAGCTGGTCACGAACCTGGTCGAGGCGTACCGGCAGCGGATCGACGCCCTCGACTGGATGGGGCCCGACACCCGGCGGCGCGCGCTGGACAAGCTCGGTACCTTCCTGCCGAAGATCGGCTACCCGGACAAGTGGAAGGACTACAGCGCACTCGAGATCGACCCGACCGATCTGGTGGGCAACGTACGCCGGTCCGTCGCGGTGGAGACCGCGCGGGAGCTGGCCAAGCTCGGCCAGCCGGTTGACCGGGCCGAGTGGAAGATGACGCCGCAGACGGTCAACGCGTACTACAACCCGCGGATGAACGAGATCGTCTTCCCGGCCGCCATCCTGCGGCCGCCGTTCTTCGACCTGGACGCCGACGACGCGGTCAACTACGGCGCGATCGGCGCGGTGATCGGGCACGAGATCGGTCACGGGTTCGACGACCAGGGTTCCAGGTACGACGGCGACGGCAACATCAACGACTGGTGGACCGACGAGGACCGGAAGGCTTTCGAGCACCGGACCGACAAGCTGGTCGCGCAGTACGACGTACTGTCACCGGCCGAGGTGCCGGATCAGCACGTGAACGGCAAGCTCACCCTCGGCGAGAACATCGGCGACCTGGGCGGGCTGGCGATCGCGTATGTCGCCTATCAGCTCTCGCTGGAGGGAGCCGAGCCGCCGGTGATCGACGAGTTGACCGGCAGCCAGCGGTTCTTCCTGTCCTGGGCGAACGCGTGGTCCACCAAGACGCGCGCGGAGGAGGCGGCGAGGCGGCTGGCGATCGACCCGCACTCGCCGCCGGAGTTCCGCTGCAACGCGGTGGTGAAGAACATCGACGAGTTCCACGCCACGTTCGGCGTGCAGGACGGCGACGGCATGTGGCTCGCCGCCGAGGAACGCGTCCGCATCTGGTGAACAAGGGGGGCGCACAGCGTGTGTGCGCCCCCATCAGTTCTTTAGGAGGCCATCCAGTTCTGCAGGCCCTCGATGTCGCGGGGCATCGCGGCGGAGAGGTTCTCGGCGCCGTCGTCGGTGATCAGGATGTCGTCCTCGATCCGGATGCCGATGCCGCGGAGGTCCTCGGGCACGGTCAGGTCGTCGGCCTGGAAGTACAGGCCCGGCTCGACCGTGAGCACGTAGCCGGTCTGCAGGTCGCCCTTGCGGTACTTCTCCTCGCGGGCGGCCGAGCAGTCGTGGACGTCGAGGCCGAGCATGTGGCTGACGCCGTGCAGCGTGTACCGCTGGTAGAGCATGCTCTCCGGGTCGAGGGCCTCCTCCATCGCGTCGAGGCCGTGGACGATGACCTCCATCGCGGCCTGGTGAGCGGTCCGGAAGGTCACGCCCGGTCGGAGTGACTCGATGCCGGCGTTCTGCGCGTCGAGCACCAGTTGGTAGAGGTCGCGCTGCCGCGGGGTGAACTCGCCGCTGACCGGCAGCGTGCGGGTGATGTCCGCGGTGTAGAGCCGGCGGTTCTCCACGCCCATGTCGAGCAGCATCAGCGTGCCGTCGACGACCTGGCCGTCGTTCTCGATCCAGTGCAGCGTGGTGGCGTGCGGTCCGGCCGCGGCGATCGAGGTGTAGCCGACGTCGTTGCCTTCGGCCCGCGCCCGGCGCCAGAACGTGCCCTCGATCCACCGTTCGCCGTACGCGCGGACCTTGTCCATCTCCGCGAGTACGTCGGAGAAGCCTCGGTGCGTGATGGCGACAGCGTCGCGCAACTGCTCGATCTCGTACGAGTCCTTGACCAGCCGGAGCTCCGACAGCGTGAACGCCAACTCCTTGTCCCGCTCGAGGTCCGTCTTCGCGCCGCTCAGCAGCGAGGCGATCGACGCGTCCTCACCCCGCCGTACTCGCGTCGGTACGTCGCTCTTGAGCACATCCGCGAGCCGGTCGACGTGCCGGGTCTCGATGCCGAACTCCTTGGCCGTCTCGGTCAGCGACGGGCGGCGGCCGGCCCACAGTTCGCCGTACATCCGGTCGCGCCAGAACTCCTCGCCCTCGCTGCGGTCCGCGCGCGGCCGGAAGTACAGGATCGAGTCGTGGCCGCTGGTGCCGTTCGGCTCCAGCACCAACACGGCGTCGGAGGTCTGATCGCCGGCCAGCCAGACGTAGTCGGTGTGCGGCCGGAACACGTAGTCGGTGTCGTTCGACCGGACCTTGTACGTGCCGGCCGGGATCACCAGCCGCTCACCCGGGAACGCCTGCGACAACGCGTCCCGCCGCTTCGCCGTCCAGGCGGCGACATCGCTCAGGGGCACGTCGTGGCGCTCCGAGTCGGCCCAGGCGGTCGCGGTCTCGGCAGTGGTGTTGTCGGCTGCGGTGGTGTCGGTCATCGTCGACCCAGTCCTCATCTCGGCGCTGTTCACGTGTGCAGTTGGTCGCCGCGGAGGGTGCCGGTATCGGGCAGGGCCTCGGCGGGGTCCGAGCCGATGCGGGTGATCGCATTGCGCTCGTCTACGAAGACTACGCGCGGCTCGAACACCTTCGCCTCGGCGGTGTCGAACATCCCGTACGCGATCAGGATGACCAGATCGCCCGGATGGATCAGATGCGCCGCCGCGCCGTTGATCCCCACGATCCCGGACCCACGCGGCCCTTCGATCAGGTACGTCGACAACCGGTGACCGTTGGTGATGTCGACGATGTCCACCTTCTCGCCAGGCAACAGATCCGCCGCATCCATCAACTCGGCGTCCAGCGTGCACGAACCCACATAGTCCAGATCCGCCTGCGTCACCGTTGCCCGATGCACCTTCGACTTCATCATCTCGCGCCACATGCGCGCCATGATCCCGGTCGGCCACCTCACTGTCAGTGGCCACAATCACTGACCCGGTTCAGCGAAGGAAGCTCAGAGGGTCGAGGCACGGACGGCAAGCTCGCGCAGTGCCTCGTAGCGGGGCCGCAAGGTGGCGACTCGGTCGACCTCGGCGTCGACGGGAGTCAGGTGCTCCCCGCCCGGTTCCGGCGACAGGCCGAGTGCCACCGCCGCGGCGCCGCGAGCACCGACCTCGGCCTCGGAACAGACTGTGGCCGGGCGGGCGAAGGTCGCGGTGAGACAGCGCCGCCACCAGGCGGAGGCGTCGATCCCGCCGCCGCCCACCGAACAGCGAGTCCAGCATCCGCAACCCGCGATCGATCTCCAGGGACGCGCCCTGCAACGAAGCGGCGAGCAGGTCGGCGCCGGTGTCGTCGAAGGACAGCCCGAAGTACGCCCCCGACCCGCTCGGCACCGTCGCCGGCGGCCTGGTCCCTGCCTGGAGCGGGATCGCGATCACCCGCGACGACCCGATCGCCGCCTCGGAGGGCTCGTCGGAGTCCAACCGAAGTACGCCGGTCAGCCACGCATGAAGATTCCCGGCCGCCGAGAACGCCATCCCCGTCACCGCACGCTTGTCGTCGACCCGGTAACGCCACAACTCCCACGGCAACTCAGGAGCGTCGGCGATCGGATGCACGACGCGTACGGCGGCCGACGTCCCGACAGTCACCGCCGCGGTCGTTTCGTCGTACCCACCGGACCCGACATTCGACGCGGCCCCGTCGCCGGTTGGTGGGTGCACTGGTACGCCGACCAGTCCCGGCCAGCGGCGCTTGAACTCCGACGACAACGAGCTGGTCCAACCGGTGGGAACGATCGGCGGCAGGAGCTCGGCCTTGACCCCGGCGATCTCCAGCGCCTCTTCGTCGTACACACCGCGCGCGAGATCGAGCGTGCCGGTCCCGGACGCGATCGACACCGAGGTCACTCGCTCGCCGGTGAGCCGCTCGATCACGAGATCCGGCAGCCCGGCGAACCCGGCCGGAGATCCCTCGGACAGCAGCCACGGGATCCGCCGGGTCCAGTAGAGCCGGTGCAGCCATGAGCCCGTACGAGCATGGAAAGCGTGCTCGTCGAAGGACGAGCCGAGGTCGAGCTCGACGGACCGCGTGTCCGCCCAGGTGATCACCGGTGTCAGCGCCGAGCCGTTGTTGTCAAGGGCAACGATCGAGTGCCATTGCGACGACAGCACGATCGCGCCGATGTCGTCCAGGTGCCCGTTCTGCTGCAGCTCGTCCAGGCAGCCGAGCAGACCCTCGACGTACTCGTGCAGATCCAGCGTGGCCGAGCCACCGGTCGCATAGTTGGGTGAGATCTTGTACCTGGCCAGACCGCCCGGCACCGGGGACGCATCCGACGCCGACAACACCAGCGCGCGAGCGGACGACGTACCAAGGTCGAGTGCGAGCACCCGGCCGTCAGTCTTCGTCATGCAGCGCCTTCAGGAAGCTCGCCGCCCAGACGTTCACGTCGTGCGCGGCCAGGTGCCTGCGCATCGCCTTCATCCGGCGGCCGAGCTGGCGGTCGTCGGTGTTCATCGCGTCGACGATCGTGTCCTTCATCCCGTTGATGTCGTGCGGATTCACCAGGAACGCCTGCCGGAACTCGTCCGCCGCGCCGGCGAACTCACTCAGCACCAGCGCGCCGGTGTCGTCGTACCGAGTGGACACATACTCCTTGGCCACCAGGTTCATGCCGTCGCGCAGCGGCGTCACGACGGCGACGCCGGCGTACCGATCCGGCCGTGCTCGCCGTTGATCCGGCCGACCAGCAACTCGATCTCGTCGCGCAGCACGCGGTACTGCTCGACCCGCTCACGCGACGGTGTCGCCACCTGGATGAAGACCGCGTCGTCGACGGAGATCCGCTTCTCGTCCAGCAGTTCGCCGAACGCTCGCAATCGTTGCCGGATGCCCTTGGTGTAGTCGAGCCGGTCCACGCCGAGCAGGATGTGCGCCGGGTTGCCGACCTCCTGGCGCATCTCGGCCGCGCGGGCCAAGGTCTCCGGCTTGCGGGCCAGGCTCTCCAGTTCGCCGACGTCGATGGAGATCGGGAACGCCTTGGCCCGGACGACCCGGTCGTCCGGAAGGTGAATGCGGTCGCCGCGAGTACGCAGCCCCATCCGGTTGCGAGCCAGCCGGGCGAAGTTGGAGGCCGCCCCGGGCCGCTGGAAGCCGACCAGGTCCGCACCCATCAGGCCGTCCAGGATCTGCCGCCGCCACGGCATCTGGGCGAACAACTCGGTCGGCGGGAACGGGATGTGCAGGAAGAACCCGATGCGTACGTCGGGACGCAGCCGGCGCAGCATCGCCGGGACCAGCTGGAGTTGGTAGTCGTGCACCCAGACGTCCGCCTCGTCGTCGGCGGCCTCCGCGGCGGCCTCGGCGAACCGCCGGTTCACCGCGACGTACGCCTCCCACCACTCGCGGTGGAACTCGGGCGCGACGATCACGTCGTGGTACAGCGGCCAGAGCGTGGCGTTCGAGAAGCCCTCGTAATACAGCCGCACGTCCTCGGCCGACAGCATCACCGGGACGAGGTGCATGCCATCGTTGTCAAACGGGTCCAGCTTCTCGTCGGCACTGCCCGTCCAGCCGATCCAGGCGCCGTGGTGACCCTGCATCACCGGGGCCAGGGCGGTCACCAGCCCGCCTGGGCTGCGACGCCACGCCGTACTGCCGTCGGGCATCTCGATCCGGTCGACCGGCAGCCGGTTGGCCACCACTACGAAGGAACTACGTCCGTTCGGCATCTGTTGTCATCCCCCGAGGTCTTCGTCGTCACCGGGGTAGGTGACCCCGATCTGGCTGCGTGTCTCGTCGAGCAGTTCGAGGATCTCGATCGTCGCGGCATGGGGCAGTGACGGGACCTCGACCAGTCCGCTGCGCAGCGCACGCATCACTGCAGCCGCCTCATAGTGGTACCCAAGCCCATGCGTCGGCACGTCGATCCGCTCCTGGCCGGACGCCGTACTGCGCACGTAGTACTCCGGGTGGTGGAAGCGGTGCGGAAGCAACAAACTGCCGTCCGGGCCGCTCACTGCGGCAGTCCACGGGTTCTGCGAACGCAGGCCGCAGGTCAGGGCGGCGACCGCGCCGGAGTCGTACCGCCAGGCCATCGCGACGTTCAGGTCGACGCCGTCCTCGTTCAACGCGCCGACCGCCTTCACCTCGGCGGGCCGGCCCAACGCCATGTAGGTGAACGTCATCGGATAGATGCCGCCGTCCATCAACGAGCCGCCGCCCAGCGCCGGGTCGAGCAGCCTTGCGGGCAGGGACGGCTTGTGGAACGCGAAGTCCGCGACGACCTGTTGGGGCTCGCCGATCACGCCGCTCTCAAGGTCCGCGAAGAACGCCTGGATCACCGGGTTGGTGCGCATCCACATCGCCTCGGCGAACAACACCTTGTGCTCGGTCGCGACCGAGATCAGATCCCGTGCCTGCTTCGCGGTGAGCGTCACCGGCTTCTCGCAAAGCACTGCGATCCCCGCCTGCAGGGCCGCGCGTGCAACCGCGTAGTGCTGCGGGTGCGGCGTCCCGATGTAGAGCGCGTCCACCGTGCCGGAGTCGATCAGCCGCCGGTAGTCGTCGTACGCGTGCTCGATGCCGAACTCGGCTGCGAACCGGTCCGCGTTGGCCTGCGAACGAGACGCCACCGCGGTCACCACGGCGTCGTCGGCCAGCACCTTCAGATCCCTCGTGAACGACGTGGAGATGTTGCCAGTAGCAACGATGCCCCACCTGACGCGATCTACACCCACTGTGTGAACTCCGGGGTCGGGAACGGTCCGTCTGCCTTGATTCTCGCGGTTTCGAACGCGTGCGCCAAGCGAATGAGCGTGGCGTCACTCCGACCGGTACCGCTGAAGGTGATCCCGACCGGCAGCCCGGAGACCAGTCCGGACGGCACCGACAGCAGCGGATATCCCGCCAGCGCAGCATGTGAGGACGAACTGCCGAGCACGTGGTCACCGTTGACCAGGTCGATCGTCCAGGCAGGGGAGTACGACGGGGTGACCAGGGCGTCGAGCTGGTTCTCCCGGAGCAGGTTGTCGATGCCGTCCCGGCCTGCCCGCAGCGCCGTCAGCCGGTCGTCGAGCGTGCGTGGACAGCCGTCCGCCCGAGTCGCCAGGTACGACGCCATATCGACCTTCAGCTCATGGGCCAGCACCTGCAACTGGTCCTCGTCGCCGCCGGGAGTCGGCAGCGACAGATGATCCACCAGCGTGGCCCCACACCGGCTGAGGATCTCCAGCGCCTGCTCGGTGACCTGATCGAGTCCGGTCGAGTAGCCCCACAGAGGCCCGCGCGGTACGCCGATCCGTACGTTGCTGAGGTCTTCGCCACGGCAGTGCTCGGTGTAGTCGGTGCTGCCACCGGTGAGCACAGTCAGCAGGGCGGCAGCCTGCTCGACCGTCCTCGTCATCGGACCGGCCGTGTCCTGCGAGTGGGAGATCGGCACGATGCCCTGCTGCGAAATCAGCCCCACAGTGGGCTTCAGCCCGACGATGCCGTTGAGTGCGGCCGGGCAGACGATCGATCCGTTGGTCTCAGTGCCTACAGCGAAGTCCGCAAGGCCGGCTGCAACGGCTGCGCCCGATCCACTGGAGGAGCCTCCTGCGGAGCGGTTCAGCGCATACGGGTTGCGCGTGAGACCGCCGTACGCGCTCCAACCGGAGGAGGACGCCGAGCCGCGGAAGTTGGCCCACTCGCTCAGATTGGTCTTGCCCAGTACGACGCAGCCGGCCTCACGCAGCCGCCGTACCAGTGGGGCGTCGTACGGCGGTGGTGGCTGGTCGGCCAGCGCCAGCGAGCCGGCGGTGGTCGGCAGGTCGGCGGTGTCGATGTTGTCCTTCACCAGGACCGGTACGCCGTGTAAGGGTCCGCGGACCCGGTCGTCGTCACGCTCGGTGTCGAGTTGGGCGGCTTGGGTGAGAGCGGCGGGGTTGGGCGTGCAGATGGCGTTGACCAGCGGGTCCACCTCACGGCTCCTGGCCTGCAGCTCTTCCACCAGCGCCACGCTGGAAAGAGTTGAGCTCACCCCCTCGATCCTGCCAGAGTTGGGCCGGTCCGGCGGTCGGTCCGGCGACACGGGTTGGTGTCGCTTGACCGGTAAATGACATGGCTGTTGTTCAGCCCGTACAGTGGAGCGCGGACGGACGATCACCGACCGCACAGGAGTCAGCAGCAGATGGACAGCGCCAACGCCAGCTCTCCCGGCCCCGCCGAAGCTGCACCCCTGGTGGCCGCTGGACTCTCCGAGCGTGACTGCGCCATCCTCGCGTTCGAGCGCAACTGGTGGAAGTACGCCGGCGCCAAGGAGCAGGCCATCCGGGACCAGTTCCAGATGTCCGCGACGCGCTACTACCAGGTGCTGAACGCGCTGATCGACCGGCCCGAGGCTCTCGCCAACGACCCACTGCTGGTCAAACGGCTACGCCGATTGCGCGCAGCCCGCCAGCGAGCCCGCTCCGCCCGCCGTTTGGGCATCGAGGTCTGAAGATGACCCGCCCGAAGGACGACAAGGGCCAGGTCCTCTCGTCCCTCGTCGCCGTACTCGCCGTCGTCGCGATCGTCGCCGGTCTGCTGGTGCTGTTCGGCACCCGGCGCCACGACAGCGCCGCGGACTCCGGCACGAGTACGCCGAAGCCGAGCGTGAAGCCGTCCACCGTCGCGGCCGGCGTGCCGAAGTCCACCGCTTCGTCGCCGACCACCGAGCCCAGCAATGAGCCGACCACTGCGCCTCCGGCCACCCAGCCACCTGCTACCCAGCCGACTATGCCGTCGGCGGACCGGCCCGCGGTCGAGATCTTCAACAACACCCACCGCAAGGGCCTGGCCGACTCAGTCGCCGGACGCGCCCGGCAGGCCGGGTGGACCGTGTCCGGTGCCGACAACTGGTACGGCAAGATCGCCGGCAGCACCGCCTACTATCCGCCGGGTATGGCGGACGCGGCCGCCCAGCTCGCCCGGGACCTCGGCATCAGCCGGACCAAGGACGCGCTCGACAACATGAAGAAGGACCGGCTCACGGTCATCCTCACCTCGGACTACACAGGATGAGTACGCCGACCATCCAGACAGACGCCGGCCGCGAAGGCTGGGAGGCGATCGTCGCCGACCCGGCCACCGCGGTCATCTCCTCCGACTTCG